>VFQU01001353.1_pt1 | contig 14935 bp, 12 predicted proteins | sample 3512311 | NCBI WGS metagenome assembly VFQU01 (sample SAMN10412377, study PRJNA504923) | tailings metagenome | isolation source: Relicate 3 Philex TSF3 active mining site | place: Philippines: Tuba, Benguet | collected 2017-08-29
CATCACGGCGCGCGACCGCGTTTCGACGAGGTGATCTCGGCGTTCGTTGCCGACCGCACGCCGCCCGGCATGCATGTGGCAGGCTCCGCCGCAGGTGCGTTCTCGACCGAGGCGTGCCTGCGCTCGGGCCACGAGGCGGGTGTCGCGGCCGCAAGCGCCTGCGGCCATGAGCGGCCAGCCGGTGCGCCGGCCCGCGGCAGCGCCGACACCACCTCCCTGACGCCGCTCTGGCATGTGGAGGGCGCCGCAAAAGCCTTCGTCGACCTGCAGCATGACGTGACCGTGGGCGACATCGCGCTTGCAAGGCGCGAGGGCTTCGAGGCGGTCGAACATCTCAAGCGCTATACGACGCTCGGCATGGCGACCGACCAGGGCAAGATGTCGAATGTGACCGGCCTTGCGATCATGGCGCAGATGACCGGGCGCTCGATCGAGAAGACGGGAACGACGCTTTATCGTCCGCCCCATGTGCCGGTCGCCATCGGCGCCTTTGCCGGCCGCAGCCGCGACGGCGATTTTCGCCCCGTGCGCCTGCCGCCATCGCATCAATGGGCGCGCGAGCAGGGCGCGGTCTTCGTCGATGTCGGCCAATGGAAGCGCGCTCAGTGGTATCCGCAGAAGGGCGAGCGCGACTGGCTGGAAAGCGTCGACCGCGAGGTAAAGACGGTGCGCAGCGGCGTTGGCTTTTGCGACGTGTCGACGCTGGGCAAGATTGATGTGATGGGACCGGATGCCGGGGCGTTTCTCGACCGGGTCTACATCAACGGCTTTTCGGGGCTCACCGTCGGCAAGGCGCGCTATGGCCTGATGCTGCGCGAGGACGGCATCGTCATGGACGACGGCACGACGGCGCGTCTTGCCGACGACCATTACTTCATGACCACGACAACGGCCAAGGCGGGCCCGGTCATGCAGCACCTGGAGTTCTGCCGCCAGGTCCTTTGGCCCGAGCTCGATGTCCAGCTCGCCTCCTGCACCGACCAGTGGGCGCAGTTCTCGATCGCCGGGCCGCAAAGCCGGGAGCTTGTCAGCGGCATGCTTGCCGAGGGCGACGACGTATCGGATGCGGCGTTTCCTTTCATGGCCGCGCGCCACGTGCGCCTTGCGGGCGGGCTGCAGGCACGGCTTTTCCGCATCTCCTTTTCTGGCGAGCTTGCCTAGGAAATCCCGCTGCCGGCGCGCTACGGCGATGCGATGGCGCGTCGCCTGGCGGCTGCTGGCGCAACGCCCTACGGCACCGAGGCGCTCGGCGTCATGCGCATCGAGAAGGGCCATGTCGCCGGGCCCGAGCTCAACGGCAACACGACGGCTGGCGATCTGGGCATGGGCCGGATGATGTCGCGGCAGAAGGATTTCCTCGGCCGCGTGATGGCCGGCCGCGAGGCGCTGGTCGCGCCGGATCGCCCCGTGCTCGTGGGGCTGAAGCCGGTCGGTCCATCGGTGCGCCTGCGCTCCGGCGCCCATATCTTTGCGCGGCGCGCGGCGATCGGCCCGCAGACCGACGAGGGCTATGTCACCTCCGTGTGCCATTCTCCCACGCTTGGCCAATGGATCGGGCTTGGCCTCGTGCAGCATGGCCGGGACCGGCATGGCGAAGTGGTCCGCGCCCACGATCCGCTGCGCGGGGGCGATTGCGAGGTCGAAATCTGTTCGCCCGTGTTCTACGACCCGGAAGGGAGCCGCCAGCGTGGCTGACGATATGTGGACGGCGCAGACGCCGCAGCTTTTCGCGCAAGCCCGCATGCGCGACCCGAAACTGACTGCGCGCCAGTCGGTCGGACTGACCCTCGTCATGGCCCGTCGCGGGCAGGCAGGCGCGCTGGCCGATGCCTGCCGAAAGATCTTCGGTGCGGCTGGCCCGGCGCGCCCGTTGGTTGTCGAGGCTGGACGCGTGCTGATGATCTGGTCGGGGCCGGACCAGTTCCTGGTTCTCGGCGAAGGCGATGGCTGGCCCGGGATGCGCGACGCGATGGGCCAGGCGCTCGCCGCGATTGCCTCGCTGTCCGACCAGGAGAGCGCGCGCATGCTCCTCACCATCAGCGGGCACAATGCGCGCGAGACATTGTCGCGCCTGATCTCGATCGACCTCGATCCGGACGTCTTTCCTGTCGGCGCCGCAGCCGCCACGTCCATGGAGCATTTGCCGGTCAATCTGTGGCGCGCACAAGATGCCGGCGACGGCGCAGGCGTCTTTCATCTCCTTGTGCCGATGACCTACGCGGCCTCGCTCGCGCATGCGCTGGAACAGGCAGCGGCACAATTTGCATGATCCGGCGTCGCGTTCCCCTTTGAACCGCGCGACGCTTGTTGTTAACTCTGAGTGAAATTGCTTGGAGGAAAATCATGGCCGGCGCCAAGAGCGCGAGCGGACTGACGCTCGTTCAGGACCCGCATGCGGTGCGCGACAGGCGCGAAAAGGTGCTCGAGGTCGCGATCGGGCACGAGGTGCGCGCCGTGCGCAAGAAGCTCGGCATCACTGTTGCTGATCTTGCCGCGACAACCGGCATCTCGCTCGGCATGCTGTCGAAGATCGAGAACGGCGTCACCTCGCCATCCCTGACGACGCTGCAGACGCTTTCGCGCGCGCTCGGCGTGCCGCTCACCTCCTTTTTCCAGTCCTTCGAGGAGGAGCGCAGCGCGGTCTTCGTCAAGGCGGGGCAGGGCGTGGACGTGGAGCGTCGCGGAACGCGCGCCGGGCATCAATACAACCTGCTCGGCCATATCGGCTCCAACTCGAGCGGCGTGACCGTCGAGCCCTACCTGATCACGCTCAGCGAAAACTCGGACGTCTTTCCCACTTTCCAGCACGACGGAATGGAGTTCCTGTTCATGCTGGAAGGCGAGGTCGTCTATCGCCACGGCAACAATCTCTATCGCATGACGCCGGGCGACAGCCTGTTCTTCGATGCCGATGCACCGCACGGCCCTGATGAACTGGTAACGCTTCCGATCCGCTATCTCTCGATCATCTCCTACCGCAAGAGCTGATCGGGCAGTTCCTGACAGGAAAATTTAATTCACAGCAGTTGAGTGTCCCGCGCTTAGCTGCTACATCCTTGCCACGCGTCGAACTTGGCAGAGGCAAGCTATGTGCGGGATTGTTGGACTGTTCCTGAAGGACAAGTCGCTGGAGCCGGAACTCGGCGCGCTCTTGTCGCAAATGCTGGTCACGCTGACCGATCGCGGGCCCGACAGCGCAGGGCTTGCCATCTATGGCAGCGCGCGGCCCGACCTTACCAAGATCACCATCCAGTCACCCGCGCCGGAGGCGGACTTCAAGGGTCTGAAGGACGCATTGGCCGAATCCATAGGCCTTGAGCCCTCCTTCGAGATCCGCTCGACCCATGCGGTGATAGAGGTGCCGAGCGACAAGGCGATCGAGACCCGCGATGCGATCATCGCCCTGCGACCCGACGTGCGCATCATGGGCATTGGCGAGGTGATCGAAATCTACAAGGAAGTCGGTCTCCCGCAGGATGTCGTCAATCGCTTCGGCATCACCGCGATGGGCGGCTCGCATGGCATCGGCCATACGCGCATGGCCACCGAATCGGCCGTCACCACGATGGGCGCCCATCCTTTCTCGACGGGTGCCGACCAGTGCCTGGTGCACAATGGATCGCTTTCGAACCACAACAATGTGCGCCGCGATCTCAAGCGCAAGGGTGTCGTCTTCGAGACCGAGAACGACACCGAGGTGGCTGCCGCCTACATCTCCTCGCGTCTCAAGGATGGCAGCGACCTGGGTGAAGCGCTCACCAGCACGCTGAGCGACCTCGATGGCTTCTTCACCTTCGTCGTCGGCACCAAGTCCGGCTTCGGCGTCGTGCGCGATCCCATCGCCTGCAAGCCTGCCGTCATGGCCGAGACCGACCGCTATGTCGCTTTCGGCTCTGAATACCGTGCGCTCGCCAAGCTGCCCGGCATCGAGGATGCCCGGGTCTGGGAGCCGGAACCTGCAACCGTCTATTTCTGGGAGCATTGAGCACATGCAGGTCGTCGATCTGTCTCGCACCCCGCTGCGCGAACTCAACCAGGCGCTGCATCAGATTTCGGAAGGCTCGAACGAGACGGCCTGGGAAATCCTCAACCCCAAGGGCAGCCACGCGCTCGCGGTCGGGGTCGATGCGCCCGTGACTATCGATGTGCGCGGCTCGGTCGGCTATTACTGCGGAGGCATGAATGCCCGCTCCCGCATCACCGTCCACGGCTCGGTCGGGCCGGGCGTCGGCGAGAACATGATGTCGGGCGAGATCGTCGTGACGGGCGATGCCAGCCAGTATGCAGGCGCGACCGGCCGGGGCGGGCTCCTCGTCATCAAGGGCAACGCATCCTCGCGCTGCGGCATTTCGATGAAGGGCATCGACATCGTCGTCCATGGCGACATCGGCCACATGTCGGCCTTCATGGCGCAGTCGGGCCACCTCGTGGTGCTTGGCGATGCTGGCGAGGCGCTGGGCGATTCCATCTACGAGGCGAAGCTTTTCGTGCGCGGCAAGGTGAAGAGCCTCGGCGCGGACTGCATCGAAAAGGAAATGCGCCCGGAGCATCTGGAGAAGCTTGCCGAACTCCTGGAGCGCGCCGGCGTCACCGACGCCAGGCCCGAGGAGTTCAGGCGCTACGGCTCCGCGCGCACCTTGTACAATTTCAACATCGACAACGCGGACGCGTATTGAGGCCATTGCCATGACCTATCAAAACCCGCCGACGACCCCGCGCAAGTCCGCCACCTTCGACGACTACACGATGTCGGAGATCCGCAGGGCGGCTGCCACCGGCATCTACGACATTCGTGGTGGCGGCGCCAAGCGCAAGGTCCCTCACTTCGACGACCTGCTCTTCCTCGGCGCCTCGATCTCGCGCTATCCGCTGGAAGGTTATCGCGAGCGTTGCGAGACGAGCGTGGTGCTTGGCGCGCGCAACGCGAAGAAGCCGATCCACCTCAAGATCCCGATCACCATTGCCGGCATGAGCTTCGGCTCGCTGTCGGGCGCGGCCAAGGAGGCACTTGGACGCGGCGCCACGATCGCCGGCACTTCGACCACCACCGGCGATGGCGGCATGACGGAAGAAGAGCGCGGCCACAGCGAGACGCTCGTCTATCAGTATCTGCCCTCGCGCTATGGCATGAACCCGCGCGACCTGCGCCGCGCCGACGCGATCGAGATCGTGGTGGGCCAGGGCGCCAAGCCTGGCGGCGGCGGCATGCTGCTCGGTCAGAAGATTTCCGACCGCGTGGCCGAGATGCGCACCCTGCCGAAGGGCATCGACCAGCGCTCCGCCTCGCGCCATCCGGACTGGACCGGGCCCGACGATCTGGAGATCAAGATCCTCGAACTGCGCGAGATCACCGACTGGGAAAAGCCGATCTACGTCAAGGTCGGCGGGGCGCGGCCCTATTACGACACGGCGCTGGCGGTGAAGGCTGGCGCGGACGTTGTCGTTCTGGACGGCATGCAGGGCGGCACGGCGGCAACGCAGGAAGTCTTCATCGAAAATGTCGGCCTTCCCACGCTCGCCTGCATCCGCCCTGCCGTCCAGGCGCTTCAGTATCTTGGAATGCACCGCAAGGTGCAGCTGATCGTGTCCGGCGGCATCCGCAATGGCGCCGATGTGGCCAAGGCGCTGGCGCTCGGTGCCGACGTCGTCTCCATTGGCACGGCCGCGCTCGTGGCCCTTGGCGACAACGATCCGCGCTGGGAAAGCGAGTACCAGGCGCTTGGCTCAACCGCAGGCGCCTATGACGATTGGCACGAGGGCAAGGATCCGGCCGGCATCACCACCCAGGATCCCGACCTTGCAAAGCGCCTCGACCCGGTCGCGGCCGGGCGTCGTCTGGCCAACTATCTCAAGGTGATGACGCTGGAGGCGCAGACCATCGCGCGGGCCTGCGGCAAGAACCACCTCCACAACCTCGAACCTGAAGATCTGTGCGCGCTGACGATCGAAGCAGCCGCCATGGCGCAGGTTCCGCTTGCCGGCACGGGATGGGTGCCGGGCCGCAACGGCATGTAAGGAATGAACGGCCTGTCACGGCCTTGGGAGGGGCCGTTCAGGTCGCATCGAAACAATGCGTCTGAACAGACCTTAAGGGGAACGAAGTGACGAAGGACCTTTCGGCTTACGCCAGGAAGAACGACATCAAATACTTCATGGTGTCCTATACCGACCTGTTCGGCGGGCAGCGGGCAAAGCTCGTCCCCGCCCAGGCGATCGCCGCCACGCAGGAAGATGGTGCAGGCTTCGCCGGTTTTGCGACGTGGCTCGACCTGACGCCCGCCCATCCCGACATGCTCGCCGTGCCCGATCCCGCTTCCGTCATCAAGCTGCCTTGGAAGCCGGAAGTCGCCTGGGTCGCATCGGACTGCATCATGGAGGGAGCCGCGCTCCAGCAAACCCCGCGCGCTACGCTCAAGCGCCTTGTCGAGGACGCCGCCGGCGAGGGACTGCACGTCAAGACGGGCGTGGAGGCCGAGTTCTTCCTGATCACGCCCGATGGCATGGGCATCTCCGACCCCGCCGACATCGCCGCCAAGCCCTGCTACGACCAGCAGGCCGTCATGCGCCGCTACGATGTGATTGCCGAGATCTGCGACTACATGCTCGAGCTTGGCTGGGAGCCCTACCAGAACGACCATGAGGACGCGAATGGCCAGTTCGAGATGAACTGGAAGTTCGACGATGCGCTGGCAACCGCCGACAAGCACTCCTTCTTCAAGTTCATGGTGCGCTCGGTTGCGGAAAAGCATGGCCTGCGCGCCACCTTCATGCCCAAGCCCTTCGCCAACCTCACCGGCAATGGCTGCCATGCCCACGTGTCCGTATGGGACAAGAGCGGGAAGACAAACGTCTTTGCCGACGACGCGCGCGAGCTCGGCTTGTCGGAGCGGGGCCGTGCGTTCCTGGGCGGCATCATGAAGCACGCACCGGCCATGGCTGCGATCACCAATCCGACCGTCAACTCCTACAAGCGCATCAATGCCCCGCGCACCATTTCAGGCGCCACCTGGGCACCCAACAGCGTGACATGGACGGGCAACAACCGCACCCACATGGTGCGCGTTCCGGGCCCCGGCCGCTTCGAACTGCGCCTGCCCGATGGCGCGGCCAACCCCTATCTCCTCCAGTCGGTCATCATCGCGGCGGGCCTCGACGGCGTGCGCACCAATGCCGACCCCGGCCAGCGGCATGACATCGACATGTATGCCGACGGCCACAAGATCACCGACGCGCCCAAGCTACCCTTGAACCTGCTCGATGCCTTGCGCGAGTTCGACCAAGATACGTCGCTGAAGGGCGCGCTCGGGGAGGACTTTTCAGCCGCCTATCTCAAGCTCAAGCATCAGGAATGGAACGGCTATGCGGCGCATCTGACGCAGTGGGAGCGTGACACCACGCTCGACATCTGAAGCTTGGGGCAGGGGCGCGGCTGCGAAAGCGCGCGCGCATTCCATCGGTGCCTCTGCGCCCTCTTGCTTCGACAGCAGAATGTTGTAGCGCTGCCCGCAGCGGAGCACGATATGATCGCAAGTGCCCGGCCGGCCGAGAATGAGGTCGCCGGAGCGCTCTTGGGCAAGGTCGCGCTCCAACCGACCACAGGTGGCAGCCGCGTCCTCAATGAGCCTTTTCCTTCCAATCGATCATCTCGTCATCCTCACCGAGGATCTGCAAGAGGCCAGGGACGCCTTCGTCGGCGCAGGGTTCACGGCGAGCCCGATCGCAAGGCACAGCCCGCAGATGGGCACGGCAAACTCCTGCATCATGCTGGACAACGCCTATGTCGAGTTGATGGGGATCGTGGCACCGACCCCTGCAAACGAGAGCTGGAGAGCGCTGCTGGCCGAAGGGGCGGGCTTGAAGGGCATCGCGCTTGCCAGCAACGATATCGATGTCACTGCCTTGGATCTGCGCGCAGCAGGCATCGAGGCCGAGCCGCCCCGCCATTTCAGCCGCGAGATGGACGAGGGTGAACTGCGCTTTTCCGTCATTCGCCTGCCGCGCGTGCTGACGCCGGGGCTTCAGTGCATCTACTGCCAGCATCATACCCGAAAGCTTCTCTGGAGGGCTTCGGCGCTTCGCCATCCCAACGGCGCCACGCGCCTGTTGCGCGCGACACTGCGGGACGCAGGGACCCTCCAGCCCTTCGCGGTGCCTGAGGCGCCAGAAGCGATCCAGATCGAGGAAGGCGAAGGAGCGGTCGAGATCGCGTTCGCGCAGGGCATCGACGCGGCATCGCTGCGCCGGATAGAGGCGGCCACAAGCTTGCCTCTCCTGGGAAAGATCACGACATGACAAGCTGGCCATCCGACGCGCCTTCGCCGCTCTGGCGACAGCTCTCGCGCGAGAGCTTTTCGTCTGCAGCGCTTTCAGGGGAGGCACACTGCGACGTCGCCATCATCGGCGGCGGTATCGCAGGGCTGGCGACCGCCATCGAGTTGCGCAAGCGCGGCAAGAGTGTCGTGGTCCTTGAAGCGCGCACCGTGGGTTCAGGCGCGTCGGGCCGAGCGAACGGCCAAGTCATCGCCGCCCTTACCCGCCATGGACCCGAGGCAATTGCCAAGACGCTCGGCGAGCCATTCCTGAAACTGCTGGCGACAGCCGCAGACAGGCTGTTCGGTCTCGTCGACACCTACGGCATTTCATGCGACGCGCGCCGCACGGGCTGGCTGCAGCCCGCCCATACGCTGAACCGTGCCAAGCGCGTGGCGGGAATGGCCGCGCAGTGGGCATCGCTCGGCGCGCCGGCGCGGGCCCTCGATCGTGACGCCATGGCACGACGCATCGGCAGCAAGGCCTATTTCGGCGGCTGGGAACATCGCGGCGGCGGCCATATCAACCCCTATGCCTTTACGGTCGGTCTCGCCCGCGCGGCAAAGCAGGAAGGCGTCGTCATCCATGAAAACAGCCCGGCCCTGCGGCTTGAGAAGGTTGCCGGAAGGTGGCGGATCGAAACGCCCGACGGTGCCGTCATTGCGCCGCGCGTGGCGCTTGCCACCGCTGCCCATACGGGCGATCTATGGCCCGGACTTCGCCAGACGATCGTGCCGGTCACGTCCTATCAGGCTGCGACAGCACCGCTGGGCAAGCTGACAGATGCCGTCCTTCTCGGCGACGAGGCGTTTTCCGACACGCGGCAGGATCTGCGCTACATGCGCAAGGACCGAGACGGCCGCATCGTTTCGGGAGGCGCGCTCGCGATCCAGCTTGGCGCAAAGACGCGACTGCCGAGGCTGATCAGCCGCAAGCTCGGCGCCTTCAGGCCCGAACTTTCCGGCCTTGCAATCGAACACTTCTGGGGCGGGCGCATCGCCATGACGGTCGATCGCCTTCCCCATCTTCATCGCACGGATGATGGCCTCGTCACCTGGATCGGCTGCAACGGCCGGGGCCTTGCCCTTGCCTGCGCGATGGCGAAGGTGCTTGCCGATGCGGCATGCGATGTTCCCGATGGCGATCTCGATTTGCGTCCGACGCCGATTCGGCCGGTTCCGTTCCATCCTTTCACCAGCCGCACTGCCCGCCTGATCCTTCCCTATCTGCGCTGGCAGGACGGCCGCGAAGTCTGATCCGCATTCTGATTACCGGAGTCTGCCCCAATGCCTCGCGCCGCCGTCATCCAGCTCTTCCATGAGGCCAACGCCTTCACGCCGACGAAGGCGGATTATGCGGGCTTCCTGTCCGCGCAGTATTTCCGCGGCGAGGATGTGCGCCGCGAGTTCGGATCGACCAGCAACTGGCTCGGCGGCGTGACGCAGGCGCTCGACGATGCCGGCTACGACATTGTCTATGGCGTCTGCACCGGCTGCCTGCCCGGGGGAACGCTGGACGAGCAGAGCTACCGGCGGCTTGCCGATGAGATCGTTGCTTCTCTTCAGGAAATCGCAGCCGAAGGTCCGGTCGATGTCGTCGCGCTGCTTCTTCATGGAGCGCTCGTTGTCGAAAACGTCGCAACGCCCGAAACCGACCTGGCGCGAAGGGTGCGGGCCATCGTGGGATCTGACGTGCCGATCGCCGTGCCGCTCGATTTCCACGCCAATGTCGAGCCCGACCTTCCCTTTGTCGTCGACGTCATCATCGGCGGCAAGCTCTACCCACATGCCGATACACATGCGCGCGGCCGCAAGCTGCTCGAGCTGACGCTTGCGCCGCAACCCTACAAGACCCGCCGATTTCGCCTGCCGATCGCCGCTCCGATGAGCGCGCAGACAAGCGACACCGCGCCCTTCTCGGAGCTCGTGGCATTGTCCAACGAGATGGAGAAGTGGCCGGGCCTTGCCGACGTGGTGGTCATGGGCGGCTTTCCCTATGTCGATTCCGAGGAGGTCGGCAGTTCGGTTCTCGTCACGGGGAACGACGAACAGGCCATGATCGACGCCTATCGCGAGATGGCGAGTGCCATTTGGGAGCGCCGCGAGGCCATGCTGCGCAGGGCGCCATCCTTCGACGACGCGTCAGCCGAGATCTACGCCGCCGCCGCGCGGGGGCGCGTCGTGATCGGCGATGCGGGCGACAATCCCGGCTCGGGCGGCGTTGCGGACGTTGCCGACATCTTCGCAGCGCTCTGCGCGCAGAACCTGTCCTTCGTGGCAGGTTTCATGGTGGATGGCGTCGCGGTTCGCGCCGCCGAGGCGATCGGTGTCGGCAATCGCGGCGTCCTTCCGATGGGCCGGATGCGCGATGGCAGCAGCTTCGCGCCCGAGGTAACCGTCGAGCGCGTCGGCATCGTCGAATATCGCAACGAAGGCCCGAACCTCAACGGCGAGCTGCTCGAAGGCGGCCTCGGCGCCGTGGTGCGCGTCGGCGATCACGGCCACATCGCCCTCGTCACCGAGCGGATCCAGGCCTACGATACACAGGCCTTCCGCAGCCAGGGCATCACGCTGGAAGACAAGGCGATCATCCACGTCAAGTCGAGCAACCACTTCCGTTCCGCCTTCACGCCGCTGGCGCAGCAAGGCGTCTACGTGGTGGATTCGGGCGGCTGGGCGTCTACGGATGCACGGCGGTTCCCGTTCACCCGCCGCGCCACTCGCATTCTCCCGCTCCGTCCACTCGACAAGGCCGAGTGGGATCGGCAGGTCGAGGCCGAGTGCGCGCTGGCGATGAAGCGCGCCTGAGCGCGCCGTCAGGTGACCGGAATGCCGCCCTTGATGACCATCCTGTGATGGGCCGCGAAGTTTTCCAGAACGCCGCGCTCGAGCGGATTGGCATCAAGCAAGTTCAGGTCGGCACGGTAGCCGACCTTGATCTGCCCGATCTCGCCTTCGAGCCGCACGAGCTGGGCTGCGACCAGCGTTGCCGAGCGCAGCATGTCGATCGGCGACACCACCTGCGAGCGTAGCCTGAACTCGTCGAGCTGGCGGTCCTGCATGGGTCCGACGAGATCGGTGCCGTAGGCGATCGGGATGCCGGCGCGCTGGGCGATCTCGACGGCCTTGATGCCTGAATCCAGGACCGCGTTCACCTTGGCGATGCGGTCGGTGTGAAAGGCGGACTGGGCACCGACATCGGCAATTGCCCTCAGTACCGAAAGCGTCGGCGTCATGAAGGCGCCATGCGTCTTCATCAGCTGAGCGGTTTCCTCGTCCAGAAGGTTGGCATGCTCGATCGACCGCACGCCATTTCGCACGGCGCGCGCCACCGAGCGTGCGGTGTAAGTGTGCGATACGACATAAAGCCCGGCCATCTCTGCCTCGTCGACGACCGCCGCGATCTCGGCCTCGGAAAACTGGTCGGAACTGATGCGGTCGGTCGGCGAGGAGATGCCGCCATTGGCCATGATCTTGATATGATGGGCGCCGCGGCGGATCTCGTCGCGCGCTGCAAGGCGCACGGCATCGACGCCGTCGCATCGCCGGCCAAGGCTGACCTGCGCATAGGCAGTGTCCTCAAGGTCGGTGCCCATGCCGCGATGGTCGCCATGCCCGCCGGTCGGCGACAGCGCCTTGCCGCCATAAAGCAGGCGCGGTCCTTCGAAGAAGCCTTCCTCGACAGCCTGGGCAAGGCCGAAATCGGCACCGCCCACGTCGCGCACGGTGGTGAACCCGCGCTTCAGCATTGCCTTCAAGAGCGCAGCTGCGCGCGCGGCGACATAGATCGGCGACTGGCGCGGCAGCTCGCCGAGATTGGCTGTGTAGGCGGTGGCATGAACGTGGCAGTCGATCAGGCCGGGAATGACGAAGCCGCCCGCGGCATCGATGCGGCGCGCGTCGGAAAGGCCCCTGACCGGAGCACTTTCGATGTCGCGTATGATCCCGCCTTCGAGCACCATATGCCGCTCGTCCGAAACCGTACCTGCCTCGACATCAACGATCTTGGCGTTCTCAACTAGGGTGGTCACAAAGCTCGCTCATGTCGTTAAGAGTTCAAGTACATCGCAGCTTGTCGGAACAGGCCGGCGCGGCAGGAGACCGCACCAGCCTGGTCTGTTCCGGCCGATGGGTCGGCCGGACGGATCTTCCTACTCGCCGGTCCAGCGGATGCGGTTGAGGAAGATGTTTTCGTTAGCAAGCGGGGTGAACTCCACCTCTTCCGCCGCGCCATAGATCACCGAGGCCTGGTAGAGCGGAATGACGTAGTTCTGCTCCGCGATGATTTGAGAAACCTGGCGGTAGAGCTCCAGCCGCTCATCCTGGTCGATCGTGCCGCGCGCGGCATCGAGAAGTTCGTCCAGCTCCTCGTTTTGCACGTTCGCCCAACCACTTGAAGAATGGAGGATCGGATACATGATGCCGTCCGCATCCTGACAGCCGCAGCTCCAGCGGGAGAAGGCGGTCTGCGGAATGACCTCGGGACCGGACTGCATCTGCTGCATCCAGTTGCCCATGTCGGTCATCTCGATGCTGGCATTGAAGCCGGCTTCCGCCAGCATCTGCTGCAACGCCTGAACGACGCGCTGGTCGTAGACGGGCGCCGTCAGGATGGAGAAGGGCAAGCTGGCGCTTTCGCCCACTTCTGCGATCAGAGCACGGGCCTGCTCGAGATCGTAAGCGGGGGCCTCGATCCCTTCCACGAAACCGAATGAGGCGGGCGAGACGAGCTGGGAGACCGGTGCCTCGAACCCGCCAAGGATGCCGTCCACGATGCCTTGCTTGTCGATCGCATGAGCGATCGCGGTCCGCACCCGCGGATCGTCGAGTGGGGCCTTCGTCACGTTCATCGCGAAATAGGCGACACGTTCGGTGCGTGCGGAAAGCACCTTGCCCGTGCCTGATCCTTCGATCTGGGCGGCAAGGTCACTGTCGATATTGGTCACGATGTCGCTCGTGCCCGACTGCAGGTTCGCAACACGTGTGGCGGCATCGGGAACCGCGCGGAACGAAGCGCGCTCGAAATCACCGAGTTCGCCCCAATAATCGTCATTGCGCGCCAGGATCACCTCGACGCCGCGATTCCAGGTCTCGAACTTGTACGGCCCCGAACCGACCGGATTGGCATTGAACGCGTCCTTGGAGACGGCTTCCACCACGTGCTGCGGAACGATCGAGAGCTTGGTGAGCTGTGCAAAGAGGACGGGGTAGGGCTCCGACGTCGTCAGTACCACGGTGGTCTCGTCCGAAGCGACCGCATCGGTGATGCTGTTGAACTGGCCGAGCTGCGGGCTGGCGAATTCCGGATCGGTGATGCGCTTGACCGAGAAGACGACATCTTCGGCCGTCAGTTTCTCGCCATCGTGGAAAGTGACGTCGTCCCGGATCTTGAACTCGATCTGCGTGTCGGAAAGGTAAGTCCACTCGGTCGCGATCTGCGGCGCGATCTCTCCACTGTCGTCGCGGGTGAGCAGATTGTCGAAAATGTTGCGATAGACGTTGAAGCTGTCCGGGTTCCACTGGACATGCGGGTCGAGCGAATTCGGTTCTCCAACGAAGTCGATGACAAGCATCTCTTTGGCCTGGACCACGACAGGCATCGAGAGCGCCGAGGCTGCGAGCAGTGCCATCACATAACGGTTCATTCGCATGGGTTTTCCCCTTTGGCTGACGAGTTCCCCTGGCCGCCATGCGGATCGAGACGGCCGTCTCATTCATTGTCTGACATCTCAGAAACATGCACTGCTACGTCAGACGCGAGATAGTTGCATGAGCCTTTGAGCCGCGCAACACGATTTCATCCTGATCTTGACGCGGTCTTGAGAACGGAATTTCTCACGGCAAATGCCTAACATGCCAAGCAATCAAACGTTTCTTGGCGACAGAGGCTTATATCTCGGCCAGATCCGAATCTTTTCCCTTGTGAGATGATCGCGCGGAAAAATCGGTCTTCACATCCGCATTTTCGAATGCCACAGTGTGTATCTGAGAGGTTACATAGAATGCTCGACCAACAGGCCTACGCATCCCCCATGCCGCCGCAGGGCAAAGGCGAAGCTGCAGAGCGGGCTTTGCGCAACGCAATCGTCCATTGCGTTCTGGCGCCCGGCGGGCGCCTCTCGGAAGTCGAGCTGTCGCGCGAGTTCGGGTTGGGTCGCGGCGCGGTGCGCGCGGCGTTGGCCCGTCTGCAGTCGAGCGGGTTCGTATCCTCGACGGCGCGCAGCGGCTGGGTCGTTACCCCCGTTTCGGCTGCAGAGATCCGCGAGCTGAGCGCCGCCCGCCGCCAGCTCGAGCCGCTCTTGTGCAATGTCGTCCTGGACGACGATGGTCGGGCGCATCTTCACAGCCTCGGCGAAATCCACGCTGCGCTGATGCACCGGCAGGAGCTGGGCGGCGACATCGTGCCGTCGATCCGCCGCTGCGAGCGCGAGATTCTGGAAACGCTGGCCGGGCGTCTCGGCATGCCCATCGTCGCCGGGTGGCTGACCGATCTTTGGGATCGCTCCATCCGTCTCGTCCACTTCTTCGAGGCAAACGCGCCGATCAAGCACGTGCCGGCAGAGCGCTCGCGCCGCGTGGAGGCGCTCGTGGCGGGACGGCGCGCCGACGCGCTGGGTTTCCTTGGC
>VFQU01001354.1_pt1 | contig 14934 bp, 16 predicted proteins | sample 3512311 | NCBI WGS metagenome assembly VFQU01 (sample SAMN10412377, study PRJNA504923) | tailings metagenome | isolation source: Relicate 3 Philex TSF3 active mining site | place: Philippines: Tuba, Benguet | collected 2017-08-29
TTGCCGTCCGGGTCGCGCAGGTAGGCGAGGTACATCTTGCCGATGTTGCTCTCGCGCAGGCCGGGCGGGTCCTCGATCGAGGTTCCTCCGGCCTCGACGCCGGTGTCGTGCCAGGCCTTGACCTGTTCGGGCGAGTCGCAGGCGAAGCCGATGGTGCCGCCGTTGGCGTGGCAGGCCGGCTCACCGTCGATGGGCGTGGAGACGCAGAAAGCGCCCTTGGGGCTCATGTAGAACATGCGGTGGCCATCGACCATCGAGGGGCCGACGCCGATGGTGGCCATCAGCTTGTCGTAGAAGGCCTTGGATTTGGCGAGGTCGTTGGTGCCGACCATGACGTGCGAGAACATTGTGGTTTCTTCCCCTTGGTTTGACGGCCGCTGGCTGAAGGCGTCCGTTGTGAAAGGAGATGCAGGAAGACTCGCTTCGGCGCAACGGGCGGTGTTTTCAAATTCTCCCCGTCCAAACACAAAGCGAGGGAAGAGTTTCGAGGTTTCGCCCGGCGCTAAATTTCCAGCGCTTTCACGCCAGGCAGTTCCTTGCCTTCCATCCATTCGAGGAAGGCGCCGCCGGCGGTGCTGACGAAGGTCATCTCGGCGGCGACGCCGGCGTGGTTGAGGGCGGCGACGGTGTCGCCGCCGCCGGCCACGGCGATCAGCTTGCCGGCGCGGGTGAGGTCGGCGGCGTGCTTGGCCGCCGCGACCGTGGCCGCGTCGAAGGGCGGGAGTTCGAAGACGCCGAGGGGGCCGTTCCAGATCAGGGTGGCGGAGGCGTCCATGGCGGCCAGCAGGCGTTTGGTGGTCTCGGGGCCGGCGTCGAGGATGCGGTCCTCGGCGGCGATGCTGTCGAGGCCCTGGACCTTGTGGTCGGCGTTCGCCTTGAACTCGGTGGCGGTGACGACATCGACGGGCAGCAGCAACTCGCAGCCGGCCTTTTCCGCCGAGGCCATGATCTCGCGGGCGGTGTCGCCGAGGTCATGCTCGCAGAGGCTGGCGCCGACATCGACGCCCTTGGCGGCCAGGAAGGTGTTGGCCATGCCGCCGCCGATGGCCAGGCGGTCGAGCTTGCTGACCAGGTTGTTCAGGAGGTCGAGCTTGGTCGAGACCTTGGAGCCGCCGACGATGCCGATGACCGGGCGCTTGGGGGCGCCGAGGGCCGCGTCGAGGGCTTCGAGCTCACGCTGCATCGACAGGCCCGGATAGGCCGGCAGCAGGCGGGCGAGGCCTTCGGTCGAGGCGTGTGCGCGGTGGGCGGCGCTGAAGGCGTCGTTGACATAGAGGTCGCCGAGCGCGGCCAGTTCGGCGGCGAAGGCGGCGTCGTTCTTCTCTTCGCCGGCGTGGTAGCGGACGTTCTCCAGCAGGGCGACGCCGCCGGGCTCCAGTCCCTCGATCACGGCCGCCGCCGCAGCGCCCACGCAGTCGTCGGCGAAGGCCACCGGCTGTTCCAGCAGGTCAGACAGCGGGCCGGCCACGGGGGCGAGGCTCATCTCGGGAACGCGCTTGCCCTTGGGCCGGTCGAAGTGGGCCAGCAGGACGACCTTGGCGCCCTTCTGCGACAGGAAGCGGATGGTCGGCAGCACCGCGCGCAGGCGGGTGTCGTCGGTCACTTGGCCGTCGGCCATGGGAACGTTGAGGTCGACCCGAACCAGGACGCGCTTGCCGGCGAGGTCGGCGGTTTCGAGGGAGCGGAAGGGCATGGGTCTAGCTCACGTCAGTTGAAGTCGGGCTGGTAGTTGCTGACCGACCAGTTGATGCCTTTTGCGGTCAGGTCGTTCTGCAGGGACAGCACCATGTTGTTCAGGTGCATTGGACCGAGCGTCGCCTGTCGCGCTTGAGCGGCGGTGATTTCATCCTCTCGCCAGATCGAGACGTGCGATCCGCAGTCGTAGCGAACGAAATAGCGGCCGTCCCGCTCCACAACCTCGTCGCTCATTCCCGCAAGATCGACCGGGACATGGGGCGAGAGCTCCAGCCAGAGCGCGATCATGGCGCTGTAAAGCTCGAACTTGCCCGATGCAAACGCCATGCCCGCCTCCCATTGAGCGCCGGGCGCCAGGAGGCGGACAGGCTCGGCGCGTACGAAAACCTTGTCGAGCCTCTCGCTGTAGGTCTCGACCAGCTCCTCGGCAGCCGACGGCGGGTCGCGTTCGACAAGCTGGTGAAGGGACTGAAATCCGGGAAGCAGAGACCGCCAGCCCAGCGTGGCGGCGGCCTCTTCCAGTTTTCTCAACGCGCTGAGAACACGCGTTTGAGCGGACACCCTACAGGAACTTCGCCATCACCAGCGCGGTGTCGCTCATGCGGGTCGCGAAGCCCCATTCGTTGTCGTACCAGCTGAGCACGCGGGCCAGCTTGCCGTCGACGACCTGGGTCTGCGGCAGGGCGGCGGTGGAGCTGGCGGCTATGTGGTTGAGGTCCATGGAGACCACCGGGTCGGTGGTGACGGCCAGGACGCCCGACATCGGGCCATCGGCGGCGGCCTGCAGGGCCTTGTTGATCTCTTCGACGGTGACTTCGCGGCCGGCGACGACCTTGAGGTCGACGACCGAGACGTTCGGGGTCGGGACGCGGATCGAGCTGCCGTCCAGCTTGCCCTTCAGTTCCGGCAGGACCAGGCCCAGCGCCTTGGCGGCGCCGGTCGAGGTCGGGATCATGCTGAGGCCGGCCGCGCGGGCGCGGTAGAGGTCCTTGTGCATGGTGTCCAGCGTCGGCTGGTCGCCGGTGTAGGCGTGGATGGTGGTCATGTAGCCACGCTCGATGCCGAACAGGTCGTTCAGCACCTTGGCGACCGGAGCCAGGGCGTTGGTGGTGCAGCTGCCGTTGGAGACGACGATGTCGTCGGCGGTGAGGGTCTCGTGGTTGACCTTGTAGACGATGGTCTTGTCGGCGTTGTCGGCCGGAGCCGAGACCAGCACGCGGCGGGCGCCGGCGTTCAGGTGGGCGGAGGCCTTGTCCTTGGCGGTGAAGATGCCGGTGCACTCGAAGGCGATATCCACGCCCAGCGCCTTATGCGGCAGGTTGGCCGGGTCACGCTCGGCGGTGACCTTGATCTTGCCCATGCCGACGTCGATCCAGTCCTCGCCGGTCGTCACCTTGCCGGGGAAGCGGCCATGGACGCTGTCGTAGCGCAGCAGGTGGGCGTTGGTCTCCACCGGACCCAGGTCGTTGATGGCGACGACCTCGATATCCGTGCGGCCATGCTCGGCGATCGAGCGCAGGACGAGACGGCCGATGCGGCCAAAGCCATTGATGGCGACGCGAAGGGTCATGGGTGAAGGGCTCCCGCCAACGATTTCGTGAATTGGCCGGGGTCTTTGCGGTTGGGGGGGCGGAAGTCAACCCTTGCGGGGGTCAAGGGCCGTTACCGGATGTATCAGCGCTCGCCGAAGGGGCCGCCCGGGAGGTGCGGCGCGTCAGCCGTGGGGATTGCTGAACACCTCCTCGACCTTCAGGCCGAACAGCGCGGCGATGCGGAAGGCGAGGTCCAGCGAGGGGTCGTGCTTGTCGGCCTCGATGGCGATCACCGCCTGGCGGGAGACGCCGAGCCGCTCGCCCAGTTCCGCCTGGGTCCAGCCCTTTTCGGCGCGCAGGACGCGGAGACGGTTCTGCATCAGCGGCTGCTCCGGACGAAGGGCGAGACCAGGCCGAACGCCAGCCAGAACAGTCCGTAGAGCAGCCAGCCCGGCAGGTGCGGCGCGTCGGCGTAGCTCTCCATGAAGCCCCAGGCGGTGAACAGGGTGATCGTCACCCCGGCGGCGGCGACGAAGCGGTTGGCGGTCAGCCGGCGCAGGTATTCGTCGGCCTCCTTCATCAGCGCCATGGTCGCCCACATGTGGCCGGCCACCGGAATGGCCACCGCCAGGGCGAGGCCCCAGGACCCGGGCGGGCTGGCGTCGCCGAAGGCGCCGGTCATGGCGGCGATGTTCATGGCCACATAGGCGCCCATGAAGGCGAAGGTGCGGAGAAGATAGCGCCGGTGCGCGGGCTCGATGGCCATGTCGGGTGCTCCTTACGTTTTGTAAGGGCGACCTTACATGATGGGGGTGTAAGGTCAAGCTGACATTTGCTCCTCCAACCGTGCGCCCTCGCGAAGGCGGGGGCCCAAGCGGTGTCGGCCGCCCTGCAGGTGCTCTCCAGGGCACAGGGAATGGACGCCCGCCTTCGCGAGCGTGATCGGTGGGTTGGAGACATTGCCGCGACGCAAGAGGCGGCAGGGGCGTCGGGACCTAGTCCCTGACCACCCGCACCTTGCCGGCGGCCTCGGCGGCGCGGGCGCGGGCCTGGTCGGTGTCGGCGCCGCGGGCGAGGGCGACGCCCATGCGGCGGCGCTCGAAGGCTTCGGGCTTGCCGAACAGGCGAAGGTCGGCGCCGGGGACGGACAGGGCCTCGGCGGCGCCCTCGAAGGCCACGCCGCGCGCTTCCATGCCGCCGTAGATCACCGCGCTGGCGCCGGGCCGTTCCAGCGTCACATCGACCGGCAGGCCGAGGATGGCGCGGGCGTGCAGGGCGAACTCGCTGAAGGTCTGGGTGGCCAGGGTGACCAGGCCCGTGTCATGCGGCCTGGGGCTGACCTCGCTGAACCAGACCTCGTCGCCCTTCACGAACAGCTCGACGCCGAACAGGCCGCGTCCGCCGAGCGCGGCGGTGACCTTGCCGGCCATGTCGCGGGCGCGTTCGAGGGCCAGGGGGCTCATCGGCTGGGGCTGCCAGCTCTCCACATAGTCGCCCTTGACCTGGCGGTGGCCGACCGGGGCGCAGAAGCTGGTCTGGACGTTGCCGGCGGCGTCCAGCGAGCGGACGGTCAGGAGGGTGATCTCGTAGTCGAAGGCGATGCGCCCCTCGACGATGACGCGGGCCTCGGCCACGCGGCCGGCGGACAGGGCGTAGTCCCAGGCGGCGCCGATGTCGGCGGCGGTCTCGACATAGGACTGGCCCTTGCCCGAGCTGCTCATCACCGGCTTGACGAAGCAGGGATAGCCGACGGCGGCGGCGCCCGCCTCCAGCTCCTCGCGGGTCGAGGCGAAGGCGTAGGGGCTGGTCGGAAGGCCGAGTTCCTCGGCGGCGAGGCGGCGGATGCCCTCGCGGTTCATGGTCAGCTGGGTGGCGCGGGCGGTGGGGATGACGAGGCTGAGGCCGTCGGCCTCGATGCGGGCCAGCTCGTCGGTGGCGATGGCCTCGATCTCCGGCACGATCAGGTGCGGGCGCTCGGCCTCGACCAGGGCGCGCAGGGCGGCGGCGTCGGTCATCTGGATGACATGGCTGCGGTGGGCGACCTGCATGGCCGGGGCGTCGGCGTAGCGGTCGACGCCGATGACCTCGACGCCCAGCCGCTGCAGCTCGATGACCACTTCCTTGCCGAGCTCGCCACAGCCCAGCAGCATGACCTTGACGGCCGAAGGCGAGAGGGGCGTGCCGAGTTTCATGGTTCCGGTCCCGCTAGAGCTTCGCCTTCGCCGCTTCGGCCACGGCCTCGGCGGTGATGCCGAATTCCTTGTAGAGGCGCTCGAACGGGGCGCTGGCGCCGAAGCCGTTCATGCCGACGAAGACGCCGTCCTCGCCGATGAAGCGCTCCCAGCCGAACCGGACCGCCGCCTCGACCGCCACCCGCACCGGCGCCTTGCCGATGACCTTGGCGCGGTAGGCCGGGGTCTGCTTCTCGAACAGTTCCCAGCAGGGGGTCGAGACGACCCGCGCCTCGACACCGTCGGCGGCCAGCAGCTTCTGGGCGGCCAGGGCGATGCCGACCTCGGTGCCGGAGGCAAAGAGCGTGACCTGGGCCGCGCCGCGCGCCGGCGACAGCTCATAGGCGCCGCGGGCCGAGAGGTTCTCGGCCGCCGCCTCGGTGCGGGCCACCGGCGTCTTCTGGCGCGACAGGGCCATGATCGAGGGGGTGGTCTTCTGCTCCAGCGCCAGGCGCCAGCACTCGGCCGCCTCGACCGCGTCGGCCGGGCGGAAGAGCAGCAGGTTGGGCATGGCGCGCAGGGCGGCCAGGTGCTCGACCGGCTGGTGGGTCGGGCCGTCCTCGCCAAGGCCGATGCTGTCATGGGTCATGACATGGATGACCCTGACCCCCATCAGGGCGCCCAGGCGGATGGCGGCTCGGCTGTAGTCGCTGAACACCATGAAGGTGCCGCTGAAGGGGATGACGCCACCGTGCAGGGCCATGCCGTTCATGGCCGCCGCCATGCCGTGCTCGCGCACGCCGTAGTGGACGTAGGTCCCGGCGTAGCCCGGCGCGTCGAAGGGGACCATGCCCTTGACGTAGGTGTTGTTGGAGCCGGTCAGGTCGGCAGAGCCGCCGATCATCTCGGGAATGGCCGGGGTCAGAGCCGCCAGGGCCGCGCCGCTGTGCACGCGGGTGGCGTTGGAGACCGGCTCGGCGACCATCTTCGCAATATGGGCGTCCAGCGCCTCGAAGGCGCCGGCGGGCAGGTCGCCCTTCATGGCGCGGGTGAAGTCAGCGGCCTTGTCGCTGGCTTTGAGGCGGGCGTCCCACTTGCGGCGCAGCGAGGCGCCCTTGCGGCCGGCCTTCTTCCAGGCGGCGGCGATGTCGTCAGGCACCTCGAACGGCGGCAGCGGCCAGCCCATGGCCTGGCGGGCCAGGGTGGCTTCCTCGTCGAACAGCGAATAGCCGTGGCCGTGGACGTCGCCTTCCTTGGGGCCGGCGCCCTTGGAGATCTTCGTCTTGCAGGCCAGCATCACCGGCTTGTCCTGGCGGGTCGCCCAGCGCATGGCGGCGGCGATCTTGCCGTGGTCGTGGCCGTCGACCGCCTTGACCGCCCAGCCGGCCGCCTTGAAGCGCAGCATCTGGTCGCCGGTCTCGGAGATGGTCGCCTCGCCGTCGATAGTGGTGTTGTTGTCGTCGAACAGGACGATCAGCTTGTTCAGCTTCAGCCGGCCCGCGAGGCTGATGGCCTCCTGGCTGACGCCCTCCATCAGGCAGCCGTCGCCGGCGATAACCCAGGTGCGGTGGTCGACGAGGTCGTCGCCGTAGCGGGCGTTCATCGAGCGCTCGGCCATGGCCATGCCGACGGCGGTGGCGATCCCCTGCCCCAGCGGCCCGGTGGTGGTCTCGACACCCGGGGTGTGGCCGTACTCGGGATGGCCGGCGGTCAGCGAGCCCCACTGACGGAAGGCGCGGATCTGGTCCATCGTCACGGCCCTGGAGCCGGTCAGGTGGAGCAGGCTGTAGATCAGCATGGATGCGTGGCCGGCCGACAGCACGAAGCGGTCGCGGTCGGCCCAGTCGGGACGGGCGGCGTCGTACTTGAGAAACTTGGTCCACAGCACGGTGGCCACATCGGCCAGGCCCATGGGCGCGCCCTGGTGCCCTGATTTGGCCGCATGGACGGCGTCCATGGAGAGCACGCGGATGGCGTCGGCCATCTTCACGGGACTGACGGGCATGGGCGGGCCTCGCTGATGGGGATTCCTGTGGAACGGGCGCCGGTTCGCACGGGATGGCCCCGGGTGCAAGGCGCCGCGGGACAATTGGCGCCCCGACGATTGGGCCGGGCGCGGACTTTCGATCCCAGCGCGACGCAGTCTATACAGGGGTCGTGAAGTTGGGAGCGCGGTCATGACCGGAGAGACCGAGGGGACGGCCCTCGATCTGGCGGCGCGTCGCCTGGAGCGGGCGCTGCACGTCCTGGAACAGCGGATGGCCGACCGGCTGAAGGAAGCCGGCGCCGAGGCCGGCGGCCTGTTCGACGCCGACCGGGCGCGCCTGGCCGCCGAGCTGGACGCCAGCCGGGCGCGGGAAAAGGCTCTGGAAGAGGCCGGGGCCCAGGCCTCCGAGGCGCTGGGCAAGGCCATCGACGAAATCCGCACCGCCCTGGGAGGCGCCTGATCATGGCCCAGCTCAACGTGACGGTGAACGGCAAGCCCTTCCTCGTCGGCTGCGAGGACGGCCAGGAACAGCATCTTATGGACCTGGCCGCGACCTTCGACGCTCAGGTCCGGGCGGTCGGCCAGGAGGTCGGACAGTTGGGCGAGACGCGGCTGTTCCTGATGGCGGCCCTGCTGCTGGTGGACGAGCTGTCCGACGCCCGCCTGCGGCTAAGCCACCTGCAGGCCGAGGTGGCGCGACTCCAGGGCGAGCAGGCCCGCGTCGAGATGAAGGCCGTCGCCGCGCTGGAGAACGCCGCCAAGCGGATCGAGAAGATGGGCGGGCTCGAGGGCTAGGAGCGCCCCGAGCCGGCGCGCGGCGAGCGCACCCGCAAATGCGCCAGTGGTCCACGCTTGAGAACCGGCCCGTGAGGCCCTACCTTGTCTGACGGCGGGTCTGCTGCGGCTCTCGTCGAAGACGACATATCCTTCTGACCTTAATTCTCTCGAAGGGAGCTGTCCCTGTTCGTGGCCGTGGCTGCGGGTATACGGCGCCCACCTGGTTATCCGGGTCTGAGGGGATAAAACTGTTCTTCACGGCTCTCGCGGCGCCGCCACCCTTTCCGAGCATGACCCCAGACCCCGTCCTCGACGCCGCCAAGTCCGCCCTGCGGCTGGAGGCCCGACGCCGCCGCAAGGCGCTGCAGGTCGACCACCCCGAAGCCGACTGGATGATCGCCGACCGGCTGGACGAGATGGTCGCCGCCCTGCGCCTCAGGCCGGGTGTGGCGGCGCTGTACCGCTCTCTCGGCAGCGAGATCGATCCCCGGCCGCTGGGCGAGGCCCTGACACGCGGCGGCTGGACGCTGGCGCTGCCCGCCGTGGTCGATGTCGAAGGGCCGCTGGAGTTTCGCACCTGGGCGCCCGGCGACCGGCTGGCCCACGACCTTGCCGGCCTTCCCGCCCCCCTGGACAGCGCGCCACCGACCTCCCCCGGGCTGAGCCTCCTGCCGCTGCTGGCGTTCGACCGTCGCGGCGGGCGGCTGGGCCAGGGCGGCGGCTACTACGACCGCACGCTGGCGGCGCTGCGCGGCCAGCCCCGGCCGCCGGCCTTCGTCGGGCTGGCGTTCGCCGGCCAGCAGGTGGAGGCCGTGCCGCATGGCCCGCATGACCAGCCGCTGGATGGGATTCTGACCGAGGCCGGCTATACTGCGGCGCGAAAGGACCCCTGATGCGTATCGCCTTCTTCGGGGACGTCGTCGGCCGGTCAGGCCGTGACGGCCTCTCCGACCACCTGCCCGGCCTGCGCCGGCGGCTCGGCCTCGAATTCGTCATCGTCAATGCCGAGAACGCCGCCGCCGGCTTCGGCATCACCGAGAACACCGCCCGCGAGATCTTCGACGCCGGCGCCGACTGCCTGACGCTGGGCAACCACAGCTGGGACCAGAAGGAAGCGCTGACCTACATCGTGCGCGAACCGCGCCTGATCCGGCCGGCCAATTATCCGATCCTGTCCGACGCTCCGGGACGCGGGTCCAACCTGTTCGAACTGCAGGACGGCCGCCGCATCCTGGTCGTCAACCTGCTCGGCCGCGTGCACATGGACGCGCTGGACGACCCCTTTGCCGCGGCCGACCGCGCGCTATCGAGCGCGCCGCTGGGCGATATCGCCGACGCGGTGGTGGTCGACATGCACGCCGAGGCGACCAGCGAGAAGATGGCCATGGGCCATTTCTGCGACGGCCGCGCCAGCCTGGTGGTGGGCACCCACACCCATGTGCCGACCGCCGACGCCCAGGTCCTGCCGGGCGGCACCGCCTACCAGACCGACGCGGGCGCCTGCGCCGACTACGACAGCGTCATCGGCAACCAGAAGGACGAGCCGCTGCGGCGCTTCACCACTCGCATCAGCCAGAGCCGCTACAAGCCCGCCGAGGGCCCGGCGACCATCTGCGGCGTCTATGTCGAGACCGACGACCGCACGGGCCTGGCGCGCCGGATCGAGCCGATCCGCATGGGCGGCCGCCTGAAGGAGACGGTGCCGGAGGCGGCCGCGCTGGAGCGGGCCTGAGATTGCGATCCGACGGTAAGACGGTTATCTTACCGCCGAAGGAGTGTTCCGATGGCAGCCAAGCCGGAAACCACGACAGTCTCCACGAAGGGCCAGGTGGTTCTCCCCAAGGCGGTTCGGGATGCGCTTCGGTTGCGGCCCGGCTCCAAGCTCATCGTCGAGCAGAAGGAAGATGGCGTCTTCCTCAGGGCTCAGCCCGCCGCAACTGCCACGAAAGTCGAGGACGTAGCCGGCATGCTGGCCTGGGGGGGACCGCCGGCGTCCGTGAAGGACATGGACGACGCCATCGCCGAGGACATCCGCGACCAGCATGCTCGCGATCGACACTAACGTCCTGGTCCGGTTTCTGGTCGCGGACGATGCCGATCAGCATGCCCGTGCCGTCGCCGCGATCAGCCAGGGCGCCTGGATCGCCACGACTGTTCTTCTGGAAACCGAATGGGTCCTGCGCAGCTACTATCGGCAGCCGCAGACTCGGATAATTGAGGCCTTCCGGGGTGTTTCCGCCCTCCCCTCGGTGAGGCTGGAGCACCCCGAACGCGTGTCGGATGCTCTGGACGCCGCCGAACGGGGCCTGGGCATTGCCGACGCACTCCATCGCGCCGCAGCGACGACCTGCGATGCGTTCGTCACGTTCGACCAGGATCTGATACGCGCTGCGGCCCGGGTCGGCGGGGTGATCACGCGCCAACCCTGAAGGAGCCGGCCAACCTAGCCCCGCGCCACGTAGCCGTAGCGGCGCATGCTGGGGCGGGGGCCGGCAGCGAGGTAGTCGGCGCGGATGGCGCTGAAGCGATCCCGGGCGACGGCGGCGCGGGCGGCCGGGATGTCCACGCCATAGAGCCGGGCGTTGTTGCCGCCGAAGATGGCGGTCTTCACCGGCCCGTCGGCAGGGCCAAGCTCGGCAAAGCCGTGCGCCTTGCGCATGTCATCGGGAATCTCCAGGCGGCGCAGCCCCTCGATCTGCCATTGCGGCGAGCCGGTCCAGACCGCGTCCGAGCCCCAGCAGACCCGCTCCACGCCGAGACCCTTGAGCAGGATGCCCATCATGGCGGCGCACACCCGGGGCTGGGCGACCATGGTCGAGGCGAACACCTGGCCAAGATCGCCATAGACGTTGGTCACGCCGTGCTTCTCGGGAATCTCCGCCAGGTCGCTGACCCAGGCCAGGCGACCGGTCCGCTCGAACTCGGCGAGGGCCAGCGCCGGATCGGCGCCCACCCAGCGGAAGGCCGAGTGATAGATGATGAAGTTGAGCTGCGGCCAGTCTTTCGCCGCCTTGGCGACGTCGCGCACGTCGGCATAGGAAACCAGGTTGGGGAAGCGCTGCTCGACCGACGGCGGGAACAGCCCCTTGTGGACGCAGACATTGCGGATGCCCGCCTTCACCATCCTCTCGTAGCCGAGATAGGCGACCTTCTCGTCGTCCATCCGCCAGGGGTAAGCGCTGGTTTCCTTGTGGGTGTTGTCGCCGACCGTATAGCCCTTGACGCTGTCGGGCTTGAGTTCGAGCGCCGCGTCCAGGTCGTCCAGCCAGCCGGGCGAGCCGGGCGTGAAGATGGCGTGGCTCATCAGCCGCTTGCCGCCGGCCGCCCCGTTCACCCGCGCGCGGGCCTCGGCCATCTGCTGGTTGGTCAGGAACCAGTCGGCGGGAATGTCGGACGGGGCCGAGGAGATGAGAGCAATCTTGGTGTCGCTGTCGAGGAACATCTCCTTGAAATAGTTGTCGAACTTCAGGTCTTCGATGGTCTGGGGCTTTTCGCCCAGCGAGGGGTTCCAGCCCTGGCGGCCGACCGCCTCGCGCATGCGGACGAACCCTTCCAGCCGCGTGTCGTCGCGCAGGAAGTGGGTGTGCATGTCCATGATGAACTGGTCGCGCAGGCCGGCGGCGCGATCCTCGGCCGCATCGGGCGAAGCCGCCTCCGCCCGGCCGACCTCGAACAGGGCGCCGTAGGTGTGGTTCATGGCCGTGAAGGCGGCGGCCATGCCCGCCGCCGTCTGGAAGAACCGCCGTCGCGACAGGCCCTGGCGGCGGGCCAGCTCGCCCGCCATGTCGGACAGGCGCGCGCCGACCTCGGCCTGCTGGGCGGTGCGCGGCAGGGGCAGGTATTCGTCGCTGGCGACCATCTGCAGCGGGATCGGCGTGCGGCCGCCCGCGGTCTCGGCCGGGTCCAGCCCGTCCCGTTCCTCGTCGCTGAGAAAGCCCATCCGCGTCCCTCCGTCAGCCCCGACCCGGGCGACCCTAGAGCAGGTTCGGATGCGATGGAACCGATGGCCCCGCCGCGGACAGGTCGGCCAAGGGGCGCGGGGAAGATGACAGCGGCGCGCCCGGCGGCTAGAAGGCCGCCCTTCGACTTGTCTTCCGAACAGACCTCTACTGAACAATCTGGGGCAGCATGGCCGGCCACTCAAAATTCAAGAACATCATGCACCGCAAGGGCCGCGCCGACGCCGCGCGCTCCAAGCTGTTCTCCAAGCTGTCGCGCGAAATCACCGTGGCGGCGAAGACCGGTCTGGCCGACCCGGCCATGAACCCGCGCCTGCGCCTGGCGGTGAACAACGCCAAGGCCGAGAGCGTGCCCAAGGATGTCATCGAACGCGCCATCAAGAAGGGCCAGGGCGGCGACGCCGAGACCTATGACGAAATCCGCTACGAAGGCTTCGGCCCGGGCGGCGTCGGCGTCATCGTCGAGGCCCTGACCGACAACCGCAACCGCGCGGCGGCCAACGTCCGCTCGATCTTCTCCAAGGCCGGCGGGGCCCTGGGCGAGACCGGATCGGTGGCCTTCATGTTCGACCGCATGGGCCAGATCACCTATCCGGCCGGCGCCGCCTCGGAAGACGCGATGATGGAGGCGGCCATCGAGGCCGGCGCCGAGGACGTCGAGTCCGACGAGGACAGCCATGTCGTCTGGACCGCGTTCGAGGACCTGTCGGCGGTGTCCGACGCCTTGGCGGCCAGCCTGGGCGACGCCAAGTCCACGGCCATCGTCTGGCGCCCCAAGACCCTGACCCCCGTCGAGGGTGAACAGGTCGCCAGCGTCATGAAGCTTATCGAGACGCTGGAAGACGACGACGACGTGCAGAACGTCTACGCCAACTTCGACATCTCGGACGAGGACCTGGCCAAGCTGGGATAGCGCGCCGCCGCGCTCGACCGAGGCGGAGGGGCGTTGCGTGCTTCGACACGCGGCCTGCGGCCGCTGCTCAGCATGACGTGGAGGGGTGATGCACGCCCAACGCCCGTCATCCTGAGCAGCGCGCAGCGCGTGTCGAAGGACGCAGGAGCGTCGGCGCCCTCCGAGGGTTTCCTGGAAACAGGGGGGATACCCCCCACCCCCGGCCCTTCCTCCATTGAGGGGGAAAGGCCGGTTGTGCGGGCTGTTCTTCGAGGAACTCGCTCGAATTCAACGGCATTTGCCTTTGGGACGAACCGGTGAATGATCCGGATCCGGAGGATTTGATCCATGGACTTGCTTGACGCCCGGGTCTTCAACCCGGAGTTCTTCCTGCCTCTTCTGGCGGCCCTGGTGGCCGGCAGCCTGATCGGGGTCGAGCGGGGGCATCGGGGACAGCCGGCGGGCTTTCGCACCCACGCCCTGCTCTGCCTGTGTTCGGCGCTGCTGATGGTGGCGGCCAACCACCAGCTGGCCTGGGCCGGCGAGACGCCCAACGAGGTCATTCGCATCGATCCGGTGCGGATGAGCCACGGCATCCTGACCGGCGTCGGCTTCCTGGGCGGCGGGGTGATCTTCCGCGAGGGCTTCACGGTTCACGGCCTGACCACGGCGGCCTCGATCTGGATCACCTCGGGCCTCGGCATCCTCTATGGCGTCGGCTTCTACAGCGTGGCCATCGCCGGAACGGTGCTGACCCTGCTGATCCTGTCGACCTTCCGGGTTCTGGACCGGTTGCTGCCGCAGCAGGCGCTGGCGGAGGTGACCATCCGCTACAAGCGCGAGGGCGCGCCGGATACGGCCGAACTGCGCCGCCAGATCCTGGCCCTGGGCCTCGACCCCGCGCCGTTCAGTCACCGGCTGATGAAGAAGGGCGCCCTGATCGAGCACGGCGCGACCGTGCGGGCCGACAAGCGCGAGAAGATGGACCGGCTGGCCGCGATGCTGCGCGAGAACAGCAAGGTGGTCGAGTTCGAGATCACCCCGCGCAATCACTGAGCCGGACATGAGGAAGGGGCGGAAGCTCGCGCCTCCGCCCCTTCTGGTCGTCTGAACTGACGGGCCGGTCAGGCCGCGACGAGATTGCGCTCGCGCGCGGCGGCCTGCATGGCCTTCTGCAGCTTCTCGAAGGCCCGCACCTCGATCTGGCGGACCCGCTCGCGGCTGACGCCGTATTGCGAGGCCAGTTCCTCGAGGGTGGTCGGGTCGTCCTTCAGCCGGCGCTCGGTCATGATGTGACGCTCGCGGTCCGACAGCTCCGACATCGCCGCCTGCAGCAGCTCCATGCGGATCGACTTTTCCTCGTCCTCGGCCAGTTGGGTTTCCTGGCTGACCTGGGTGTCGTCAGCCAGCCAGTCCTGCCATTCCGACTCGCCGTCGGCGCGCAGGGGCGCGTTCAGCGAGGCGTCCGGACCCGACAGGCGCCGGTTCATCGAGATGACCTCGTCTTCCTGGACGCCCAGCTTGGTGGCGATCTGGGTGACGTGCTCGGGCCGCAGGTCGCCTTCCTCGAGCGCGCTGATCTGGCTCTTGGCCTTGCGCAGGTTGAAGAACAGCTTCTTCTGGGCGGCGGTGGTGCCCATCTTCACGAGCGACCAGCTGCGCAGGATGTATTCCTGGATCGAGGCGCGAATCCACCACATGGCGTAGGTGGCCAGACGGAAGCCCTTGTCGGGCTCGAACTTCTTGACCGCCTGCATCAGGCCGACGTTGCCCTCGGAGATCACTTCGCCGATCGGCAGGCCGTAGCCGCGGTAGCCCATGGCGATCTTCGCCACCAGGCGAAGGTGGCTGGTCACCATCCGGTGCGCGGCCTCGGGGTCCTCATGCTCTTTCCAGCGCTTGGCCAGCATGAATTCCTCGT
>VFQU01001355.1_pt1 | contig 14905 bp, 15 predicted proteins | sample 3512311 | NCBI WGS metagenome assembly VFQU01 (sample SAMN10412377, study PRJNA504923) | tailings metagenome | isolation source: Relicate 3 Philex TSF3 active mining site | place: Philippines: Tuba, Benguet | collected 2017-08-29
CAGTCCAAGGTCACCATCAATCTCGACCTCACTGACGATCTGACCGTGCGCGGCGCGGCCGGGCAGGATGGCAATTCCAGCCTCGGCATTTTCTACGAGCAGGACTACTGAGCCCTGCGGAGGGTGCCATGAGCTTCTGGGATGATCGCTATAGCCGGCCCGACTATGTGTTCGGTGAGGCGCCAAACGCCTTTCTCGCGGCGCAGGCGGAGCGGCTGCCATCCGGCGGCAGGGCCCTTGCCGTGGCCGATGGCGAGGGTCGCAATGGCGTCTGGCTGGCAGAGCAGGGTCTCGATGTTCTCGCGGTGGATGCGTCTGCCGTGGGCCTCGCCAAGGCGCAGAAACTGGCCGAAAGGCGCGGTGTCACGCTGACGACGCAGCAGGTCGATATTGCCGAATATCAATGGCCGGAAGACAGGTTCGATCTCGTCGCGGCCATCTTCATCCAGTTTGCGCCGCCGCCCCTGCGCGATCGCATCTTTGCCGGCATGATCCACGCATTGGCGCCCGGCGGGCTGCTCCTCGTCGAAGGCTATGGCCCCAGGCAGCTGGAATACCGCACAGGTGGCCCCGGCATTCTCGAAAATCTCTACACAGCGGACCTGCTGCGAACGCATTTCGCGGCGCTGGAGATTATCGAATTGCGCGAATATGACGCCGAAGTGGATGAAGGCGCCGGTCACAAGGGCCTTTCGGCCCTTGTCGATCTCGTTGCCCGCAAACCGGCCGGCTGACCTCTCCTACTGCGCGCTGGCCCCACCGGTTTTCGCGGCTTTTTCGGCGTCCCACCACCAGAGGTTGGGGAAGCCGGACGAAAATTCAGGCAGTTCCTCGGGTCGGCTGAAGCGGTCCCAGCGGGCCGAGCGAGTGGTGCGCAGCGAATAGCTGGGGATGATGATGTGCTTGGCCAGCAGCACCCGGTCCAGCGCCTTGACGATGGCTTCCTGCTCCTCCCGGTCGGCCGCCACGATCAGCTTGTCGATCAGCGCGTCGACGCCTTCATCCTTGAGGCCGGTCGTATTCTGCGAGCCTTCCTGATCGGCGCTGGACGAGCCGAAGAAGAAGCGTTGCTCATTGCCCGGCGAGAAGGACTGGGCCCAGCCGGTATAGATCATGTCATAGTCGCGGCTGCGGACGCGGTTGATATATTGCGGGCTGTCGACGGTGCGGATGGTTGCCTCGATCCCCATCTGGCCGAGATTGGTGACCAGGTTCTGCGCCACCGGCTCGATGGTCGGACCATTGAGCAGGATTTCGATGGTGAAGGGATTGCCGCTGGGGTCGAGCAGGCGGGTGCCGTCGCGGGTGTACCCGGCGTCAAGCAGCATCTGCGTGGCCTTGGCGAGGTTCTCATAGAGCGCGTCGGGATTGCCGCTCACCGGATTTGTATAGGTCGTGGTGAAGACTTCCGGCGGCACCAGATCGCGCACGCTCTCGAGCACCTCCAGTTCCTTGCCTTCCGGCAGGCCGGAAGAGCGGAAGGGCAGGCCGAAGAAGAAGCTGTCGACGCGCTCATACTGGCCATAGAACAGGGTATTGCTCAGTTCCTCGAAGTCGAAGGCATAGTTGAGCGCCTCGCGCACCTTGGGATCGGCAAACTTGTCGCGGCGCAGGTTCATGGCAAAGCCCACCATGATGCCCGAGCCGTTATAGTCCTGCGGGAACAGTTCCTGAATGACGCGCCCATCCTTGACGGCCGGGAAGTCGTAGGCCGTGGCCCAGCGGGCCGCCATGTTTTCCACCCACCAGTCGAACTGGTCGCCTTTGAAGGCTTCGAACTCCACCGTCAGGTCGAGGAAATATTCGATCTGGTACTTGTCGAAATTGTTGGTGCCCACCTGGGTCGGGTGATCATTGCCCCAATAGTCCTCGACGCGCTCGAAGGTGAGCGTGCGCCCGGCATCGAAGCTGGCCAGACGATAGGGGCCGGAGCCCAATGGTATTTCGAGCGTGGATTCGCCAATGTCACGCTGCTTGCCATTGGCGTCGGTGCCTTCCCACCAATGCTGCGGCAGGACCAGCAACTGCCCCAGAATTAGCGGCAGTTCGCGATTGCCCGTCTCGTTGAAGGTGAAGGTCACTTCTCCCGGCGCGCTCACCGCGACATCGGTGATGCTGGCATAATACTGGGCGACATTGGGATTGAGTTCGCGCTGTTTGTTGAATGACCACACCACATCCTCGGCGGTCACCTTCTCGCCGTCATGCCAGCGCGCATCGGGGTCCATTCGGAAGGTGACGGCGCTATAGTCGGGCGCGATCTTGAGCGCCTCGGCGAGGTGGACATAGTAGCTGCCAACCTCATCCTGTGACGGGGTCATCAGCGTTTCGTAGATCAGCCCCAGGCCACCGGCCGCTTCGCCCTTGGGCAGGATGGGATTGAACGTATCGAAGCCGCCCATATCGCCGAGTCGAACGGTGCCGCCTTTGGGCGCATCGACATTGACATAGTCGAAGTGGGTATAGTCGGGCCCATATTTGAGGTCGTTTTCGAGATTGATCGAATTGGTCCAGACATCGGTCTTTGTCTGCGCCAGGGCCGATGTTGCCCCGCCCAGAGCCAGCAGGCCTGCCAGCGCAATCGAGAAGAGCTTGGAAGAGAGCGTCATGGTGCGGCTCCGCATGGGTGTTCGTCAGAGAGGTTAGTCGGTTTGGGGGCTGGACGGCAATGTTTCTGCGCGCTCTGGCGTGGCATGCGCAGACCCGAGCGCCGCGCTGATCAGGTCGCGCGTATAGTCCTCGCGCGGAGCGGCGAAAATGTCCGCCGCCGGACCCTGTTCCACCACCTGTCCGTCTTTCATCACGATCAGCCGGTGGGCCAGCGCACGCACGACGCGCAGGTCATGGCTGATGAAAAGATAGGTGAGGCCGCGCCGCTTCTGCGCCGCCTGCAGGAGGTCGATGATCTGGGCCTGAATGGAAACATCAAGCGCCGAGGTCGGTTCGTCCAGAACCAGAAAGTCCGGTTCGAGGATGAGCGCGCGGGCAATGGCGATGCGCTGGCGCTGGCCGCCGGAAAATTCATGCGGGTAGCGCCGGACGACCGAGGGGTCGAGCCCAACTTCACCCAGAACGTCCTCGACCCGTTTGCTGCGCTCGGCGTGCGACAGGCGCGGCATATGCACGCTCAGCCCCTCCTCGACGATCTCGCTGACCGACATGCGCGGGCTCAGCGAGCCATAGGGGTCCTGAAAGACGATCTGCATATGTCGGCGCAGTGGCCGCATGGCGCGCCAGCTACGCGCCTGTACATCCTCGCCCAGCACGACGATACGTCCGGTCGAGCCGATCAGCCGGAGGATCGCATAGCCAAGCGTGGATTTGCCCGAGCCGCTCTCGCCCACCACGCCCAGTGTCTCGCCCTTGCGGATGGCCAGGCTCACCCCATCCACAGCGCGGATATGGCCGGTGACGCGGCGTAGCAGGCCTCGCTTGATGGGAAACCAGACCTTGAGGTCCTCAGTCTCGACCACAACAGGCGCATCGGGAATGGGCGCGGGCGGTTCGCCGCGCGGCGCGGCGGCGAGCAGGTGTTTGGTATAGTCGTGGCGCGGCGCCGCGAAAATTTCGGCTACGGGGCCCTGCTCGACAATATCGCCCTGTTTCATCACACAGACCCTGTCGGCAATGCGCCGTACGATGGAGAGGTCATGAGTGATGAACAGCATGGCCATGCCGTTCTGGCGTTGCAGGTTTTTGAGCAGGTCCAGAATCTGTGCCTGCACAGTCACATCAAGCGCGGTGGTCGGTTCGTCCGCGATCAGCAATTGCGGATCGTTAGCCAGCGCCATGGCGATCATCACGCGCTGGCGCTGCCCGCCCGACAATTGATGCGGATAGTCATCCAGCCGGCTCGCCGGATTGGGAATGCCCACCGAAGTCAGCAATTCGATAGCGCGGTGGCGCGCTGGAATGCCCCTCAGGCCCTGATGGATGCGCAGCGTCTCGGCAATCTGGCGGCCGATCGTATGGACCGGATTGAGCGAAGACATCGGCTCTTGGAAGATCATGCCGACCCTGCCGCCGCGCACCTTGCGCAGGTGCTCGTCCGGCGCGGTCACGAGATCGGTGCCGTCAAAGCTGACGACACCGCTGAGCTGTGCCACTGGTGGTTGCAGGCGCAGCACGGAAAGCGCGGTCACCGATTTGCCCGAACCGCTCTCGCCCACCAGCGCCAGCGTCTCGCCCGGCGCGATGTCGAAGCTCACATTGCGCGCCGCCTCGAAATTGCCGAAGCGCACGGTCAGGTCCTTGAGGGAGAGGAGGGGCGCGCTCACTTCAGTGTCTTTCTGGGGTCGAAGGCGTCGCGCACCGCTTCCCCGATAAAGACCAGCAGGGTCATCATAATGGCGATGGTGAAAAAGCCGGTGAGGCCCAGCCACGGGGCCTGCAGATTGTTTTTGCCCTGCGCCAGCAGTTCGCCCAGCGACGGCGAGCCGGGCGGCAGGCCGAAGCCGAGGAAATCGAGCGAAGTCAGCGTCGCCACCGATCCCGAGAGAATGAAGGGCATGAAGGTCAGCGTCGCCACCATGGCATTGGGCAGGAGATGGCGGATCATGATGGTGCGGTTGGAGACGCCGAGCGCCCGCGCCGCCGCCACATATTCGAAATTGCGCGCCCGCAGGAATTCGGCCCGCACGATGCCCACCAGCGAGACCCAGGAAAACAGGAGAAGAATGCCCAGCAGCACCCAGAAACTGGGCACGATCACCGAAGAAATGATCAGCAGCAGATAAAGCGCCGGCACCGAGGTCCAGATTTCGATCAGCCGCTGGGCGATCAGATCGACCCAGCCGCCGAAATAGCCCTGCATGGCCCCGGCCACCACGCCGATTACCGACGATACGACGGTGAGGATCAGGCCGAACAGGACGGAGATGCGGAAGCCATGCACCAGCCGCGCCAGCACGTCGCGGCCCCGGTCGTCCGTGCCCAGCCAATGCATGTTGGACGGGATGCAATTGGAGTCTTCTACGCCCAGCGGATATCGCTGGCACAATTGCTCGCGGCTCAGCATGAAGCTGGGCGGATTGGCGCCGGAAAAGGCCAGATAGGAATCGACCGTGGAATGGCTGAAGCGGATCAGCGGCCAGACCATCCAGCCATTGGCCTCGATTTCGCGCATGGTCGCGCCGAGGCGATAATTGGTGGTGGGTAGGAAGCCGCCGAATTTTTCGCCTGGATAGTCGACGAATGCCGGCACCAGCAGTTCACCCTTATAGGAAACCACGATGGGTCGGTCATTGGCGATGAATTCGGCCCCCAGCGTCAGGATGAAGAGCGCGAGAAAAATCCACAGACTCCACCAGCCACGCCTGTTGGCGCGGAAAACGCGCAGCCGCCGCTGATTGAGCGGGGAGAGGCGCGAGGCGCGCACGTCCGGAATTTCGGCGGCGGCGATGCTCATAGTTCGCGACTTTCGAAATCGAGCCGCGGATCGACCCACATATAGGCGAGGTCCGAAATGAGCCCGATGATCAGCCCGAGCAGGGAGAAAATGTAGAGCGTGGCGAAGACAACCGGATAGTCGCGATTGACCACCGACTGGAAGCCGAGGAGGCCCAGCCCGTCGAGCGAGAATATGGTTTCGATCAGTAGCGAACCGCCGAAGAAAATGCCGACGAAGGCGCCGGGAAAGCCGGCAATGATCAGCATCATGGCGTTGCGGAACACGTGCCCATAGAGCACCTGTCGCTCGGTCAGGCCCTTGGAACGGGCGGTCATCACATATTGCTTGCCGATTTCGTCGAGAAAAGAATTCTTGGTCAGCAGCGTTGCGGTGGCGAAGGCGCCCAGCCCCATGGCGAGAATGGGCAGGACCAGATGCCAGAAATAGTCGAGCACCTGCCGCCAGAGCGGGAAACTGGCAAAGCCGGGGGAGGTCAGCCCCCGCAGCGGGAAGATCGACCAGAACGAGCCGCCCGCGAACAGGACCACGAGCGCAATGGCGATGAGAAAGCCGGGCACCGCATAGCCGATGATGATTATGGTCGAGGTCCAGAGGTCGAAGCGCGAGCCGTCGCGTACGGCCTTGGCAATGCCGAGCGGAATGGACACGCCATAGGCAATCAGCGTCATCCACAGGCCGAGCGAGATCGAGACCGGCATTTTTTCCAGCACGAGGTCGATCACCGAAATGTCGCGGTAATAGCTCTGCCCAAAATCGAAGCGCAGGTAGTTGCCGATCATGGAAAAGAAGCGTTCGAGCGGCGGCTTGTCGAAGCCGAACTGCTTTTCGATGCGCTCGACCAGTTCGGGCGGCAGGCCCTGGCTGCCGCGATAGGCCGAATTGCTCGGCTTTTGCGGCTGGGCGGCCATGTCGCCGGCTTCGCTGCCGGTGATGCGGTCCATGATCGAAGCATTCTGGCCGGAAAGATTGGCTAAAGCCTGCTCAACCGGCCCGCCGGGCGCAAATTGGGTAATGGCGAAAGAGATGGCCATGATGCCGAAAACGGTGGGGATCATCAGCAAGAGACGGCGGATGATATAGGCGACCATTCCTGCTCCGGGGCAGCATGCGGTTAGGCGATCATTCCGCCCGGTTCGATGGCCGGGCAAATCACCTTGCGGTGAGAGCGCAGGGGCCAATGCAACATTTCGGTGACGGCTTGGCAATCACTGCTTGCCCGCTTCGGGCTTGATTGCACAGGCGCTCTCCCGCACCATGGTATCGAATAGGGAGCCGCCATGCGTTTCGAGCCCATCGTCCAGGTCAAAGACCAGTCCGTCGCCCGCGTGCTGCTGGTGGCGCTCAAGGCGCATGGATTTCATCCACTTGAGCCGCGCGAGGGTGGCCTGCCGGGTGTGCCGAACCTTTTCGGCCCCAGCGGGTTTGTCATAGAAGTGCCCGAGGACGAGGCAGAAGATGCGAGCCTTCTGGCGCGCGATCTGCTTAGGGATATGGACCAGCCGAACCCCTAAAGCTGCCACAATGGTTGGTTAAGCCAGCTTTGCGGGATGGGCGATTGAACGATGGGGCGGGTTTGTTTATAAGCCGCCACAAGTGTTAATTTTGCTTAAGCCCTTGGGGCAGGAGTGATCAATGCAGGATTGGAAGCGCGGCGCTTCTTCCGTTGCCGGCCTTGTGGCCGTTGCCCTTCTGGTGGCGGCCTGTTCGCCCACCAGCCGGACCAACACGGCCAATCTCAACGTTATCGGGGCGGCTCCCAATGCCCAGCCGGTGCAGACCTCGACCGTGCAGCAGAATACGCTGCCCGCCATTGGCGCAACGGGCACCCCGGCTCCGGGCCTCAGCGGCCAGCCGGTTCTGGGCGGCGCTCCGGCCACCACGCAGATTGCCGGAACCGGCGCGGGCTCGATCACCACGGTTGGCCAGCCGATGACCACGGGTGTTTCCACCGGTCCCGAAGGTGTCTGGAATGTCGTCGCCGGTAGCGCAACCTGCCGCCTCAACCTGCCCATGACCGCCAAGACCGGCACCAATTACTACCGTGCCTCCGCGCCCGGCTGCACCGTGCCGCAGATTGCCGCCGTGACCGGCTGGCAGCAGGTGGGCAGCCAGCTACAGCTTTATGATGATAACGGCAATATCGCTGCTTTCCTCGCCCCATCGGGCGGCCGTTATATCGGCACGATGGGCGGCGGCCAGGCCGTGTCCATGTCGCGCTAAGGCGTCGCACAGGTTTTGAAAGCCGGTCCATTGGGCCGGCTTTTTTGTCGGCCAGTGTCCTCTCCGCAGCGCCCTCGGGCTTGACCCGAGGGCCTCTCGCAACGCAATGGGTGTATCGATTGGCCCTCGGGTCAAGCCCGAGGGCGGATCCGGAATTTTCCATGTCTTCCAGCATTACCGCAAAGCACGGCCCCGTCCGCGCCGCCTATGACGATCTGGTTGCCCGCGCTGCGCTGATGCCGGACCCGGCCCAGGTGGAAGCCACCGCCGAGCTGGACCGCGTATTGGCCGATCTCACTGCATCGCGCCCGCGCCGCGTGTTCGGCCTGTTCGAAAAGCCGCAATCGGTGCGCGGCCTCTATCTTTACGGCGAGGTCGGGCGCGGCAAGACCATGCTGATGGACCTGTTCTTTGCCGCCGTGCCCTTCGCCGAAAAGCGGCGTCTGCATTTCCATGAATTCATGGACGAAGTGCACGCCGCCATTGCCGCTTTCCGCAAGTCGGCAAAGGGCAAGGACGACAATGCCGATCCGGTGGAAGCCGTGGTCAGGCCCATACTCAAATCCGGGCTGCGCCTCATCTGCCTTGACGAGTTTCATGTGCATGACATTGCCAATGCCATGCTGCTCGACCGCCTTTTCGGCAAGCTCTTTGCCGGCGGTGTCACGCTGGTGGCGACGTCCAATGTGACCCCGGATGGGCTCTATAAGGACGGGCTTAACCGGCAGCTCTTTCTGCCCTTCATCGCGCTGCTCAAGGAGAAAACCGTGGTTGCCGCGCTGCCCAGCGCGCAGGATTACCGGCGGCTCAAATTTTCCGGCCAGCAGGTCTATGCCTTCGGCACGGGTCCAGAGGTGGTGGCGGCCATGGACCGGATGTGGCTGCGCGTCACCGGGGGAGAGCAGGGCGCGCCCGGCCTTGTCGAAAGCATCGGGCGGCAGATCGCCGTGCCGCTCGTGGCCATGGGCGCTGCGCGCTTCGGCTTTGCCGATCTCTGCGAAAAACCGCTGGGCACGCGCGATTTCGTGCGCATTTCCCACCAGTTCGATTCTATCGTCATCGACAATATACCGCAGATGGACCGCACGAAATCCGACGCCGCCAAGCGGTTCATCCTGTTGATCGACAGCCTTTACGACCGCGGCGTCAAGCTCGCCGCCAGCTTCGCCGTGCCGCTCGAACAGCTTGGCGCCGACGACAGAACCGCCTTCGAATTCCAGCGCACTCTCTCGCGGCTGACCGAAATGCAGTCGGAGGAATATCTGGGCAAGGGGCTGCGGGCCTAAAGGCCCACCACCTTCTTCAGCACATCGTTGACCCGGCCCTGCCATCCCTTGCCGGAGGCGCGCAGCCGCTCCAAAACCTCAGCATCGAGACGTAGGGTCACCTGCTTTTTTGGATTGTCCATGCGGGGGCGGCCTCGACCGCGCCGGATGGCTTCGGCGAGGTCAGGAAACACTTCATCGAACGGACGCATCTTCGATAGTTCGTCGTCAGTTCTGGGGCGTTCGATTTCGGGGTCGGGGCCGATTAGTTCGCCTGAGGCGGTGTCGACCCACCAGCCATCTTCGTCCTGATGCACGCCGCCCTTGGCGATCAATGCCTTCATTTCCTGATCATATTGCTGCCAACGACGACGGCGTTCCAGATCGTCGGTTTCGGTGTCGCCGAGATCCCTGGTCACATATTCAGGCCATTTTCTGGTCATCGCCGCCTCCGTTCTTTTCGGTCCGCAGGGCGCATCGAGATGACCGAGATCGCCTCCGATCCAAGGACCTGAAAGATCACCACGATCACCATGGTTCCCTGGAATTCACCAATTGCCAGTGATCGGCCAGCTTTGGCCGGTTCGACATTGGCCGCCATGAAGAAGTCATCTGTGAGGTCAGCGAAATCCAGGCCGTGTTTGGCGATGTTGCTCTGCCGTTTCGGTTCGTCCCAAACGATCCTCATCGGCCCAATTTAGTGACATGAATAGACAAGTCAATAAACGTAGTTACAAAAATAATTTGCTGCGCATGCCCATCCGGCATTCCCCCTTCGCCCATGAGCAAGGCCGATTTCCCGTTTACGACGAAGGGTTCACTTGCCGGGGATTGCTGACAGGGTTAAGAACTGCGCCAATTCAACGCAGTCTGGGACGAGGACGAATGGCGCGCAAGAAGATTGCCCTTATTGGTGCAGGACAGATCGGCGGAACGCTGGCCCTGCTTTCGGCGCAGAAGGAACTCGGGGACGTCGTGCTGTTCGACGTCGTCGATGGCGTGCCGCAGGGCAAGGCCCTCGACATTGCCCAGTCGGCTCCGGCGCAGGGTTTTGATTCCACCCTCAAGGGCACGTCCGAATACAAGGACATTGCTGGCGCCGATGTAGTGATCGTCACTGCCGGCGTGCCGCGCAAGCCCGGCATGAGCCGCGACGACCTGCTCGAAATCAACCTCAAGGTCATGGAGCAGGTGGGCGTCGGTATCGCCAAATATGCTCCCGATGCTTTCGTTATCTGCATCACCAATCCGCTCGATGCCATGGTCTGGGCGCTGCAGAAGTTCTCCGGCCTGCCCACCAATAAGGTGATCGGCATGGCTGGCGTGCTGGATAGCTCGCGCTTTGTGCATTTCATTGCCGAAGAGCTCAACGTATCGGTGGAAGACGTTTCCGCCTTCGTGCTGGGCGGCCATGGTGACACAATGGTGCCGCTGACCCGTTATTCGACCGTTGCCGGCATTCCGCTCACCGACATCGTCAGGATGGGCTGGATGAGCAAGGACAAGCTCGACAGCATCGTGCAGCGCACCCGTGATGGCGGCGCCGAGATCGTCGGCCTGCTCAAGACCGGTTCGGCCTTCTACGCCCCGGCAGCCTCCGCCATTGCCATGGCCGAGAGCTATCTCAAGGACAAAAAGCGCGTCCTGCCTTCCGCCGCCTTCCTCAATGGCGAATATGGCGTCAAGGGCACCTATGTCGGCGTGCCTGTCGTCATCGGCGCCGGTGGCGCGGAAAAGATCGTCGAAATCTCGCTCAACTCCGCCGAGCAGAAGGCTTTCGACAAGTCGGTCGCTTCGGTCGAGGGTCTGATCGAGGCCTGCAAGAAGATCCAGCCCAAGCTGGCCTGATGCATTTAAGGCCGCTGGCTTTGCCAGCGGCTTTTGGCTTTCCGGCTCCAGAAATGCCGGACTACTACTGCCCACCCAAGGGGAAAAGCATGAATATCCACGAACACCAGGCCAAGGCGCTGCTCAAGGAATATGGCGCGCCCGTCGCTGCCGGCGTCGCCATCTTCTCGGCGGACGAAGCCAAGGCGGCCGCTGAATCGCTGCCGGGCCCGCTTTATGTGGTCAAGAGCCAGATCCATGCCGGTGGTCGCGGTAAGGGCAAGTTTAGGGAACTCGGCCCCGATGCCAAGGGCGGTGTGCGCCTCGCCAAATCGGTCGAGGATGTCATTGCCAATGCCAAGGAAATGCTCGGCAATACGCTGGTGACCAAGCAGACCGGCGATGCCGGCAAGCAGGTCAATCGCCTCTATATCGAAGACGGCGCCGATATTGCCCGCGAACTTTATTGCTCGCTGCTGGTGGATCGCGCCACGTCCAAGGTGTCCTTCGTGGTTTCCACCGAAGGCGGCATGGATATCGAGGCCGTCGCCGAACACACGCCCGAAAAGATCATCACCGTCGCTATCGATCCGGTCGCCGGCGTTACCGCTGCCGACATTGCCAAGATCAATGGCGCGCTCAAGCTCGATAGTCCGGCGGCGCAGGATGGGGAGCATCTCTTCCCCATTCTCTACAAGGCCTTCACCGAGAAGGACATGAGCCTGCTCGAAGTGAACCCGCTGATCGTCATGACCAATGGGCGCCTGCGCGTGCTCGATGCCAAGGTCAGCTTCGACAACAATGCCTCGTTCCGCCACGAGGAATTAAAGCCCCTGCGCGACCTCACTGAGGAAGACGCCAAGGAAATCGAAGCCTCCAAATATGACCTCGCCTATGTCGCCCTCGACGGCAATATTGGCTGCATGGTCAATGGCGCGGGTCTGGCCATGTCCACCATGGACATTATCAAGCTCTATGGCGCCGAGCCGGCCAACTTCCTCGACGTGGGCGGTGGCGCCTCCAAGGAGAAGGTGACCGCGGCCTTCAAAATCATCACGGCCGATCCGGCGGTGAAGGGCATTCTGGTCAACATCTTCGGCGGCATCATGCGCTGCGACGTCATTGCCGAAGGCGTGATTGCCGCGGTCAAGGAAGTCGGCCTCAAGGTTCCGCTGGTGGTTCGTCTCGAAGGCACCCGCGTCAAGGAAGGCAAAGAAATCCTCGACAATTCCGGCCTCGACGTCATCTCCGCAGATGACCTCGACGACGCCGCCCAGAAGATCGTCAAGGCGATCGGGGGCTGAGGCGATGCGCGCGGCGGGCCTTCTAGTTCTGGCAGCTCTCGCCCTCGTCGCACAGCCGGCGATGGCGCAGGGCAAGACGAAGACGTCCTCCGCGCCATCCATCGCGCTCGGCGCGCTGGAAATGTGCGAAACCTTCGCCAGCGGCGATGTGCTCGCCCTGGAAAGCGCCACCGAGGCGGGTTGGGATGCCTATGATCAGGAAGCGGAAAGCCCGTTTCTGCGCTCCTATGCCGCCAGCCAGGATTTTGGAGGTTTCGGCTATGCCGATCTCTTCTCTCTGGTGGAAAGCTATCCTGACCGCACGCTTGGCTATTGCCGCATCGATGTGTCCGAGCCGCACGGCAATGGTCCGGCAGCCATCGCTGCCATTGCCGGGCTTGACCGCTATGAAGGGGAAGTGCGCAGCACTGACGAGGGCACTTATGCAAGCCTGTCGGGTCCGGATCGCATGCTTTTGACCCATTGGGACGATTACAGCTTCGTCATCCAGCTCACCATCATCACGCCAAAGGTTCAGAACGAGACGGGTCAATGATCGAGCAGGTTGTCGCCTGGTCGCCTCTGATCATTGTCGTGGTTGCCGTCGCGATTACCGGACGTATGTCCATGAAAAGTTATTCGGACCACGTCGCGCGCGTGGAAGCCATCAATCAGGATCTCGTAAAGATGAACAGCGAAATGGTCGCCGAGCTCCGCGAAATCAAACACATTCTGAAGGACCGCAAGTAGATGTCCATTCTCGTCAACAAAGACACCAAAGTGCTCGTACAGGGCCTGACCGGCAAGACCGGCACTTTCCATACCGAGCAGGCGCTGGCCTATTTCGGCACCCAGATGGTGGGCGGGGTGAACCCCAAAAAGGCCGGTGAAATATGGACTTCGGGCCTTGATGGTTCGGCCACGCTGCCGGTTTTCGCGACCGTTGCCGAGGGTAAGGAAAAGACCGGCGCCAATGCCTCGGTCATCTATGTCCCCCCTCCGGGCGCCGCTGCCGCCATCGAGGAAGCGATTGACGCGGAAATCCCGCTCATCGTCTGCATTACCGAAGGCGTGCCGGTCATGGACATGGTGCGCGTCAAGGCTAAGCTCGAAAAGAGCAAGTCGCGCCTCATCGGGCCGAACTGCCCGGGCGTGCTGACGCCGGAAGAATGCAAGATCGGCATTATGCCGGGCTCGATCTTCTCCAAGGGCTCGGTGGGTATTGTTTCGCGTTCCGGCACGCTTACCTATGAAGCTGTGTTCCAGACCACCAATGAGGGCCTCGGCCAGACCACTGCTGTCGGTATCGGCGGCGATCCGGTCAAGGGCACCGAATTCATCGACGTGCTGGAGATGTTCCTGGCCGACGAGGCCACCAAGTCGATCATTATGATCGGTGAAATCGGCGGCTCGGCGGAAGAGGAAGCCGCCCAGTTCCTGATCGATGAAGCCAAAAAGGGCCGCAAGAAGCCAATGGCCGGTTTCATTGCCGGCCGGACCGCTCCGGCGGGCCGCACGATGGGCCATGCTGGCGCCGTAATTTCGGGCGGTAAGGGCGGCGCGGAAGAAAAGATCGCGGCCATGGAAGCGGCCGGTATCAAGGTTTCGGCCTCTCCGGCCCGCATTGGCGCGACTCTGGCGGAAGTGCTGCGCGGGTAAACTGATTGTTCCAGCAACCACGATGTCATCCCGGCCTTGAGCCGGGATCCATCCTGAGATTTCGAGTTAGGCCCCGGCCTTCGCCGGGGTGACAATCAGAGCCTGAAAATACCTTATGCGACCAATGTCGGTCGCGCTTCGGACACAGAAGGGTGTTACCCGCAATGTATCCGGATCGGATAAACAGGAATTGAGCCGCGGCCCTGCTCAGGGGCCGTTACACTTAACAGGATACTAAGGATAAGCGGTCAGTATCCGCACAAAATTAGGGACCGCATGAGGCCGGCGAAGGCTGGTCCGTTGAGAAGGATGGCAGGGCGAGAGGTCCTGCGACAAAAGCGATGACACGACAGGAAAAGAACGACACGTTCTTGCTGACCTCGTTCCTCTATGGTGGGAACGCCGACTACATCGAACAACTCTATTCCCGATTCAAATCCGATCCTTCCAGCGTCGATTCGACCTGGTCGAGCTTTTTCGCCAAGCTCGACGACAGCTCGGACGTGGCCCAGAAGAATGCCGAGGGTGCGAGCTGGGGCCGCGCGGACTGGCCGCGCGCCGAAACCAGCGAGCTGGTCAATGCTCTGGACGGCAATTGGGGCGAGATCGCCGTCAAGACCGAAAAGGCCACTGCCAAGAAGGCCGCCGCCGAAGGCAAGCCGGCTCCTGCCGCTGCCGATGTGCTGCAGGCTACGCGCGACAGCATCCGCGCCATCATGATGATCCGTGCCTATCGTATGCGCGGGCATCTGCATGCCGATCTCGATCCGCTGCGTCTCAAGGCCGATGAGCCGGCGCCCGAGCTCGATCCCAAGAGCTATGGCTTTACCGAGGCCGACTACGGCCGCAAGATTTTCATCGATAACGTGCTGGGCCTGGAATACGCCACGCTCCCCGAGATGCTGGCGATCCTGAAACGCACCTATTGCGGCACGCTCGGCATCGAATTCATGCATATTTCCGATCCGGAGGAAAAATCCTGGATTCAGGAACGCATCGAGGGGCCCGATAAGGAAATCACCTTCACCCCCGAGGGCAAGAAGGCCATCCTCAACAAGCTGGTCGAGGCCGAAGGCTTCGAGAAGTTCCTCGACGTCAAATATACCGGCACCAAGCGGTTCGGTCTCGACGGCGGTGAAGCCACCATTCCCGCGCTCGAGCAGATCATCAAGCGCGGCGGCGCGCTGGGCATCAAGGACATTGTGCTCGGCATGGCCCATCGTGGGCGTCTGAATGTGCTG
>VFQU01001356.1_pt1 | contig 14896 bp, 9 predicted proteins | sample 3512311 | NCBI WGS metagenome assembly VFQU01 (sample SAMN10412377, study PRJNA504923) | tailings metagenome | isolation source: Relicate 3 Philex TSF3 active mining site | place: Philippines: Tuba, Benguet | collected 2017-08-29
GCTGGCCTCGGCGGTCATCGCCTCGGTGAAGGTCTGCACCTGGTGCTTGCCGTTGGCCTTGGCCTTGTGCAGCGCCAGGCCCGCGTGCTTCATCAGGGTCTGCGGGTCTTCACCATGCTGCGGCGCGTAGGCGATGCCCACGGAGCCGGTGATGCTGATCAGCTGGTTGTCGACGAACAGCGGCTTGTCGAGCACGTCGAGAATCTGCGCGGCGACCTTCTCGCCACGGCCGGCCACGGACTCTTCCAGCAGCACGGCGAATTCGTTGCTGGCAAAGCGCGCCAGGGTGGCGCTGTCGCTCAGGCTGCTGCGCAGGCGGCGGGCGAGGTTGGCCAGCAGCTTGTCGCCGGTCTGGTGGCCGAGGCTGTCGTTGATCCGCTTGAAGTTGTCGATGTCCACCAACAGCAGGACCAGCGGCTGCTGCGTATTCTGAGCAAAGCGTTGTTCGAGGCTGCGGATGAACGAGGGGCGATTGCCCAGGTTGGTCAGGTTGTCGGTGTAGGCCAGGCGTTCGATGCGCTGCTGTGCCAGCTTGGCTTCGGTGACGTCTTCGTAGATGCCGATGTAGTGGGTCAGCTCGCCATCGTCGCCATACACCTTGGATATCGACAGATGGCCCCAGTAGGGGTCCAGGTTCTTGCGTCGGCTGCGGAACTCGCCCTGCCAACTGCTGTGCTCGGCCAGACTCGAACCGGCATCGAACAGCAGGTCGCTGAGGTTGTTCAGCGCCGGCAGCTCGGACAGACGGTGGCCGCAGACCTCGTCGCTGCTGTACAGGGTGATGGCCGTGAAGCTGGGGTTGACGTACTCCACCCGGCCGTCGCGGTCGACCAGCAGAAAGGCGCTGGCGCTCTGTTCGACGGCGCGTTGGAACAGATGCAGGGCGCTGGTGGCGCTGCGTTTCTGCTGGTTGATCAGCACCTGGGCGAACTGATCGGCCAACTCGCCGGCGAAGGCGATCTCGTCGGCGTGCCAGGTGCGTAGGCCGCCGATGTGCTCCAGGCAGAGCACGCCGACCACTTCGCCTTCGATGCGTATGCTGGCGTCGAGCATCGAGCAGATATCCAGCGGCTGCAGGTAGCTGGCGGCCAGTTCGCAGGTGCGCGGATCGTGCTGGGCGTCGTGCGCGTCGATGGCGCGGCCGCTGTGCAGTGCTTGCAGGTACTGCGGGAAATTACGTGCGTTTATCGACGGTAGTTGTTCGTGGCGGTCCAGGTCGCGGCGGTACAGCGACACGGAATCCAGGTGATGACTGCCCAGCTTCCAGATGCCGGCGCGAGCGACACCGTAGACCTCGCAGGCGGCCTGGGTGATCAGTTCGGCCGCTTCCTGCTGAGGGTCGCTGGAGGTGTAGCGCTGGCGCGCCAGACGCACGATCAGCTGCTGCTGGGTACGTGAGCGGGCGAGGTGTTGCAGGTGGTCATTCTGGGTGCGCTGATATTGCTGCAGCGAGCTGCGCAGTTGCTGATTCTGCGTGTACAGCTCCTGTTCGGCAGGGGCGAACTGATCGAGGCTCTCGTCCGCTACCAGCAGATAGCCGCGCAGCAACTGGCGGTTGCGCTGTTTGAAGGGTTCGCCCATCTCCAGCAGGGTCAGAGCACCTTGCGGGGTATGCAGGGTGTAGCGCACCAGGTAATGCGGGCCTTGCAGCAGTTGCTGCTGGATGGCGTCGTGCAGGCGATAGCGCGCCTCGGGCTCCATCAGGCTGGCGTAGGGGGCATCCACCAGCGCGCAGAGATCGCTGGCGCTGATACCTAGCTGGCGTTCGCAGGCCGGGTCGAGAAACAGCAGTGCCCAGCTTGGCTCGTTCAAGCGCTCGAAACGCAGCATGCCGAGCCGCGAGGGCACTGGCAACTGCGTCACAACCTCGGCTGCCGAGCGTGCGCTGGCATCGGGATGGCTTTTCATTGGGCGGCGGGCTTCCAGTATGCTGACCAGGCGAGGCATCCGTTCTCAGTACAGGGCCGCTGCTGCCAGAGGGCGCAGCGGCACGGACGGAGGCTAGGGCTCAGGCCTACTTCACTATAGCGTTCGGCAAGGGTGCATCATGCAAGCGAGACTGACAAGAAAACTCATGGCCATGGTGCTTGGCGGAGCACTTTTTACGGCCATACCCGCGGTTGCCGGCGCCGATGATGCGGCGACGCTGCAGGGCGCCGAGCAGGCTGCTTATCTGGACGGGCTCAAGCGTCTTTATCTGACCGACAACGAGCGCAATGCGTTGCTCGCGCACAGCAATGCATTGCTGGAAACCTACGCCCTGCGCGCGGGTTACCAGGTTGGCCAGGCGCAGCGGCAGGACCTGCTGTATCGCTTCAATGTCGGCAATGCCGGGGAGCTTATCCTGCGTGAGGAGAGTCGTGGCGCGCAGGGCACCGCCATCTCGGTGCGCAATCAGCGTGTTGCGGTGTTCGGTATCGATCCGTTCATCCGCTACGAGTGTCCGACCGGCGGTATCCGCTGTGTGCTGTTCAATCCGGCTGATGGCAGCCCGTTGCTGAGCATCGTGCGTGATCACCAGGGTGCAGGCGAGTTGGCCAAGGCGCTGAGCTTTCTGATTCGCAACGTGCAGAAGGGCTGAGAGGCGTCACGCCGCGCTGAAAGAGGGCAAAAAAAACCCCGCCTGAATGGGCGGGGTTGAGGATGCGAGCGTGGCGTGCTCGAAACGATTTACAGCAGGATGGTGCGGATATCGGCCAGTAGCTGCGACAGACGCTGAGTGAAGCGTGCGGCGGCAGCGCCGTTGATCACTCGGTGGTCGTAGGACAGCGACAGCGGCAGCATCAGCTTGGGCTGGAAGGCCTTGCCATCCCACACCGGCTGCATGGTCGCCTTGCTGACACCCAGGATCGCCACTTCCGGCGCGTTGACGATCGGCGTGAAGCCGGTGCCGCCAATGTGGCCGAGGCTGGAGATGGTGAAGCAGGCGCCCTGCATGTCATCAGCCGAAAGCTTCTTGGTGCGCGCTTTCTCCGCCAGGGCGGCGGCCTCAGCCGCGAGCTGCAGCAGGCTCTTCTGATCGACGTTCTTGATCACCGGCACCAGCAGGCCGTCCGGCGTATCGACGGCGAAGCCGATATGCACGTACTTCTTGCGGATGATCGCCTTGCCGCTCGGGGCCAGCGAACTGTTGAAGTCCGGCAGTTCCTTGAGCAGGTGGGCGCAGGCCTTGAGCAGCAGCGGCAGCACGGTCAGCTTGACGCCGGCCTTCTCCGCCACGGCCTTCTGCGCGACGCGGAAGGCTTCCAGGTCGGTGATATCGGCCGAGTCGAACTGGGTCACGTGCGGCACGTTGAGCCAGCTGCGGTGCAGGTTGGCGGCGCCGACCTGCATCAGGCGGGTCATCGCCACTTCTTCGATTTCGCCGAATTTGCTGAAGTCCACGGTCGGGATCGGCGGGATGCCGGCGCCAGCGGTGGCAGCAGCGGCAGTCGTCTGCGGTGCGGCCTTGGCCTTGTGCATCATCGCCTTGACGTAGACCTGCACGTCTTCCTTGAGGATGCGACCTTTCGGGCCGGTGCCGGCGATATCCGCCAGTTCCACACCAAAATCGCGAGCCAGCTGACGCACGGCGGGACCGGCATGCACCTTGGCGCCATCGCGCTTGGGCGCGTTGGCGACTTCGGCGGCAGCAGCCGACAGCGAGGCGATGGCGCGTACTTCTGCGGCCACTTCCGGTGCGGCACCTTCCGGTACGCGGTGCACTTGCTGGCTGGCTTGCGCCGGCGCAGCGGCCGGTGCAGCGCCCGCGACCTTGAGCTTGAGAATCAGGTCACCAGTGCCGACTTCGGCGTCCAGCTTGACCAGCACTTCTTCCACCACGCCGGCAGCCGGCGAGGGGATTTCCATGGAGGCCTTGTCGGACTCCAGGGTGATCAGCGACTGGTCGGCTTCGATTGTGTCACCGACCTTGACCATGACTTCGATGACCTTGACCTTGCCGTCGGTGCCGATATCCGGCACATGCACGTCCTGCACGCTGCTGCTGGTCGCGGCAGCTGCAGGAGCCGCCGCCGGAGCGGCTGCTTGCGGCGCTTCGGCAGGTGCTGCTGCGGCTTTCGGCGCAGGCGCCGCTTGCGCAGCACCTTCGACTTCCAGCACCAGCAGCTCGTCGCCTTCCTTCAGGCGGTCACCGATCTTGACCTTGATTTCCTTGATCACGCCGGCCTTGGGCGAGGGCACTTCCATGGAGGCCTTGTCGGACTCCAGAGTCAGTACGCTCTGGTCGGCTTCGATACGGTCGCCGACCTTCACCAGCAGTTCAATCACCTCGCCTTCACCGCCGAGGTCGGGTACGCGAATCAATTCACTCATCGCTACGCTCCTTAGCAGTCCAGGGGGTTGGCTTTGTCGGCGTCGATACCGAACTTGGCGATGGCGTCAGCCAGCACCTTGGCTTCGATTTCGCCGCGGTCGACCAGGGCTTCCAGTGCGGCGAGCACGACCCAGTTGCGATCCACTTCGAAGAAGTGACGCAGCTGCTTGCGGCTGTCGCTGCGGCCGAAGCCGTCGGTGCCCAGGACCTTGTATTCCTTGCTCGGAACCCACTGACGAACCTGCTCGGCGAACAGCTTCATGTAGTCGGTAGAGGCAATGACCGGGCCCTTGCGACCGCTCAGGCACTGCTCGATGTAGGTCTGCTTGGGCTTCTGGCCCGGGTGCAGGCGGTTGCTGCGCTCCACGGCCAGGCCGTCGCGACGCAGTTCGTTGAAGCTGGTGACGCTCCACACATCGGCGCCGATGTTGAACTCGTCACGCAGGATCTTCGCTGCTTCGACGACTTCACGCAGGATGGTGCCGGAACCCAGCAGCTGCACGTGGTGTGCGGCTTCCTTCTTGTCTTCCTCGAGCAGGTACATGCCCTTGATGATGCCGTCTTCCACGCCTTGCGGCATGGCCGGCTGCTGGTACGACTCGTTCATCACGGTGATGTAGTAGAAGATGTCCTGCTGCTCTTCGGTCATCTGGCGAATGCCTTCGCGGATGATCACGGCGAGCTCGTAGCCGTAGGTCGGATCGTAGGTGCGGCAGTTGGGGATGGTCGCTGCCAGCATGTGGCTGTGACCGTCTTCGTGCTGCAGGCCTTCACCGTTGAGGGTGGTACGGCCGGCGGTACCGCCGATCAGGAAGCCACGGGTGCGGCTGTCGCCAGCGGCCCAGGCCAGGTCGCCGATGCGCTGGAAGCCGAACATCGAGTAGAAGATGTAGAACGGCAGCATCGGCTGGTTGTGGCAGGAATACGAGGTGCCGGCGGCGATGACGGAGCTCATGGCGCCGGCTTCGTTGATGCCTTCCTAGAGGATCTGACCTTTCTTGTCCTCTTTGTAGAACATCACCTGGTCTTTATCGACCGGCTCGTACAGCTGGCCGACCGAGGAGTAGATGCCGAGCTGACGGAACATGCCTTCCATACCGAAGGTACGGGCTTCGTCCGGGATGATCGGGACGATGCGCTGGCCGAGTTCCTTGTCCTTGACCAGCTGCGCGAGGATGCGCACGAAAGCCATGGTGGTGGAGATTTCGCGGTCGCCCGAGCCGTCGAGGATGGCCTTGAGGGTATCCAGCGGCGGGGTGGGGATGCTGAAGCTCTGCTGGCGACGCTGCGGTACGAAGCCACCCAGCGCGTTACGGCGCTCGTGCAGGTACTTATACTCGGGGCTGCCCGGCTCCGGGCGCACGAACGGCAGGTTTTCCAGGTCTTCGTCCTTGACCGGGATGTCGAAGCGGTCGCGGAACTGACGCAGGCTGTCGACATCGACCTTCTTGGTGTTGTGCGCGGTGTTCTTCGCTTCACCGGCGCCGGTACCGTAGCCCTTGACGGTCTTGGCCAGGATCACGGTCGGCTGGCCGCCGTGGTTCACGGCCTGGTGGTAGGCTGCGTAGACCTTGTACGGGTCGTGGCCGCCACGGTTGAGCTTCCAGATCTCGTCATCGGAAAGGTCCTTGACCATCTCCTTGAGCTCCGGGGTGTTGAAGAAGTTTTCGCGCACGTAGGCGCCGTCTTTGGCCTTGTAGTTCTGGTATTCACCGTCGACCACTTCGTCCATGCGGCGCTGCAGGGCGCCGTCCTTGTCCTTGGCGAACAGCGGATCCCAGAAGCGACCCCAGACCACCTTGTTGACGTTCCACTGGGCACCACGGAACACGCCTTCGAGTTCCTGGATGATCTTGCCGTTACCACGTACCGGGCCGTCGAGGCGCTGCAGGTTGCAGTTGATGACGAAGATCAGGTTGTCCAGCTTCTCGCGGCCAGCCAGGGAGATGGCGCCGAGGGATTCCGGCTCGTCGCACTCGCCGTCGCCCATGAAGCACCAGACCTTCTGCTTGCCGGCTGGGATGAAGCCGCGCGCTTCCAGGTACTTCATGAAGCGGGCCTGGTAGATCGCCTGGATCGGGCCGAGGCCCATGGACACGGTGGGGAACTGCCAGAAGTCCGGCATCAGCCAGGGGTGCGGGTAGGACGACAGACCTTTGCCATCCACTTCGCGGCGGAAGTTCTTCATCTGGTCTTCGCTGATGCGGCCTTCCATGAAGGCGCGGGCGTAGACGCCAGGGCTGGCGTGGCCCTGATAGAACACCAGGTCGCCGCCGTGTTCGTCGGTCGGGGCCTGGAAGAAGTAGTTGAAACCGATGTCATACAGCGTCGCGGAGGAGGCGAAGCTGGAAATGTGGCCGCCCAGATCCGGGTCGTCCAGGTTGGTGCGCATCACCATGGCCAGGGCGTTCCAGCGCACCAGCGAGCGGATGCGGCGTTCCATGAACAGGTCGCCGGGCATGCGAGCTTCATGGGTTACCGGGATGCTGTTGCGGTAAGGCGTGGTGATCGCGTAGGGCAGTTGCGCACCGCTACGGGTGGCCAGCTCGCCCAGACGGGTCATCAGGTAATGGGCACGGTCTTCACCCTCACGGTCGAGGACGGATTCAAGGGCGTCCAGCCATTCCTGGGTTTCGATCGGATCGAGGTCTTGCATGGCTTGCTCCAGGGCGGAAAGGCTTCCAGAATCGGAGGCCAGTTGGGTCTCACCGGCTTTTTGGGCGGGCGAGTTGAAATTCTTGGATTTACCGGGGGTAGGACCGGCCGCTTGTAGTTTTACTACATTTCGACGACGGATTCAGCCCTCTGGATACAATTCTTTCGTAGTAAAACTACAATCCGCGGCACCGCCGGCCGCGCGTGCCCCGCTGGAGCGGGGCTGCGGGCGATTGCACCGTGCGTCCGGCAGTCCGCCAAAAGGATAGACCATGAGCCTGCCGTTGCTGGTCGAGTTGCCCCCTTCTCTTATCTCCCTGGCCGAACGCGCCGAACAGTCACTGCAAACCGCTTTGGCCGAACATCAAGCTCTGGCTGAACGTGTCGCCGCCTGGCCGCAAGAACGCCGCAATGCCTGGCGGCAGGTGTCGGCGCTGAGCGATTTCGTCGCCGAGCAGGCTCAGCGCGATCCACAGATGTTCGTCGCGCTGGCGGAGTCCGGTGAGCTGGAGCGCAGCCTGGCATCGGGCGAGCTGCGCCAGCAACTGGAGGCGCAGTTGGCCGAGTGTGCCGATGAGGATGCCTTGGGACGCTGCCTGCGCCGCTTTCGCAATCGCCAGCAACTGCGCATCATCTGGCGCGACTTCAGTCGCCAGGCGGCGCTCGGTGAAACCTGTCGCGATCTGTCCGATCTCGCCGATGCCTGCATCGATCTGGCCTATCACTGGCTGTACCCGCGCCATTGCGCGCAGTTCGGTACGCCGGTGGGGCGGCGCAGCGGCCAGCCGCAGCACATGGTCATCCTCGGTATGGGCAAGCTCGGTGCGCACGAACTCAACCTGTCTTCGGACATCGACCTGATCTTCGGCTATCCCGAAGGTGGCGAGACCGAGGGTGTGAAGCGCCCGCTGGATAATCAGGAGTTCTTCATCCGTCTGGGGCAGAAGCTGATCAAGGCGCTGGATGCGATCACCGTCGACGGCTTCGTGTTCCGCACCGACATGCGCCTGCGCCCATATGGCTCGAGCGGCGCGCTGGTGTTCAGCTTCAACGCGCTGGAGCAGTACTACCAGGACCAGGGTCGTGACTGGGAGCGCTACGCCATGATCAAGGCGCGCGTGGTGGGTGGCGATCAGGCCGCGGGGGCAGAACTGCTGGAGATGCTGCGCCCCTTCGTCTATCGCCGCTACCTGGATTTCTCCGCCATCGAGGCGCTGCGCGCGATGAAGCTGCTGATCCAGCAGGAAGTGCGGCGCAAGGGCATGAGCGAGAACATCAAGCTCGGCGCCGGCGGCATTCGCGAGATCGAGTTCATCGCCCAGGCCTTCCAGCTGATTCACGGCGGGCGCGACCTCAGCCTGCAGCAGCGGCCGCTGCTCAAGGTGCTGGCCACGCTGGAGGGGCAGGGCTATCTGCCGCCTGCCGTGGTTGCGGAGATGAAGGAAGGCTACGAGTTCCTGCGTTATGCCGAGCATGCTCTGCAGGGCATCGGTGATCGGCAGACGCAGATGCTGCCGGCCGACCCGCAGGATCAGGCGCGTGTGGCGGCGATCATGGGCTTCGCTGACTGGACGAGTTTTCATGAGCGCCTGATGCACTGGCGTGGCCGCATCGAATGGCATTTCCAGCAGGTGATCGCCGATCCTGACGAAGATGAGTCGGATGCTGGCGAGGCCTGCGTTGGCGCCGAGTGGCTGCCTTTGTGGCAGGGTGCACTGGACGATGAGGCCGCCGTGTTGCAGCTGCAGGAGGCGGGCTTCATCGAGCCAGACGCAGCCTGTCGGCGTCTGGGGGATCTGCGCAACGGTCCGCAGGTGCGCGCCATGCAGCGCCTCGGTCGTGAGCGTCTGGATGCTTTCATTCCAAGGCTGCTGGCGCAGGCCGTCGAGCACGACAAGCCGGATCTGGTGCTGGAGCGGGTTTTGCCGTTGGTGGAAAAGGTCGCACGGCGTTCGGCCTACCTGGTGCTTTTGAGCGAAAACCCAGGCGCGCTGGAGCGTCTGATTACTCTCTGTGCCGCCAGTCCCTGGATTGCCGAGCAGATCGCCCGCTATCCGCTGTTGCTCGATGAGCTGCTCAACGAAGGGCGGCTGTATTCACCGCCGCTGGCGCCGGAGCTGGCCGCTGAGCTGCGCGAACGGCTGATCCGTATTCCCGAGGAGGATCTGGAGCAGCAGATGGAGGCGCTGCGCCACTTCAAGCTGGCCCACAGTCTGCGCGTGGCAGCGTCGGAAATCGCTGGTACGCTGCCCCTGATGAAGGTGTCGGACTACCTGACCTGGCTGGCTGAGGCGATTCTCGATCAGGTGCTGGCGCTGGCCTGGCAGCATACGGTGCAGCGTCATGGTCGCCCGCAGCGTGCCGATGGCACGCCGTGCGACCCGGACTTCATCATCGTCGGTTATGGCAAGGTCGGTGGCCTGGAATTCGGCCATGGCTCGGACCTGGATCTGGTGTTCATTCATGACGGCGACCCGCAGGCCGAGACCGACGGCGCCAAGCCCATCGATGGCGCGCAGTTCTTCACCCGTCTGGGCCAGCGCATCATTCACCTGCTGACCACCCAGACCACCTCCGGCGCGCTCTACGAGGTGGACATGCGCCTGCGACCATCGGGCGCAGCCGGGCTTCTGGTCAGCTCGCTCGGCGCCTTCCAGCGCTATCAGGAAAACGAGGCTTGGACCTGGGAGCACCAGGCGCTGGTGCGCGCACGGGTGCTGGTGGGATGTTCACGCCTGGCCGGCGAATTCGCTCGCGTGCGCGCCGAGGTGCTCGGTCGTCAGCGCGATATCGCGGCACTGCGCGTCGAGGTCAGCGAGATGCGCGCGAAGATGCGCGACAACCTTGGCAACAAAAATACCGCAGCCGGAACGGCGCCGAATGCCTTCGAGGCCACGTCCTCCTTCGATCTGAAGCAGGACGCCGGTGGTATCGTCGATATCGAATTTATGGTGCAATACGCGGCTCTGGCCTGGTCGTGGCAACACCCGCAGCTACTCGAGTTCACCGATAACATCCGCATTCTGGAAGGTCTGGAGCGGGTCGGTCTGATGAGCGCCGAGGATGCCGCATTGCTGCGCGAGGTCTACAAGATCTATCGCTCGGCTGCCCATCGCCAGGCGCTGCAGAAGCAGCCTGGGGTGGTGCCGGGTGATCAGTTCCAGGATGAGCGCCGCGCCGTGATGCGCCTGTGGCGTGAGCTGGGGCTTGAGTTGAACAATGGGGCCTGAGGCCCCACCTACTGATCGAACCGTGAAGCGAATTTGAGGAGCAGGCAAGATGTCGATGTCCGACCGTGATGGCGTGATCTGGTACGACGGCAAACTGGTGCCGTGGCGCGAAGCCAACACCCATGTGCTGACCCATACCCTGCACTACGGCATGGGCGTGTTCGAAGGCGTGCGCGCCTACAACACCCCGGACGGCACCGCGATCTTCCGCCTGCAGGCACACACCGACCGCCTGTTCGATTCGGCGCACATCTTCAATATGCAGATCCCTTTCAGCAAGGAAGAGATCAACGAAGCCCAGCGCGCCGCCGTGCGTGAGAACGGCCTGGAAAGCGCTTACTTGCGCCCGATGGTGTTCTTCGGCAGCGAAGGCATGGGCCTGCGTGCTTCCGGCCTGAAGGTGCACGTGATCGTCGCCGCCTGGCACTGGGGCGCCTACATGGGCGAAGAGGCGCTGGAAGCCGGCATCAAGGTGCGCACCAGCTCCTACACCCGCCACCACGTCAACATCGCCATGACCCGTGCCAAGGCCAACGGTAACTACATCAACTCGATGCTGGCCCTGCAGGAAGCCATCTCTGGCGGTGCCGACGAGGCCATGCTGCTGGATCCGGAAGGCTACGTGGCCGAAGGCTCGGGCGAGAACATCTTCCTGGTCAAGGACGGTGTGGTGTACACCCCGGAAGTGACCTCCTGCCTCAACGGCATCACGCGCAGCACCATCCTGACCCTGGCTGAAGAACACGGCATCAAGGTGGTGGAGAAACGCATCACCCGTGATGAGGTGTACATCGCCGACGAGGCCTTCTTCACCGGCACTGCCGCTGAAGTCACGCCGATTCGTGAAGTGGATGGTCGCAAGATTGGTGCCGGCCGCCGTGGTCCGGTTACCGAGAAGCTGCAGAAAGCCTACTTCGACCTGGTCACCGGCAAAACCGGTGGCCACGCCGAATGGCGTACGCTGGTTAAATAAGCGATTGCTCGAAGGCTCGACGGGGAGGCGAAAGCCTCCCCGGTCGTTTCTGGAAAGAATATGAAGATACTTATCGTTGGGCCAAGCTGGGTAGGCGACATGGTGATGGCGCAGACGCTGTTCCAGTGCCTGAAACAGCGCCATCCCGAGTGCGAGATCGATGTGCTGGCGCCGGACTGGAGCCGGCCGATCCTCGATCGTATGCCTGAGGTGCGCGCCGCGCTGAGTCTGCCGCTCGGCCACGGCGTGCTCGACCTGGCCACGCGCCGGCGCATCGGCAAGTCGCTGGTCGGTCAGTACGACCAGGCGATCCTGCTGCCCAACTCGCTCAAGTCCGCCTTGGTGCCCTGGTTCGCCGGCATCCCCAAGCGCACCGGCTGGAAGGGCGAGATGCGCTATGGCTTGCTCAACGATATTCGTACGCTGGACAAGGACAGCTATCCGCTGATGATCGAGCGCTTCATGGCGCTGGCCTATGAGCCCGGCGCTGCGTTGTCGCAGCCCTATCCACAGCCACGTCTGGTGATCGATGAAGCCAGTCGTGATGCCGCGCTGGCCAAGTTCGAACTGCAGCTGGATCGCCCGGTGCTGGCGCTGTGTCCCGGCGCCGAATTCGGCGAGGCCAAACGCTGGCCGGCCGAGCACTATGCCAAGGTGGCCGAGATCAAGATTCGCGAGGGCTGGCAGGTCTGGCTGTTTGGCTCGAAGAACGACCATGCCGGCGGCGAAGATATTCGCATGCGCCTGATTCCGGGGCTGCGTGAGGAAGTCAGCAACCTGTCCGGGCAGACCAGCCTGGCCGAGGCCATCGACCTGATGTCGGCGGCCACTGCGGTGGTGTCCAACGACTCCGGGCTGATGCATGTGGCAGCGGCGCTGAACCGTCCGCTGGTGGCGGTCTACGGCTCCACCTCGCCAGGTTTCACCCCGCCGTTGGCCGATCGCGTCGAGATCGTTCGCCTGGGGTTGGAGTGCAGCCCCTGCTTCGATCGAACCTGCCGTTACGGTCACTACAACTGCCTGCGCGAACTCAAGCCGCGCCCGGTGATCGAGGCGCTGGATCGGCTGGTCGGCGAAACCTTGACTCTGGTCGAGGGCGACTGATTTGCGGGTACTGATCATCAAGACCTCGTCGCTGGGCGACGTGGTGCATACCCTGCCGGCGTTGACCGATGCGGCCCGCGCCATTCCTGGTATCCGCTTCGATTGGGTGGTGGAAGAAGGCTTCGCCGAGATTCCCGCCTGGCATCCGGCCGTTTCCCAGGTGATTCCGGTGGCCATCCGCCGCTGGCGCAAGCATCCGCTGCGCACCTGGCGTAGCGGTGAGTGGGCGCGCTTCAAGCAGCGCCTGCGCGAGACCCGTTACGACCTGGTGATCGACGCCCAGGGCCTGCTCAAGAGTGCCTGGCTGACGCGTTACGCGTCGGCACCGGTAGCGGGGCTGGATCGTGATTCGGCGCGTGAGCCGCTGGCCAGTCGCTTCTACGACCGCTGCTACGCGGTGGCCAAGGATCAGCATGCCCTGGAGCGTGTGCGCCAGCTGTTCGCCAAGGCACTCGGTTATACGCTGCCGTCCGGCAGCGGTGACTACGGCCTCAACCGTGCGGCGATGATGGATGCCGCCGCGCAGCCGTATCTGGTGTTCCTGCATGGCACCACCTGGGCCAGCAAGCACTGGCCGGAAGCCGACTGGCGTGCGCTGGCTGAACGCATGGACGAGCTGGGCTGGGCCGTGCGTCTGCCTTGGGGCAACGAGACGGAAAAGGCGCGTGCCGAGCGTATCGTCAGCGGTCTTCAGCATGCGGCGGTACTGCCAAAGCTCAATCTGGCCGGTGTGGCCAAGGTGATCGCCGGTGCCAGCGCCTGCGTCTCCGTCGACACCGGGCTTGGCCATCTGGCTGCTGCACTGGATGTACCCAATATTTCTTTGTATGGCCCGACGTTGCCCGGCAAGGTGGGGGCCTACGGTCGTAGCCAGATTCACCTGTGTGCCAGCGGCCCGAACGCCGGCAGCGGTGATCGTGACCAGCCCTGCTTCGACGGCCTCGGCGCCGAGCGCGTCGGCCTGGAACTGGAGGCGCTGCTGCTCGCGCCTCCCGGCACCCTTTAAGGAGCGGCTATGCAACTGGCCTTCGTTCTCTACAAATATTTCCCCTTCGGCGGGCTGCAGCGCGACTTCATGCGTATCGCCCTCGAATGCCAGGCACGTGGCCATGCCATTCGTGTTTACACGCCGATCTGGGAGGGCGAAAACCCCGGCGGTTTCGATGTGCGCGTGGCACCGGTGCGTGCGCTGTTCAATCATCGCCGCAACGAGAAATTCAGCGCCTGGCTGCAGGCTGATTTGAAACGCGACCCGGTCGACCGGGTGATCGGCTTCAACAAGATGCCGGGCCTGGATGTTTATTACGCCGCCGACGGCTGTTTCGAGGACAAGGCGCAGACCCTGCGCAACCCGATCTACCGCCGCTGGGGCCGCTACAAGCACTTCGCCGACTACGAGCGCGCGGTGTTCGCGCCGGAGTCGAAGACCGAGATTCTGATGATCTCCGAGGTGCAGCAGCCGCTATTCATCAAGCACTACAAAACCCCGCTGCAGCGTTTCCACCTGCTGCCGCCCGGCATTGCCTTTGACCGCCGCGCGCCGGCCAATGCCGCCGAGATTCGCGCCGAATTCCGTCGCGAGTTCAAGCTGGCCGACGACGACCTGTTGCTGGTGCAGATCGGCTCCGGCTTCAAGACCAAGGGTCTGGATCGCAGTCTCAAGGCGCTGGCCTCGCTGCCGCGCGAGCTGCGCAAGCGCACCCGTCTGATCGCCATCGGCCAGGACGATCCCAAGCCCTTCCTGCTGCAGATCAAGGCGCTGGGTCTGTCCGATCAGGTGCAGATACTCAAGGGGCGCAGCGACATTCCGCGCTTCCTGCTCGGTGCCGATCTGCTGATCCATCCGGCTTATAACGAGAACACCGGCACCGTACTGCTGGAGGCGCTGGTATCCGGCTTGCCGGTGCTGGTCACCGATGTCTGCGGCTACGCCCACTACATCGCCGATGCCGATTGCGGCCGCGTGCTGCCCAGCCCCTTCGAGCAGAACCATCTCAACCGCACGTTGGCCGATATGCTTGCCGACCCTGAGCGCCGCGCTTTCTGGAGCCGCAACGGCCTGCTCTATGCCGATAGCGCCGAACTGTATTCGATGCCGAAGAAGGCCGCCGATGTGATCCTCGCGGAGAGACGCGCGTGAAGCTGATTCTTGCCGAGCCCTTCAAGAGCCTGTGGGCGGGGCGCGATGCCTTCGAAGCTGTCGAGGCGCTGCAGGGCCAGGTCTATCGCGAGTTGGAAGGGCGTCGCACCCTGCGCACCGAGGTCGACGGGCGCGGTTACTTCGTCAAGATCCACCGTGGCATCGGCTGGGGAGAAATCGCCAAGAACCTGCTCACGGCCAAGGCGCCGGTGCTGGGTGCCGCACAGGAGTGGCAGGCGATCGCCCGCCTGACCGAGGTCGGTGTGCCGACCATGACCGCCGTGGCCTACGGCGAGCGCGGCAGCAATCCGGCGCGTCAGCACTCGTTCATCGTCACCGAAGAGCTGGCGCCGACCGTCGACCTGGAGCAGCTCAGCCTCAACTGGGCGCAGCAACCGCCAAAGGCCGTGCTCAAGTGGGCGCTGATCCGCGAAGTGGCGCATATGACCGGCAACATGCACCGCGCCGGGGTCAACCAC
>VFQU01001358.1_pt1 | contig 14851 bp, 15 predicted proteins | sample 3512311 | NCBI WGS metagenome assembly VFQU01 (sample SAMN10412377, study PRJNA504923) | tailings metagenome | isolation source: Relicate 3 Philex TSF3 active mining site | place: Philippines: Tuba, Benguet | collected 2017-08-29
CGTTCAGCGCAGCGTGAGCGGCTCGGGCAGCGCCTCGGCCACCGTCATGCCGGCCCAATGGCTTCGCTCCCACAGGCGCGCGGTGGCGCTCTGGCGCGACAGCAGCAAGCGCTCCATCAACGGCCCGAGCGCGGTTTGCGCCGGATCGATCAGCAGCACGTAGCGCTCACCCTCCTCGTCGAGCCGGCCCAGCCAATCGAGCGCCACCAGCGTTGCCACGGGCTCCTCAAGTTGCAAGGCCTCCACGCGTAGCGAGTGGGCAAGCGCCTCCAGGCTCTGCCCCTTCGGGGTGCCCGCATGCGCCGCGTGCAGTTGCGCCAGCACTTCCAGTGCCAGCTGGAAGCTCCACCCGGGTGCGTCGCCCCGCCGGGCGACACCCGCCAGCAGGCTGGGCAGGTAGGCCGCGATCACCGCGCCCAGCAGCACGATCACCCACGCCAGGTAGATCCACACCAGCAAGATGGGCGCGGTGGCAAAGGTGCCGTAGAGCACCGAGAACGTGGGCACCTGCTTGAGGTACCAGGCCAGCCCGCCTTTGGCCACCTCCAGCGCCACCGCCGCGAAGAAGCCACCAGTGAGCGCATGGCTCCAGCGCACACGCGTGTTCGGCACGTAGCGGTACAGCGCGGCCAGGCCACCGGTCACCATCAGCAGCTGCAACGAATCGAGCAGGAAGCGCAGCGGCGCCGGCAGCGCCGCGAGTTCGCGCGGGCCACCGATGGCATAGCTTGTGGCGGTGACGCTGCCGGCCAGCAGCAGCGGCCCGAGCGTGAGCACGGCCCAGTAGACCAGGATGCGCTGCGTGATGGGGCGCGGCTGGCGCACACGCCAGATGTCGTTGAGCTTGCGGTCGATGGTGAGGATGAGCGCCAGCGCCGTGACCAGCAGCACCAGCGCGCCGGCCCAGCCCATCTGCGCGGCCTTGGCCGCGAACTGGTTCAGGTACAGCAGCACCGGGCGCGCAATGCTCTCGGGCACCAGGCTTTCCACCAGGCTGCGCTGCAGCGTGCGCTGCAGCCGCTCGAACATCGGGAAAGCGCTGAAGATGGCCAGCGCCACGGTGAACAGCGGCACCAGCGAGATCGTGGTGGTGAAGGTCAGGCTGCTGGCGGTGATGCCCAGGCGGTCTTCGCGAAAGCGCTCGCGCAGCGTGATGGCGGTGGTGCGCCAGGGGAAATTCAGCACGCCGTTCCAGAAGCGGCGCGCGAGTTCTGGCCAGGTTTCAAGCCGCTCGGACAAGGTCATGCCGGTATCATGCCAGCCTCGTTTTCGGGCCCGCCTGCATGTCTTCCCTCCCCCTTGATCCGGCCGCAACGGCCTCGCGCGTGGCCCTCACGCGAACCCTGGCCGTGGCCAGCCTCGTCGGCCTGATCGTGGTCGGCCTGGCCTGGGAACTGTGGCTCGCGCCCCTGCGCGAAGGCGGCTCGTGGTGGGCCATCAAGGTGCTGCCGCTGGCGGTGCCACTGGCCGGCCTGCTCAAGAACCGCATGTACACCTACCGCTGGGTGAGCTTGCTGGTGTGGCTGTATTTCACCGAGGGTGTGGTGCGTGCCACCAGCGGTGAGAGCGCCATGTCCACGTTGATGGCGGTGTTGCAAACGCTGCTGTGCATCGCACTCTTCGTGGCGTGTGCGCTGCACGTGCGACTGCGACTGCGCGCCGCTGGCCCCGAGGCCGTGGCGGCGGACGTGGCCGCCACCAACGAAGCCGCCGAACGTGCAGCGGCCCGCAAAGCATGAACCACGAACTGCTGAAGGCGCTGCACACGGCCGTGGGCGCAACCCACGTGCTCACGCGCGACACCCACGACCTCGCCGCCTACGAACACGACTGGCGCCAGCGCGCCCACGGCCACGCGTTCGCCGTGGTGCGCCCCGCCAGTACCGCCGAGGTGGCGGCCGTGGTGAAAGCCTGTGTGGCGCATGGCGCCAGCCTGGTGCCGCAGGGCGGCAACACCGGCCTGGTGGTGGGCTCGGTGCCCGACGAATCCGGCACGCAGGTGGTGCTGAGCCTGCAGCGCATGAACGCGGTGCGTGGCATCGACCGCGCCAACCTCACGATGACCGTGGAGGCCGGTTGCGTGCTGCAAGCGGTGCAACAAGCGGCCGAGGCCGAAGGCCTGCTGTTCCCGCTGAGCCTGGCGGCCGAGGGCAGTTGCACCATCGGCGGCAATCTGGCCACCAACGCGGGCGGCACACAGGTGCTGCGCTACGGCAACGCGCGCGAACTCTGCCTCGGGCTCGAGGTGGTCACACCCGAGGGCGAGGTGTGGAACGGCCTCACTGGCCTGCGCAAGGACAACACCGGCTACGACCTGCGCGACCTGTTCGTGGGCAGCGAAGGCACGCTGGGCGTCATCACGGCGGCCACGCTCAAACTGTTTCCGCAACCCGCGGCCACGCTCACCGCCTGGGCCGCCGTGCCCACGCTGCAGGCCGCGGTGAATCTGCTGGGCCTGGCGCAGCAGCGGCTGGCGGCCGGGCTCACGGGGTTCGAGGTGATGGGGCAGTTCGCGCTCTCGCTGGTGGATCGCCACATGCCGCAGTTGCGCGTGCCGCTGTGGAAAGAATCGCCGTACTGCGTGCTGCTGGAGAACAGCGACAGCGAAAGCGAAGACCACGCGCGCACGCAGTTTGAAGGCCTGCTTGAAGCGGCGATCGAACAGGGCCTGGTGAGCGACGCGGTGGTGGCCGAATCGATCGCGCAGGCGCACGCGCTGTGGCACATCCGCGAGAACATCCCGCTGGCGCAGGCGCAAGAGGGCTTGAACATCAAGCACGACATCAGCATCCCGGTGTCGCGCATTCCGGCCTTCTGCGAAGAGACCGACGCTTTGCTGCAGCGCGAGATTCCGGGTGTGCGGCTGGTCAACTTCGGGCACCTGGGCGACGGCAATCTTCATTACAACGTCCAGGCGCCGGCCGGTGAGGATGCCAAATACTTCCTGCAAACGCAGGAAACCCGCGTGAACCAACTGGTTTTCGAGGCGGTCGCTCGCTACGATGGCTCAATCAGCGCGGAGCACGGCGTGGGCAGCCTGAAGGCGGACCACCTCACCCACTTCAAGGACCCGGTCGCGCTGGCCTTGATGCGCCGCATCAAGCACGCCCTCGATCCCCACAACCTGCTCAACCCCGGACGGGTACTGACCCCATGACACCGCTGACGCCCCTGCGCTGCGCCTTGCTGGCCGCCGGCCTGCTCGCAGGCCAGGTGGCACAGGCACAGGTGCAGCCACAACTGCAGACGGTCGACATGCAGCAACGCCTGAAGTGGCGCATCCAGGCGGTCGCCCACGAGCTCGGCGAGGGCACATCGCGCGACATGGCCACCGCGCTGCGCTTGTATTGCCAGGCCGCACTGGCCGGCGACGCCGTCTCGGCACGCAACCTGGGCGCAATTCACGCCGAAGGCCGCGGCGTGCCCCGCAACGACGGCCTGGCCGCGCACTGGTTCGCGCGCGCGGCCTTGCTGGGCGACGAGAAGGCCGAAGCCCTGTTCAAGCAGCTCGCGGTGCCGGCTGAAAAACCCGACTGCGTGCGGGAGATGGAGTTGCGCGAGGCGCGCGCCACCGCTGCGCAGGAAAGGCAGGCCGAACTGGCCAGGCAAGCCGAGCAGCAACGCCTGGACGACGAGAAACGGGTGTTGTCCACCGCCTACCGTGAGCACGTGGACACCGCGGAGCAGCGGCGCGTGATGAAGATCGTCTACAAGCTGGCGCCGCGCTACGGGCTCGAGCCCGGCCTGGTGTACGCGGTGATCCGTGCCGAGTCCAACTTCAACACCCACGCGCTCTCCGACAAGAACGCCCAGGGCCTGATGCAGCTCATCCCCGACACCGCGGCCCGCTTCGCGGTGAGCAAGCCTTTCGACGCCGAACAGAACATCCGCGGGGGCATGGCCTACCTGCGCTGGTTGCTGGCTTACTTCCGCGGCCAAGTGCCACTGGCGGTGGCGGCCTACAACGCTGGCGAAGGCGCGGTGGACAAGCATGGCGGCATCCCGCCCTTTGCCGAAACGCGCGAGTACGTGCGCCGCGTCCAGCGTTTCTACGCACTCGACGAGCACCCGTTCGACGCTTCGCTCACCGAGCCCTCGCCCCTGTTTCGGGGCACGGTTTCCCGCGCGCCCTGAGCAGCCCCCGCCGACGGCAGGGCACAATGCCGGCTCCACCGCGAGCCACCCATGACCGCCCCCCGCCCCGCCCGTTCCCAGTACGAAGACTTCATGCGCCACGTGTTCACCACGGGCGTGCCCAAGACCGATCGCACGGGCACCGGCACGGTGAGCGTGTTCGGGCACCAGATGCGCTTCGACCTCAACGAAGGCTTTCCGCTGGTGACCACCAAGAAGGTGTTCACCAAGGCCATCATCGTGGAACTGCTGTGGTTCCTGCGCGGCGACAGCAACGTGAAGTGGCTGCAGGAGCGCGGCTGCACCATCTGGGACGAATGGGCGGGCGAAGACGGCGACCTGGGCCCGGTGTACGGCGTGCAATGGCGCAGCTGGCCCACGCCCGACGGCGGCCACATCGACCAGATCGCCGAGGTGGTGAAGCAGCTCAAGACCAACCCCGATTCGCGCCGCATCATCGTGAGCGCCTGGAACGTGGCCGACCTGGGCAAGATGGCGCTGATGCCCTGCCACGCGTTCTTCCAGTTCTACGTGGCCGACGGCAAGCTGAGCTGCCAGCTCTACCAGCGCAGTGCCGACATCTTCCTCGGCGTGCCCTTCAACATCGCGAGCTACGCGCTGCTCACGCACATGCTCGCGCAGCAATGCGACCTGCAGGTGGGTGAATTCATCTGGACCGGTGGCGATTGCCACATCTACAGCAACCACCGCGAACAGGTGCAGCTGCAGCTCTCGCGCACGCCCTACCCCTACCCCACGCTGAACATCAAGCGCCGCCCGGCCTCGATCTTCGACTACGAGCTCGACGATTTCGAGATCGTCGACTACCAGCACCACGCGGTCATCAAAGCGCCCGTCGCGGTCTGAGCGGCGCATGCTCAGCCGCCGCCAACTCTGGGCCCTGGTGGGCCTCACGCTCATGTGGGGCGTGAACTGGCCCATGATGAAACTCTCGCTGCAGGAGCTCACGCCCCTGTACTTCCGTGCCAGCACCATGTTCCTCGGCGCGATCTGGCTCTTCGTCTACGTGCAGCGCCACGGCGAACGCATGTGGCCACAAGGCCGCGAGTGGGCCACCATCGCCTGGCTCGGCCTACCCAACATCCTGGGCTGGCACACGCTGTCCATCTTCGGCGTGCAGGAACTGGCCTCGGGCCGGGCCGCCATCATCGGCTTCACCATGCCCATCTTCACGGTGCTGCTGGGCGCCATGTTCTTTGGCGAACGCATCACGCCGCGCGTGCGGCTGGCGGTGCTGTCGGCGGCCATCGCCATCGGCCTGCTGCTGTGGCACGAACTCAGCAGCCTCAGCGGCCGGCCCACGGGCATCGCCTGGATGCTGGGCGCGGCGGTGAGCTGGGGCCTGGGCACGCTGTTGTTCAAGCGCGCGCAATTCCAGTTGTCGCTCATGGCCGTGACGGTGTGGATGCTGCTGCTGGGCAGCGGCGTGCTGTGGGTGCTGGCCATCGCGCTGGAGCCGGTGCCCGCGCCGCAGCGCTTCAGCCTGCCCATGTGGCTCGCCCTGGCCTACGGCGTGTTCATCAACTACGGCGTCGCGCAGCTCATCTGGTTCGGCCTGGCGCGCCACCTGCCGCCGGCCACCAGCGCCATGAGCGTGATGGCGATTCCACTGGTGGGCACGCTCTCGGCCACCTTCATCGTGGGCGAAATTCCGCACTGGCAGGACTGGCTGGCCATTGTGTTTGTGATGATTGCGATCGCCAGTGTGCTGTGGCCGGCCCGCGCCACCGCACAATGAGCCCATGCCCCGACTGAACCTTATCTACGCGCGCGCCGCCAACGGCACGATCGGCAAGGACAACGCCCTGCCCTGGCACCTGCCCGAGGACTTGGCGCACTTCAAGCGCACCACCCTCGGCAGCCCGGTGGTGATGGGCCGCAAGACCTGGGATTCCTTGCCGCCACGCTTTCGCCCGCTGCCAGGCCGGCGCAACATCGTGCTCACGCGCGATGCGCACTGGCAGGCCGAGGGCGCGGTGCGCGCCGGTTCGGTGGCCGAGGCCGTGGCCGCCAGCGGCGATGTGCCCGAGGTCTGGGTCATCGGCGGCGCCGAGGTCTACCGCCAGGCATTGCCGCACGCGCAGCGCGTGGTGGTGACGGAGATCGCGCGAGACTTCGAGGGTGACGCCTTCATGCCCGCGCTGGGCCCGGAGTGGGCCGAGCAGGCCCGCGAAAACCACACCGGCGCGAGCGGCCTGCCGTTCGCCTTCGTGACCTACGAACGAAAGGCCTGAGCCCATGCAACTCGCCACCTGGAACATCAACTCCCTGGCCGTGCGCCTGCCCCAGGTGCTGGACTGGCTGGCCGCCCACCCGGTGGACGTGCTGGCGCTGCAGGAACTCAAACTCACCGACGACAAATTTCCCGCGCAGGCCTTTGCCGACGCCGGCTACCAGGCGCAGTGGTTCGGGCAGAAGACCTACAACGGCGTCGCGCTGATCACCAAAGCGCCGATGACCGACGTGGTGAAGAACATCCCCGGGTTCGCCGACGAGCAGTCGCGCGTGATCGCGGGCACGGTGGACGGCGTGCGCGTGATCGGCGCCTATTTCCCCAATGGACAGGCGCCGGACAGCGACAAGTTCGTCTACAAGATGCGCTGGCTCGACGCGCTGCGCGAATGGGTACGGACCGAGCTGGCCGCGCACCCGCAACTGGTGCTGATGGGCGACTACAACATCACCTTCGACGACCTCGATGTGTGGGACCCGGTGGGCCTGCGCGAAACCATCCACTGCACGACCGAGGAACGCACCCACCTGCAGGCGCTGATCGGTCTGGGCCTGAGCGACGCGGTGCGCCTGTTCCCGCAGCCCGAGAAAAACTATTCGTGGTGGGATTACCGCGACCTGGCGTTCCGCCGCAACCGTGGCCTGCGCATCGACCACATTCTGGTGAGCGAGGCGCTCAAGGCGCGCGCCAACGCCTGCGCGGTGGACAAGGCGCCGCGCAAGAACGAGCGCCCGAGCGACCACGCGCCGGTGGTACTCACGCTGGCGTGAGCCACCTGGGGCGGGTCACTCCATCCCCAGTTCCTGAATCTTGCGCGTGATGGTGTTGCGCCCGATGCCGAGCTTGTGCGCGGCCTCGATGCGCCGCCCGCGCGTATTGGTGAGCGCGGTCTGGATCAGGCGCGTTTCGAAGCGGCGAGTGAGCACGTCCCACACGTCGGTGCGGCCGTTCTCGAGCAGGGCCATGGCCTCGGCCTGCAGGCCGGCTTCCCACGACTGAGCGGCGGGTGCCTCGGCGGCCATCGCCACAGGCACCGGGGCCATCACCGGCGCGGGCGTAGACAAGTCACGCACCGGCTCCAGTGGCACAGCCGCCACGGGTGCCGCCACCGGTGCCTGCGAAACCGGCAATGGGGCAGGCGCCACGGCAGCGGTGTCGGTACCACCCACCGCACCCAGCACCTCGGGCGGCAGGTCCTTGGTCTCGATCACCTGCGCCGGCGCCATCACGGTGAGCCAGTGGCAGACGTTCTCGAGCTGGCGCACGTTGCCCGGGAAGTCGAAGGTGCCGAGCAGCCTGATCGCGGCGTCGGAGATGCGCTTGGGTTCCACGCCCAGCTGCTTCGCGCTTTGCTGCAGGAAGAAGCGCGTGAGCATGGGCACGTCTTCGCGGCGCTCGCGCAGCGCAGGCAAGCGCAGACGGATCACGTTGAGGCGGTGGAACAGATCCTCGCGGAACGCGCCTTCCTTGACGCGCTGCTCCAGGTTCTGGTGGGTGGCCGCGATCACGCGCACGTTGGCGCGCACGGCGCTGTGGCCGCCCACGCGGTAGAACTGCCCATCGGACAGCACGCGCAGCAAACGCGTCTGCAGATCGAAGGGCATGTCGCCGATCTCGTCGAGGAACAGCGTGCCACCGTCGGCCTGCTCGAAGCGGCCGCGGCGCATGGTCTGCGCGCCGGTGAAGGCACCGCGCTCATGGCCGAAGAGCTCGCTCTCCAGCAAATCCTTGGGGATCGCGGCGGTGTTGATCGCCACGAAGGGGCCGTTGGCGCGCGGCGAGTGCTTGTGCAGCGCGCGCGCCACCAGCTCCTTGCCCGAGCCCGATTCGCCGGTGATCAGCACCGTGACCTGGCTCTGGCTCAGGCGGCCGATGGCGCGAAACACGTCCTGCATGGCGGGCGCCTGGCCGAGCATCTCGGGCATGGCGCTCAGGCGCTCCTCGGACACTTCCTCGCGCTGGCTTTCGTCCACCGCGCGGCGGATCAGCTCGACCGCCTTGGTGAGGTCGAAGGGCTTGGGCAGGTATTCGAAGGCGCCGCCCTGGAAGGCCGAGACGGCGCTGTCCAGGTCGGAGAACGCCGTCATGATGATGACGGGCAGCGCGGGGTGACGCTGCTTGACCTTGTCGAGCAGGTCCAGGCCGGAGCCACCGGGCATGCGGATGTCGCTCACCAGGATCTGGGGGCCTTCGCTCTCGGGTGAGTCGGCCAGGGCCTTCAGCACCTCGGTGGCGCTGGTGAAACTGCGCGTGGGCAGGTTCTCGCGGAGCAAAGCCTTCTCGAGCACGAAGCGGATCGACTGGTCGTCATCCACTATCCAGATCGGCTTCATTTAACGGTTGTCCCTTCAGGTGGCGCGGTGCGCGCGGTGTACGTCGATCAAGGCAACGGGATGAGGATCTTGAAGTCCGTTTGCCCCGGCTCGCTTTCGCACTCGATCAGGCCATGGTGTTGCTGCACGAAGGTCTGCGCCAGCGTGAGCCCCAGGCCGGAGCCGCCATCGCGCCCCGACACGAGCGGGAAGAAGATGCGGTCCTTGATCGAGTCCGGCACGCCGGGCCCGTTGTCGATGACATGCAATTCCAGTGCCAGCCGATAGCGCTGCTTGCCGAAGGTGACCTGGCGGCCCACGCGGGTCTTGAGCGTGATGCGCGCGTCACCTGCCTCAATGCGCTCGGCCAGCGCCAGCGCCGCGTTGTGTGCGATGTTGAGCACCGCCTGGATGAGCTGCTCGCGGTCGCCGCGGAACTCGGGGATGGAGGTGTCGTAGTCGCGCACGACCTTCAGCCCCTTGGGGAACTCGGCCACGATGAGCGAGCGCACGCGCTCGCACACCTCGTGGATGTTCACGTCGCCCACCACGTGCGGGCGGCGGTGCGGTGCCAGCAGGCGATCCACCAGCGACTGCAGGCGGTCGGCCTCGTGCACGATGACCTGCGTGTACTCGATGAGCTCCTTGCTCTGCAGCTCCATCTGCAGCAGCTGCGCCGCGCCGCGAATGCCACCCAGCGGGTTCTTGATCTCATGCGCAAGGTTGCGGATCAACTCCTTGTTGGCCTGCGCCTGGTCGAGCAGGCGCTCCTCACGCTCCTGGCGGGTCTGCTGCTCCAGCGGCAGCATCTCCACCACCACTTCGCCGGTCTGTTCGGTCTGCGCCACCACCACGTGCACAGGCAGCGGGTCGTGGGTGAGGCGGTGCAGGAAGGCGTCGTAGCGCAGAGCCGCGAATTCATTGCTGCGAGCGCCCTGCAGGGCGTTGTCGAGCAGCACGGGCTCGGTGAAACAGTCTTGCAGCCGCGCGGTGGAGATGCTGCGCCGCGAGATGCCGAGTGCGTCTTCGAGCGCTGCGTTGGCGTACAGCACATGGCCCTCGGTGTCGACCACGGCCACCAGCGTGGCCAGCAGATCCAGGGCCTGGAAGCGGGGCAAACCGCTGGCGTTGGGGCGCGCGGCAGCGCGCTCGCCACCACGGCGCCGGACCAGGTTGAAAAGGGAGAAGGCGTCGGGCTTGTTCAAGCCGCCGATTGTGGAGCAGAAGCCCCGCCGCCCGATGACAAGGGCGCGCGCGGCGATCAGTTGGGCAGGCGTTCGAGCTCGCGGCGGATGCCGGCGACGTCGTTCTCGGCGCGGGTCACGGCGTTCTTGAGCTCGGCCACGCGGTCGAGGTAGCGCTGGTGGTTGCGCCCTTCGATGCCCTGCTTCTCGGGCTCGCCACCGGCATAGGCCTTCTGCGCCTCCGACAGGCGCTGCTCGGCCTTGCGCAGCTCGGCTTCGAGCGTGGCACGGGCGTCGGCATCGCGCTGGCGCTGGGCCGCGCTGTCCACGCGCGGGCCGCTGCCCTGGGAGGCGCCGGAACGGGCGGCCGGCGCCGCGCCCGAGGCGTTCGGGCGCGTGCCTTCGATGATGGTGATGTTGCCGCCCTGCATGGCGGTGCAGCCCCGCTGCTTGGCCACCGCCGCGTCATTGGTGTACTCGTTGCCGCAGCGGTAGATGGTGCCCTGGGCCTGCGCAGAAGCGGCGCTCAGCAGCGCCAGCGCGGACAACAAGACAGCGATCGGGCGGGACAGGACGACGGACACAAGACCTCCAGACAGGATTTCGCTGGGCAGTATGACCGAAACGCTCGGCAGAAGTGCCGCGGGCGAACCCGCAGCGACATGCGCCCAAGAAAAAGGGACGGCCGGAGCCGTCCCTTTTGACCAGACAGGCCCGCTCGCGCGGGACCGCATCACAGGCTGTAGTACATCTCGTACTCGATGGGGTGCGGCGACATGCGGAAGCGGGTCACCTCGGTCATCTTGAGTTCGATGTAGGCGTCCAGCATCGAGTCGGTGAACACGCCGCCCTTGGTCAGGAACGCGCGGTCCTTGTCGAGGTAGTCCAGCGCCTGGTCGAGGCTGGAGCACACGGTGGGGACCAGTTTGTCCTCTTCGGGCGGCAGGTGGTACAGGTCCTTGGTGGCGGCTTCGCCGGGGTGGATCTTGTTTTCCACGCCATCCAGACCCGCCATCATCAGGGCCGAGAAGGCCAGGTAGGGGTTGGCGGAAGGATCGGGGAAGCGCGCCTCGATGCGGCGGCCTTTCGGGTTCGCCACGTACGGGATGCGGATGGAGGCCGAGCGGTTGCGCGAGCTGTAGGCCAGTTTCACCGGGGCTTCGAAGCCAGGCACCAGGCGCTTGTAGCTGTTGGTGCCGGGGTTGGTGATGGCGTTGAGCGCGCGGGCGTGCTTGATGATGCCGCCGATGTAATACAGGGCGAAATCGCTCAGGCCGGCGTAGCCGTCGCCAGCGAACAGGTTCTTGCCGTCTTTCCAGATCGACTGGTGCACGTGCATGCCGGAGCCGTTGTCACCGGCGTAGGGCTTGGGCATGAAGGTCGCGGTCTTGCCGTAGGCATTGGCCACGTTCCACACCACGTACTTGAGCACCTGGGTCCAGTCGGCGCGCTCGACGAGCGTGCTGAACTTGGTGCCGAGTTCGTTCTGGCCGGCGCCCGCCACTTCGTGGTGGAACACCTCGACCGGGATGCCCAGCGATTCGAGGATCAGCGACATTTCGGCGCGCATGTCCTGCGTGCTGTCGACCGGGGGCACGGGGAAGTAGCCGCCCTTGACGGTGGGGCGGTGGCCGCGGTTGCCGCCTTCAAGCTTGGCGCCGCTGTTCCAGGGGGCTTCGTACTCTTCGATCTCGAAGAACACACGGCCGGGCTCGTTGCTGAAACGAACGCCATCGAAGATGAAGAACTCGGGCTCCGGTCCGAAGTAGGCGGTGTCGCCCAGGCCGGACGCCTTCAGAAAGGCCTCTGCGCGCTTGGCGATCGAGCGCGGGTCGCGGTCGTAGGCCTTGCCGTCGCTGGGCTCGACCACATCGCACTGCAGGAACAGCGTGGTTTCTTCGAAGAACGGATCGACGTTGGCGGTGTTCGGGTCGGGCATGAGCTGCATGTCCGACGCTTCGATGCCCTTCCAGCCGGCAATCGACGAGCCGTCAAAGGCATGGCCCGAGGTGAACTTGTCTTCGCCGAACGCCGAAATCGGCACGGTGACGTGCTGCTCCTTGCCGCGGGTATCGGTGAAACGGAAATCAACGAACTTGACCTCGTTGTCCTTCACCATCTGCATCACGTCTGCGACGGTCTTGGCCATCAAAAGCTCCTGTGTCTCTGGAAGGGTGGAAAAAGAAAATCGACGATGCCCGGCATGCAGATTCCATGCCATCGATCGGCCCGGGTTTGTCGGGGTTCGGGCCGGCTGGCGATTATGGCGCCCTGGCCGTGCGCCAGAACGGTTCGAACCCGCCGCATGGTGGCGCATCCAGCCCGCAGCGAGCGGGCCAAGCCGCCCAAAATGCACCAACAAAGGGACTGAATGCCCCAATCCAGGGCAATCGGTCAGCGCACCACTTCGGGGCCCAACTGGGCATCCAGTGCCCGTAGCCCGGCGAGCAACTCCCGGAATGCCGCCTCTACCGCCCCAACTGCCCCTTTGACGCCCAGCTCTATGTGGCGGCCATAGGTGGGGTGGTCCACGCTGGGCAGGCTGAACACCTTGACGGGGTGGGCCGCCTCGATGCGCACCATGAGTGGCGTGAGTGTCGCCTCCATGGACCCCATGACGATCACCGAGCGCTCCTGCCGCGCATCGGTCTGGTGCAGGTGGGCATAGCGACTGTCGAGCAACCACTCGATCATGGGCCAGGCCATGACCGGAAAGCCCGGTACGAAGTGGACTTGCGCCCCACCAGGCCCATCGCAGGAGAAACCCGGGATCTTGTTGTAAGGGTTGGGCACGATGGTCGCGCCCACGGGAAACACCCCCATGTTGTAGCGGTGCACGTTGTCGGCACGCTCGGGGTCGAAGGGGACGCCCTGCTCGGCGGCGACGTCGCGCATGCGCTCTTCGATCAGGCGCGCCGCCTCGGGATGCAACGCCAGGTCCACGCCCAGTGCGGCGGCTGCGCATTGCCGGGTGTGGTCGTCGGGCGTGGCGCCAATGCCGCCACAGCAGAACACCACGTCATCGCCTGCCAGAGCCTCGCGCAACGCGGCGGTGATGCGGGGCCGATCGTCGCCCACCACACACGCCCAGGCCAGCGAAAGCCCACGCGCACCCAGCAACTCGGCCACTTTGGGCAGGTGCTTGTCCTGGCGCTTGCCAGAGAGGATTTCGTCGCCGACGATGATCAAGCCGAACGCAGGGCTCATGGCGTGTTCGTCCCGGGTGGCAGCGGCAGGGGATCGAGCATCGGCTCCAGCCTGGCCTCGGCAGGCGCTGGTGCAACCACGCTGGCCGCAGCACGCAGGCGCTCAAGCGCCTGAAGCAGGTAGTGCGCAAACCAGAGCGAGGCAAAGGCAAACACCAGCGTGTAGATCCAGATCGCGATGGGCACCAGCAGCGGGGCAAGGGCGATGAACATCGCGCCCGAAGCCCATAGCAGGCTGGGCGCTGCGCCGAGGTAGCCACTGAGAATGCCCATGGTCAGCAAAACGCCACGGTGCTCGCGCATCAACTCACGGCGCTCGTCGGCACTGGCGTGTGCGGCCAGCGCGTCGAACGCGAACACACGGTATGTGAGCCAGCCCCAAATGAGCGGCGGGAGGATCAGCACCAAGGGCGGTACCAGCCACATGGGCATGGACATCACCAGCGCGATCAACGCGAGCAGCGTTGAACCGAGCGACCAAACGACACCCACCAGCCACGAACCGCCCCGCAGCTTCTGCAACTGGGGGAAGCGCCGCTGCCCCACCAGATCGACCATCGCTGGCGTCATGAACATGGCCACCAGCAACAGACAGATCAGCACGATGGCGGGCGTGGCCAACACGAGCACGATCAGTGGGGCGAACACCGCCCGCAGGGAACCCAGGCCCATGCGATCGAGCCAGCCCAGCAGCGCCTGAACAAGGTCGAAAGCCTCGAACCAGGTGGTCACGGCAAACACCGCGCCATCCCAGAAGAAATAGCCGAGGGCGAAGGACAGCACCACCATCAGCACCAGCGGCAGAAACGACAGCGCGATCACGCGCGGGTGCAGACAGTACGCAACGGCACGCCAGAAGGCATCGAACATGGATCCCATGGCGCGAAGAATACCCGCACGGACGCCCGTTGCGGGCCGCTAGGATGCGGGCATGAACCTGATCGACGTGCATGGGGTGCGGCTGGAGGTCGCACACATCCCGGGAGACGAATCGTTGCCACCCCTGGTCTTTCTGCACGAGGGCCTGGGCAGCGTTTCACTGTGGACGCAACGCGGCCTGTGCTGGCCGGAAGACCTTTGCCGCGCCACCGGCCGGGCCGGCTGGCTGTATTCACGGCGCGGCTATGGCCAGTCGGACCCGGTGGCCGATGTCCGCGGCACGCCGCGCATGCAAGGTTTCTGGCATGTCGGCCGACACGAACCCGACTACATGCACCGCGAGGCCCTGGAGGTGCTGCCCGCGGTGCTTCGGTTGCTCGGCATCCAACGCCCGTTGCTGGTCGGCCACTCCGATGGCGCCACGATTGCGCTGCTCCACGCCAGCGCCCACCCGGTCGAAGCCTGCGCAGTGCTCGCGCCACACGTGTTCGTTGAAGACGTCTCCGTTCATGCCATCGAGCGTGCGCGAGGCGCCTATCTGCAGACACCTGACAACCCGGTCGGCCTGCGCCAGCGCCTGGCACGTCACCACCGTGACGTGGACAACGCCTTCTGGCAATGGAACGACATCTGGCTCAGCCCCGCGTTCCGCGCCTACAACATCGAACAGGAGTGCACCCGCATCAAGTGCCCGCTGCTGCTGGCCCAGGGTGAAAACGACGAATACGGCACCATGGCCCAGTTGAACGCCATCCGGCGCGCTGCACCCCACGCCCGCATGCACGCCCTGGCGGATTGCGGCCACAGCCCGCACCGGGACCAGCCCGTGGCCCTGACCGCTCTCTTGAAGCCGTTCGTGACAAATCACGCTGATTGAAGGGC
>VFQU01001359.1_pt1 | contig 14824 bp, 17 predicted proteins | sample 3512311 | NCBI WGS metagenome assembly VFQU01 (sample SAMN10412377, study PRJNA504923) | tailings metagenome | isolation source: Relicate 3 Philex TSF3 active mining site | place: Philippines: Tuba, Benguet | collected 2017-08-29
CCCGGCCGCCTGGAACATGTAGATGTAGTCGGTGTAGAGCACCCGGCCGATCGTCTCGGCGTTGGTGACGTCGGGCAGCGAGGCCTGCGGGCCGCTGGTCTTCGAAGCCGCCCCGTTGGCCGCGACATTGGCCGCGACGAAGATCATCTCGATGGTCAGGACGCCGGCGATCAGCCCGCCGATCGGCAGGTAGCGCGCGAAGCCCTGGCGCAGGGCGGCGAAGTCGACGTCCAGCATCATCACGACGAACAGGAACAGCACCGCGACCGCGCCGACGTAGACCACCACCAGCAGCATCGCGAGGAACTCCGCGCCAAGCAGCACGAAGAGGCCCGCCGCGCTGAAGAAGGCCGCGATCAGGAAGAGCACCGAGTGCACGGGGTTGCGCGACAGCACGACGGCCAACGCCGACAGCACCGTCACAGTCGCCAATACGTAGAAGGCTATCGCCTGCAGAGCCATGCGGCCCTCACCCCTTTCAAAGTGCCCAAGATCGCTGAGTGGATTTCGCTGCGGGCCTAGCGATAGGCCGCGTCGAGCTCCAGGTTCCTGGCGATCTCACGTTCCCAGCGGTCGCCGTTATCCAGCAGCCGCTCCTTGTCATAGTAGAGTTCCTCGCGCGTCTCGGTGGCGAACTCGGTGTTCGGTCCCTCGACGATGGCGTCCACCGGGCAGGCCTCCTGGCACAGGCCGCAGTAGATGCACTTGACCATGTCGATGTCGTAGCGGGTCGTGCGGCGGCTGCCGTCCTCGCGCGGTTCGGCCTCGATGTAGATGGCCTGCGCCGGACAGATCGCTTCGCAGAGCTTGCAGGCGATGCAGCGCTCTTCGCCCGACGGATAGCGGCGCAGGGCGTGCTCGCCCCGGAAGCGCGGCGACTGGGGGCCGCGCTCGTTCGGGTAGATGACCGTCTTCTTCGGGGCCAGCATGTACTTCCAGGCCAAGCCGAAAGCTCCGGCGAAATCGAGAAGCGCCGCGCCCTTCAGGGCCTGGCCGATGCGCTGCATCATTGTCCGGCCTCCTTCGGCTGGGCCGCCGCGGCCGGCTTCCTGCCGATCACGCAGACGTAGTTGCTCATCTGGTACTGGTCGCCGCCGGCGCCCTTGAATTCGACCGTGCCGCCCGAGGCGACGCATTGTTCGCGGGCGCGCCGCAGCTCGTCGTAGTTCACTACGCCACGGCCCAGCGTATAGCTGCCGGGATTGGCCTCGCCGTCGGTGGCGCAACCCGCCAGCGGGGCGGCCCCGATCACGAGGGCGGCGATGGCCAGCAGGCGGATCATGCCGCCGCTCCGAAGAAGACCTTCCAGCCCGCGACCAGGGCCACCGCGACAAGAGAAGTCGGCAGGAAGATCTTCCAGCCCAGCCGCATCAGCTGGTCGTAGCGGTAACGTGGGACGATGGCCTTCACCATGGCGAACATGAAGAAGAAGAAGATCGTCTTGGCGAAGAAGAAGGCGAAGCCCACGAAGCTGAGCGCGGTCGAACCCCAGCCCCAGCTGTCGCGCAGGAACTCGATGAGGGGGAAGCCCGGCTGCCATCCGCCGAAGAAGAGGATGGTGATCAGGGCGCACATCAGCACGATGTTGGCGTACTCGCCGATCATGAACAGCAGGTAGGGGGTCGAGCTGTATTCGACCTGATAGCCCGCCACGAGTTCCGACTCCGCCTCGGGCAGGTCGAAGGGCGGGCGGTTGGTCTCGGCCAGGGCGGAGATGAAGAAGATCACCGCCATCGGGATCATCACCAGGGCGATCGGCAGGTTCTGGAGCCCGCCGCCCAGCACGTTCCAGTTCCAGAACCAGCCGCCCTGAAGCTCGACGATCTTCGACAGGTTCATCGTCCCGGCCAGAAGGATCACGGTGATGATGACGAAGCCGATCGAGACCTCATAGGACACCATCTGAGCCGCCGACCGCAGGCCCCCGAGGAAGGGGTACTTCGAGTTGGACGCCCAGCCGCCCATGATGATGCCGTAAACGCCCAGCGAGCTGATCGCGAATATGTAGAGCACCGCTACGTTCAGGTCGGCGATCACCCAGCCCGGCGCCAGCGGCACCACGGCCCAGGCGGCGAAGGCCAGGATGAAGGTCAGCAGCGGCGCCAGCAGGAAGACCGTCTTGTCGGCGCCGGCCGGGATGACGATCTCCTTCAGGACGAACTTGAAGAAGTCGGCGAAGGACTGCAGCAGGCCGAACGGACCGACCACGTTGGGTCCCTTGCGCATCTGCACGCCGGCCCAGATCTTCCGGTCGGCCAGCAGAAGGAAGGCCAGGCTGAGCAGAATCCAGATGGTCACGGCCAGGATCTGACCGACGGAGATCAGCGTCCAGCCGACAGGAGTGGTCCAGAAGTCAGTCGGCACGGTCTACTCCGCCGCCATCTTGGCCGCGCCGCTGGCCACGGCCGCGCATTCGGCCATGGTCACGCTGGCGCGCGCGATCGGGTTGGTCAGGTGGAAGGCTTCCACGGCGCTGGTGAACGGCGCCTCGCCCGCCTCGCCCTCGCCGCCCAGGCCCGACAGGTCGAACACGGCGGGGATCGAGCCCGGCGCGAAGTCGACCTGGCCGAAGGTGGGATGATCGGCGAACAGCTTCTTCCGCAGCTGATCCAGGCTGTCGTAGGGCAGCGTCTTGCCCAGGCGCTCGCTCAGCGCCCGCAGGATCGCCCAGTCCTCCCGGGCCTCGCCCTTGGGGAACACCGCGCGCTCGCCCATCTGGACCCGGCCTTCGGTGTTCACATAGAGGCCGGCCTTCTCGGTGTAGGCCGCGCCCGGCAGGATGACGTCGGCCTTGTGCGCGCCGCGATCGCCGTGGCTGCCGAGGTAGATGGTGAAGGCGCCGCTGGCCGAGGCTTCGCACTCGTCGGCGCCCAGAAGGAACAGCACGTCCAGCGCACCGGGCTTCAGCATGTCGCGCGTGGCGAGGCCGCCCTCGCCCGGCAGGAAGCCCATGTCCAGCCCGCCCACGCGCGCGGCGGCGGTGTGCAGCACGTTCCAGCCGTTCCAGCCCTCGCGCACCACCTTGAAAGTCTTGGCAAGGCCCGCGAGCGCCTTGAGCACCGCCGGCCCGTCCTCACGGCCCAGAGCGCCCTGACCGATGATGATCGCCGGCCGCTCGGCCGCCTTGAACGCCTTGACGAAGTCGGACTTCGACTTGGACAGGCCCGCCACGGTCGCAGCCCCGGCGCCGAGGTAGTCGTAGCCGTAGGTCAGGTCCGCCTGCTGGCCGATGACGCCGATCCGCATCTTGCCGGCCACCCACTGCTTGCGCAGGCGGGCGTTGAACACCGGCGCCTCCAGGCGCGGGTTGGCGCCGACGATCAGCACGGCGTCGGCGTTCTCGATGCCGGCCAGTGTGGAGTTGAACAGCCAGCTCTCGCGCGGCCCGGCGCCCAGCGCCGAACCATCCTGGCGGCAGTCCAGGTTCTTCACGCCCAGGCTGGCGAACAGGTCCATCGCCGCCTTCATCGACTCGGCGTCCTGCAGGTCGCCGGCGATGACGCCGATCTTCTCGGGCGCCGTCTGGCCGATCTTCTCGGCCACGGCCGCGAAGGCTTCCGACCAGCTCGCCGGCTGCAGCTTGCCGCCCTTGCGGACGTAGGGTCGGTCGAGGCGCTGGCGACCGAGGCCGTCGACGGCGTAGCGGCTCTTGTCGCTCAGCCACTCCTCGTTGATGTCCTCGTTGACGCGCGGCAGCACGCGCAGCACCGCGCCGCCCCGGCTGTCCACGCGGATCGCGCTGCCCAGCGCATCCATCACATCGACGCTCTGAGTCTTCTTCAGTTCCCAGGGCCGGTAGTTGAAGGCCCAGGGCCGGTGCGTCAGGGCGCCCACCGGGCAGAGGTCGTTGACGTTGCCCGACAGCTCGCTGGTCACGGCGGCGCCGAGATAGGTGGTGATCTCCACATCCTCGCCGCGCGAGATCAGGCCGATCTCCGGCACGCCCGCCACCTCGGTGATGAACCGCACGCAGCGGGTGCACTGGATGCAGCGCGTCATCACCGTCTTGATGAGGGGGCCCATTTCCTTTTCTTCGACGGCCCGCTTGTTCTCGTCATAGCGGGAATCATCCCGGCCATATCCCATGGCCTGGTCCTGCAGGTCGCACTCGCCGCCCTGGTCGCAGATCGGGCAATCCAGCGGGTGGTTGATGAGCAGGAACTCCATCACCCCTTCGCGGGCCTTCTTGACCATCGGGGTCTTGGTGAAGATCTCCTGGCCCTCGGCGGCCGGCAGCGCGCAGCTTGCCTGCGGCTTGGGCGGCCCGGGCTTCACTTCCACCAGGCACATGCGGCAGTTGCCGGCGATGGACAGGCGCTCGTGGTAGCAGAAGCGCGGGATTTCCTCCCCCGCCAGTTCCGCCACCTGCAGCACCGTCATGCCGGGCTCGAATTCGACCTCGACGCCGTTGACCTTGGCTTTGGGCATTGCTCGTCCGGGACCCTTAATTGCGGCGGTGAGTGGACCAGTTTCCGCGCTGGTTCAAGGGGTCGGGGCGGATTGAGAACCGCTCGCAGAAACTGCCCTCGGGAAACCCGTGTTCATGGGGGCGTCGTGGGCGAAACGGCCCCGGTGCAGCCTAGGCCCTGGGCGCGCGCAGCGCCCACTGGGCGATCCAGTCGATCATCAGCTGCGGCGTTTCGTGGTCCTCGTCGGTGACCTCGTAGGAGCTGGCCAGAATCCTGCCGTTCGGTTCCATAACAACCAGCCAGGGGACCCCGTCGAGATCGGCGATGCTCAGCCGCTTGAGCGCCGCCTGGTTCTGCTTGTTCAACGGCTTGTCGCCGAAGAAATTGATCATCACCACGTCGAAGTTCTCGGCCATGAACGGCCGCACGTTCGGCAGCTCCATGACCGCCGCCAGCATCCGGCACCAGCTGCACCAGTTGCCGCCGAGATCGACGATCACCCGGCGATTGGCCTTGGCCGCCCGCGCCAGCGCGCCATCGATGGCGGCGGCCACCTGGGCCGGAGTCGCCTGTTCGTCATAGGGCTTGGGCAGCGGCTTTGGCAGCTGCGCCAGCGTCAGGGGAACGCGCGGGGCGCGAACCTTTCCAGGCGCGGCCAGAGTTGGGCCGCCCGCCAGGGTCAGACCGGCGACGCCCGCCAGGACCCCGCGACGGCTGGACAGTCCCGAACCGCTCATGGCCTCAGAACCAGCCCCGGTCGCCGGCGACATAGTCCTGGTGGAACTGCTGGTCCGACTTCACCAGGTAGAGGATGAACTCGATGAAGGCGATCAGGCCGATCACCAGGGGCGGGATCGCCAGCAGCAGCCAGCCGATCGTGCCGCAAAGCAGCATGATGATCCCCGGCCCGGTCTTGCCCAGGTAGAACTTGTGGATGCCGAGCCAGCCCAGGAAGAAGGCCAGCAGCGCCGCGACGATGCGGTTCTTGTCCCCGCCCAGCCCGCCGAAAGCCGGCGTGGTGACATAGATGTTCCGCGCCGCGCCCTCGACGATCTCGAAATCGACCTCGGTGCCGGGAATCACGCTGCGCACCCCGCCCTGCAGGTCGCCCCGCGTGAACGGATAGCGGCTGGCGTCGTCGCCGCTGATCAGGCCGGACCCTTCAAGGTCGGCGTAGGATAGAACCTTGCCCCGCATGTTCGCCCCGTCATCCCGGACGCCCGCCGCGTCCCGATCCGATAGTTACACGCGGCGCGAGCGGCGCAAGGCCTACTCCGCCGCGACCAGCGTCGCGCCCTGCACGTGCGGGCGGTTTGCGCGGTAGCTGGTGATGCGGTCCTCGACCTCGTGGCGGAAGTGGCGGAACAGGCCCTGGATCGGCCAGGCCGCCGCGTCGCCCAGCGCGCAGATGGTGTGACCCTCCACCTGGCTGGCGACGTCCAGCAGGGTGTCGATCTCGCTCATCTCGGCTTCGCCGGAGGCCATGCGCTCCATCACCCGCCACATCCAGCCGGTGCCTTCACGGCAGGGCGTGCACTGGCCGCAGCTCTCGTGCTTGTAGAAGTAGCTCAGACGCGCGATCGCCCGGACCAGGTCGGTCGACTTGTCCATGACGATGACCGCCGCCGTGCCCAGGCCCGACTTCAGCTCGCGCAGAGCGTCAAAGTCCATCGGCAGGTCTTCGCACTGCTCGGCCGGGATCATGGCCACCGACGAGCCGCCGGGGATGACCGCCTTGAGGTTGCCCCAGCCGCCGCGGATGCCGCCGCAGTGGTCTTCCATCAGCTGGCGGAACGGAATGCTCATCGCCTCTTCGACGTTGCAGGGCAGGTTCACATGGCCCGAAACGCAGAACAGCTTGGTGCCGGTGTTGTTCGGTCGGCCGAAGCCCGCGAACCACTCGGCGCCCCGGCGCAGGATGGTGCCGACCACGGCGATCGACTCGACGTTGTTCACCGTGGTCGGGCAGCCGTAGAGGCCGGCTCCGGCCGGGAACGGAGGCTTCAGGCGCGGCTGGCCCTTCTTGCCCTCGAGGCTTTCCAGCAGGGCGGTTTCCTCGCCGCAGATGTAGGCCCCGCCACCATGGTGCATGTAGAGATCGAAATCCCAGCCATGGATGTTGTTCTTGCCGATCAGCTTGGCCTCGTAGGCCTGCTTGATCGCCGCCTCCATGATCTCGCGCTCGCGAACGTACTCGCCGCGAATGTAGATGTAGCAGGCGTGCGCCTGCATCGCGAAGCTGGCGATCAGGCAGCCCTCGATCAGCAGGTGCGGATCGTGGCGCATGATCTCGCGGTCCTTGCAGGTGCCCGGCTCGCTCTCGTCGGCGTTGACGACGAGGTAGTGCGGCCGGCCTTCCTTGACCTCCTTGGGCATGAAGGACCACTTCAGCCCGGTGCCGAAGCCGGCGCCGCCGCGACCGCGCAGGCCGCTGTTCTTGACGTTGTCGATGATCCAGGCGGGACCTGCGTCCAGCATGTCCTTCGTGGCGTTCCAGCAGCCGCGCTTCCTCGCGCCTTCGAGGCCCCAGTCATGGAGCCCGTACAGGTTGGTGAAGATGCGGTCCTTGTCTTGCAGAATACCGACCATGACGCTCAGCTGTTCGGATTGAAGGGATTGGCGCGGCGCCACTGCGAGCGCCGCCATACGACATAGATCATCAGCACCCAGCCGGCCGCCAGCAAGGCGTATCCGGCCCAGATCGCCGCTTGCGGCAGGGCCCGCACATAGGCCGAGCCGATCAGGATCGCCGCGCCCGCCAGCACCAGCCCGAACGCGACCAGCCGCTCCTTGCGGTATAGGCCGCGCAGGGTGTCGATATAGGCGATGCGCTTCTGCAGCAGTTCGGCGTCGTCGATCATTGCACGATGCCTCCGCCACGCTGGTGCGGCAGGGCTCCGGCCTTGTGAAGCCTGAGGAAGCGCAGCAATACGAAGGCGAACGGCGCCGCGCCCACAAGGACCAGCGCCACGAACAGCTCGACGCGCTCGGTCGTCAGCATCACGGCCACCGCGCCCAGGATACAGACCAGCTCCCACGCCCAGGCGATCACCAGGGGGCGGTGCGCGATCATCTCCTTGAGCGTCGGCCCTTGCTGCATCAGGACGTCTTTTCCTTGGCCTTGCCGGCCTTGGCCGGGGCATTCGGCAGCTTGATCTTCTTGGCGTAGCTGCCGTCGTAGAGCTTGGGATCGGTCAGGGTATGGACCGCGTCCTTCGGCTCGGAGGACTTGCGGCCATCATAGCTGCCGGGCTTCGGCGACTTGCCGGCGGCGAAGTCGTCGATGATCTGGCCGAGGGTCTCGGGCGTCAGGTCCTCGTAGTAATAGTCGTTGATGGCGGCCATCGGGGCGTTGCAACAGGCGCCCAGGCACTCGACCTCTTCCCAGCTGAACTTGCCGTCGGCGCTGACGGTGTTCTTCGGGCCGATCTTGTCCTTCAGCACGTCCTTCAGCTCGTTCGCGCCACGCAGCATGCAGGGGGTGGTGCCGCACAGTTGCACGAACGCCACCTTCCCGACCGGCTCCAGCTGGAACATGGTGTAGAAGGTCGCCACCTCCAGCACCCGGATGACCGGCATCTCCAGCATGGCCGCGATCGCCTCGATCGCCGGCTTGGAGACCCAGCCCTCCTGCTTCTGCGCCAGCCACAGCAGGGGGATCGACGCCGACTGTTTGCGGGCGGCCGGGTACTTGGCGAGCCAGAACTCGACATCCTTCATCGACGCCTTGTTGAAGGCGAAGCTGTCGGGCTGTTCCTTGGCGAGGCGGCGGACGGACATTCAGATTTCCAGTTCTTCGGCGACCACACCCGCGCCGAGCATCTTCTTGCGGATCCGAAGGACCTTGTTCTCGCGGCCCTTCTGCAGATGGAAGCAGTGCTCCACCACGCCGTTCTCTCCCAGCGTCGTGGAGTAGTGGGCGACCGCCCAGCCCTTGGCGAGCTGTTCGCTCAAGGGCCGCTCGCTCACCGGTCGACCTCGCCGAACACGATGTCCAGGCTGCCCAGGATGGCCGACACGTCGGCCAGCATGTGGCCCCGGTTCATCCAGTCCATCGCCGCCAGGTGCGCGAAGCCCGGAGCCCGGATCTTGCAGCGATAGGGCTTGTTGGTGCCGTCGCTGACCACATAGACGCCGAACTCGCCCTTGGGCGCTTCGACGGCCGCGTACACCTCGCCTTCCGGCGTGCGGAAGCCTTCGGTGTAGAGCTTGAAGTGGTGGATCAGTGCTTCCATCGACCGCTTCATCTCGGCGCGACGCGGCGGGGTCACCTTGTTGTCGGTGCTCATCACCGGGCCGCGCGTCTTGCGCAGCATCTCGCAGGCCTGGCGGATGATGCGGGTCGATTCCCGCATTTCCTGCATCCGGCACAGGTACCGATCATAGCAGTCGCCGTTCTTGCCCAGCGGCACCTGGAAATCGAAGTCGTTGTAGCACTCGTAGGGCTGGTTGCGCCGCAGGTCCCAGGCGATGCCCGAGCCGCGCACCATCACGCCCGAGAAGCCCCAGGCCCAGGCCTCTTCCTTGGTCACCACGCCGATGTCGACGTTGCGCTGCTTGAAGATGCGGTTGTCGGTGATCAGCCCCTCGATATCGTCGCAGATCTTCGGGAAGCCCTTGGCCCAGTCGTCGATGTCCTCGACCAGCTGGTCAGGCAGGTCCTGGTGGACGCCGCCCGGCCGGAAATAGTTGCTGTGCAGACGAGCGCCGCAGGCGCGCTCGTAGAACACCATCAGCTTCTCGCGCTCCTCGAAGCCCCACAGCGGCGGGGTCAGGGCGCCGACGTCCATGGCCTGGGTCGTGACGTTGAGCAGATGGTTCAGGATGCGGCCGATTTCCGAGTACAGGACCCGGATGATGCTGCCCCGGATCGGGACCTCGACGCCCAGCAGCTTCTCGATGGCCAGGCAGAAGGCATGCTCCTGGTTCATCGGCGCCACGTAGTCGAGGCGGTCGAAGTACGGCACGTTCTGCAGGTAGGTGCGCGCCTCCATCAGCTTCTCGGTGCCGCGATGCAGCAGGCCGATGTGCGGATCGACGCGCTCGACCACTTCGCCGTCCAGCTCCAGCACAAGGCGCAGCACGCCGTGCGCGGCCGGGTGCTGCGGGCCGAAGTTGATGTTGAACTTGCGCACCGGCGTTTCCGGCACGGCCGGGTTTGTCTCGGACACGAACGACGGCTCGGCGGGGGCGATGGTCTCGGTCATTGGCGCCCCTCCCCTTTCGCTTGATCTTTGGCCTTCTCGTCGCCCGGCAGCGCGTACTGGGCGCCTTCCCACGGGCTGAGGAAGTCGAACTGGCGGAACTCGGCGATCTTCACCGGCTCGTAGACCACCCGCTTCAGCTCGTCGTCGTAGCGGACCTCGACATAGCCGGTCATCGGGAAGTCCTTGCGCAGCGGATGCCCGTGGAACCCGTAGTCGGTCAGGATGCGGCGCAGGTCGGGGTGGCCGTCGAAGAAGACGCCATACATGTCGAACGCCTCGCGCTCGTACCAGTCTGCCACCGGATAGACGCTGGTGACCGTGGCGACCGGCGTATCCTCGTCGGTGGCGATCTTCACCCGGATGCGGTGGTTCTTCACCATCGACAGCAGGTGGTAGACCACGTCGAACCGCTGCGCCCGCTCGGGATAGTCGACACAGGTCAGGTCGATCATCTGCTGGAAGCGGGTGTCGGGGTGGTCGCGAAGCTGGCTCAGGGCCTCGACGATGCGCGGCGCCTGGGCCGTCAGCGTCAGTTCGCCGAACGCGACCTTGAAGGCGACGATCGCGCCGGCGCTGTTGGCGACGATGCTCTGCCCGAGGGCTTCGAGGGCGGTGTCGCTCATCGCTCGATGGTCCCCGTCCGCCGGATCTTCTTCTGCAGCTGCAGGACGCCGTAGACCAGCGCCTCTGCGGTCGGCGGGCAGCCCGGGATGTAGATGTCCACCGGCACCACGCGGTCGCAACCGCGCACGACGCTGTAGCTGTAGTAGTAGTAGCCGCCGCCGTTGGCGCAGCTGCCCATGGAGATGACGTAGCGGGGCTCCGGCATCTGGTCGTAGACCTTGCGCAGGGCCGGGGCCATCTTGTTGGTCAGGGTGCCGGCGACGATCATGACGTCCGACTGGCGCGGGCTGGCGCGCGGCGCAAAACCGTAGCGCTCCAGGTCATAGCGCGGCATGGCCGAGTGCATCATCTCGACGGCGCAGCAGGCCAGGCCGAAGGTCATCCACATCAGGCTGCCGGTGCGGGCCCAGGTGATCAGGTCATCGGCCGCCGCGACGACGAAGCCCTTGTCGGCCAGCCGGTCGGACACCGCGTCGAAGAAGGGGTCGTGGACCTTGGGGTCATAGCCCTCGACGCTGCTGCGTCCGGCGGCCAGCGCCGAGGTCGGGCCGGAAGGAACGATCACTCCCATTCCAGGGCGCCTTTCTTCCACTCATAGATGAAGCCGACGGTCAGGACGCCGAGGAAGATCATCATCGACACGAAGGCGAACTTCGACACGTCCGGCGGCAGGTTCATCAGGCTGACCGCCCAGGGAAACAGGAAGGCCACTTCGAGATCGAAGATGATGAACAGGATCGAGACCAGGTAGAAACGCACGTCGAACTTCATCCGCGCATCGTCGAAGGCGTTGAAGCCGCACTCGTAGGCGGAGAGCTTTTCCGGATCCGGCGCCTTGGGCGCGATGACCGCCGCGGCGACGATGAATCCGATGCCAAGAACCGCCGCGATCCCGATGAAGATCACGATCGGCAGATATTCCAGAAGGAAGGCGTCCATGGTTTCCCCGGGAAGGAGTCGGGCGCCTTGTAGACCAAGCCCGTCGGGGGTTCAAAGCCCTTGAGCCCTGTTGAGAGGGGTTCTCATCTGAGCCGCCGCGGCGCTCGGCGGCGCACCCTGATTCCTGCCTCGGATCATAGCTGCGACGAGGCGGAGGACACGGCCTGCGCCAAGGCGTCATCCGGCTTCCTCGCTCGCCTCCCGATAGACGCCAAACATCGGGCGCCAGGCCTGCCTGTCCGGGCATCAGGCCATCCCCGCTTGCTCCGCTGCCGCGTCCGTGCCGATATCCGGCCATGAGCAAACGCCCTCTGGCCCTCCGCTTTCTCGACGGCGTCGAGCGCCTGGGCGACAAGCTTCCCGATCCGGTCTTCATCTTCGCCTGGCTGATCGGCGCCCTTGTGATCGCCAGCGCGGTGTGCGCGGCGTTCGGCGTCTCGGTCACCAACCCGGGCACCGGCCAGGTGCTCGAGGCGCAAAGCCTGCTGGCGCCTGAGCTGGTGCAGCGACTGCTGGTCGAGATGCCCAAGACCCTGACCGGGTTCGCGCCGCTGGGCTATGTCCTGCTGGTGATGCTGGGCGCCGGGGTGGCCGAGCGGGTCGGCCTTCTGTCGGCGGCGATCCGGGGGCTGGTGCGCCGCACCCCCGCCCGGCTGCTGGCGCCGGTCATCATCCTGATCGGCCTGTTCTCGAACCATGCCGCCGACAGCGGCTTCATCGTGTTGATCCCGCTCGCCGGCGCGGCGTTCGCGGCCGCCGGTCGTCATCCCGTCGCCGGCATCGCCTGCGCCTTCGCCAGCTGCGTCGGCGCCTTCGCCGGCAATCCCACCCCCAGCCAGTTCGACGCCCTGATTCTGGGCTTCACCGAGCCGGCGGTGCACATGCTGAACCCCGAGTGGCGCGTGAACCTTGTCGGCAACTGGTGGTTCACCGCCGCCGCCGCCCTGGTGTTCGTTCCGGTGGGTTGGTGGGTCACCGAGAAGGTAGTCGCGCCGCGCCTCGGCCCCTGGACGCCGCCCGAGGGCCACATGCCGTCCAGCGCGCCGCTGACGCCACAGGAAAAGCGCGGTCTGATCTGGGCGGGCGTCGCCATTCTGGCCGTGATCGCCCTGTGGGCCTGGATCACACTGGCCCCGGCGGCCCCGCTGCGCGACGCCGCCTCGCCAGGGCTGACCCAGTGGACTCCCTTCTTCCGCTCGCTGATCGCCGCCTTCTTCGTCCTGTTCCTCGCCGCCGGCGTGGCGTTTGGCGTGTCGAACGGAACGATCCGAAGCCACAGGGACGTCGTGCGCCTGGCCGGCGAGTCGATGGCCGCCATGGCGCCCTATATCGTCCTGGCCTTCGCCGCCGCCCACTTCATCGCCCTGTTCACCTGGTCGAACCTCGGCGCCATCGTCGCCATCAACGGCGCGGAGTTCCTGCGAGACACCGGCCTTCCCCTGGTCGTCCTGCTGCTGGGCGTGGTGGTGATGACGGCGGTCCTCGACCTGTTCATCGGCTCGGCCTCGGCCAAGTGGGCGGCCCTGGCGCCGGTGCTGGTGCCGATGTTCATGCTGCTGGGCGTCTCGCCCGAGATGACCACCGCCGCCTACCGCATGGGCGACTCGACGGTGAACATGGCCAGCCCACTGATGCCCTACTTCCCGCTCGTGCTGGCGTTCTGCCACCGATGGACCAAGGACATCGGCGTCGGCGGCCTGATGAGTTCGGTGCTGCCCTACAGCTTCGCCTTCATGTGCGTTGCGCTGGGCATGACCGGCCTCTGGGCGGTGATGGAATGGCCGACCGGCCCGGCGGCGCCCTTCCACTACCAGGCGCCCGCGGCATTGCCGGGCGCGACGGCGCCCTGACGCCCCGAACGCTTGCCCTTCCGAATTTATTAAGGTCAATTCCCAGCGACATCGGCCAGAGCGGCCGCCCCTGATCGAGAGCGACCATGTCCCTGACCACCCGTTTCCTTGGCGGCGTCGAGCGTTTCGGCAACCGCCTGCCCGATCCCGTCTTCATCTTCGTCTACTTCATCGCCGCCCTGGTGGTGATCAGCGTGGTCGCCGCCCTGGCCGGGCTCTCGGCGGTCAATCCCGCCACGCAGGAGACAGTCGCGGCCGTCAGCCTGCTGGCGCCGGAGAACCTGCGCAAACTTTTCGTCGACATGCCCAAGACCCTGACGGGCTTCGCGCCGCTCGGCTATGTCCTGACGGTCATGCTCGGCGCCGGCGTCGCCGAGCGCAGCGGTCTGTTCGGCGCCGCCATGCGGGGCGGCGTGTCCAAGGCCCCGGCGGGCCTGCTGACCCCCGTCATCATCTTCGTCGCCATCGTCTCGAACCACGCCGCTGACGCGGCCTACGTGGTGCTGATCCCGCTCGCCGCCGCGGCCTATCACGCGGTTGGGCGCCATCCGATCGCCGGCATCGCCGCGGCCTTCGCCGGCGTCTCCGGCGGCTTCTCGGCCAATATCTTCCCGGGGCACCTCGACGCTCTGCTGCTGGGCATCACCGAGCCGGCCGCCCAGATTCTCGATCCGACCTGGACCGCCAACATCGCCGGCAACTGGTGGTTCATCACGGCCATGGCGTTCGTCTTCGTGCCGATCGGCTGGTTCGTGACCGACCGCATCATCGAGCCGCGCCTGGGCGTCTATGGCGGCGGCGGTGAAGCCGCCAATACGGCGGCCATGCACGCCGACCAGACGATGGAGGGCTCCTCCCTGGCGCCGGTCGAGCGCAAGGGTCTGGCCTGGGCCGGCATCGCGGCGCTGATGGTCGTCGTCGCCTGGGCCGTCATGACCCTGATGCCCGACGCCCCCTTCGTGAAGACCGACGCCCCGCCGGAAGAGCGGCTGACGCCCTTCTACCAGTCGCTGGTGGCCGGCTTCTTCGTTCTCTTCCTCGCCTGCGGCACGGCCTACGGCATCGCCGTCGGCACGATCAAGAACCACCGCGACCTGGTGAAGATGATGACCGGGTCGATGATGGACATGGCCGGCTACATCGTCCTGGCCTTCATGGCCGCCCACTTCGTGGCCATGATCAACTGGTCCAACCTCGGCATCATCCTCGCCATCGGCGGCGCCGAGGGCCTGAAGGCCACCGGCCTGCCCGCCCCGATCCTGCTCATGCTGATCGTGCTGCTGGCGGCCCTGATCAACCTCGTCATCGGCTCGGCCTCGGCCAAGTGGGCCGCCCTGGCGCCGGTCCTGGTGCCGATGCTGATGCTGCTGGGCATCTCGCCCGAGATGACCACGGCCGCCTACCGCATGGGCGACTCGGTGACCAACATCATCACCCCGCTGATGGTCTACTTCCCGCTGATCCTGACCTTCTGCCAGCGTTGGACGCCCAGCTTCGGCATCGGCAACCTGATGGCCACCATGATTCCCTACAGCTTCGCCTTCCTCATCGGCGGGCTGATCATGACCGGCGCCTGGATGCTGCTGCAGCTGCCGCTGGGCCCCGGCGAAGGCGTGTTCTACAGCCTGCCGGGGGTGACGCCATAAAGCGGTCAGGCGGCGCTTGACAGGAGGCGGGCGGACCCCTATTCCGCACGCCTCGCGCCGCTTCGAGCGGACAAAACGCGGATGTAGCTCAGTTGGTTAGAGCGCCGGCCTGTCACGCCGGAGGTCGCGGGTTCGAGCCCCGTCACTCG
>VFQU01001360.1_pt1 | contig 14783 bp, 12 predicted proteins | sample 3512311 | NCBI WGS metagenome assembly VFQU01 (sample SAMN10412377, study PRJNA504923) | tailings metagenome | isolation source: Relicate 3 Philex TSF3 active mining site | place: Philippines: Tuba, Benguet | collected 2017-08-29
CGATCACTCATGGGCTGTGCTCCCGAGGAAGCGCCGTTCGTTGTCGGCCAGCTTGGCGCGCACCACCTGTTCCATATCCAGGCCCAGTTCGCCGCACAGCAGTATCAGATAGAGGACGATATCGCCGATTTCCTGACCCGCGTGGGCCAGTTGTTCAGCAGGCAGTTCGCGAGATTGTGCTTCGGTCAGCCACTGGAAGATTTCCACCAGCTCGGCCATTTCCACGCTGGCGGCCATGACCAGGTTCTTCGGGCTTTGGTAACGGCGCCAGTCGTTGTGATCGCGAATGGCGTGCATGCGGGCGGTAAGTTCAGCGAGGTTCATGATGCGGCTCCGTTCGAGCCGCATAGCTTCGGCTCGAACGGAGGCGACCGCAAGTCGTTGGCGGGAAGGCGTCGGCAGAGCAGCGACTTTTGTGAGAGCGAGCTGGGCTCGCGAAGCTTTTCCGCTGGCCAGATTCGCGAGTAGAGCTCGCTCCTACGCAAACGCATAGCCCGTAGCCCGGATGCAATCCGGGGCGGATGCTCTCGATATCAGCTCCCGGATAACATCGGGCCACGTCAGACAGTCAACGGCTGCCAGCTACCGGCCATATGCGGGGTGTCGCTTTCGCCGACGAGGCGGAACTGGCCGTTGGCGCCCGGCTCGCTGGCTTGCAGGGCCACGTGGGTGGGCAGCAGCACCGGCTTCTGGAACCGCACCTCGACCACGTAGCCGGCCTGCGGCAGGTGTGCCTGCAGGGCCGCCAGGCTGCGCGCCTTGTTCCACAGACCATGGGCGATCGCACGCGGGAAGCCGAACAGACGTGCCGTTGCGGCGTACAGGTGGATCGGGTTGTAGTCTCCAGCCACGCGCGCGTAGCGCCGTCCGGTATCGGCGGGCGCGCCCCAGTCGGCCAGTGGCGTCAGCTCCAGCGGCGGCTGTTCGGCGCGCAGTGGCACCTGCCCTTCGAGACGCAGGGCGCGGCAGAGAATGCGGCTGTCACCTTCCCAGAGCAGGCCGAGCTGATCTTCCAAACGGGTGATCAGGCTGAAGGTGGCGCCCTTGTCGTGCGGTTGCAGGTCAGTGACCTGCACGCTGATCTGGAACGGCCCCAGCCCGCCCAGCGGACGCAATACGCGGACACGATTCTCCAGATGCACCAGGCCCAGCAGTGGGAACGGAAAGCGGCGGTCGGTGAGCAACTTCATCTGCAGACCGAAGGCCAGCACATGCGGATAGACCGGTGGCAGGTAGGGGCTGTCTGCGATAGCGCAGACCTGGCGATAGCGCGCCAGGTGCTGCGGCTCCACCTCCACACGGCAGCGCAGACCGATATTGGGTAGCTGGCGGCCAGTCACCTTGCGGCGCAGGGCTGCGCGCAGGAACAGGCCGGGCAGGGCAGGTGGTGTATCGAGGTCGAGCCAGTCGATGGCCATTGGCGAACTCCTTGGCGAATGAATGACAGCAGCTTAACCCTCAGACCCACGCTGGCATTGGCTGTTCTGCCCAGCGTGTGCGCAGGCTAGCCAATCGGTCTGCGACGTGGTTTGCGCGCGGCGGCTCGCTGCCCCTAAGATGGCGCCGTTCACGAATAATGCTCACTAATAAGAAGAACAGCAGGAATCATGCGTGACCTGACCGACGATGTGGCGCTGATGCGCCCGGTAATCGATGCCCTGCGTGCCAGCGGAACTGATCCTGACCGCGTGCTGGTGCGCGTTGGCCTGCCTCCTGGCGGGCTGCCGGCTGGCCGCTTTCCCCATGCGGCCCAGGCCGCGTTCTGGAAGGCCGCCAGCGAAGAGTGCGGCGAGGAGCACGTCGGCCTGTACCTGGCCCAGCACCTGCCCGCTTTCCATGGCCTGCTTCTGGAGTACCTGTTTCTCTCCAGCGAAACCTTTGGCGTTGGCCTGCGCCACGCGCTGCGCTACGTGCGCCTGCTCTCCGACACCCTCAGTGCGCGTCTGGACGTGGACGGCGATATGGCCGTGCTGACGTTGGGCGTGGAGGCCGACACGCCGCGCCATTTTCCGGAGATGTTGGCAGGGGCAGTGATCCGCCTGTTCGCGGCCTTGACCGAAAACGATTTTCGCCCCCGTGAAGTGCGTTTCATGCATGCCGAGGGCGCGCCCGCTGAGCGCTATCAGGCGGTTTACGGTTGCCCGGTGCGCCTCGGCGCCGAGGACTGCGCGCTAGTGTTCGACGCTGCAGTGCTGGACAAGGCTTCGCGCCACGCCGCCCCGGAATTGCTGCGCATGCACGAGTCGCTGGCGCGGCGGCAATTGGCGGAAGTGGAGAGGCTGGACCTGGTGCGCCAGGTGCGAGAGCTGATCGCCGAGTTGTTGGTCAATGGCGGCGCCACCCTGGAACAGGTGGCAGCGCGCTTGAACATGCCGGCGCGACGCTTGCGCGAACGGCTGGCCATGGCTGGGGTGCGCTTCAACGACCTGATCACCGACTACCGCTGTCGCCTGGCCAAGGAGCTGCTGCTCAAGACCGACGAGCGCATCGAAGTGATAGTCGAGCGCACCGGCTTCTCCGAGCCGAGCACTTTCTATCGCGCGTTCAAGCGCTGGGTCGGGGAAACGCCGGTGGAGTTTCGCAAGCGCGGCAAAGGTTGACGCCATCCTGTGGGAGGGGCTTTAGCCGCGACCGTCGCCGCTAAAGCGCCCCCCACACATAGTCACTCGTGACCCTAGGGTGGGCCGGGCGGCGATCCGCTGCAGCCCACCAGCGCAGCGGTTTCAGGCGCCCAGCAGGCTCTGCCCGCACACGCGCAGCACCTGTGCGGTCACCGCGCCCGAGCCCGGTTGGGCGAACCAGGCCACGGCTTCGGCGACGTCCTGCGGCAGGCCACCCTGACTCATCGAGTTCATCCGTCGCCCGGCTTCGCGGATGCCCAGCGGAATGGCGGCGGTCATCTGGGTTTCGATGAATCCAGGAGCAACCGCATTGATGCTGATGCCTTTCTTCGCCAGGGCCGGCGCCCAGGCCTGAGCCAGGCCGATTACACCGGCCTTGCTCACCGCGTAGTTGGTCTGGCCCATGTTGCCGGCGATGCCGCTGATCGAGGCGATCAGCACCACGCGGCCGTTGTCGTGCAGTTTGTCGGCGTCCAGCAGCGCCTGGGTCAGCACCTGCGGCGCCTTGAGGTTGACGTCGATCACCGAGTTCCAGAACGCGTCGCTCATCTTCGCCAGGGTCTTGTCGCGGGTGATGCCGGCGTTGTGCACGACGATGTCGAGGCCGTCGGACAAGGCTTCGACCAGGAGCTGCGGCGCATCGTCGGCGCAGATATCCAGGGTCATGGCGCGTCCACCCAGGCGCGCCGCCAGCGCCTGCAGCGCATCGGCTGCCTGTGGCACATCGAGCAGCAGCACCTCGGCGCCGTCACGGGCGAGCACTTCGGCGATGGCGGCACCGATGCCGCGCGAGGCGCCGGTGACCAGGGCCTTCTTGCCGGCCAATGGGCGCGTCCAGTCCTTGACCTGTTCGCCGCAGGCGCCCAGGCGCAGCACCTGACCAGAAACATAGGCACTCTTGGGCGAGAGGAAGAAGCGCAGCGCGCCTTCCAGTTGTTGCTCGCCACCCTTGCCGATATAGAGCAACTGCACGCTGCCACCGCGACGGATTTCCTTGCCCAGCGAGCGGGTGAAACCTTCCAGTGAACGTTGCACGCTGGCGGTGATCGGGTCTTTGATCGACTCCGGCGCACGCCCCAGCACCACCACGCGAGGGCTATTGGCCAACCCCTTGAAGGTGGGCTGGAAGAAATCGCGCAGCTCGATCAGTTGCTCGAAGCGGGTCAGGTGGCTGGCATCGAATACCAGCGCCTTGAGTTTGGGGCCGTGCTCGGCGGTCCAGCGGGGCAGGTCGAGCTGGCCGTCGCGAGCTGAGAACAATTGATCGGTGAGCTTGTTGGCGAAGGGCATCACGGCCTGGAGCAGTTCGCCTTCACCACCGAGCAGCAGGGCGCCGTCCACCGGTCGCACGCGGCCGGCCATCCAGCGTTCCAGGCGCACAGGCGCCGGCAGGCCGAGGGCGCCAACCAGGCGGCGGCCGGTGGAGGAGTTGGCGAAAGCGAGGTAACGATCGGACATGAAGGGCTCCTGCGGGCGAATCGAAAGTCGTGTCACTGTACGCGGCAGTGGGCAAAGCGCAATTGACTCTGTTGCCTCACATGCTGGCAAGGCGGCCAATGTTCGCACCTGTTTGAGGTTTAGCCTGTGCGGCCAGAAGGCTACAGTGTCAGTCTCATGTTTCTGGGAACCGGCTGACGGGCAATAGTTCGCCACAGGTTTCTTCGATTTCTCGACCAGCAAGGAGTCCTCATGACCCAGTTGCGCCGGGTCGCCATCGTAGGCGGCAACCGTATCCCGTTCGCCCGTTCCAACACCGTCTACGCCAGGGCGAGCAATCAGGAGATGCTGACCAGCGCCCTCGAAGGGCTGGTGGAGCGTTTCAATCTGCATGGCGAGCGCCTCGGCGAGGTGGTGGCCGGTGCCGTGCTCAAGCACTCGCGAGACTTCAACCTGACCCGCGAGTGCGTGCTGGGCTCGCGCCTGGCGCCGGAGACGCCGGCCTACGACCTGCAGCAGGCCTGCGGCACCGGCCTGGAAGCGGCGATTCTGGTGGCCAACAAGATCGCCCTCGGGCAGATCGACTGCGGCATCGCCGGCGGTGTCGACACCACCTCCGACGCGCCCATCGGCGTCAACGAAGGGCTGCGGCAGATTCTGCTCGAGGCCAATCGCAGCAAGAGCACCGGCGACAAGATCAAGAGCCTGCTGAAGATTCGCCCGCGCCACCTGGCGCCGCACATTCCGCGCAATGGCGAGCCGCGCACCGGGCTGTCGATGGGCGAGCATTGCGAGCTGATGGCGCAGCGCTGGGCCATCCCGCGTGACGAGCAGGATCAGCTGGCACTGGCCAGCCACCAGAAACTCGCGGCGTCCTACGCCGAGGGTTGGCACGATGACCTGATGACACCGTTTCTCGGTCTGACCCGCGACCAGAATCTGCGTCCGGACATCAGCGCCGAGAAGCTTGCGACCCTCAAGCCCTGTTTCGAGCGCGGACCGCGTGGCACGCTGACCCCGGCCAACTCCACGCCGCTGACCGATGGCGCCTCGCTGGTGCTGCTGGCCAGCGAGGAATGGGCCAAGGCCCGCGGCCTGCCGGTGCTGGCCTACCTGCGCGATGGCGAGGCAGCGGCAGTGGATTTCGTCCAGGGCAAGGAGGGCCTGCTGATGGCACCGGTGTACGCGGTACCGCGTCTGCTGGCGCGCAATGGCCTGACCCTGCAGGACTTCGATTACTACGAGATTCACGAGGCCTTCGCCGCCCAGGTACTGTGCACGCTCAAGGCCTGGGAAGACGCCGATTACTGCAAGGAGCGCCTGGGCCTGGACGCTGCCCTGGGGTCCATCGACCGCAGCAAGATGAACGTCAAGGGCAGCTCGCTGGCTGCCGGTCACCCGTTCGCGGCCACCGGTGGACGCATCGTCGCCAACCTGGCCAAGCTGCTGTCGGTGGCCGGTGAGGGGCGCGGCCTGATCTCCATCTGCGCGGCAGGTGGTCAGGGTGTGACCGCAATCCTCGAGCGGTAATCCAATACGGGTGGTTGCAAGTCACCGCGATCACTCGATGTAAGAACCTGCTCACGACCTGCTGTGCGTCGGCCCTACTGCGTTAAAAACAGGCTCGGAATGCTCATTTACAGCTCGTAAACTGCGCTTCCTCGCCTGTTTTTGCCTTGTATGGCTCTAGCTCGCAAGGCCCTGATCAGGCTCTGAGCAACTCCGTGATTCGGGCGGCCCGCATAGAGCGTGGCCGCCCTTTTTTTTGCGCGGCAGGTTCGCGTTAGGGGGGGCCGCTCTTACAGGTAGGTGCCACAGCTTTTCGTAGGAGCCCCGCCCCGGGGCGAAGCTTTTCTGGCCAGCGCTGCGGTGGCCTGTCGCGCGGCAAATCACCACAGCGCCAGTTAGGCCTTTAGCGGCTAGTCTTTTAGTGCGCATTGATCCAGATCAATGCGCCTTTTCGCGCTTTACCCAGCAGCTTCTCGGCTGCACACCACTTCCATAAGAACAATTTCAGCTCGTTTGACTCCAACACCAGGAGTCTATGGATCGGCTTTGCGTGCTGGGGCCGAAATAACCCTGAATGAGGATGTGACATGTTCGGCCTAGAGGCGCTTGATCTCGCCCGAATCCAGTTTGCCTTCACCATTTCCTTCCACATCGTCTTTCCGGCCATCACCATCGGTCTGGCCAGCTACCTGGCGGTGCTCGAAGGTCTGTGGTTGAAGACCAGCAATACGCTGTACCGCGATCTCTACCACTTCTGGTCGAAGATCTTCGCGGTCAACTTCGGCATGGGCGTGGTCTCCGGTCTGGTCATGGCCTATCAGTTCGGCACCAACTGGAGTGCGTTCTCCGACTTTGCCGGGGCGGTCACCGGGCCACTGCTGACTTACGAGGTGCTCACCGCGTTCTTCCTCGAAGCGGGCTTCCTCGGCGTCATGCTGTTCGGCTGGAATCGCGTCGGACCGGGCCTGCACTTCTTCTCCACGGTGATGGTGGCCATCGGCACACTGATCTCGACTTTCTGGATTCTCGCCTCCAACAGCTGGATGCACACGCCACAGGGCTACGAGATCATCGATGGTCGGGTAATCCCGGTGGACTGGTTCGCCGTGGTCTTCAACCCCTCGTTCCCCTATCGCCTGGCGCACATGGCCACCGCGGCGTTCCTCGCCACTGCCTTCTTCGTTGGCGCCTCGGCGGCCTGGCACCTGCTGCGCGGGCGTGACAACCCGGCGATCCGCAAAATGCTCTCGATGGCACTGTGGATGGCCCTGCTGGTGGCGCCGGTGCAGGCCTTCATTGGTGACCTGCACGGCCTCAACACGCTCAAGTATCAGCCGGCGAAGATCGCTGCCATTGAAGGGCACTGGGAAAACATCGGCGACGAGCCGACCCCGCTGATTCTCTTTGGTTGGCCGGACATGGAGCGCGAGGAAACCCGCTTCAAGGTGGAGATCCCCGCGCTCGGCAGCCTGATCCTCACTCATAGCCTGGACAAGCAGGTGCCCGCGCTGAAGGACTTCCCGCCGGAGGACCGGGCCAATTCCACCATCGTCTTCTGGACCTTCCGCATCATGGTCGCCATGGGCCTGATGATGATCCTCACCGGCCTGTGGGGCACCTGGCTACGTCGCGGCGAGCGGTTGTATACCTGCCGGCCGTTCCTGCACCTGGCGGTGTGGATGGGCCCGAGCGGGATCATCGCCATCCTCGCGGGCTGGTACACCACCGAGATCGGCCGCCAGCCCTGGATCGTCCATGGCCTGATGCGTACCGCCGATGCTTCATCAGGGCATAGTGCGGCGCAGCTGGGCTTCACTCTGGCGCTGTTCGTGGTGGTCTATTTCGTGCTGTTCGGTGCGGGTATCGGCTACATGCTGCGCCTGGTGCGCAAGGGGCCGAAGATCGACGAGGGTAAGGAAACCTCAGAGGGTGGGCCTGGCCAACCGCGTACGCCAGCGCGTCCGCTGTCGGCTGCCGAAGAAGGCCTGGAAGATGGCGAAACCGACACCTTGCCGGAGAGGAGCTGAACATGGGCATCGACCTTCCGCTGATCTGGGCGGTGATCATCGCCTTCGGTGTGATGATGTATGTGGTGATGGATGGCTTCGATCTGGGCATCGGCATCCTCTTTCCCTTCGTCCGTGACGACGGCGAGCGCGACGTGATGATGAACACCGTCGCGCCGGTCTGGGACGGCAACGAGACCTGGCTGGTACTTGGCGGGGCGGGGCTGTTCGGCGCCTTCCCGCTGGCCTATGCGGTGGTACTCGACGCGCTTTATTTGCCGCTGATCCTGATGCTGCTGGGGCTGATCTTCCGTGGTGTGGCCTTCGAGTTTCGCTTCAAGGCCAAGGCCGCCAAGCGCCATCTGTGGGACAAGGCCTTCATCGGCGGCTCGCTGACTGCCACCTTCTTCCAGGGCGTGGCGCTGGGTGCCTATATCGACGGTTTTGAGGTGGTCAATCGCAGCTTCGCCGGCGGTGCGTTCGACTGGCTGACGCCATTCTCGGTGTTCTGCGGCCTGGCGCTGATCGCTGCCTATGCGTTGCTCGGCTGCACCTGGCTGATCATGAAAACCGAAGGTCGCCTGCAGCAGCAGATGCATGATCTGGGTCGCCCGCTGGTATTCGTGGTGCTGGGCGTGACCGGTATCGTCAGTCTGTGGACGCCGTTCGAGCACCCGGCGATCGCCGAGCGCTGGTTCAGCCTGCCCAACCTGTTCTGGTTCATGCCGGTGCCAGTGCTGGTGCTGTTGTGCACCTGGGCGCTGCTGCGGGCCGTGGCCAACAACGCCAACTACTCGCCGTTCCTGCTCACCCTGGCGCTGATCTTCCTCGGCTACAGCGGCCTGGGCATCAGCCTGTGGCCGAACGTGATTCCGCCGTCGATCAGTATCTGGGAGGCCTCCGCACCGCCGCAGAGCCAGGGCTTCATGCTGGTGGGCGCGTTGTTCATCATCCCCTTCATCCTCATGTACACCGCCTGGAGCTATTACGTGTTTCGCGGCAAGGTGACGGTGGATGATGGCTACCACTGAGAACCTGTCCAAAGCCTGCTGCGCGTCGGCCCTGCGGCGTTAAAAGCAGGCTCGGCCTGCTCATGTACCACTTGTACAGTCGAACGCGACTCCGACCGGTCCTAGCCTGCTTTGACCAGCCGGAGGCTGTTACTCACGTTGCGCCTTGCATGGCTCTAGCTCGCGAGGCTTTGAATCAGGTTCTTAGGAGACGGCCATGACCGAAACCGAAGAGAAGAAACCGCTGTGGCAGCGTCTGGGTTGGCTGGTGCTGATCTGGGCCTGCAGCGTCACCGCGCTGGGCATCGTGGCCTGGCTGTTGCGCCAGTTCATGAGCGCGGCGGGGTTGGGGACGCCGGGCTGAGCCCGGCGATCCAGCCAACGTCCATTCGGCCAATAGGGTCGAGTGGATATATTTGAAAATCATTTGCGCTTGTAATATTTTCTCGGGTTTTCCCGGCACCGAGAACCCTTCGTGTCCCTGCCTGTCGATCCACTGCCTCCTGAAGAACTGTTCCGGCGCCATTCCCCGGAGCTGCTGCGCTTCTTCACCCGGCAGACACGCTGCAGTGAACTCGCCGCCGATCTGCGCCAGGAAACCTGGCTGCGCTTGCAGGGGCGTCGTACCGAGGAGATCGGTAACGTGCGCGCCTTTCTCTACCGCATCGCTCGCAACCTGCTCATCGACCACCATCGCCAACAGCAGACTCGTCCGCAGTCGGCACCGCTCGACGAAGCGCTGGAAAGCGAACTCCCCGACCCCGAACGCGCCATCGAGGACAGTCGCCGTCTGGCTCGTCTGCAGCTCCTGATGCATGAATTGCCCGAACACCTGCGCCAGGCGCTGTTGTGGAATCGCCTGGACGGCCTGACCCAGCGTGAGATCGGCGAGCGCCTGGGCGTCTCGGAAAGCATGGCCGGACGCTATATCCTCAAGGCCCTCGAATATTGCCAGGAACGCATGGATGACCACTGAGGCTGATCTGGGTAGCCAGGCCCGGGAGTGGCTGGTGCTGCTGAATTCCGGGCGGGCCAGTGCCGCCGATCACGCGGCGATGGAGCGCTGGCGCCGGACCAGTGCTGAGCATGCCAAGGCGCTGGCAGAAGCGGAAAACCTGTGGGCGCTGCTCGGCCAAGTCGAGCGGCCCGCTGCCATCGTGCAGGCCATGCCCAGACGCAAGCGGCGCTGGCCGCTGCCACTGGCTAGCGCGGCCAGCCTGCTGCTGGCGCTGTGGTTGACCCCGCCGGGCTGGCATGCCGATGTACGTACTCAGGCCGGAGAAATCCGCGAGATAACGCTGGAGGATGGCTCGCGGCTGCAGCTCAATGGCGCCACCGCTCTTGACTGGAACGCCGATGCAGACGGTCAGCGCCGAGTGCGTCTGTATCGCGGCCAGGTCGATTTCCAGGTAGCGGCCGATGCTGTCCACCCCTTCGTGATCGAGGCCGGTGAGGCGCGCATTCGCGTCACCGGGACTCGGTTCGACGTCAACCTGCTGGGGGATCAGGTGTTGCTGGCGGTCAGCGAAGGGCATGTGCAGGTCAGTGACAGCGAGGGTACCGAGCGAGCCGTGCAGGCTGGCGAGCAGATCGCCTGGCTGGCTGGTCGTCTGCAATCACTGCAGCCACTGGATGCCGCGCGGGCCTTGGCCTGGCAGCGAGGGCGGCTGGTATTCCGCAATCTCCCGTTGCCTGAAGTGTTCGAGGAGCTGCAGCGCCAGCAGGCGCAGCAGGTGCTGTTTCTCGATGCGCGGGCACGTGCCTTGAAGGTGACGGGAGTATTCGCGATGGATGATCCGCAGGCGGTATTGCGCGCCATAGAGACCGCGCTGCCGGTCAAGCTGACGCGCTTGCCGGGCGTGCTGCTGGTGTCGTCCGACGGCTGATAGTCCTTTCTGACAGCTGCCGGACTGCATCCGCGTAGGCTGGACAACGCTCTTTTTGTCCACCGTCTTTGGCCGACCCCGTTACCAGGCCGATAGTGGACAAGCTTGGTCGTACAAACGCTGTAGCCCGGATGCAATCCGGGGGAGGCGGACAAAGCCCCGGATTGCATCCGGGCTACGACTGGGTGATGCCGCGAATCTTTTTTCGAAATATTTGCTGCTCCGGTTCAGGAATGCGAATTACCTTCGTCTTCTGTTTCTGCAAATGCGACTTTTTCGCATGAATAGCCAGCAGAGCACAGGACATCCGCATGCGTTCGATTCCCTTCCTTCCGACATTGATCGCGCTTTCCCTCGGTCTCGCTGCCGCGCAGGTGCAGGCCGTCGAGCTCGACATCCCGGCCCAGCCTCTGGATTCGGCGCTCACCGATTTTGCCGAGCAGGCTGGCATCCGCCTGCTCTACGACGCCAGCCTGACTCGCGGGGTCAGTGGTCGCCAGGCACTCAAGGGGGATTATTCCGTCGGCGAAGGGCTGCAGCAGTTGCTGCAGGGCAGCGGCCTGACTTTCAGTATCGGCGCCGACGGCACCGTCACGCTGATCCCGCGTCCTGATAACAGCGATGTGCTGGAGCTGGGCGCTACCACCGTCAGCGGTCAGCTCGATGGTCGCCGCGACCTGCCGGCCAGCTATGCCGGCGGCCAGGTGTCGCGTGGCGCGAACATCGGCCTGCTGGGCAACCAGGACATGCAGGACGTGCCCTTCGCTTTTTCCAGCTACACCTCCGAGCTGATCGAAACGCGCCAGGCGCAGACCCTGGCCGACGTGCTGGCCAGCGATCCGGGTGTGCGCCAGTCCTACGGCTTCGGTAACTTTTCGCAGGTCTTCGTCGTTCGCGGCTTCCAGTTGTACAGCGACGACATCGCCTTCAACGGTCTGTACGGGATATTGCCGCGGCAGATCATTTCCACCGAGTCGGTGGAGCGCGTCGAGGTGTTCAAGGGCGCCAACGCCTTCATCAACGGCGTGGCGCCTGGCGGCAGTGGCGTCGGCGGGGCGATCAACGTGGTCTCCAAGCGCGCCGAGGACACCCCGACCCGCAGCTTCACCCTGGACTACGCCAATGACAGCCGCGTGGGCGGGCATCTCGATCTGGGGCGCCGCTTCGGTGAGGACAACCGCTTCGGTGTACGGGTCAACCTGGCGCAGCGTGAAGGCGAGACGGCCGTCGACGACGAGCATTCGCGCTTCAGCCTGGCCACCGTTGCCCTGGATTACCGTGGCGAGCGCCTGCGCCTGGCTGCAGATCTTGGCTACCAGAAGCAGCGCGTCAACGAGGGGCGTTCAGTTGTCTACCTGACCACCGAATCCAACACCACCGTCACCAGTACCCTCAGTGGCAAGGTGCCATCCGTCCCTGACTCCAAACATAACTACGCGCAGCCTTGGAGTTGGTCGCAGCTGGAAGACAGCTATGGCATGTTCAGCGCCGAGTACGATCTGTCGCCGTCCTGGACCGCCTACCTGATTGGCGGCGGTAAGTACACGCGGGAGAACGGCGTGTACGCCTCCAACTACGTCTATGGTGCCGATGGCGCGGCCCGCATCGGCCGCCTGTTTTCGCCGCTCGATCAGGAAACCCTGAGCCTGGCCACCGGCCTGCGTGGCGAACTGCAGACCGGCCCGGTCAGCCACAAGGTCAATCTGGCGGCCAACGGTATCTGGCAGGAAAAGCGCAACGCCTTCGAGTCCACCGCCGCTGGTAGCCGTGGCAATGGTAACTTGTATGAAGCGCTGCCGATTGCAGAGCCTCCCGCCACTAGCGTCTCCGGTGATCTGCATGACCCGGATACCACCGCCAAGGTGCAGAACAAGAGCCTGGCTGTCTCCGATACCCTGGGTTTTGTCGATGATAGTGTGCTGCTGACGTTGGGCCTGCGCCGGCAGAGCATTGGCGCCGACGCCTGGAGCGCGGCCAGTGGCGCCAGTACCTCCAACTACCAGGACAGCATCACCACGCCCGCCTATGGTCTGGTGATCAAACCCACCGAGTACCTCTCGCTCTATGCCAACCGCGTGGAGTCGCTGCAGCAGGGGCCGACCGCGCCCAACGCCGCCAACAACCGCGGGACGATGTTCGCGCCATACCGGTCCAAGCAGACCGAGGTGGGGGTGAAGCTCGACTGGGGGCGCTTCGGAGGCAACCTGAGCGTTTTCCGTATCGAGCAGCCGCAAGGTGTGCTCGACGGCAACGGCAACTACGGCGTGGATGGCGAGCAGCGTAACCGCGGTATCGAGCTGAGCCTGTTCGGCGAGCCACTCAGCGGGTTGCGCCTGTTGGGCGGGGCGACCTGGACCGAAGCCGAGCTGCGTGGCACGGCCGGTGGGGTCAACGATGGCAACCAGGCCGTCGGGGTGCCCGAATTCCAGTTCAATGTAAGCGCCGACTGGGATGTACCGGGCGTGCCGGGGCTGAGCCTCAATGGCCTGCTGTTGCGCACAGGTGGCCAGTTCGTCGATACGGGCAACGACTACAGCATTCCCGCCTGGACCCGCGTCGACCTGGGCGCGCGCTACAAGACCCGTCTGGACCAGCGCGCCGTGACCTTCAACGCGGTAGTGGAGAACGTCGCCGACGAGAACTACTGGGCCTCGGCCAATGGCGGCTACCTGACTCAGGGTGCGCCGCGTACCCTCAAGGTCTCGGCCACGGTCGATTTCTGATCGGGAGCGGGACGGCGTCTGGCTTTTGCTTGCCGGTCGGCGGTTGATCCCGGCGCGTGCTTGTTCCCATACTGGCCTCCTTTCGTCGCCAGCCAAGGAGGCCCGATGTTCGCCCTCAGCGATACCCTGCAGCGCCGCTTCGCCGCGCTGAAATCCACCGCTGATTTCTGGTCGCTGCGCCATGTGCAGGAAAGCCGGGAATCCTACTGGGTGCGGCGGCGTGTGGCGCAGGCGCCGTCATTCGTCGACGATGCCGGCGCCATGCTCACCGTGCGTATCGCCGGGGTCGAAGCCTATGCGGCCACCAGCGATCTCAGTCAGGCCGGCTTGCAGGCTGCGCTGGAACGCGCTGAGCAGATGGCCCGTACATTCGCCGGGCGTAACCTGCTGGACCTTGCCAGCCTGTCGTACCCCACCGAGCAAAACGACGATGTGATGCCGGGTTACGAGCAGCCGCTGGCGGGCGCCGCTCACTGGTTCGAGCTGCTGATGGCGGAGTCGGCACTGATTCCACGGGATGCGCGTCTGGTCGACAGTCATGTCGGGCTGACCTTCACCTGCCATGAGCAGATCTACCTCAACAGCGCTGGCGCCTGCCTGCGTCGTGCCCAGCGCTATGTGTTTCCGCAGGTGGGCGTTACCGCCAGCGACGAACACGACAGCCAGAGTCGCAGTTTCGGCGGCACACATCTGGCGCGCCAGGGCGGTGCTGAGGTGCTGCAGCAGTTGGGCGTGATCGGCAGCGCCGCGCGTATCGCCGACGAGGCGTTGCAGCTGCTGCTGGCACCCAATACCCCGAACGGTTCGCGTGACCTTTTGCTGATGCCGGACCAGATGATCCTGCAGATCCACGAGTCTATCGGTCATCCGCTGGAGCTGGACCGCATCCTCGGTGATGAGCGCAACTTCGCCGGTACCAGTTTCATTCGCCAGGAAGATTTCGGCCATTACCCATACGGCTCATCGCTGCTCAACGTGACCTTCGATCCAGGCGTGCCAGGCGAGCTGGCCAGCTATAGCCATGATGACGACGGCAGCCCGGCGCAGCGCGAATACCTGATCCGCGATGGCATCCTCCAGCGTCCGCTCGGCGGCGCGCTGTCGCAATGGCGCAGCGGCCTGCCGGGTGTGGCCAACAGCCGCGCCTGCAGTTGGAACCGGCCGCCTATCGACCGCATGGCCAATCTCAATCTGGAGCCGGGTGACAAGACCCAGGCCGAGCTGATCGGCGGCATCGAACGCGGCATCCTGATGAGCAACAACCGCTCCTGGTCGATCGACGATGCGCGCAACAAATTCCAGTTCGGTTGCGAATGGGGTCAGTTGATCGAAAACGGCGAACTCAAGGGCGTGGTGAAGAACCCCAACTACCGCGGCATCAGCTCGCGGTTCTGGCGCAACCTGCGCGCGGTGGGCGATGTCAGCACCTTCGAGGTGATGGGCACACCCTATTGCGGCAAGGGCGAACCCAACCAGGTGATCCGTGTCGGACATGCCTCGCCGGCCTGCGTCTTCGCCGATATCGACGTTTTCGGAGGGGCTGCCTGATGGATGCACGTCAGCATTTCAGTGCGTTGCTGGAGCACCTGCA
>VFQU01001361.1_pt1 | contig 14778 bp, 13 predicted proteins | sample 3512311 | NCBI WGS metagenome assembly VFQU01 (sample SAMN10412377, study PRJNA504923) | tailings metagenome | isolation source: Relicate 3 Philex TSF3 active mining site | place: Philippines: Tuba, Benguet | collected 2017-08-29
TGATAGGCTCTCTCTTGCAGCCAGTCGTATTTCAAATCGAAATAATGTTCCGCATATATTTTAGTAGTGAGAAGGTCCGTATCCAAAAATAAAATTCGATTTGCCGTTTCCGCTTTTTTCATTTCGGATAGCAAATGCCCTTCTGCAATTTCGAAAATATCGTCTCTCTCTACGAATCTTCCTTTTGCATCCAGATATTCTCTTGCAAATTCTGGAACCCATTCCGTTTTGAAATGATTTGCCAGTTTTTCACTTAACACGGTTTTGCCGACGGATTCGCTTCCCGTAAGAACGACTCTTTTGAGAAAAAAAGGCCTTTCTATTTCGGGAATGAACTCCCAATAATCGGCAGGATTGTTTCTGATTTTGGAGGCAGAGATGGGAACCGCTTTTCTTTCCAAATCGATGATTTGGTGTTTGGTGCCAAGAACCTTCGCTAACGGATCTCCGTAACTTTCCGAAGTGAATAGAACGTCTATAGGGGCAGGGCTGTGGGAAAGAATTGTTTTTTTCCAAATTTCCCAAAACTGGATCGGATCTTCTTCAGGGTATTGAGGGTTTTCATCTTGCACCCATACCACATGAGCGGGCAGATCTTCGGTTAGTTCTTTCATCCATTGGAACCGAAGAGATCCCGGGATGAGTTCTCTTTTTAAAGTTGCTACAAGCACGGTTAGGTGGTTGCAATGTTTTTTCGCTTCTCTAATCAGATGAAGGTGGCCTAGATGAGGAGGATAAAATTTTCCTAGAATCAATCCGTGGTTTTCTATCAATTTTTTTCCTCCTTTGTTTCATTCAGGAAAACAGGAATTTTCCCTGAATCGGAAGGAAGATCCGTTTTGATTCGAATATCTGCATCCGATCCTAAAAGTGATTTGAATTCGGATTTCAATTTTTGGATGAATTCCGTCTGAGCCGGTACATAAACGGAAAGATTTAATTCGTAACTTCCGTCCTTTTTTTGAATGAATTGATGTCTGAGGATGTTCGGTTCTTTTCTTAAGATTCTGGAAACGTCGATAGGGTTGATCCTTTCCCCTTTCGTATCTTCGAAATAAACAGGTTTTCTTCCTTTCAATAATTTCAATTTAGGAAAAGAATCTCCGCAGCGGCAACTGCCGTATTGAATTTCGCCCCAATCTCCTGTCGCATAACGAAGTAAAGGTAGGTATGGATTTCTTCCTCCTGAGATCAGAATTTCCCCTTCTTTTGCGGGAAAACCTTCCTTGTCTAACACTTCAATGAATAGGTCTTCCGAAATGATATGCATCCAATCCGGATGAACAGGACAAGAATAAGCAATGGGACCGGTTTCATTCAATGAATAAAAATTGACCACAGGGCATTTGAAAAAATCGGAAAGAGCGATTCTTAAGTTATCTTCCAGCTCCAAGGCAGTCGAATGCAATGCACTAGGGGAATATTTCAAATTCATCTTCATAGCAGTTTCGAAGGCGTAAGGGTCTCCTGAAAGAAATTGCGGCTGGAAATGGGAAATGAATTTCTGCAGATGGTCTTTTTCTTTCCATTCTTTTTCTTTAAGATTTATTTTTGCAAACAAAGATCCTTCCGCCAAACTATGGCTTGTCGCATAAACAATTGTTTGGTTTTGATGACAGAGTTGAATCGCAGCAGTATGATCGTGTCCCTTTTTTAATTCTACACCGTGCCTGGAAAGTGAGTATTCTATGAGAGGCACGTAACATCCGATCGCTTTAGGATGATTGGGAGCAAGGATGGGTTTTCCTGTAGTGCCTGACGTCGGATTTACCACCAAACGAGAAAAATCGACATCCGTGGGAAGAATCTCCGTGATTTTATTCTGCAGATCTTCTCTTGTCATAAGAGGGATCTTATGGAATTCTTCGGGAAGGGAGATTCCGTTCAATCGTTCGTAAAAATAAGAAGATGTGAACTTGAGTTTTTGTATTTTAAGGATCAGCCAAGGAGGTGGAACGGAGGAGGGAACTTCTTTTTTAGAATAAACGGACGATTCGAATTCTTTTACGAATCGGTAGTCTTCTTGGGTAATTCTGTCTCCGATCCACGCATTCCAATTGGGAGCGAAATCGGAATCGATCATTTTCTCAAGAGATAAAAACCACTCTTCTCGCATAAGAGGAGTGAGTTGGAATATTTTCGCCTTCTCCAATGAAAACTCTTTTACTCTCGATTGTATTTGGATGCGGCTTCTTGTTCTTCCGCTTCTTTTATTTTTCTTAGAATCTCTTTGGCTCTTTCCTGTGCTTTTTTAGATTCTTCCAAAATACGGATTCTTTCCATAGTGTCGATGGATCGAAATCTATCTTGGAAATATTTTTCTTCTTCTCCTTTAGGGAGAAGAAAAAGTTCCGAAAACAAAGCACGAACCAGTTCTTCCGCTCTTTCTCCGTCTCTTGTCCATTCCGTATAAGGAGTGACTAAAACAGAATAATTGACTAGTTTGTTTTTTAAAAATGAAATCAACGCGTCTGCGGAGAAGGAGGAGAGTTCGCCTTCTTTGTCCGAGAGAAGATAGGCGATGACTGCATGCAATCCGAGAAGGTTTTTATGTTCGGAGATTTCCTTCTCATCTAATCCTGCAAGTTCTTTCTTTCTTCCCAATTCTTTTGTGAAAGGATACAAAACATCGTTCCAAAGAAGGCTCACTTGCAAATGATTGAGATCGGCCTCGGACTCAGGAAATTCAGTGATTCGTTTTATGTAGTATCTGATTTCTTTCATAATTTTTTCTCACAAAATTCCTGCTAAATGCCACTAACTGTTCCCAGCCGGTAATGGGATAGATGTCCCATCCGTCTTCTTTCATCTGTTGAATCTCTCCCGTGAGCTGAGGGTTGTATAGATTCAATACCAAGGAGCCTCCTCCTCCAGCATTCTGTAACATCGATTTTACGAGAGGTCTCGGCTCGGTATGATATTCTTGAGTGAACATAGTATCGATCCCTTCATCGGAGATCACAAGAATATGGGTTTTTCTATCTTGAGGCGATCTATGAGAATATTCTTCTTCCAAAAGATCCAAAGGGAAACAAGTGCCCCATCCTATATAACCGGTCAATATTTTCAAAATGGAATTTTCATCTCTGATAAATGTTTTTGTGGTTTCGTATTCTTTTTCACCCGACCAAAGAGTGGCTCTTACTTTGGCACCCGTTCTGAGTGCAGAAAGAGCGAGAATCGTTCCGGCTAAAGTTAAATAAGATATTTCCGTTAGAGGATTGGGCATAGAACCGGAACAATCAACGAAAAGATCCAAATCGATCGGGTTCTTATTCTTTTCGTAAGAAGGAGTTTCTCCATAATTATTTTCCACGGTCGTATAACCTGGAATTACGATAGGACTTTTTATGACTGAATCCACCCAATTGATGTTTTCCAAAGGAGACCCTAGGTCCCAAGATTCATTTCCTTCCAGAATCAGCTCCGGAGCTCCCGGGGTCACCTGTTCCGGAAAAGAAATCAAATGAGGGAGCGCCTTTTCTTTGTAATATTTATAAGCTTTCTCCGATTCGCTGACTTTTACGCCTAACGCTTCGCAAATGGCAGAATACTGTGCAGGACTGAGGGAAGGTGTGTTCTTTTTTTCGGAGGAGATTTCTTTCGTTTTGCCTCCACTTAAGGAAGGATCTTTCCCTTCGTCGAAGATGGATTCGATTTCCACCTCCGTGATTCCAGAGGGAACGTTCCCTCCTTTTCCGATTTGAGCCGTATCATGTAAAATGCTTATTTTTTCCAAGGAAGAAGAAGGGTCTCCTCCTATGAAATAAGGATAACAAATATTACCGAAATCGAATGCACCTCTCAGCCAATCGTTCGGGAAATTGCGAACGATTCTGTTCACTAGCATGGCATCGCTTTCCATATCATCTTCTACGATTTCATTCGTTAAGGTTTCTTTGGGAAGAGCCCAGAGGATTTCATAGGTTCTCATATAAAAATTCCAGAACCTTCCTTTCTGTTTCCCCAGCTTTTGATACACTTCTTCCATACGCAGACCATTGTGCCGCTTCAAACGATCATTGATGAATAGATCCGTATAAACGTTTACGATCATAGGAGCGACATGTTCGAATCTAGGCATGGCAGTTTGAACCAAGTAGATGAGTTTTCCCTGATCGCTGATGTCTCCCGGGCAATACACATGGTGGCCGATTTCGTGGCCCATGATTTCGAGAGGGTAATTTTCCAAATGATAATTTTTTATTTTTTTAACAGACAATAATACTTTATGATCTGTTAGGCGGATTGCTGCGAAGGAAGCCGTTAATCCTTCTTGCGTTTCTTCTTTTTCGCTGAATAAAAAATGAGGAGAGGAAAGTTTTACATAGTCGCTCCAAAGTTTCAGAGCCTCTTCCCATTTGTTTTCCCAATCTTCCAGGAGGTTCATTGTGGTTCCGTTTTATAGAAAAGAAAAATCTGATACGAAAAATTTACGGTAACAATTGCAAATCCGTCTTCTGCGGCAACGGATGTGATTTCGTTTTCCTTGAAATTTTTTTCTAAAATGATTTTCCAGAAAGGAGGAACGGTTTTCGAAATTAAGGGAGCTCTTTTCCTTTCTGCAGGATACAAACTCTCTCCGAATAGATCAAAAAAAAACTGAAAACAATCGTCTCCCGAATGGATCAAAAAGCCTTCTTCCTCTTTTTCAATCAAAGGAGGAGAGTGAAAGTGGCCGCCAAGCAAAGGATAGCCGGAAATGAGTTTGTATTTGATAGGGCTTGTGTTCTGAGGGTTCAAAACTCCGAAGGGAGAATGGGAAAAGCCGGAATGGAAGTCTGCAAAACTTTTCCCCAAATCGGAACCTAGTTTTTGTTTCAGTTCCTCTCCCAGGTGTAGAGCGGAATCTAATCCTACCGTTTTGTATTCCGGTTTCCCTCCTACCCAAATAAAAAAGCCGATGAGCTTTTTCAGATCTTCCAAAGAACGAATATCTGAACTCATCAAAGTTAGGCGCTTTAAGAAGGCTATTTCTTGCGAAGGAGAAAGTTTCGTCATCGCATTGACAGTGAAAGAGACTGAGGAAACAAAATCTTCTTGGAGAGGAAACTTGAGAGAGGAAAAAAGAGATAAAATTTGTTTTTCTCTTTCTCCTTTAGGATCTTTTAGAATTCCCTTTGTGATGAGCTGCAATAGAATTCGAAAACAGGAAAGAACCGTATCTTCTTTCGGATTCTCTCCTAAAGAACGGGCAAGAGAGGAAATATAATCGAGTAAAAACGAGGAAACTAAATCTTCTTTGAAGTTAACGCTACTTTGTTTTGCCAACTGAACCATCTGGTTGCAATTGTCTCTTTCTTTCAAAAGAGAAGTTTTCCATCCTTCCTGAATCATCCGTTCTTCTCAACCCACATACCATAATTCGTATATCTTTGGTGCAGGTACTTCAGCTTCAATAGATCGTCATAGACATGTCCGTAGATTTTTCTTTGTTTGCTGATCGCTTCCACTTCCTTTTCGATGGCGACGATTCTTTCCTTGGTTTGGCTTAATGTCAAACCTTCCAGCCCTTGTTCGAAGAGTTCACTCAATTTGGCGACGTTATCCGCTTTGTCCAAATTCAATCGGTCGTATTCAGAACAGGAAAGTTGGAATAGTTTTCGGATCCAACTGATTCGATCGCTTTTGTACACATTGTACCCTGGTTCTTCGAAAAAAGGAGAATCGGGGTTTTGCACCAGTTTATCGTGGAGGACGAAAGGAAGTATGTGGGAAAGATCATCCAGGCTCACGGAAGATTCCCCTCGGAAGTAAGCGAGAGCTTTCGCATAATTGATGCAGGTGAAGATGGCTCTGACAGAAAGCCCGTTTTTGGTTTGGGAACCTAAATCTTTTTTTCTATCTTTTCCTTGGTCTCCCGAATTGAAATAAGCAAAATCGACTGCGGATAGTTTGACGGTATCTTTCGTTTTATATTCTATTTGTTCTCCTCCCGATTCGAAAAATTCGAATTGAGATGCGAAAAATTCCATTCTTCTGCGTAGGTTCGAAGGAAACTCAATATTTCTGATTTCTTCGGATATGGATTCTATCTCTTTTTCGGAGAAAATGATTTCGGGAGGAACCATTGACTCCGGTTTGAAATTTTCCTCCACTCTCTGCAAAAGATCTTTGATGAAACGAGTGTTGAAGTGGAGTGCTTTGACTACGATGTCTATTCTGTCCCGTAAAGCTTCGATGACTTGGTAGGTTCCTCCTCCCGCATCGTCGTTTGCCGTTAAGTACCAAGCAGCATCGGGGCATTCGTAAATTTGATCGAAGATCTCCGCATAATTATCGCCTAATATAGTTAAAAGGGCGGATTGAGTTCGTGTAGGAATTCGATTGTATTCATCGATCACTTTCACTCTCATTCCCAGCCATTTCCTCCAGGAGATTTTGATTTCGTCCGTAGATTTAGCGTTCATCAAATCGGAAGGAAGAGGGTTCCCGATGAGATCCGTAATGGTCATTTGAGGTTGCCCGTGTTGGATGGCTCGTTTGATTTCTTTCAGACTATAACCTGCGATCACTCCCATCAGTATGGCGGATGCGGTTTTTCCTCTTCCCGGACCTCCTACTAACAAACATTTGCCTCTCACCACCAAGGTGAGAAGGGGAAGTAAAACAAAACTGGAATAACTTTGTCCGGAAGGAAGAACGATTTCCGTTTTTAAGTCTCCGATCGTAAAACGGGTAGGAGGTTTTTCGTTGTATTCTATGTCGTAGAAAGGAGTGATGATCGCATAATTCGTGATCCAATAATATGCCTTTCTGAGTTTTTCATCCAATCCCGTTTCCAAGGATTCGGAAGAAGAAACGGAAAACGGCCCTTCTTCCACAAGTTGGGCGATATCAAACTTTTTTCTGGATTCTTTCTTTTGGGGAATGGTGGGTGATTGAGAAACTTTCTTCGAGGTGATGTTTCGATCCATACATTTTCCTAGTCTTCTAGCAGGGATATTTCAGAAAAACAGGCATTAGGCGTATTTGTTTTCACTTCCACGGTGATGATGGAAATCCCCAGAGGGTATTTTGATTCTTCTTTCAAAGGAAAAAAACCATCCAGGGAAAAAGAAGTTTGTTTTTTGTTTTCACCGTTGAACCGAAATACAGAGATTAGTTTGTCGTCAGGAAGGCGAAGGTCTTTGTCGATATTGATGCTTTCTCTGAAAAGAAGTTTCGCTTCGAAAGAGGGAAGGTTTTGTCCTGGGCAGGCCTTCCAATCCAAAGAACGGAAGTTTCTAGGAGAGAAAACATTACCGTTCCAAACATGTGTCAGTTTCATTTCTACGAAAAAGTCCCAATCCAAAGGGCTGTTGTTTTTCTTCTGCCAAACCGTATTCGTATCTTGGTCTAATAAATAAGAAAGGTTGCCGGATCGGGTAGCATCTTCCGTACGAAAGGGAGGGATTTTATGATAAACATCCATATTCTTAAAAGTGCTCGAAATCAAAAAATAATTGCCAAATAAGATCAGAAGAATCCAGACAAAAACAGGAACAAAGGTGGATATGCGCATGAATTCTGAAAATATTTACTTCCCTAAAAAAAGTTCTACTTCTTTTTTCCCGACAGAGTCAGTTTAGGTAATCATGAAAATCGGTATCTTAGGCGGAACCGGCCTTATAGGAAAGGAACTCATTCCTTATGCGATGAAGAGAGGACACTCGTTCCGCATCTTCTCTAGGAAAGCGGAACTTCCCAAGGAACTGAGACAACTGGGGAATCTGGAGTTTATACAAACAACTCTTCCCACTTCCGCTCAACTGGAAGGTTTGGATGCAGTCATCAATTTGGTCGGTGAACCTATAGCAGGTGTTCGTTGGACAGATGAAAGAAAGATACTCATCCGAACTTCCCGAGTGGAATTCACAAAAGGGTTAGTCGTCCGTCTGAAAGATTGCAAACAACCTCCTTCCGTTTTTATCCAAGCTTCCGCAGTAGGTTACTACGGAATGAGCGAATCGGAACATACTTCCTTCGATGAAAGTTCTCCTCACGGAGAAGACTTTTTAGCCACGGTCTGTGTGGATTGGGAGAAGGAAATGGAAAGTTTAAACGAAAAAGGCATTCGAACTTTGATTTTGCGATCTGGAATCGTTCTATCTCCTAAAGGAGGGGCTTTGGAAAAAATGATTCCTCCTTTTAAGATGGGAGTAGGCGGTTCGATCGCATCCGGCAGACAGGGAATGAGTTGGATACATATTGCGGATTATGTTTCTGCCGTCTTGTTTTTGTTAAACAAAGGATCGTCGGAAGGTGCATATAATATAGTCTCTCCTGCCCCTTGCAGCAATGCGGAATTCTCTTCTTCTTTGGCAAAAACATTGTTTCGACCCAATTTAATGAAGGTTCCCGAATTCGCTATACATGTGTTATATGGTGATGGCGCTTTGGTGATCACTCAAGGTCAATATGTGGTTCCCAAAAGGTTGTTAGAGGAAGGTTATGAGTTTCAGTTTCAAAATCTAGAAGAGGCACTTCGAAATCTTCTGCTTCGTTCCTGAATTCTTCTTTTCAAATCTTTCTGAGAGAAAGATACTGGAACCAACCTTATCTGGGAGTCAGAAATGAATTTTCAAAAATCAATCGTTTCCTTATCCGTTCTTGTTTTCTCGTTTGCAATGATTGCATGCGGCGGAGACAAACCTACGGAAACTACTACTACTGAAGTTGCTGCACCTGCAGTGGATCCTGAAATCGCAAGAGGAGAAGAACTCTATTTGCAAAATGCTTGTGCTTCTTGTCATGGTGAAAAAGGGCTGGGAGACGGAGAAGCTGGAAAGTTTCTAAAACCGCTTCCTAGAAATTACAAGTCACCAGCTAACGAGTGGAAGAACGGTAACACTCTTGCGGGAATCACAAAGACTTTGAAAGAAGGAATTAAGAACACTCCGATGGTTGCCTACACTCACTTGGGTGATGAAAACATCGCTATTCTTGCAAAATACGTAGAACATCTTTCTAAAAATTAATCCGATTCACAGTACCGATCTTACTCGTTTTTTTCGGGTAGGGTCGGATCATGGTGATTATGACATCCTCCACCATTTCCAAATATGACAGACCTGTTTGCGACTGCGGAACTACCAGAGAGTCTGCAAATGCCCGAAAAGTAGTTCGGTATTCCACCTGGGGAATGATCGCCATGGGCCTCGTGGGGATTTCCGCCACACCCAAAGATGTGTACTATGTGTGCAAACTTTGCAAACAACCCTTCGGTCGACTCTCCAAAGAGGAAAGAAAGGAATCCGTTTAATTTTGATTGACCCTTCCTCCTAGAGGATTTCCCTGGAAGCAAATGATAGAGGAATTTAAAATCCGTTTAGGCTTTGAAAATGAAGGAATTCTTCCTGTCATCCACATTGCCGGGGAAATTACTTCCGAAGCAGAAGAAGAAATCGTTCAATCTTACGAATCGATCCCTTCTGAAAAAAGATCCAGGGTCATTTTAAACTTCACCGAAACTTCTTATATCAATTCCGCCGGGATCGCCACACTCATCAGTTTGATCACAAAATCCTCTGAAAATCAGGGGAAAATCGAGTTCGCCGGACTCAATTCTCATTTCCGCAAGGTCATGGACATAGTAGGTCTCACAGATTTCGTTCTGATCCACGACTCTTTGCAAACGGCTCTCTCCCAATCTTAAATTCTTATAGATTCCTAACTTCCCTTCTACAGTATAGGAAGCTAGAGAGGCTTTCTGAATGAACCAAGTGGAAATCCACATCAAGGGCAAAACATATACATTTCCAACCATCGTAGGAACCGATGGAAAAGAGGGCATTGACCTAACTGATTTTTATAGAAAGACGGGACTTGTGACCGTGGATCCGGGTTTGTTTAACACCGCGTTAGGTCTTTCAAAGGTTTCCAGAAGAGACCCGGAAAAAGGCGAACTGACTTACAGGGGATATGACCTGGCCGAACTGGCACACCAATCCACATTCGTGGAAACTTCTTATCTTTTGATCTACGGCGATCTTCCCAACAAGCAAGAGTTAAACGATTTTTCGAAACGACTCTCTAAACACTCCATGATTCATGAAGATATGTTGAATCTCTTCGACGGGTTCCCTGGAGTTGCGAATCCTCTTGCCGTTTTATCCGTAATGGTGACTTCTCTTTCCAGCTACTATCTGGAAGAATACGAAGAAAAGTTGGATATGGGAGTGGATCTAATCGCTCGTCTTTTGGCGAAGATCCGCACCATCGCAGCATTCACATACAAACATGCGGTAGGACATCCTTTCGTTTATCCGATGGATAAAAATCCTTATTGCACTAACTTTCTTTATATGATGCATTCCGTTCCTGCTAGAAATTATGTAGTGCCGGAAGAATTCGACCGCATCTTAAATCAACTTTGGATCTTACATGCGGATCACGAACAAAACGTATCCAACACCGCTGTGCAAGTGGTTGGTTCGACTCAGGCGAATCTGTTCGCTTCCATCTCTGCGGGAATTATGGCGCAGTGGGGAGCGAGAGAAGGGGGAAGACCTACCGCTGCCATTGCACTCATCGAAGACATCATCAAATCCAGAACCGATGTGAAACATTATTTCGAACGATTCAAAACCGGCGAAGCAACTCTTCATTCCAACGGTTTCGGACAAAAGGCTTACGATGTGGTAAGTCCTAGAGCGAAAGTGGTGAGAGGAATCGTACAAGAGTTCTATCGCAATCGTAAATTGGATGCAGTGGAAGAAACCGCATTGAAGATCGATGAATTGGTTTGGAACGATCCTTATTTTGTGGAAAATTTACTGTATCCTAATTTGGAATATTATTCCGGGGTAGTGTTCCACACTCTGGGAATTCCTAAAGAGATGTTTTCTGTGATGCAGGTGATCGGCAGACTTCCTGGTTGGCTGGCACATTGGAGAGAACAAAGAAAAAAAGGCGACTTCAGTAAATTTAGACCGAAACAAATTTACGTGGGAGAAAACCAACGTAAGTATGTTCCTCTTCAGAGCAGACTTTAGTATTTATCCGTAAGATAATGACAGCCAAACGTCTGTTTTTTGCTAGGTTGACCTCTGTGGTCAGCCTAAGTTTAGGTCTGTTTTTATCTTGCGGCCAGATCCAATCTCCTCCTAAGGCTGTTCAAGGGAAAATCGATGCACGGGATTTTTTCCTAAAAGAAACCAATATTCTCTCTTTGAAAGGAGAATGGTTTTATTATCCCAAAGTCATTGTCGCTCCGACGGATGTTCCTCTTATCTCTTCTTCTCTGGAAAATCGCTTTTTTACTGTGCCTGGAATTTGGTCCGAATCGTTTTTGGATCGTGGTTTTTTGGCAGGGGACGGATTTGCCACCTATCGATTGATTGTTGCTCACCATTTGAAAGGAGAATCCCTTTCTTTCAAGGTTCCGGAAATGGAAACCGCATACATTATGTTTGTGGATGGGAAAAAACTTTCCAGTAACGGGATCGTTTCTACTACGGAAACCGGTTCTCTTCCGGAATACAGACCTAAGATCGTTGATTTCGTTCCTTCTTCGGACGAAAGCGAAATCGTTCTCCAAATTTCAAACTACCATCATAGAAAAGGCGGTCCTGCTCAGATCATTTCCGTAGGCAGAACTTCCGTCGTTCATGCACAACAGGAGAAAGAAGTTCTGAAGGATATGCTCCTTGTAGGCAGCATTTTTTTTATGGGGATTTATCATCTTTTTCTTTATCTCAATCGTAAAAAAGATCCTTATACATATTGGTTTGCTCTGGCCTGTCTTTTGATTTGTCTTCGAGTGTTTATTACTGGAAACAAATACATCACTTTGTTTTTCCCGGATCTTCCTTGGGAGCTACATCTTAAACTCAGTTATTTATCATTTTTTCTGATTCCTCCCGTATTCATAAGGTACATGTTTCTTCTCTTTCGTTCTCATTTTTCCAGCCAAACGTATGAATGGATGTTCCATATAGGACTTGCGTTCTCAGCATTGATTCTTCTCACCAGATCTTCGTTTTACACCTATTTGATGGTTCCTTATCAAATTTTTACGTTATCGTGCGCATTGTACGGACTTTTTGTTATTTTTAAGGTAGTAGCGAAAAAGGAAACCAGCTCCGCTTTATTTTTATTCAGTTTTATCGTATTCATTCTTACGTTCATTAATGATTTTCTCGTGAATAATCTCATCATAATCAATCCTCTGATGGCACATTACGGGATCTTTATGATGTTTTTGTTCCAGTCGATTTTCATTGCGAGAGGTTTTTCCAAGGGTTTTGTGGAGGCGGAGAATCTTGCCTTGGAACTTTCCAACAAAAACAAGGATTTGGAAAGTGCCAGATCCGCACTTACGAATCTGAATGAAAAACTGGAAGGTAAGGTGGATGCAAAAACGGTAGAACTTCAGAACAGACTGGAGCAGATCGGCAAAGACTTAAAGTTAGCAAAAAGCATCGTAACGAACTTGATCAAAGTTCCTGACTTATCTCCTTTTTTGAAAGTGGACTATTTGTACCAACCTCTGTCCGAAGTAGGCGGGGATATTTATTCCGTCAAAAAAATCCAAAGCAGTTATTTTAGATTCTTTCTTGCGGATGCTACAGGGCACGGACTGCAAGCGGCATTGTACACTATGATGATTCAGTCCGAGTTCGAAAGACTGAACGATGTCGCCACTAAACCTAACGATTTGTTATACTATCTCAACGAACATTTTTATGATAAAAATGCGGAACTACAGATTTATTTCCCTTCCATCGTAGTGGATTTCGACTTCGAACAAAAACTTCTTCGATTCTCCTGTGCAGGAATGCAAAATCATGTTCTTATGAAAAAAAACGGAGAGTTGGTGTATTTGGAAAACACCGGCCCCATCGTAGGAATTCTAACTCAATATCGATTCGGACTCAAAGAAGTGGATGTGGAAAAAGGAGACCGTCTTTTCATTTATACGGACGGTCTGTTCGAAGAGCTGAATGAAACGGATGGAAATGCCGCTTTGGCCGAGTTATTCGAAGGAATTCGTAAAACTGCGGATCTTCCGTTGGAAGAAGTGATTCCTTCTCTTACTTCCCATTTGTTCGAAAAGATGAAAAAGAACAAATGGAAAGACGATGTATGTTTGTTTGCGATCGAAGTGATCCGTTAAAAAATCGTTCCTGGTTTAAATAAGAATCTTTCGATTAAAGAGTAAGTTCCTCCGATCAATCACCAATCTCCGGAACTTCCCCCTCCGGCAGAATCTCCTCCTCCTCCAAACCAACTGGAGTCGTCCGAACCGGAAGAAGACCAAAAAGAATCGGAACCTCCTCCTCCATACCAGCTTCCTCCGCCTCGGCTTGATTTTCCTACAAGGCCGAAGATTCCCATAACGATGCGCAGGATGATATATAGGATGATGATTCCTATACTGATCAAAGTAGCGACTCCGTCTTCTAAAAAACCTGTGAGCCCGCTGAACATAACGGGGATACCGAAGATCAAAAGAAGAAGTGAATTGAAGATGGAGGAATAAAGTCCGAATGCCAGTAGTAGGATTCCGATTCCTATCAGGACGATAGGAGGTGTCCCTTCTTCACCGGAAGAAGTCGTTGTTGTTTTTACATCCGACTCGCTGGGAGTGTATTCCCCTGCGATCGTTTTGATGATCGCATCCACTCCCGCTTCGACTCCTCCGTTCATATCGTTCGCTTTGAATTTAGGTCGAATTTCGTTTCGAAGGATGTGATCGGAAAGAACATCCGTAAGTGCACCTTCGAGTCCTCGACCCACTTCGATTCTCATCTTTCTGTCTTGAATCGAGATGATAAGGAGGACTCCATTGTCTTTGTCTTTTTGTCCCAGTTTCCAGGCATCGAACACTTGAATGGCGGCCCCTTCAATGGTGTCTCCTTCTAGGCTGGGAATGGTAAGGACTGCGATTTGATTGGAAGTGGTTTCTTCGAACGATTTTAATTTGATTTCCAGTTTTGCGACCGTTTCCGCACTGAGAACGCCCGCATTATCTGTCACTTGTCTCGTTAATTTAGGAACATCTATCGCCTTTAGGTCGTTAGAAGGGATGTTTAAAAAAACGAAACAAAGGAAAAAAGAAAGAGAATGGTAAAAAAAAGAACGATTGATCATAATAAATTTGTTAGGTTGCCTTGACCTAAGGATTAAAGCTGGGTTCCGCCGTCTCTGATTTCATCGGAGATTTCATTTTTATCGTCTTTTTCGATGGAGAGGCCGTATTTCACGAGTAGGTTCCCGCAAAACAGAATGGAGGATACAATCCCTTCTTTTCTTTTGTGGGTTTTCATTCCTTGGACAATCAGTCGCACAGCCTCTTCCCATTCGGACCTGGGAACGACTTTTGCGATCCCTGAATCAGGAAGCACTCTTACGACTCTTTCTCTAAAAGAGATATAAAGCAGGATGCCGGTTCTGTTTTTCGTACGGAACACTTCCTCTTCGATAAACGCTTCTTTTGCTTTTAGATTCACAAACAATCGTTTGAATGCGGGAGGAACAATGAATAGGCGTAAGGAAGCGAAAAAATAAGAAAGGATAAAGCCTACGATGGCGCCGATCCAAATGAATACCACAGCGTCCAAAGAACCGAAATCCCATCCGGTCAGATGAAAATAATCGCAAGCAAGGAGAGAAACCCCTCCGAATCCTCCCCCGATAAAGGCGAAAAACCAGTTCCATTCGTTGTAATGGTGGGAACTTTCCGCAAAATAGGGAACGATTTCTCCGGAAGTCTTTTGTTCCGCTTCTTTAACAGCGAGTTTGATTTCGGAAAGATCCGGATCCGAGAAATAACGAGATAAAATCCCCATGCCG
>VFQU01001362.1_pt1 | contig 14767 bp, 11 predicted proteins | sample 3512311 | NCBI WGS metagenome assembly VFQU01 (sample SAMN10412377, study PRJNA504923) | tailings metagenome | isolation source: Relicate 3 Philex TSF3 active mining site | place: Philippines: Tuba, Benguet | collected 2017-08-29
CCAGGACGTGCGCGACTACGCCGCCGAGCAGGGAATCGGCGAGCAGGAGGCGCTCGAGCGCGGCATGGCGCAGAAGGCCGCCGAGTTCCGCGAGAAGGGTGCCGAGGTCTACCAGCCGGAGTGAGCCGAGCATGCGCGCCGCGGCCCGTCCGGTGGCGCGCTCGCAGGGGCAGGGGCGCTCCCTCGGGTCGACGGCGCTGTAGGACCCGGCAGCGCCGCGAGGCTGCTAGCATTCGGGCAGATCGAATCGCAGGGAATACCGGTGGCGGGAACGCAGACCAGTGGCGTCAAGGCCCGGATCGGCGACGAGGCGGCGGCGCTGCGCGAGACGCTGCGCCAGCGCGATGCCCTGCTGGCGCTGGCTGCCGATCTGGCCTACGAGCTGGTGCGCAGCGATGAACCTTCCGCCGCCATCCAGCGTGCACTGGCCGACCTGGGCGCGGCCACCGGGGTCGATCGCGTCTACCTGTTCGAGAAGCGCGTGCACGCCGACGGCGTCACGCTGCTGGTCGACCAGCGTTTCGAGTGGGTCGCCGCCGGCGTCTCGGCGGAGATCGGCAACCCCGACCTGCAGGGCCTCAGGATCGCCGAGGTCTTTCCTTCGCTGATCACCGAGCTGGTCGCGGGCAAGGCCACCGCGGTGGATACCGACGAGCTCGGGCCGGGCGAGCGCGCCATCCTCGACCCGCAGGGCATCCTCTCGCTCCTGCTGGTGCCGATCATGCTCGAGGGCCGCTTCTGGGGCTTCCTCGGATTCGATTCGGTGCGCCGCCGCCGGCGGTGGTCGGATGTCGACGAGAGCGTGCTGAAGATCGTCGCCGCAGCGCTGGGGGCGGCGATGCAGAGGCAGCACGCCGATCTCGATTCCAGGCGCGCGGCGCGCGTGCTGGAGAACACCCGCGACGCCATCGCGATCACCGACCTGGCCGGTCGCATCCTGAGCGTCAATCCCGCGCTGTGCCGCGGCACCGGTTTCGGAGCGGATGAACTGGTCGGCCGGCTCGGCGCCGACCTGCTCTCGCCGGGCCAGGCGGCCACGCAGGAAGAGATGGCCCTGGTGCTGCGGCAGAAGGGCCATTGGCAGGGCGAGTGCCGGGTCTGCCGCAAGGGCGAGCACGGCTATCCGGTGTGGCTGAGCGTCAGCAGCATCCCCGACGGCCAGGGCCGCCCCAGCCAGTACGTGGCGGTGGCCACCGACATCGGCCCGATCAAGGAATCCGAGGCCCGGCTCGACTTCCTCGCCCACCACGACACGCTCACCCGACTGCCGAACCGGCGGCGCTCGCTGGAGGCCCTGGCGGCGGCGCTCGATCGCGCCGGCGGTCCGCGCGGCGGGGTGGCGGTGCTGTTCATCGACCTCGATCGCTTCAAGGGCGTCAACGACAGCCTGGGCCACCCGGCCGGCGACGAACTGCTGCTGCAGGTGGTCGAGCGGCTGCGCGCCAGGCTGCGCGGCGAGGATCTGCTCGCCCGCTTCGGCGGCGACGAGTTCGTGGTCGTCATCGAGCACATCGGCGAGGCAGCCGAGGCGATGGCCATCGCCTCGGACCTGTGCGAGCGACTGCGCGCGCCGTTCATGCTGGGTGGCGGCGAGGTCTACGCCGGCGCCAGCATCGGCGTCGCGGTGTATCCCGAGCACGCCGACAGCGCCGAGGCACTGGTGCAGCGTGCCGACGTGGCGATGTATCGGGCCAAGCAGTCGGGCCGCGATCGCGCCTGCCTGTACCGGGACGAGATGGGCGACTCGGTGCGCGGTGCGCGCCAGCTGGAGTCGCAGGTGCGGCGGGCGATGGAGCGTGACGGCCTGCATCTCCACTACCAGCCGCGCGTCGACCTCGCGACCGGCCGGGTGGTCGGCGCGGAGGCGCTGCTGCGCGTCGAGGACGGCGTCGGCGGGCTGCTGCAGCCGGCGCAGGTCATTGCCATGGCCGAGGGTCTCGGGCTGATCGTGCCGATCGGGCGCTGGGCGCTGCGCGAGGCGTGCAGGCAGGCGCACGCGTGGCAGGCGGCCGGACTGCCGCTGGTGTCGGTGGGCGTCAACGTGTCGGCCAGGCAGTTCTACGCCGACGACCTGCTCGATGCGGTCGACGCCGCGCTGCGCTCGCATCCGCTGCCGCCCGGCACCCTCGAGATCGAGCTCACCGAGAGCGTGCTGATGGATCGGCCGCGCGAAGCCGGCGAAGTGCTGCGCGAGCTCCGCGACCGCGGCGTCGGCCTGGCCCTCGACGACTTCGGCTCCGGCTACTCGAGCCTGTCGTACCTGATGCGCTTCGCCGTCGACCGGCTGAAGATCGACCATCAGTTCGTCGCCCACCTCCCGCAGGACGAGCGTGCCAGCGCGATCGCCGGCACCATCGTGGATCTCGCCCACCGGCTCGACCTCAGGGTGGTGGCCGAAGGCGTCGAGACCGTCGAGCAGCGCAGCTTCCTCGCCCGGCTCGGCGTCGACGAGGCCCAGGGCTTCCTGTTCAGCCGGCCGCTGCCGGCGCCGGCCTTCGAGGCCCTGCTGGCCAGCCGGCGGCCGCTGGCGGACTGATCCACGGGCCGGCGCACGGGCGCTCTGGCATCATGTCACCGCGCCGGCAGCGGGCCGGTCCTGCGGAGACGGGCTCATGGATCTCAGGCTCTGGCTGTTCGGATTGGCCCTGTCGCTGGCGCTGCCCGCGCCGGCCCAGGACGTCGAGGGCGAACCCCTCGATCCGCGCGTCGCGAAGGCGCTGGCGGCGGAGAAGCTCGAGTACAGCGTCGACGCCAAGGGCAACGCCAAGGTGGTGATGAGCTTCTCCGACGACGCCGAGCGCACCCAGCTCGTCACCCTGCAGTCGGTGACCTTCAGCTACCGCCAGGTCGAGTTCCGCGAGATCTTCTCCGCCGCACTCAAGGCCGGCGACAGGAACGGCCTCGACCTCGATCTCGCCCGTCGCCTGCTGGAGGAGAGCAGCAAGTCGAAGCTGGCCTTCTGGGGCATCGAGGACGACGTCGTCTGGGCGATCGCCCGCATCCCGGCCGACGCCAGCTCGGCGACGCTGCGCGAGGCGATCGACTTCGTCGCCGTGCGCGCCGACGAGCTGGAGAAGGAGCGGCTCGGCACCGACGAATACTGAGTTCCGCTCGCCCGTGCGCCTGTCCAGCGAGTTCATCCAGCTGCCGCTGAGCTTCGACGCCGTTCGGCTGGCGGCGGAGCTGGCCGGCGTGGACGAGGCCGAGTGGCGGCCGCATCCGCAGGGCTTCGCCGGCAACTTCGCCCTGCCGCTGGTGGCGCGCGGCGGCGATCCCGGCGACGACGCGGTCGACGGCCCGATGCGGCCGACGCCGGCGCTGGCGCGCCTGCCGTATCTGCGCCAGGTGATGGCCAGCTTCGGCTGCGTGCTGGGGCGCTCGCGGCTGATGCGCCTGGACGGCAATGCCGAGGTCGGCCTGCACACGGACATCAACTACTACTGGCAGCAGCGCGTGCGCATCCACGTGCCGATCGTCACCACGCCCTCGGTGACCTTCCGCTGCGCCGACAAGGCGCTGCACATGCGCGCCGGCGAGTGCTGGATCTTCGACACCGGGCGGTTGCACAACGTCGTCAACGAGCAGCCCACGCGGCGCATCCACCTGGTCGCCGACACGCAGGGCTCGGGTCCGTTCTGGACGATGGTCGCCGCCGGTCGGGATCCCTTCGCTGCGGCCGTCGCCGACTTCACCGCGCGTCGGATCGACTTCGACCCGGCGCTCGACGCGCGCTTCGATTGCGAGAACGTCAATCATCCGCGGGTGATGAGCCCGTGGGAGCAGCGCGCGCTGGCCGAGCCGATCCTGCGCGATGTCGCCGACGAGCCCGACGGCGCGTCCGCAGCGCGGCGCCTGCGCGCCGTCGTCGACCCCTGGATGCACGACTGGGCGCAGGCCTGGGCGCTGCACGGCGACTCGGCGTCGGGTCTGGACGACTATCGTCGTCTGCGCGCACGCCTGTCGACGGCGCTCGACGCGCTGCAGGGCTGCGGTCGGCTGCAGGGCAACGACGCCGCGCTGTGCCTGCGCCACGTGCTGGTGCGTCCGGCGCTGTCGTCGGCCTACGAGGCCGAGGCGGCGTCGCCGGTGTCCGCGCAGGCCCAGTCGGGGGTGCAGGCAGCTTCCGCCGCGCCGCCGCCCGCGGTCGCGCCGCGCGCGCGCCGCCGTCCGCCCGGCCGCGGCGCGGTGATCATCGTGTCGCCGCCGCGCTCGGGTTCGACCCTGCTGTTCGAGACGCTGGCCCGTTCGCCCGACCTGTGCAGCATCGGCGGCGAGAGCCACGCGCTGATCGAGGGCATCGAGGGTCTGTCCCCGGCGGCGCAGGACTGGCATTCCAACCGGCTCGACGCCGCGGCGGCGACGCCCGAGCGTATCGACGCGCTGCGCCGCGCGTTCGGTGCGGCGCTGCGCGACCGCCACGGCCGCCTGCCGCTGCCCGGCATGCGCATGCTCGAGAAGACGCCGAAGAACGCACTGCGCATCCCGCTGCTGGCGCGGGCCTTTCCGGAGGCGCGCTTCGTCGTGCTCGAGCGCGACCACCGCGAAGTGCTGGCCAGCATGCTCGAGGCCTGGCGCAGCGGCCGTTTCGTCACCTACCCGGGCCTGCCCGGCTGGAGCGGCCCGCCCTGGTCGCTGCTGCTGGTGCCGGGCTGGCCTGAGCTGGTCGGCCGGCCGCTGGCCGAGATCGTGGTCCAGCAGTGGTGCCGCACCATGGAGACGATGGAGGGCGACCTCGCCGCCCTGCCTTCGGCGCGGGTGCTGCGGGTCGGCTATGCCGACCTCGTCGCCGATCCGCCGGCGACCGTCGAGCGGCTGTGCGAGGCGCTCGGGCTCGACTGGGACCAGCCGATCGAGGCGCGCCTGCCGAACTCGCGCTTCACCGTCAGCGCACCGAGCGCCGGCAAGTGGCTGCGTCATGCGGACGAGCTGGCGCCCTGGCTGCCGCAGGCCGAGGCGCTGGTCGAGCGGCTGCGGCGGCGCGACGCCGCCTGAACGGTGGGCCCATCGCGGCGAAGACCGGGCGTAGCGAAGGCGGCCCACGCAGGGGGCGAACAGCGCAGCGGCGGGCGAAGCCCCGGGCGGCCGCGCACGCAGCCCAGCGCCGCGACGGACATCGGGGCGGCAGCCCCGCCCGCGCAGCGGCGAAGCCGCCGAACGAGGGCCGCGCCGCCGGGTGAATGATGGCGGACTCGCGGTTGCAGGCGCTGACGGAGCCGGTAGCGGGAGCGCTCGACGCAGTCAGTGCTTTTTCCCGCGACCTCGTGAAACGTCCGGGCTAGACTGTCGGAGAACCCGAGGACGTCGCCATGAAAGCCCTGATCGTCGATCGCCGCCGCCAGCACTTCCTGATCCGCGTCGCCTCCGTCGTAGTCGCGGCCTGGCTGCTGGTGGTGCTCGTGCTGTGGTGGTGGTGGGACCACGAGCCGGCCCCGTTCGACGTGGTCGAGACCGCGCAGGCGCGCGCCGCCGAGCGCGGGCACAGGGTCGTGGTCGGAACGGTGACGACCGAGACGCTGATCCGCGTCACCGAGTCCCTGCTCGACAAGCGCGGCGGCTACCTGTCGAACGACTACGCACCGCCCGGCGTGTGGATGGACAACGTGCCGAACTGGGAATTCGGCGCGCTGGTGCAGGTGCGCGACCTGGCCAAGGCCTACCGCAACGAGTTCAGTCGCTCGCAGACGCAGAGCACCGAGGACATCGACCTGCTCGAGGCCGACCCGCTCTACTCGACGCCGTCGGATCGCTGGCTGCTGCCGTCTTCGGAAAGCCAGTACCGCAAGGCGATCGGCCACGTCGAGGGCTACCTCGCCCGGCTCAGCGACGACGACGAATACAACGCCCAGTTCTACGCCCGCGCCGACAATCTCGCCGACTGGCTGGCGGTGGTCGAGAAGCGGCTGGGCTCGCTGTCGCAGCGCCTCTCCGCCAGCGTCGGCCAGATCCGCGTCGACACCGATCTCGCCGGTGACGCGGAGGCGCGGCAGTCGACGCCGGCCGCGCCGCTCAAGCCGGTCAAGACGCCCTGGGCGCAGATCGACGACGTGTTCTACGAGGCACGCGGCACCACCTGGGCCCTGCTGCACTTCCTGCGCGCGGTCGAGCACGACTTCGCGCCCGTGCTGCGCGACAAGAACGCGGTGGTGTCGCTGCGGCAGATCATCCGCGAGCTGGAGGAGTCGCAGCAGCCCCTGGGCAGCCCGATCGTCCTCAACGGTTCGCCCTACGGCTTCTTCGCCAACCATTCGCTGGTGATGGCGAACTACGTCTCGCGCGCCAACGCCGCCATCATCGACCTCCGCAAGCTCCTGGAGCGGGGGTGACGCCTCGCGCCTGCGCAGTGACCTGACCTCGCTGCGCGGGCGCGGCAGGACAGGGCAGCCCCTGCCTTGCCGGGCCGCGTGACGACCGGCGTCGGTCGTCGGCCGGCCTAATCGCCGGGCTCGAGCCCGGGCAGCGTGTCGAGGATGCGCTGCAGCCGCGCGTGCGCGTCGGCGCATTCCAGCAGGCGCTGGCGATCGGCCGCGGCGTAGGGCAGCAGTTCGGCCAGCCGGCAGCCGACCCAGTGCGCGCGCTCGAAGCGATCGTGCGGGCCCTTCGCATGCGGTCCGCCGACCTGCTCGAGGATGCGCTCCAGCAGCTGCGCCAGCAGGGCATGCTCGGGGCGGACGAAGTCGGCCTCGTCGTCGTCGAGCCAGCGCACTTCGCCGACGATCAGTCCGTTGTCGCGGACCTTGGTGCGCTCGACGTGGAAGCGGCGGCCGCCGACGCAGCGGATGCCGAGCATGCCGTCGGGCAGGGTGTAGAAGTCGTCGATCGTGGCCGTGGTGCCGAGCGCTGCCGGGCGCGCGGGCGTGCCGGCCTCCTCGCCTTCGAGGATCAGGCAGACGCCGAACGGGCGACCCTCGCGGGTGCACAGGCGCACCAGGTCGATGTAGCGGGTCTCGAAGATGCGCAGGCGCAGCTCGCCGCCGGGGAACAGCACGGTGCGCAGCGGAAACAGCGGCAGTTCGTCGGCGCGCATCAGGAGCGTCCGGCAATCCGTTCGGCGAAGCGGCGTGGCGCCGCCTCGAAGCCGCCGTTGGACATGAACACGACGACGTCGCCCGCACGAACCTCGCCGGACAGCGCGGCGAGCAGTGCATCGACATCGGGATGCGCGCTGCCGGCGCCGCGCAGCGCGGCGATCACCGCACCGGCATCCCAGGGCAGGTCGGGGCGCGCCAGGAAGAAGACCCGCTGTGCGGGATCGAGCGACGGCGCCAGCGCCGCGGCGTGGGCGCCCAGTCGCATCGAATTGCTGCGCGGCTCGACCACGGCGACCAGCCTGCCGGCCGAGGCGGCGAGTCCTTCGAGCGTGGTGCGGATCGCGGTGGGATGGTGGGCGAAGTCGTCGTAGACGCGCACGCCGCCGGCGTCGGCGAGCAGTTCGAGGCGGCGCCGCGGCCCACGGAACGCGCCCAGCGCCGGCAGCAGCGCGCGCGCGTCCAGCCCCACCGCCTCGGCCGCGGCCAGCGCAGCCAGCGCGTTCATCACGTTGTGCCGGCCGAGCATGGCCCAGTGCACTTCGCCGATGGCCTCGCCGCGCCGCGTCACGGCGAACGTCGAGCCGTCCGGGGTCCCGAGTTCGGCGCGCCATTCGGCCGGAACGGCCGGGTCGATGGCGAAACGCTCGACCGGCGTCCAGCAGCCCATGCGCAGCACGCCGGCGAGCTCGGCGTCTTCGCCGTTGACCACCAGCCGGCCGGCGCCGGGCACGATCCGCACCAGGTGGTGGAACTGGGTGCGAATGGCGGCGATGTCGGGAAAGATGTCGGCGTGGTCGTACTCGAGGTTGTTGAGGATCGCCACCCACGGCCGGTAGTGGACGAACTTGCTGCGCTTGTCGAAGAACGCGGTGTCGTACTCGTCGGCCTCGACCACGAACTCGCGCCCTTCGCCCAGCCGCGCCGACACCGGGAAGTTGCCGGGCACGCCGCCGACCAGGAAGCCCGGCGCCCGGCCGGCCGATTCGAGCAGCCAGGCCAGCAGCGCGGTGGTGGTGGTCTTGCCGTGGGTGCCGGCCACGGCCAGCACGCGACGGCCCGGCAGCACGCGCTCGGCCAGCCACTGCGCGCCGGAGACGTAGTCGAGCTGCGCGTCGAGCACGTGCTCGACCGCCGGATTGCCGCGCGAGAGCGCATTGCCGACCAGCACGCGCTCGCAGTCGGCATCGATGTGCGCCGCGGCATAGCCGCTGCGCAGGGCGATACCCAGCGCGGCGAGCTGCTCGCTCATCGGCGGATAGACGCTGTGGTCGCTGCCGGCGACCTCGTCGCCGAGCTCGCGCGCCAGCGCCGCGAGCCCGCCCATGAACGTCCCGCAGATTCCCAGGATGTGGAGTTTCATCGGCCGATCATGTCGAAAGGGTTCACGCCGGTGGTCCGAACAGCGCCCGGTCGAGCCCCAGCTCGAGCAGGAACAGTCCGAAGGCGAGCAGCAGCGCGGGCAGCCGCGGCCAGTCGAGCGCGTGGCGCAGGATGTGGCCGTTGATCGCCAGCTTCCAGGCGATCGCGCCCAGCGTGGTCCAGACCAACAGCAGCTGCTCGCGGGTCGGCGCCTGGCCCTCGACCAGCGGTGGCAGGTCGGCGCCGAGCAGCGCGACCGGCAGGAACGCCAGCGTCAGCAGCAGCCCGCTGCCGGCCAGCGCCGCGAGCGTCTGCGCGTAGCGTTCGCGGCGACGGCGCAGGGTGAGCAGCCACCACGGCACGAGCAGCAGGAGGGCGAACGACAGCAGCAGGCGCGGCAGCGGCTGCTCGAACTCCAGCAGGACGACGTAGAAGCAGTCGAACGCGAAGGCGCTCAGCACCAGCGCGCGGGTCAGCGCCGGGGAATACGGCAGGTCCTGCGGGCCGATGCGCAGCAGGCACAGGCCGACCAGTCGGGACAGCAGGGGCTTCATCGACGCCGGCGCGGCCGGAGCGTCTCAGGTGGCGCCGATCGCCCCGAGCACGCGCTGCAGCACCTCGTCCATGCTGCCCACGCCGAACACGCAGGCCAGCTTGCCGCGTCCGCGGTAGTAGTCGATCACCGGCGCGGTCTGGTCGGAGTAGACGCGCAGGCGATTGCGTACCGCCTCGGGCGTGTCGTCGGCGCGGCCTTCGGCCTGGGCGCGGCCGGCGATGCGCTGGATCAGCAGTTCGGTGTCGACGTCGAGCTGCACCGCGATGTCCACCGGCTGGCCCAGCCTCGCCAGCAGCGCGTCGAGCGCGTTGGCCTGGGCGAGGTTGCGCGGATAGCCGTCGAGGATGAAGCCGGCCCGGGTGTCGGGCTGGCCGAGTCGCTCCTCGAGCATGCCGAGCACGATCTCGTCGGAGACCAGCTCGCCGCGCTCCATGACGGCCTTGGCCTGCTGGCCCAGCGGCGTGCCGGCGGCCACCGCGGCGCGCAGCAGGTCGCCGGTCGAGATGTGCGGGACGCGCAGCGCTTCCTTGAGTCGCGTCGCCTGCGTGCCCTTGCCCGAACCGGGCGCCCCCAGAAGTACCAGTCGCATGCGCGATCGAATCCCGATTCGTGTGGTTGCCGCTGCGCCGAACAGATGGCCGAGGAATGGACGTCCTGTGCATCCGGTTCGCGACCAGTCCATCCCTGGGCTGGCTCGACAGGCTGCTCGTTCCACAGCCTGCCGCGCGACCTTCGAGGCCGTACACTCGAAAGCGCCGCGCAGCGCGGCGAAGGGACACGCTAACTGCTGGCCCAAGGCAAGTCAAACCACGCCGCGGGCGGGTGATCGGGGACGAAAATGGCACGGGGAAAGCTGCTCTACGCGCAGTCCGGCGGCGTCACCGCCGTCATCAACGCGACCGCCTGCGGCGTGATCGAGACCGCTCGCCGCCACGGCGTGCCGGTGCTGGCGGCGCGCAACGGCATCATCGGCGCGCTGCGCGAGGACCTGATCGACACCCGCCGGGAGTCGGCCGCGGCGGTCCGCGCGCTGCGCCATACGCCGGGCGGCGCCTTCGGCTCCTGTCGCTTCAAGCTCGGCGCGCTCGACGGGAACCGCGCGCAGTACCAGCGGCTGATCGAGGTGTTCAGGGCCCACGACATCCGCTGGTTCCTCTACAACGGCGGCAACGATTCGGCCGACACCGCGCACAAGCTGTCGAAGATCAGCCGTGCCTTCGGCTACCCGCTGGCCTGCATCGGCGTGCCCAAGACGGTCGACAACGACCTCGCCGGCACCGACTGCTGCCCGGGCTTCGGCTCGGTCGCCAAGTACACCGCGGTGGCGGTGCTCGAAGCCAGCCTCGACGTCGCCTCGATGGCCGAGTCCTCGACCAAGGTCTTCGTGCTGGAGGTGATGGGTCGTCACGCCGGCTGGATCGCCGCCGCGGCCGGGCTGGCGAAGAAGGCGGCCGACGACCCGCCGCACCTGATCCTGTTCCCGGAGAAGCCGTTCGACGAGGAGGACTTCCTCGCCCGGGTGAAGACGACCGTCGAGCGCGTGGGCTGGTGCACGGTGGTGGTGTCCGAGGGCCTGAAGTGGCCGGACGGGCGCTTCGTCGCCGAGGCCGGCACCCGCGACGCTTTCGGCCACGCCCAGCTCGGCGGTGTCGGTCCGACCATCGCCCAGCGCATCCGCGACCGGCTCGGCTTCAAGTTCCACTGGGCGGTGCCCGACTACCTGCAGCGCTCGGCGCGGCACATCGCGTCGAAGACCGACGTCGAGCACGCGTATGCGGTGGGCAGGGCCGGCGTCGAGTATGCGCTGGACGGGAAGAACGACGTGCTGGCCGGCATCCGCCGGGTGTCCGATGCGCCCTATCGCTGGCGGGTCGAGCCGATGCCGCTGGCGAAGATCGCCAACCGCGAGAAGAAGATGCCGCGCGGGTTCCTGTCGCGCGACGGCTACGCCATCAGCGCCGCCTGCCGACGCTACCTCGAGCCGCTGGTGCGCGGCGAGGAGCCGCCGCCGTTCGGGCGCGACGGCCTGCCGCTGTTCGCGCGGCTGAAGAACGTCGGGGTGCCGCGTCGACTCCCCGAATACCGCATCGCGGATCGTTGAGCGGCGCGTGGATCAGGGCGCGGCCGCGCGCCGCACCGGCCCGAGGTGGCGATCGAACCAGTCGAGCACCACGCCCATGATCTCCTGCTGGCGCGGCGCGACGTGGCCGCCTTCGAACAGGAAGTGGGCCTTGTCACCGGGCGCGCTGCCCAGCCGCTCGAACAGCGGGCGCTGGCTGGTTTCCAGCGGGTTCTGGAAATCGTAGCGGCCGCCGACCATCAGTACCGGCTGGCGGATGCGCGGCGCGAAGTTGAGCGTGTCGAATTCCGGCGGCGGACGGTGGGCGAACAGTCCCGTGGCCTGCAGCACGCCGGCCCGGAAGCGCGGCTCCACCGCCAGCATCGAGATGCCGACATTGGCGCCCAGACTGAGCCCGTAGAAGCCGATCCGCTCGCCGTCGATGTCGTCGCGTGCCTGCAGGAAGTCGATCACCTGGCCGGCGTCCTTGCTCCAGTTGACCCGACGCATGAAGCGCGCATGCGTCCCCGCATCGGCCGGCAGCTGCCGCTCGAACGTGCCCTGGTAGACCGGGAAGGCCACCGCCCGCCCCGCCCTGACGAGAAAGCCGAACTCCCGACTGCCGGCCTTGCGGATGTCGTCGAGGAAGAACGCGGTGGACGGCGGACCGAACATCACCACCTGGTAGGGCGGCTCGACCGCGGTCGGGAGATAGAGCTGCACCCGGAACGACTCGCCGGCGTAGTCGGCGTGCAGCCGCCACACTTCCAGGCGCCAGTGTTGCGCCTGCTCGCTGGACTCCAGGACCGGCGCGTGTCGGCTCGGTTCATGCCGATACAGGCGGGCGAAGGCCGCGAACACCTCGTCGCTGATCGCTTCGGGGTATTGCCCGCTGGCGCGCAAGGGCAGGCCGAGAAGCTCGCTCCCCGGGGGCGTATCGAACTGCGCGCAGCGAAAGCCGACCTGGGCGCTGCGCAGGAGCGGGTCGGCACCGTCGAGATCGTTGTACAGATAAGGCGATGAGCCCCAGTGGCCGCCCAGCGTCAGGCGCTGGCGGGCATCGCCGTTGGCCACCCACTCGGCGACGTTGCCGGCGAGGTCGTGGTTGCCGAACGCGCCGAGCGCGTCGCGACTGGCCACTGGCGCGGGCCCGGTGCCGTCGAAGTTGGCGAAGGCGAGCACGTGCGAGTGGATGTCGTGGCCGGCGGCGCGCATCCAGTGGTGCGCGGTCGGCAGCGACTTGCCGACGAAGCGGGCGTACGCCGCGGCCTCGTACCAGCTCACGCCGGTCACCGGATACCCGTCGGTGCCGTCCGGATAGCGGCCCAGCTCCCAGCCGGCCGGCCCGGGCCGGCCGGTGCTGTCGCGAAACAGCGCCATGGCCTCTTCGAACCCCAGCACGCGGCCATCGCGCTCGATGGGTTCCTGCCACCAGGCCGGGTCCTGATAGCCACCGGCATCGACGAAGCGCTGGAACTCGGCGTTGCTGACTTCGGTGCGGTCGAGCCAGAAGTCGTCGAGCCTCCGCTCGGCCAGCGTCGAGTAGCCGAACATGCCGCCCGGCACGCGCATCATCTCGATCCGCTCGCTGCCCTCGGGCGTCAGCAGGACGCGCTCGAGGTCGCCGCGCGAGGCGAGCTCGAGCGTCCGGTAGCCTGGCTTCTCGATCCGCCAGCGGACCTGCGCCTTGGCCAGCCGCGCCTCGAGCTGATTCGACTCGCCCAGATCGATCCACTCGGCATCCGGTCGCTCGTAGGCCTTGAGCCACAGTCGCGCACCCGGCGGGTCGGTCACCAGGCTGCCGGGCAGGGTGAGGTCATCCCACCAGCGGCGCAGATCGGGATGATCGGGGAAGCGTCCTTCCAGATCGCGAAGCGCGCCGAAGGCCTCGACCACCCGGTCCGCAGCCGCCAGCTGCTCGATCTCGGCGAGCCCCGCGGCCAGCGCAGCCGCCTGCGCACGCTGCTGCAGCAGGTGCTGGCCCGCCATCACGCCCAGCACCAGAACGATGAGAAGGACAGGCACCCAGACGACGGGGCGGCCCAGTCGGCCGCTCACCGAGGCGCGCTGCCGCCAGTCGCCTTCGATTGCGCGCAGGCCGGCCAGCACCTCGCCGGCATCGCGCGGCCGCTCCGCCGGCGACTTGCGCAGGCAGCGTTCGATCAGCTGCGCCAGCGCCCGCGGGCAGTCGCGGCTGCGCTTGCCCAGCGGGGCCGGCTCGTCGCGCAGGATGGCACTCAGCAAGGCTGCATCCGAGCCCGCCGTGAACGGCCGCTCGCCCGCTACCAGTTCGTAGAGCAGCACGCCCAGCGCGAACACGTCGGTGCGCGCGTCGACCGGCTTCGCCTCGACCTGCTCGGGCGCCATGTAGGCCGGCGTGCCCAGCAGCAGGCCGGCGCTGGTCGCCGGCGACGGCGCGCGGGTCGGTTCGCCGGATGCCGACGTCGGCGCCTGCGTGACCTTGGCCAGGCCGAAGTCGAGCAGCTTGACCGCGCCGCTGCGCCCCAGCATCACGTTGGCCGGCTTCAGGTCGCGATGGACGATGCCGACGGCGTGCGCCGCCGCCAGCGCCGAGGCGACCGGAATGCCGATCCGCAGCGCCAGCGCCACGCCGGCCTCGCCGCGCGCCAGCGGCCCCGTCGCCGGCTCGCCCTCGACGTACTCCATGGCGATGAACTCGGCCTCGGCGTCGCCGCCCGGGCCGACCTCGAACACGGTGACGATGTTGGGATGGTTGAGCGCCGAGGCGGCCCGCGCCTCCTGGATGAAGCGCCGTCGTGCCGAAGGATCGTCAGGTCCGTCGCCGCGCAGGGTCTTGATCGCCACCCTGCGGCCCAGCCGCTGGTCGCGGGCCAGGTAGACCGTGCCCATGCCGCCTTCGCCGAGGCGTTCGATCACCTCGTAGTGGGGAAACCGCGGCTCGGTCATCGCGGCGGCGCTTTCGGTGGCGGGGCCTCAGGCTAGGCGGGCCGCCCTTCCACGGCAAGCGGGCGGGCATCCGGCACGGCCAGCGCACCGGCGTGCATGCCGTTGCTATACTTCGCCGCCTTTTGCGCCTTAAGCATTCGTTCATCCAGATTTGGAGGGCTTCATGTTCGAGCAGTACGGACTGTGGATGGCATTGGGCGGCGCCGCCCTGGCCATCGTCTACGGCATCGTGTCGATCCGCTGGGTCCTTGCCCAGCCGGCCGGCAACGAGCGCATGCAGGAGATCGCCGCGGCGATCCAGCAGGGCGCGCGCGCCTACCTCAACCGCCAGTACGGCACGATCGCCGTGGTCGGCGCCGTGCTGTGCGTGCTGATGGGCTTCGCCCTCGACTGGTACTCGGCGATCGGCTTCGTGATCGGCGCGGTGCTCTCGGGCGCGGCCGGCTACATCGGCATGAACATCTCGGTGCGCGCCAACGTGCGCACCGCCGAGGCCGCGCGCAGCGGCCTCGAGAAGGCGCTGGCCGTCGCCTTCAAGGGCGGCGCCATCACCGGCATGCTGGTGGTCGGCCTCGGCCTGCTCGGCGTCGCCGGCTATTTCGGCATCCTGATGCAGCTCGGCCTGCCCCAGGAGAAGGCGCTGCACGCACTGGTCGGCCTGGCGTTCGGCAGCTCGCTGATCTCGATCTTCGCCCGCCTGGGCGGCGGCATCTTCACCAAGGGCGCCGACGTCGGCGCCGACCTGGTCGGCAAGGTCGAAGCCGGCATCCCCGAGGACGACCCGCGCAACCCGGCGGTGATCGCCGACAACGTCGGCGACAACGTCGGCGACTGCGC
>VFQU01001363.1_pt1 | contig 14761 bp, 15 predicted proteins | sample 3512311 | NCBI WGS metagenome assembly VFQU01 (sample SAMN10412377, study PRJNA504923) | tailings metagenome | isolation source: Relicate 3 Philex TSF3 active mining site | place: Philippines: Tuba, Benguet | collected 2017-08-29
GCCTGAAGGCCATCGCGGCCCGTGCGCCGAACCGCTGGCAGGCGGTGGTGGACGAGTGGATTGCCTACGTGGAGATGGCACTGGAGCCCGAGATCCAGCGCATCATGTTCCGCGACGCGCCTGCTGTGCTGGGCGATCAGTCGCAATGCCCCAGCGCCAAAAGCTGCCTCGAAGCGCTGACGGCGAGCCTCGCGGCGCTCAAGGCCGAGGGCGTGCTCATCGACACCGACCCGGAGGCCATGGCCCGCCTGATCAATGGCGCCGGCACGCACGCCGCGGCCTGGATTGCGGGCTCGCCCGACCCCGAGGTGACGTCGAAGAAAGCGGTGGCGGGCTTTCGCCAGCTGCTCGACGGCCTGGTGCGCCCGGCGGCCTGAAGGCCGGTGCCCGCGCCGCGCATCGGGCTCAAGGCCGCGGTGCCGCTTCCCGCACGTTGCCCCAGGTGCCCACGTTCGCCGCCTTGAGCAGTGGCGATGCACTGCCCGCGGCCGCCAGTTCGTTCGCCGCGGCCAGCAGCAGCGGGGCAAAGCCCTGCATGCGCTTGAGCGTGAGGCGCGATGACGGGCCTGCGATCACGAGCACACCGGTGGCCGGCTCCCGGGGCCGCGCCACCGGCGCCGCCATCGAGCTCATGCCGGGCGCGTACACGTCCTGGATCAGGCTGTAGCCGCGCTTGCGGTGCACGTCGAGCATCTTGAGCAGCGCCTTCACGCTGGTGGGGGCGTTGGGGCCGAAGTGCTTCGGGTCGCCCATGCCCTGGCGCGTCACGTGGGCGATGGCGGCGTCTTCCGGCAGGGTCATGAGCCAGGCGTGGCCCGCCGCGCTGCATGAGAGGCGCAGGTCGATGCCCATGTCGGGGTCGTACTTGAGCCCGCTCTTCGCGCCCTGCGCCTTGGCCATCAGCGTCAGGCGCTCGCCATCGACCACGGCCAGGCGCACCAGTTCTTCGGTGGCCTCGGCCAGGCGGTTGATGACTGGCTGCGCGATGTCCACCACCCCCGAGCGGCTGAGAAAGCTCAGCCCCATGGAGGCGAGCTTGGTGGTGAGCGCGTAGTCGCCGCGGTGCGGCAGCTGCCGCACGTAGCCGAAGCGGATCAGCTCGTGCAGCGTGCGGTGGCAACCGCTGCGCAGCTGGTTCAGCTCGGTCGCGATCTGCACCAGCTGGGCACCGTCGGGGTGGTGGGCCAGGTACTCGAGGACGGCCAGGGACTTTTCGAGGGAACCGCTCATGCGTGTGCTCCAGGAGCGCCGACGGCGCGCGGGCGAATGATGGCATCTTTCATTTTTTGAAAGATATAAAAAATTTGAAAGACTTTCAAGAATTGTGCATGATGCGCGCCTTCGCAACCCCAGACACAGGAGACATGGACCGATGAACACGCACCGCATGAACCCATGGCGTCGCGCCTTTGTGAGCTTGGCCGCCGGCGCCGCGCTGCTGGGCGCGATGGGCGCGCAGGCGCAGGACATCAAGGAGCGCAACCTGCGCTTTGCCTTCAGCCTCGCGGCCGACCACCCGCTGGGCCAGGGCGCGCAGAAATTCGCCGAGCTGGTGGCCAGCAAGAGCGGCGGCAAGATGAAGGTGCAGTTGTTCCCGGGCGCGGTGCTCGGCAGCGACCCGCAGAACCTCTCGGCCATCCGCGGTGGCACGCTGGACTTCACGTCCATGGCCACCGGCCTGGTGGCGTCCATCGACAAGCAGCAGATGGTGTTCGACCTGCCCTTCCTGTTCAACAACGCGCAGGAGGCCTATGCCATCGCCGACGGCCCGACCGGCCGCAAGATCCAGGAAGACCTCGCGCCGCACGGTGTGATCGGCCTCGGCGTGTGGGACCTGGGTTTTCGCCACATGACCAACAGCCGCCGCCCGATTGCAAAGCTGGAAGACGTGCAGGGCCTGAAGATCCGCGTGATCGCCTCGCCGATCTTCGTGGACCTGTTCACCACGCTGGGCGCCAACCCCGTGCCCATGACCTTCGGCGAGCTCTACGGCGCGCTCGAATCGCGCACCGTGGACGGCCAGGACAACCCGGTGGGCGTGATCGAGAACGCCAAGTTCGCCGAGGTGCAGAAGTTCCTCTCGCTCACGCGCCACGTCTACACCGGCATGCCGCTGCTCATGAGCAAACGCACCTGGGACGGCATGTCCGACGCCGAGCGCAAGATCATCCGCGACGCCGCGGAAGAAGCGAAGAAGGTGCAGCGCGAGATCACGCAGGCCAAGGAAACGCAGGCCATCGCCGGGCTGCAGAAGAGCATGCAGGTCAACGAGGTGTCGCCCGCCGAACTCGCGCGCCTGCGCCAGAAGGTGCAACCCGTGACGGACAAGTTCTCGAAGGAAGTGGGCGAGGCGGTCTACAAGCAGGTGACCGACGAACTCGCCCGCCTGCGCGGCGGGAAGTGATTCATGGCGTTGCTGGGCAGGGCCGCGCTGGCCATGTGGTGGGAAATCGATGCGCAGGCCTTCGGCGAATTCGCCCATTGGCACGCGCACGAGCACTTCGCGGAACGCCTGGGCATCCCGGGCTTTCTCCGCGCCTCGCGCTGGCGGCAGGCTGGCGGGGGCAGCGGCGTGTTCGTGATGTATGAGCTGGCGGGCCACGAGGTGCTGTCCTCGCCGGCCTACCTTGAGCGGCTCAACGCGCCATCGGCCTGGTCGATGCGGATGATGCCGCTGCACCGCCACATGCTGCGCAGCCAGTGCGAGGTGCTGGCCTCGCGCGGCGCGGTCACCGCGGCGCACGCACTCACGGTGCGCCTCTCGCCCGCGCGGCCGGAAGCGGCCGACGGCCTGCGTGAGGCCCTGGCCGCGCTTGTCGACGACCTGCCCTGGCGCGCCGGCCTCACCGGCGCACACCTGTTGCGCCACCGCGCACCGGCCATTGCACAAACCACCGAACAGAAGATCCGCGGCGGCGGCGATGGCGTGGCCGACTGGGTGTTGGTGGTCACGGGTTACGACGACGCAGTGGTTCGATCGCTCACACACAGGGAGCTTTCAGCCGCGTCGCTGGCAACGATGGGGGCAACGGCCGTCACGCACAGCCAGCACGAGCTGGCGTTCGCCGCGGTGCCGGCCGACATGACCTGATTCGAGGAGATCCCCGGGATGGTGGACAGGTTGATCGGTGGCATCTGCCACGTGTTCTCGTTGCTCATGGTGGCCTGCATGGCCGTCATGGTGGTGATGGTGTTCGGCAACGTGGTGCTGCGCTACGGCTTCAACTCGGGCATCACCGTGTCCGAGGAGCTCTCGCGTTGGCTGTTCGTGTGGATGACCTTCCTTGGCGCCTTCGTGGCGCTGCACAAGCGCCGGCACCTGGGCACGGACGTGGTGCAGGCGCGACTGCCCCTGGCCGCACGCCGGGTGTGCTTCGTCATCGCCCGACTGCTGATGCTGTTCGTGTGCGTGCTGATCGTGCGGGGCGGCTGGGAGCAGGTGCTCATCAACCGCGCCACGCGCAGCCCCGTCACTGAAACCCCGGTGGCGCTGTTCTATGCCAGTGGCGTGGTGTTCGGCGCGCTGGCCTGCGTGGTGCTGCTCCACGAACTCTGGCAGATGCTCCGCGGCCGTGGCGACGCCTTGCTGTCCGGCGAAGCCGCCTCTGAAGACGTACCGCCCGTACACGCCCGCCCATGATCCTCACCCTGTTCCTCGTCACCCTGCTCGGCGGCATGGCGCTGGGCGTGCCCATCGGTTTCTCGTTGCTGCTCAGCGGCGCGGCGCTGATGTGGCACCTGAACATGTTCGACCCGCAGATCCTGGCGCAGAACGTGATCGAAGGCGCCAACAGCTTTCCGCTGCTGGCCATTCCCTTCTTCATGCTGGCCGGCGAGATCATGAACGCGGGTGGCCTGTCGCGGCGCATCGTGAACTTCGCAATGACGCTCGTGGGCCATGTGCGCGGTGGCCTGGGCTACGTGGGCATCATGGCCGCGGTCATCATGGCTGCGCTCTCCGGCTCCGCGGTGGCTGACGCGGCCGCGCTTTCGGCTCTGCTGCTGCCGATGATGAAGCGCGCCGGCTACAACCCGGCGCGCTCGGCGGGCCTGCTGTCTTCGGCCGCGATCATCGCGCCCATCATCCCGCCCAGCATCGGCTTCGTGATCTTCGGGGTGGCCGCGAACGTGTCGATCTCGCGCCTGTTCATGGCCGGCATCGCGCCCGGCCTCATGCTGGGCGCGGCGCTGTGGTTCACCTGGTGGTGGCTGGTGCGCAACGACAAGCTCGAAGCCCAGCCGCGCGCGACGCTGCGCGAGGTGCTGGGCGCCGCCCGCGACGCGACCTTCGCACTCGGCCTGCCGGTGATCGTGGTGGTGGGCCTGAAGTTCGGCGTCTTCACGCCCACCGAGGCCGCGGTGGTGGCCGCGGTGTACGCGCTGCTGGTGTCCATGCTGGTCTACCGCGAACTCAAGTGGTCGCAGCTCTACGGCCTGTTCCTGTCGGCGGCGCAAACCACGGCGGTGGTGATGTTCCTCGTGGCCGCGGCCATGGTCTCGGCCTGGATGATCACCGTCGCCAACCTGCCCAGCGAACTCATCACGCTGCTGCAGCCGCTGCTGGACCGGCCGATGCTGCTGCTGGTGGTGATGATGGTGATCACCATGCTCGTGGGCACGGCGATGGACATGACGCCCACCATCCTGATCCTCACGCCGGTGTTCATGCCGCTGGTGAAGGCGGCGGGCATCGACCCGGTGTACTTCGGCGTGCTGTTCATGATCAACAACGCCATCGGCCTGGTCACGCCGCCGGTGGGGGCGGTGCTCAGCACCGTGGCCGGTGTGGGCAAGGTGAGCATGGACTCGGTCACGCGCGGCGTCTGGCCGTTCATGCTGGCGCAGTTCGGCGTGCTGTTCCTGCTGGTGCTGTTCCCCAGCCTGGTGATGGTGCCGGCGCGCTGGCTCTACGGCTGAGGCCGCACTCAGGCGCCACGCAGGCGCAGCTGGCCGGGCAGTGGCAGCGAGCGGCGCAGCACGTCGTCGCTCAACCAAAGGGCCGAGCGGCGCGCGCGCTCGCACACCATGGGCAGCGGCATCTGCTGGTAGTCGTCGTTGAAGACCTCGAAGCTGTGGTCGCCCACATAGCCCATGGCGTCGAGGGTCTGCACCAGTTCGATGAGTTGCGGCGTGTGCACGCCTTCACCGGGAAACACGCGGTAGGTTCGCGCGGTGGTCATGCGCTCTTCGAAGGTGCGTGTTTCCTGCCACAGAAAGTCCGATAGCTGCACAAGGAAGATCCGGTCGGGATCGATGTCGGCGATCGCGTCCAGTGGGGTCTTTGCCGCGAGGATGTGGAACGAATCGAGACACACCCCGAGGTTCGGGCAGTCGGCGCGGCACACCACGTCCCACGCGGTGGTGTATTCGTTCACGGTGCGCCCCCACGACAGCCCCTCGTAGGCGATGCGGATGCCCAGCGGCAGCGCGAGCATGGCGAGCTTGCGCAGGTCGCGCGCGTGGTGGTCCAGGTCCTGCGAAGCGTGGGCGGAGGTGGACGAGCAGGCCAGCAGCACTTTGCATCCGAGCGCGGCGCACATCTGCAGCATGGTCTTGGCGATGTCGACCTTGTACTCGTGCAAGTGGCCCGACAGCCCTTCGAAATCGCGCAGCACCTGAAAGCCGGTGCCGCGCAGGCCGCTCTCGTGCACTTCGCGCACCGCGGCCTGCCAGCCGTCGGGGTGGCCCACCAGGTCGTTGGCCTTGAGCATCACCTGGCTGAAGCCAGCCTCGCGCATGGCCTGCAGCTTGGCCTTGAGCGGGCCGGCGAGCGTGATGGTGTCCATGCCGAAGCCGGCCATGGCCTGGTGCACGCTGTGCGGATCGTTCATGGCCGGGGTGTTGCAAGCGGGTCTTGCACCAGTTCGAACACCACGCTGCCCAGATAGGCCTTGGTGATGGCGCCGCGCCGTTCGGAGTGCGCGGCTTCGGACTCCACGAACTCGATGCCGCGCTCGCGCAGCACGCGCACCGCGCCCAGCACGTCCGGCACACCCAGGCCGATGCGCTGCCAGGCTTCTCGCTCGCCCGCCGCGTCCAGCGCGTCCACCGCGGGTTCCACCAGTTGCAGCATGAAGGCCGAGCGCGGGGTGGGCGCCGGCAACTGCATGAGGTGGCCCGCGGGCATGATGCCGAAGCGCTGGTCGTCGGGTATCACCGTGGCCCCGAGCAGGGTTTCGTAGAAGGCGATCCAGTCCCGGCTGCGCGCCAGGCCGATGTACTGCACCAGGCCGAAGAAGCGCAGATCGAACAGCGCCGGCGGGCGCGGATCGGCGCCCGGGATGGGCACGAAGTCCACGTCGTAGATCGAGAACTCGCGGTAGCGGTCGATCAGGTGCAGCCGGCTGCCGCCCACGCCGTGGATCGCAGGGATGTTGAGTTCCATGGCCTCGGGGTGCGTCGGCACCTCCCAGCCGCCGCGCGAGAGCACGTACTCGCGCGCGGCCCGTGCATCGCGCACGCGCAGGCCCACCGCGCCGATGGCGGGCTGCGGGCCGCCGTGGGAGGCTCCCACGGCGTCCACCGGGTGGGCGTTGACGACGATGTTCATGCCACCCTGCCGGTACAGCAGCACCTCGCGTGAGCGGTGCCGCGCCACGGGCTGGAAGCCCATCATCTCCAGCACCTGGCCCAGCGCCTGCGGCTTGAGCGTGGTGTATTCGATGAACTCGATGCCATCGAGGCCGATCGGGTTGCGGGCGTCGCCGTGGGATTCCTGCAGGGGTTCGCGGCGCCGGGTGGGATCGGTCAAGAGATCGCTCATGGCGTGGCCTCCTTCGGCATCTCGATGGCAGCGAGCTCACGCAGCCGTTCGGCCGTGGTCGTGGGCAGGTCGAAGAACTCGAGGTAGGCGGGGATCTGCTCGAACAGCATGTCGGTGCCCACCTGAACCCGGCAGCCGCGCGCCTGCGCCGCGGCCAGGAAGGCGGTGATGCGCTGGCGCATGACGACCTCGCCCACGAAGGTGCGCGCATCGAGCCGGCTCACGTCGAGTGGCAACGCGTCGCCGGGTTCCATGCCCAGTGGCGTGGCGTTGACCAACAGGTCGAGGCCGGCGGGGTCGCGCTCGCCCACACGCACGTGCAGCGCGGGGTAGGCCGCGAGCAGTCGGTCGCGCAGGCCTTCGGCGGCGGGGATGTTCAGGTCGAACAGATCCAGCCGCGCCACGCCGGCCGCCGCGAGCGAGGCCGCGATGGCCGAGCCCACGCCGCCGCTGCCCACCACCAGCGCGCTGGCGCCGGCGAGCACCAGGCCCTTGCGCTGCACGCCGCGCACAAAGCCTTCGCCGTCGAACATGTCGCCGATCAAGCGGCCGTCGGGCAGGCGCTTCACGGCGTTGCACGCGCCCGCCACGCGCGCGGTGCGCGAGATGTCGTCGAGCAGCCGCACCACGCCCACCTTGTGCGGCATGGTGATGAGTGCCCCCAGCACATTGGGCGCGCTCATCAGCGGTGGCAGCAGCGCGTCGAGCGCATCGGCAGGGCAGTCGATCGGCACCACCACCGCGTTGATGCCCTCGGCCGCGAAGTACGGGTTGTAGATCAGCGGCGCCTTGAAGCTGTGCGTGGGGTGGCCCAGGTGCGCGATGACCCGGGTGTGGCCGTCGATGCGCAACCCCGCCATGCTCAGCCGCTGTAGCCGGCCATGCGCGGCAGCCAGAGCACGAAATCGGGCCAGAACGTGGTGATGGCCAGCGCGATCAGCATGACGCCGAGGAAGGGCAGGGTGGCGCGTACCAGTTCCCACAAGGCCACGTTGGCGATCTTGGTCATCATGAACAGCAGCAGGCCGTAGGGCGGCGTGACCAGGCCGATCATGATGTTGAGCACCGCCACCACGCCGAAGTGCACCGGGTCCACGCCCAGGGCCACGGCGGTGGGCAGCAGCACCGGCAGGATCACCAGGATGATGGTGGAGCCTTCGAGGAAGGCACCCAGCACCAGCAGCAGGATGTTGGCCAGCAGCAGGAAGGTGAAGGGCGAAAGATCCAGCCCGCTCATCATCGTGCTCAGCGTGGCCGGAATGTTCTCCGACGTGATCACGAAGTTGAACACCGTGGCGCCCGCGATCAGGATGCCGATGGAGATGCTGGTGCGCGCGCTTTGCTGCAGCGATTCGTACACGTCGCGCACCGACAGGCTGCGGTAGTAGAAGCCCGCGATCACCAGCGCGTAGGCGGCGGCCACGCCCGCGGCTTCGGTGGGTGTGGTGATGCCGCTGTAGAGGCAGCCCAGCAGCAGCACCGGCATCATCAGCGCGGGCAGGGCCTCGCGCGTCATGCGCGGCAACTCGCGCAGCGGCACCGGGTCTTCCACCGGGAACTTGTACTTCTTGGCCTGGTAGTGAACCAGCGCCATCTGCACCGCGGTGAGCAGCAGGCCGGGCAGCACACCCGCCAGGAACAGGTAGCCGATGGAGGTGCCTGAGACCAGCGCGTAGAGCACCAGCGGAATCGAGGGCGGCAGGATCGGCCCGATCACCGCGGTGACGGCGGTGAGCGCGGCCGCGAAGGCCGGCGTGTAGCGGCCGTCGCGCGTCATCATGGCCTGCATGAGCTTGCCCGAGCCGGCCGCGTCGGCCAGGGCCGAGCCCGACATGCTGGCGAACACCAGGCTCTGCAGCACGTTCACCTGCGCCAGGCCGCCGGGGAAGCGGCCCACCAGCGCGTTGCACCAGCGCAGCAGGCGGTCGAGCACGCTGCCCGAACTCATGAAGCTCGCGGCCAGGATGAACAGCGGAATGGCCAGCAGCAGGTAGCTCGAATAGGTGGTGTTGAGCAACTGCTCGGCCGCGCTGCCCATGTCCATGCCCTTGAGGTACAGGTACAGGATGGAGCCGCCGATCATGGCCTGGCCGATGGGCACGCCGAGCAGGCTCAAGGCCACGATGGCCGCCACGGCCAGCGAGAAGGGGCTGGTCAGATTCACAGCGAACCTATGTGGGTGGATTCGGCTTGCGCGCGTCCGCGCGCGGCGTTCACGATCAGCCACAGGTGGCGCGCGATGACCGCGACCGCGAACAGCAGGTAGACCGAGAAGAGCCAGTCGAAACGGATCTTGAGGTAGGAGCTGCTCTCCACCTTCATGAACGTGATGTAGTCCCAGGTGGCAGGCAGAGCCAGCGCGAACAGCGCCACGATCGCAATGGAGCCTATGGACGCCACGATGCGCTGCCCACGCGGGCCGAAGAACGCCTTGAGCAGGTCGATGCGGATCTCTTCTTCGTCGCGCAGCACGAAGGCCGACCCCCACAGGATCAGCCAGAGCCAGGCGACGAGCGAGATCTCCGCCGTCCAGCCCACCGGCAGATCGAACAGGTAGCGCAGCCCGATCTGCAGAATGAAGGCGAGGAAGATGACCGCGAGCAGGAACGCGGCCACCGCTTCGGCAGCGCGGGCGAGCAGTCGCATCACTTGATCGCAGCGATCTTGTCGATCACGCCGGGCGCCCAGGCCTTGGCCTCGTCCGAGGCCAGGTAGATCTTCTGCGCGTTCTCGCGGAAGGCGTTGATGTTGGGCACGTACACGTCCAGCCCCTGGCGCTTGAAGCCCTCGGCCAGCTCGGCCTCGCGTTTGACGTGCTCGGCCGCACTCCAGGCGATGGCCTTGTCGACCGCGGCCTGGAAGGCGCGCTGCTTGTCGGCCGACATGGCCTGCCAGGCTTTCAGGTTCATGGTGAGCAGGTCGAAGGCCACCAGGTGCGAGGTCAGCACGATCTGGCCCATCACCTCGAAGAACTTCATGTTCTGCACGTTGGGCAGCGGGTTGTCCTGCCCGTCCACGGTGCCGGTCTGCAGGCCGGTGTAGGTCTCGGCGTAGGCCAGCGGCGTGGGGTTGGCGCCGAGCGATCGGCCCAGCAACTGCCAGGCATCGCCCGCGGGCATGCGCAGCTTCACGCCGGCCAGATCGGCCGGCACATTCACCTTCTTCTTGCCGCGCAGGCCCACGTGGCGCGTACCGAAGAAGGTGGGGCCGAGGATCTTCACCTTGAGCTGGTCTTCCACCTGCTTCTTCATCTGGGTGCCCAGGTCGCTGGCGAAGAAGTTGTTGAGGTGGTTGGCATCGCGGAACAGGTAGGCCGATGTCAGCACCGACCAGGCCGGCACCTGCTTGGAGATGTCCTGCGGCGCGATGTTGCCCATCTCCAGGTTGTCGCGCTGCAGCGCCACCAGTTCGGTGCCCTGGCGGAACAGCGTGGAGTTCAGGTGCGCTTCGATGGTGTGGTCGGGCGCGATGTCGGCGCTCAGGCGCTTGATCATCTCGGCGCGGATGTCGGTGTCGGAAAACACCGCGGCAAAGCGCAGTTTGGTCTGCTGGGCGCGGGCCAGGCCCGGCATCAGTGCGGCGGCGGCCAGGCCGGCGCCGGCACACAGGGCGGTACGGCGATCGAATGCTGCGTTCATGGTGTTTGTCTCCGTTGGTGGTTGTGGTGAGGAAAGTGGTTCAGACCGTGGCGGCCTCGCGCAGGCGTTGCGCAATGGCGTGCAGCGCGAGCTCGTAGCCGACCGGCCCGAGCCCGCAGATCACGCCGGTGCTGGCCAGCGCGGTGATCGAATCCCGGTAGGGCGCGTCGCGGCGGTGGATGTTGGTGACATGCACCTCGATCACCGGCAGGTCCAGCGTCTTGAGCGCGTCCAGCAGCGGGATGGAGCGGAACGACAGCCCGGCCGGGTTGATGATCACCGCGGCACCGGCGGCGCGCGCCTCCTGCACCCAGTCCACCAGCACGCCCTCGTGGTTGGACTGGCGGAACACGCAGCCCAGGCCCAGCTCGGCCGCCAGCGCGGTGCAGCGCGCCTCCACCTGGGGCAGCGTGGTGTGGCCGTACAGGTGCGGTTCGCGCACGCCCAACAGGTTGAGGTTGGGGCCGTTGAGGATGTGGACGCTGGCGTTCATGGTCTTCAGGGGCTGCGGGCTTGGCGCCTTGCGGCACCTCGCCTACAGTTGTCTCCGGTGTGTTGGCGGCGATTCTTGTGCTGCCACAGGAAACACTTTCCGCACTGGAAACTTATTCCGCATCAAGAAAAACCATGAACATCGCCCTCGACCGCGGCCTCTCGCTGCTCGAAACCCTGGCCCACCACCCCGACGGCCTGCCCCTGGCGCTGATGGCCGAGGAGCTCGACATCCCGCTGAGCGCCTGCCACCGCCTGCTGGCCGATCTGCAGCACCGCGGCTACGTGCGCCAGAAGCGCAAGCAGGGCGACTACCAGCTCACCACCAAGGTGGTCGCCATCGGCCTGGGCTACCTCAGCCACGGCGGCATCGTCGACATCGCGGGGCCCTTGCTGGAGCGGCTCGCGCAGGCCTCCGGCGAGCTCGTGCGCTTGTCCCTGGTCGACGACGACCGCCTGACCTTCGTGGCCAAGGCGCAGGGCGTGCGCCAGCAGGGCGTGCGCTACGACCCCGACATGGGTGCCGATGTGTGGCTGTCGTGCTCGGCCTCGGGCCATGCCTGGCTGCAGACGCTGAGCGACGAGCGCGCGCTCGAACTCGTCACGCGCCAGGGCTTCGGCTCCACGCGCGATTACGGCCCCAAGGCACCGACCACCGTGAAGGCCCTGCTGGGCTTCCTGCACGCGGCGCGCGTGCGCGGCTACGCCATGATCGACGAGGTCTTTGCGCCCGGCATGAGCGCCCTGGCCGCACCGGTGATGCGCCGCCACGAGGCCATCGGCGTGATCAGCATCGCCGGGCCGCGCACGCGCCTGAGTGTGGAGCGCATGCAGGCGCTGGCCCCGGAGCTGCTGTCCGTCGTCAACGAACTCGGGCCGATCAGCAACGCCTCCAGCCTGTTCGGGCGGCCGCCGCTGGGCAAGGGGTGATGCCATGCTGAATCTGCTCAACCCCCTGTATCTCGACGTCGCCCTGCACCTGGGCAGTGCCATGGTGGCCGGTGGCCTGATCGGCCTGGAGCGCAGCTACCACGGCCGCCCCGCAGGCTTTCGCACGCACACGCTGGTGTGCCTGGCGTCCAGCCTGCTCATGCTCGTCACGCTCTACCAGGGCTACTGGTTCGGTGGCGGAGACGCCAAGGGCGCCGTGACGATGGACCCGACGCGCATGGCGCAGGGCATCATGACCGGCATCGGCTTCCTCGGTGCCGGCGTGATCTTCAAGGAGGGCCTCACGGTGCGCGGGCTCACCACCGCGGCCTCGATCTGGATCACCGCCTCCATCGGTGTGCTCATGGGCATCGGCTTCTATTTCGCCGGTGTGCTGGCCACGGTGCTCACGCTGGGCGTGCTGGTCGTGTTCCACCGCATCGAACAATGGCTGCCCACCCACACCTACGCGCAGCTCAACGTGCGCTTCAAGCGCGGCGAGGAAATGGTCGAGGCCGAGTTGCGCCAGCTCCTCATCGAACAGGGCTTTTCCGTGGCCAACCTCAGCTACCGCCTCGAAGAGGGCGACGCTTTCGAGTACCGCATGATGCTGCGCACCATGAAGGCCACGAACCTGCCGGTGCTGGCGCGCACGCTCGGCACGCTCAAGGCGGTGCAGCAGTTCCGCCTCTCGCCGACGGGCGATTGAGCGGCCGCTCGCCCAGCCGCAACCAGAAACACGCGCCCGCGCCGGGCGTGCTCTCGGCCCAGACGCGCCCGCCATGGCGCTGCGCGATGCGCGCCACGATCGCCAGGCCGATGCCCAGGCCCGGCTGGGCCGGGTCGTTGTGCAGGCGCTGGAAGGGCTCGAACAGCCGCTCGGCCCGTGCCGGGTCGAAGCCGACGCCGTTGTCGCGCACCCGGTAGGCCTGCTGTGCGGCGTCGTAGCCGACGTGGATGCAGGGCGGCATCGCCTGGCGCGAAAACTTGGCGGCGTTGTCGAGCAGGTGGTGCAAGGCCTGGCGCAGCAAGGGCGCATCGCCCCAGGCCGGCGGCAGCGCGTCCATCTCCAGTTGCACGCCCGCGGCCCGCAGGCCCAGCGCGCCGGCGGTGTGTTCGGCCAGCGCCGCCATGTCCACCTCGTCGGGGTGCAGGTCCAGCCGCACCACGGCCAGCAGATCCAGCAGGTCGCTGAGCATGTGGCCCATGCGGTTGGAGGCCTGCACGATGCGATCCAGCGCTTCGCGGCCGCCGGGGCTCAGTGCCGCTTCGCCATCGCGCGCCAGCGCAGCGAAGCCGTTGATCGAGCGCAACGGGGTGCGCAGGTCGTGCGCGATCGAATAGGCCACCGCCTCCATGTCGCCCAGCGTGCGCTGCAGATCGGCCGTGCGTTCGGCCACGCGCTGTTCCAGCAGGGCGTTCTCCGCCGCCACCTGTGCCTGCGCCTCCCGCTCGCGTGTCACGTCGGTGGTGAAGCCGTGCCACAGCAGGCCGCCACCCGGTGCGGTCGTGGCGGTCGCGTCGGTCTGGTGCCAGCGCTGGCTGCCGTCGGGCAGGCAGACGCGGTAGTGGTCGTGGTACGGGCGTCCCTCGCGCCCGGCCGCATCCAGGCGCGCGAACACGCCGTCCCGGTCGTCGGGGTGAATGCGCGAGAACAGCACGCGCGGGTCGTTGGTGGGTTCGTGCGGGGCGAGCTGCATCATGTCGCGCGCCACTTCGCTGATGAACACGAACTCGGTGTCGCCATCGGGTTTGCGCCAGGCGAGGTAGGTCATGCCAGGCACCCGGGCGGCGATGCGCTGCAGCAGGTCGCGCTGTTCGTCGAGCCGCGTCTGCGCCCGGGCCTCCGGCTCGGCATCGGTGATGTGCACCAGGATCCAGTCTTCCCCGTCCACGTGCAGCAGGGCCGAGTGCATGCGCACATGCCGCTGCCCGGGCAGGCCGGCGCTGAAGGTGAGCACGCGCGTCGGGTCCTGCAGGTGGGCGAGGTAGTGCGCGCGATCGGCCTCGTTGCGCCAGATGCCCAGCTCGATCGAGGTGCGGCCCACGGCCGCCTCGCGCGCGATGCCCAGCAGTTCGCACCAGGCGCGGTTGACGGCGAGCACCAGGCCGTCGCCGCGCCGGGTGACGGCCAGTGGGGCGGGCATGGCGTCGAACACGGTGTGCAGGGGCAGCACACGGGCCAGGGCCGCAGATGCGGGGCCGGCGTCGTCGACGCTGTGCAAGGCCATCGTGCCTCCTGCCCGGTGGCGTACCGCACCGCGGCGATCGGCGGTGTCGGCACAGGCTCCCTGTCAGGTCGTGCAAGCGTAGCGCCGCGCCACCGTTGCGTCACCCCCTCGCCCCGGGGCAGACACGGTTTTGCCACCGAAACGTCATCGACCCGTCGCGCGCCGGCCCTAGCCTGCCGCTCGATGCAGCAGCCCCTGATCGACCTCGTGTACTTCAACGCCGGTGGCGGCCACCGCGCGTCGGCCCAGGCATTGCAGGCCGTGCTGGGCGAAGGGGCACTGCCCTGGCGCGTGCGCCTGGTCAACCTGTTCGAGGTGCTCGACCCGGAGCAGCGCTTTCGCCAGATGACCGGCCTGGCCCCCGAAGACTGGTACAACCGCCGCCTCGCGCGCGGCTGGACGCTGGGCATGGCGCAGGAGCTCAAGCTGCTGCAGGCCCTGATCCGCGTGGCGCACCCCACGCTGGTCAAGCGCCTGCAGGCCCACTGGGCCGCCACCCGGCCCGACCTGGTCGTCTCGCTGATCCCGAACTTCAACCGCGCGCTGTTCGAGTCGCTCGCGCTGGCGCGCCCCGGTGTGCCCTACGCCACGGTGCTCACCGATCTCGCCGACCACCCACCGCATTTCTGGATCGAGCCCGGCCAGGCGCAGCACTTTGTGTGCGGCACGCCGCGCGCGGTGCAGCAGGCGCTGGCCGCGGGCCATGC
>VFQU01001364.1_pt1 | contig 14747 bp, 8 predicted proteins | sample 3512311 | NCBI WGS metagenome assembly VFQU01 (sample SAMN10412377, study PRJNA504923) | tailings metagenome | isolation source: Relicate 3 Philex TSF3 active mining site | place: Philippines: Tuba, Benguet | collected 2017-08-29
GCGCAGAATGCGGCCCGGTTTGGCGCCGGTGTGCTGACCCTGCTTCACCACCACAACGCCGTTCACCACGACTTGCTCAATACCAGTGGCTAACTGATGCGGTTGATCGAAGGTAGCCCGGTCGCGAACTTTGGCCGGGTCGAAAACAACCAGATCTGCCGCCATGCCGGGTCGTAATACGCCCCGGTCATGCAACGACAGCCTGGTGGCCACAGCTGCTGTCATCTTGAAGACGGCGTCCTCCAGTGGAATCACTTTCAGCTCACGCGAGTAATAGCCGAGCACCCGCGGGTAAGTTCCGTAGGTGCGTGGGTGCGTGCTGCCCGCCGCCTTGGCGGGGTACGTGCCGCCCGCATCGGTAGAGATCTTGATCCAGGGTTGTTTCAGTTGGTTGGCAATGTTGGTTTCATTGATCGTGAAGTAGATTGTCGAGATCGTCTGCCGTTCACTCCGCAGCAGCGCGATGACCGCCTCTGGCCAGGGCAGTTTCATTGCTTCCGCAATTTTGTTCAGACGCTGGCCAGCGTAGGCCCGATTTTCAGGCTTGCGCAGACCGATGGGCTGCACCAGATCAGGGTCGCGCCCTTTGTTGTCCTTCAGCATTTCACTCACAATGCGGGCACGCGTTGCCGGGTTGTCAAGATTGGCCCACAGTTTGCCATCCGCGGCTGACCAGTCTGGCAGCATGGCGGTCAATGCCGTGCCGCTGGCTTCATAGGGATACATGTTGGCCTGTACATCAATGCCAGTCTGGCGGTAACCGTTGATGCGTTCTATGGCTTGTGGCATCAGCCGCCAGTTCTGCCGTCCTGCCGCCTTCAGGTGATAAACCTCCACCGGCACACCCCCGTCGCGCCCGATAGCCGCCGCTTCATCCAGCGCGGGTAACAGGTCTGCCGCTTCTGAACGGATGTGAGAAATGTAGGTGCCGCCATAGCGCGAAATCGTACGGGCCAGTTCTGTCAATTCCCGCTGTGTCGCGTAGGAACCCGGCGGATAAATCAGCGCACTGGCCAGCCCGAAAGCTCCGTCGCGCATGGCCTCACTGAGTGCGGCCTGCATCGTCTGTATCTCCGCGGCCGATGCTTCACCCATGGCAAAGCCCTTCCCATAGGCGCGGATAGTGCCCGCCCCGACGAACGAGCCGAAGTTGGCGGAAGCGCCCCGGCTTTCCATGGCGCTGAGCCAGCGTGCGAAAGAGTTCGGCCCCGTGAATGCAGGGTCGGCCTGATCGCCGGTCTTCTCATTGGCTGGCGCATTCGACCAGCCCTCACCCATAATCTCGGTGGTGATGCCTTGCGTGATCTTCGAGATCAGGCGTCCGTCTCCCTTTGTTAATGCCTCGCGCGAGTGCGATTGGATGTCGATGAAACCAGGACTCAGCGCCAATCCCTTCACATCAAGGGTCTCTTTGGCGCTGGCGCGCGCCAGCAAACCCGCCGGCGTCATGGCGGCAATTTTTCCGTCCTTGACGGCCAGGTCGCCATAGTACCAACCAGCCCCTGTTCCATCAATGATCTTCGCGTTGCGGTACACCAGATCATAGGCTGCGCTGCCATTGCGCTGGTAGCTAGGACCGCGGACAATCTCCCCCGGCTTGGCGCCCGTGTGCTGACCATCCGCCCAAACCGCAACACCGTTTACATACACCGAGTGAATCCCGGTGGAAACCTGATGTGGCGCGGTGAAGGTAGCGGGAGAGCCTACTGTCTCGGCGTCAAACAACACCAGGTCCGCGAACATGCCAGGCTTCAGGAGGCCCCGGTCTACGATCCCGAGGCGCAGCGCCGTGGCCGAACTCATCTTGCGTATCGCATCCTCCAGGCCCAGTGCCTTGCGCTCACGCACGTAGTAGCCAAGGATCCGGGTCATCGTGCCATAGCTACGGGGATGTACAAGGCTTTTCGCTTTCTCCGGGTCGGCCCCACCTGCATCCGTACCAATCTTCATCCAGGGCAGCCGCAGTTTCTCCTCAACGTTCTCGTCGCTCATCATGAAGTACACGGTGCCGATTCGCTGGCGCTCGCTTGCGAGCAGTGTAAAGACCGTCTCGGTCCACGGCTTCCCCATCATGGTGCTTATCTCGCTGAGATACTTGCCGGCATACTGCTGGTTCTCCGGCTTGTTCAACCCGAGCACCAGCACACCCGCTGGTGTGGCGGCGCCGCAAAGGTTTTCCCAATTCGTGCGGTCGGCCAGCATCTCCTTGCGCATCCGCTCCCGCAATTCCGCGTTACCAATGTTGTCGTACAGCTTGCCACCTTCAGCCGCCCAGGGCGGCAGGCAGGAAGTCAATCCCGTGGCCCCGGCAGTGTACGGGTACATGTTGGCTTGCAGGTCTACCCCTTGAGCGCGCGCGTTTTCCATCACGCCCAGAAACTCCTTCGACTTGGCCCAGTTCTTCCGCCCAGCCACCTTCAGATGGTAAAGTTCCACGGGTACGCCGGCTTCTTTGCCGATGCGAATGGCCTCCTCGAGGGCGGGGAAGATGTCGTCCGCCTCCGACCGCATGTGCGTGATGTAGGTCCCGCCATAGGGCTGCATGGCCTTGGCGGCGGCAACCAACTCTTCGGTGTCCGAGTAAGAGCCCGGCGGGTAAATCAGGGCACTGGCCAACCCGAAGGCGCCGTCCTCCATGGCTTCGCGCATCGCGGCCTGCATTTGGGCAATCTCCTCTGCCGTCGCTTTTCCGCCTTCCATCCCTTTGGCGTAAGCCCGCAGAGTGCCGTGGCCCACATAGGAACCGAAGTTGACGCTGGCCCCGTTCGTCTTCATCGCCTCCAGCCAGCGGGCGAAACCATGCGGCCCAATGAAGCGCTTGTCGGCCTCCGTGCCGGATTTATCACTCGCCGGAGCATTCGAGCTTCCCTCGCCCAATATCTCCGTTGTGATGCCCTGCGACACCTTGCTGATCACCCGTCCATCTCCATTCAGCAGCGCGTCCCGCGAGTGGGATTGTATATCGATGAAGCCTGGCGCCAGCACCAGCTTGCCTCCACCATCCACCCTTCGCACCGCGGCCGCATTGGCCAGCAATCCCCGCGGTGTGATTTTGCTGATGCGGTTCCCAGCCACCGCCAGATCCCCATAAAACCAGGGCGCCCCAGTGCCGTCCACAATGCGGGCATTCGTAATTACAAGGTCATAACGCGGGGCTTGGGCTCCAGCCAAACCCGCCAGCAACAACAAGAGCACTCGGCGCATAAGTCCGAGTGTAAGCCGAATGGCCTAATTCACAAAGAAGGCGACCGGGGCGCTGGGGTAGCCGTCACCACTGGTGACGACCAAAGCATGCGGTCCTGCTGGCAGGCTGGTGGGTACGATGACGTTCACCTGATAGAGCCCGATGAAGCCCGGTGTCAGTCCTGCGAAAGCAACGTTCGCGGCGCGGCCACCAATGCTGACCGTCACCGGCTGCAGCGTGGGGCTGAGTTCTGTCAGGCTGGCGGGAACCCCGGGATTGGGTGCATTGCGCACCGGGCCCAGGCCTGTCGCGTAAATGACGATCGCGCTGCCTGGCGCGGCTGGACGCGAGGGGCCATTCACGCTGAAGTCCTGATTCACTACAACTCCGATCCCACCGGGCTGCTGGAAAATTCCTGGTACGGCCGGCACCACATCCACCCGCACCGGCGTGCCCGGCACGTTGTTGCGCACCACGCGCAGCACCGCATTCTGCACCGGCTGGTAGTTGTGCGGCACCATCGCATTGATCTGGTTGGGGCTCACAAAGAACAGCGGCAGCCGCTGGTTATTGATCTCCACTCGTACATTCGCCAGTTGATCAGGAATGGGCGTTGTGGTCACCCCAGCGGTCTGCCCCGCAAGGTTTGTCCCAAATACGCTGAAGATCCCACCGGGGCTCAGGACGCCCGGCAGAAAGCTCGCCGCATTCACCACGCCGGCTCGCAGCGCAATCGGCACTTCCCGCCCTACCGCGAGAATGATGCCCACTTCCTGTGTGCCGAAGGTAGTGTTACCCCCGGCCGGAGAAATCTGTACCGAGCCCACGTAGCCGCCAGGCGCCAGATCTTCCGTGGTCACGTCCACGTTGATCGTGGCCGGTGTGCGTCCACTTTGTGGAGAAGCAAACAGCCAGTTGCGATTCTGCACCGGAGTGGTGGTGGTGCGTACGTTGTATTGCACGAAGCCCTGATTGGTGGACAGTGTGATGCGCCCCAGCGGCGGTTTGTTCTCCGGCGCATCGGTCGTGAACAGCAGCGCATCCGGGTCGATCGTCAGCGTGCTCGCCACACCCCCGGAGCGCACCTCAAGCAGGATTCGCCCGGGGACATCGGAATTCAAGCGCCTCCGGATCAGCCCATTCTGGTTGCCATCGAGAAACGAGCCGGATACCCCCGAACCCGGTAACTCAAAGTTCGCCTCTTCCTGCAGCGCCGACCCATTGGAATAACCCGCCCGGGCTGCGAATCCACCGGTGCCGCCCGACCCACCCGACGCCTCGCCCGTTTCCCACTGTATGGTTTCGTAGTTGAATTCGATGTCGAAGTTACCCGGAGCGGTGTCGGAACGGTCAATCAGCACCAGCTGAAACGAATTCAGCTTGTCGTCTTTCCTGCTGTAGTAGCCCACATTGCGCCAGTTGGCTGCGAATGCGGGCCTTCCATTCACTACGCCACGCCCATAGGTGACGGGTGAAGAACGTGTCCCCGACGTATCGACGTCCGCCCAGAAGGGCGCGATGATGACCCGTCCAGTGTCCCGAATCCGCTGTGGCGTATAACCCGGCAGTGGCGTATCAAATGTCACGTTGCCGTTGTTGTTTACGAACACGGAACTGCGCGTTTGCCCGAAGAAATTGATCGTGAAGCCGATGTTGAAAGCGGCGGACGAATCATCGTCGTTCCTCTCCAACTGGTTGGTGTAAAAACTCGGATTGTTGCGGATGGCTTGCGCCCACACGCCCGTGGCAAACAGGAACAGTACAGCACTGATTCGGAGAAACATTCTCCTCAGTTTACTTTCACCGCCGCCGCGCCACCATGGGTAGCCCACCCCGCGGCCGCAGAGTCAATAAAGCCTCAGGTTCCACGGGTGTCTCGCTGCTCAGTTCCAACCGCCAATGCTGCGCTAGCGTCGCCAGACACAGTATCCCTTCCAGCCACGCAAACCGCTCCCCAATGCACAACCTCCCTCCCGCCCCGAAAGGAAGAAAAGCATACCGGTGCGCGGACTCAGCCCGTCCGGGCTCAAAAGCCTCAGCATCAGGAAACCATTTCTCCTGGCGGTGCAGTGCCGCCATGCACACCAACACGATCGTGCCTTTCTTGAGGCCCAATGCCGCCGGCGGAAGGTCCGACAGCGCCCGGCGTCCCAGAATCCAGACCGGCGGATACAGTCGCAGGCTTTCCCGGAAAACAGCCGCTGTAAACTTCAGCCTTGCGGCGTCTTCCATGTTGGCTGGCCTGCCTCCCAACACAGCATCCACTTCCGCTTCCATCCGCGCTCGGTGCGCAGGATGCCGGGCTAGCAGATAAAGCGTCCATGCCAGACCATTCGCAGTTGTGTCGTGCCCCGCCACAAAAAGCGTCATCACCTCGTCACGCAGTTGCAGGTCTGGCATGGCCTCGCCGGTTTCCTCATCGCGCGCCGCCATCAGCAGTCCCAGCAGGTCCGTCCCCGGTTCGGCCTCCCGCCGTCGTGCACTGATAAACCCGTACACAATCTGGTCCAGTCTCTCCAGGGCGGCGCGGTAACGCTGCCGCACCGGGGTCGGCAACCCGATCAACAGATTCCCCCAAGGCATTACCAGGTGATTCAAGGTCCGGATCACCGTGTCCAGCGACTCGCTGATCTCCTCAGCCTCCTTGTCGGTCCGGGTCGTGAACAGTGTCCGCGAAACAATATCGAGTGCCAGTTGCCCCATGGCCTGCGCGGCATTGAACTCCATCCCATCCCGCCACGGCGCGCTCAACCGTTGGGTGGCCTCCACCATTTCCCGCGCGTACTCATTCAAGCGATCCCGCGCAAAAGCTGGTTGCGCAAGTCTTCTTTGCCGCATATGGAGCGGTTCTTCACTGGTGAGCAACCCTTCACCGAAAAGGCCTCTCGTCCGGTCAATCCGTGGAAACTTCTCCAGTTTTCCGGCCTGCCGCAAGAGCAACTCTTCTATGAATTCAGGCTCATTGAGCAGTACGAATTCCTGCGGCCCGAATCGAAAACGTGCCACCGGACCCTGTTCGGCCGCGGTTTGCCGGAAGAACCCGACAGGGTCGGCAAACAACCGAAATGGGTTTACGAGCGCCAATCATTGGCGATGATGGCCCCGATCAAAAGATGCAATTTGTTTTGCCGCGTCAAGAATGCTAACCTTCGCCTAATCTCCGTTCGTACCGGTCCAGGGCCCCGCCCGGTACTTTCCCGATCGCAAACTTAGCTTCAAATCATCTTCAGGGAGGTTTTGTGAAAGCAAAACTTGGTCTTTCTTTGTCCTTGGTCCTGCTGTTTACCAGCGGGCTTTTCTCGCAAACTTTTCGTGGTTCCGTCTCAGGAACCGTAGTTGATGCCTCTGGCGCCGCCGTTCCCGAAACCTTGATCCGGCTTCAGAATGACGCCACGGGTCTCAATCGTGAAACCACCACCACCGCCGCCGGCACCTTCAGCTTCCCCGATCTTCCCCTGGGCTTCTACACCCTCACCTTTACCAAACAGGGCTTCCAGAGCACCAAGGTAGACAAAGTGGAAGTCGCCGTAAGCCGCGTAACCAATCTGCCCGTCACTCTCGCCGTCTCCTCCCAGGCCACCACGGTGGAAATCAGCGCCACTGCCGCCGCGCTCGAAACCACTTCCCCCACGCTGGCCAATGTGGTCAACCCCCAGATGGTCCAGGATATGCCCATGAACGGCCGTGACTTCCGCCAGATGCTCAAGATGGCTCCCGGTGTGAATCCCCTCAACAACAGCGTCAACGGCATGCGCACCTCCGGCAACAACTACCAGATCGATGGCGCCGACAACAATGACGCTTTCCACAACACCTCTGCGGTGAACCAGGGTGGCGTCGCCGGCATCGCCGGTACCCTGCTGCCGGTTGAAGCCATTGACCAGTTCGCCATCGCCACCAATGCCAGCGCCGACATGGGACGCAACGGCGGTTCTAACGTCAACCTTGTGATCAAGTCCGGCACCAATGAGTTCCACGGCAGCGCCTACTACTTCAACCGTCGCGAAGCCCTCGCTTCGCTCACTCCCTTCCAGGCTCCCGGATCCCGCAAGCGTGTCATCCGCAACGACCAGTACGGCTTCTCCCTCGGCGGCCCCGTCATCAAGAACAAGCTCTTCTACTTCATGACCGGCGAAGCGCAGGAAGCCATCGCCGCCATCAGCCTTCTCTCCACCCATCCTTCCACTGCCTTCGTGGAACAGGCGCGTTCCGTCCTCCAACGCTACGGTGTGCCCGAAAGCCCCCTCGCCTCGCGCGTTCTCACCGCCTGGCCCAGCCGCTACAACAATCTGCCCGCCACGGCCAATAACCTTTCGGCCGGCGATCAGAACGTTTACGACAGCTACAACGGCATCATCAAGGTCGACTACAACATCAATGACAAGCACACCCTGGCCACTCGCTACTATGGCGGCACCGGCAAGCAGGCTGCTTCCTCTGGCTCCGTTTACCAGGAATACTTCCAGGTGGCCCCCAGCCGCATGCACAACGTCAGCGTCGTCGCTAACTCCACCCTGTCCCCCCGCATGTTCAACAACCTCATCCTCGGCGCCAATTACTTCCTCCAGGTCTTCAACGACGCCGACACCAGCTTCAATCCTGTTGGCCTCGGCTTCAACACCGGCGTCACCGATGCCAGCCTGATCGGCACCCCCACCCTGCGCATCACCAACTTCGCCGGCGCCGGTTTCACCCAGCCGCTCGGCCGCATTGATACCACCGGCCACATCACCGACAACCTCAGCTATACCGTCGGGCGTCACCAGCTCAAGTTCGGCGGCGAGTACCGGCGCGCTGTCCTCGACGTCTTCTACGACACCAACAAGCGCGGGTCCTTCACGTGGGATGGTTCTGCTGGTCCCTGGCGCACGGACGCAGCTGTTTCTCCCCAGGTGCGCAGCATGGCCGACTTCATGGCCATGCTGGTTACCGCCAATAACGGCGCCACCATCACTCGCGGCCAGTTGCAGCGTGACTATCGCCAGAACAGCTTTGACTGGTGGATCCACGACAACTTCCAGGTCACCCGCAAACTCAACCTCAACTTCGGCGTCCGCTACACCTTCCATGGCGTTCTCTACGACACCGATCGCAGCATCACCAACTTCATTCCGGGCCGCGGCTTCGTGACAGCTGGCCAGGATATCAACCGCCTCTATCCGAACGACCTCAACAATCTCGCTCCCCGTTTCGGCTTTGCCTATCAGCCCTTTAACTCCGGCAAGACCGTTCTCCGCGGCAGTTGGGGCATCTTCTACGATGTTCCCCCGCTCAACTTCATCGTTGCCAACACGGGCGCTGGTAACGGCGGCGCCGCTGGTGTTCATGCCAACCCCGGTGGTCCGGACCCTGTGTTCAACATCAATCTCACCGGCGCACCCACCCAGATCGTTGCCGGCCAGGCCATCTTCGGCACGGCTGCGCCCCGTCCGCCCTTCGGCGCTTACGCCATCAGCCAGGACTTCCGCATCCCCTACGTGCAGAACTATAACCTGAACATCCAGCAGCAACTCGGCAATGGCACCATCTTCCAGTCTGCCTATGTGGGCTCCACCGGACGCAAGCTCAGCCTGCTGCTCAATATCAATTCGCCCATCCCTGGCACCACCGGCACCCTGCAGTCCCGCCGGCCCTTCAATAGCGCCTATCCGGATATCGCCGCCATCAATACCCTCTTCTCGATTGGTAACTCCCAGTACCACTCCTGGCAGAATTCCATTCGCGTTACCCGCTGGAAGAACCTCATGATCAACGGCAACTACACCTGGAGCCGCGTCATGGATAACGGCACCTCCGTTCGCAATACTCTACCCACCAACAGCTACAACCTCCGGAACGAATATGGACCGGCCGAGACCGACCTGCGCCACATTCTCACCGGTTACGTCTCCTACGATCTGCCTTCCTTCTCCAGCCGTGCCAAGTTGCTCACTCAGGGCTGGCAGTTCGGCACCCTCTTCCAGGCCACCACCGGTACCCCCATCAACCTCACTGCGGGCGTCAACCGGTCGAACTCCTTCGACAACCGTGACCGCGTCGATGTTGTTGGCACCCCGGTCCTGGGCGTTCAGGATCCCGCCACTCCGGGTGGGTCCCGTCGCTACTTCAACACCAATGCCTTTGCCCTTCCTGCCATTGGCACCTTTGGTAACATTGGCCGCAACGCCATGTACGGTCCTGGATTCGCCGCCGTCGATTTCTCCATCTTCAAGCGCACCCCCATTACCGAGCGCCTGAAGACGGAGTTCCGCGTGGAAATCTTCAACCTCTTCAACCGCGCCAACTTCGCCAACCCCGGCACCAGCTTCAACGCTGCTACTACCTTCGGGCTCATCACGAACACCCGTAACGGTAGCGGCGCGCCCGGCTTGGGCCAGGGTGAACCACGCAACATCCAGTTGGCCCTGAAACTGGTCTGGTAACACATTGATGCAACCCAAACACCTCATCGGGAGCCTGTCAGCCTTTGCGCTGGCGGGCTCCCTCGTCTTTACCTCGGCTCAGTCCCGCAAGGTCTGGACTGATGCTGAAGTTCTCAAGATCCACCAGAGCTCTTACCTCGTGGACCTGCACAATGACGTCCCCATGGTCACTGTCACCGGCAAGGACTTTTCGCAGCGCGGCGCCGGCAATCACACCGATGCCATCCGCATGAAGGAAGGCGGTATGGGCGGGCAATTCTTCGCCGCCTTCGTGCCCAGTTCTCATGTGGCCAACAACTCCAGCGCCCATCAGGCCCTCCGCCTCATCGATTCCATCAAGGAAGACATCTGGAAGAAGAACAGCGGACAGTTCAACTGGGCCGCCAGCACCACCAATATCCTCGCCAACAAAAAAGCTGGCCGCATGAGCGCCCTCATCGGCATTGAAGGCGGCCACGCCATCGAAGATGACGTCCGCCTCCTGCGCCGCTTCTACGAACTCGGCGCCCGCTACATGACCCTCACCTGGACCAACACCAACAACTGGTGCGACTCCTCTGGCGACATCAACAATCCCAAGGTCAAGCATCACGGTGGCCTCAATGATCTCGGCAAGTCAATCGTTCTCGAAATGAACCGCCTCGGCATGATGGTCGACGTCTCGCATATTTCCGATGGCGCCTTCTGGTCGGTCATCGAAACATCAAAGGCGCCCATCATCGCCAGCCACTCCTCCTGCCGCGCTCTTTGTGATGCCGGCCGCAACCTCACCGACGACATGATCAAAGCCCTCGCCAAAAAGGGCGGCATCATGGGAATCAATTTCTCCTGCGACTTCCTCAGCCAGAAGGCCAAGGACGCCAACCCCATGAATCGTCCCGAAGTCGTCAAAGAACGCGAGCGCATCATGGCCGAAGTCAAAGACCAGCAGGAAGCCATGCGCCAGTTCCGGGCCCTGATGGCCAAGTACCGCTCGGAGACTCCGCGCGCCACCCTGCAGGATGTTGTGGATCATATTGACCATGTGGTGAAATTAGTGGGTATTGACCACGTCGCCATCGGTAGTGACTTTGACGGCATAGGCTGCACGCCAGCGGGTTTGGACGACACCAGCAAGTTCCCCAACCTCACCCGCGCCTTGCTCGAAAAGGGCTACACCCCGGAAATGATCGCCAAGATTTATCATGGCAACCTGGTCCGTGTTTTCTCGGAAGTGGAAAAGGTTGCCTCATCCATGAAGTAAAGCCTTGACCCAGCTCAAACCACCCTTCAACCACTACGAACTCGACGGCGCCTTCGACGAGATGTTTGACTCGTCTGGCGCCGTTCGTCCGCAATATGCGCCTTTGTTTGAACGCTTGCGCGAATCCTCACCGTCTGAGCTTCGCCACGCCAAACAGGAATCAGACCTGATCTTCCTCAACCAGGGCATCACCTTTACCGTCTACGGCAAAGAGGAGGGCACCGAGCGGATCTTCCCGCACGATCTCCTGCCGCGCATCATTACGCGCAGGGAGTGGGAGCACATCGAAGCCGGTCTCACCCAGCGCATCACCGCCCTCAATCTCTTCCTGCGCGACATCTACCACGAGGGCCACATCCTCAACGACGGCATCGTCCCGCGCGAACTCGTCTACACCTGCAAGTATTTCCGCCGCCAGATGAAGGGCCTGCAAGTGCCCAAGGGCGTTTATATCGCCGTCACCGGCACCGACCTCATTCGCGACCTCGACGGCAACTACATGGTGCTCGAGGATAATCTTCGTGTGCCCAGCGGCGTCAGCTACATGCTCACGGGCCGCCAGGTGATGAAGCGCATCTTCCCAAAGGTATTCCGTCAGTCCGGGGTGCTGCCCATCGAAGGTTACCCCCAGGCCCTTTTGCAGAGTCTGAACGCTCTTGCTCCCGATGGCCGTGATGAGCCCACCATTGTGCTGCTCACCCCCGGCGTATACAACAGCGCCTACTTTGAACACACCTTCCTCGCCCGCCAGATGGGCATTGAACTTGTCGAAGGCCGCGATCTCATCGTCCACGACAACATCGTCTACATGCGCACCACCTCCGGCCTCACCCGCGTGGATGTCATCTACCGCCGCATTGACGACGACTTCATTGATCCTCTGGCCTTCCGTCGCGATTCCATTCTCGGCGTCCCCGGTCTCTTCAACGCCTACCGTGCCGGCAATGTCACCCTCGCCAACGCCATCGGCACCGGCATTGCCGATGACAAGGCCTTATACGCCTACGTGCCCCGCATCATCCGTTACTACCTCAACCAGGACCCCATCCTCCCCAATGTCGACACCCATATCCTGGCCGAGTCCTCCGCTCGCCAGTACGCCCTCGAAAACCTCGACAAGATGGTCGTCAAGGCAGTCGGTGAGTCCGGCGGCTACGGCATGTTGATCGGGCCCCACGCCACCCGCGAGGAGATCGAAGACTTCCGCCAGCGCATTCTCGCTGATCCGCGGAATTACATTGCTCAGCCGACCCTCATGCTATCCCGCGCCCCCTGCTTCATCGAGGGCGAGTTTGATTCGCGTCACGTGGACCTGCGCCCCTACATTCTCTACGGCGACCGCATCACCATCGTGCCCGGCGGCCTCACGCGCGTCGCTCTTCGCAAAGGCTCACTTGTTGTCAATTCGTCCCAGGGCGGCGGCAGCAAGGATACCTGGGTCGTCGACCAGTCTTAAGTTCAGGAACCGCACATGCTTTCTCGCGTTGCCGACAGTCTCTATTGGATGGCCCGTTACCTCGAACGGGCGGAACACACCACCCGCCTGCTCGATGCCAACATCCAGCTCATGCTCGAACAGAAGCCCCAGGCTGTCGATCGCCAACTCCGCCGCATCAACTTGAGCCTTGGCGAACCCCTGCGACTCGAAGGCAAACTCAGCGTCCCCGCCCTCGAACAGGCTCTCATCTTCGACTCCCGCGTGAATGCCTCCATCATTAGCAGCATCTCGCTGGCCCGCGAAAATGCCCGCCAGGTCCGCGAGCAGATTACCAGCGAAATGTGGAGCGAACTCAACAGCCTCTACCACTTCGTCAAGCGTTACGACGCCGAAGATCTCGAGCAGGATCTCCCCCTCGACTTCCTCAACGAGGTCCGCCGCAACATCAGCCTCTTCCGCGGTGAAACCGACGCCACCATGAATCATGGCGAGGAATGGTGGTTCCTCCAGATCGGCATCTACCTCGAACGCACCGTCAACACTGCCACCATGCTCAAAGTCCACAGCGCCGAGCTTTGCGGTGAAGCCGACATTGAGCACCTTGAGCTTCTCGCCCTTCTGCGCTCCTGCAACGCCTTTGAAGCCTACCTGAAGAAGTTCACGGCCGAATTCACCGCCGAAAACATCGTCGAGTTTCTCCTGCTGAACCCGGAACATCCCCACTCCATTCTGTTTGGCGTCCAGCGCATCGCCGACTCCATCGCCGCCTTGCCCGGCCTGCGTCTGCGCAACCCCCGCACCCGCGTCGATCGCCTCGCCGGACGTCTCGTCGCCACCCTCAGCTATTCCAGCGTCGAAGAAGTCATGACCGCCGGTCTTCGCCCTGCGCTCGAAAACATCATTCGCCAGTGCGCCCACATCCACACGGCCATTCACCAGGCCTATATCGATTACCCCATTGAAAGCTCCCTCCCTGCCTGATGTTCTACTTCGTCCAGCACCAAACCCGCTACCGCTACGATTCCTCCGTCAGCGAATCCATCATGGAACTGCGCATGCAGCCGCGCAGCGAAGGCCGTCAACGCTGTCTCTCTTGCTTCATCAAGGTCAACCCCAAGGCCCGCGTGCTCCAGTATCGCGATCACCTGGGCAACCACGTCCACCATTTCAGCGTGGCTCCCAAGCACACAGAGTTGCTCATCACGGCCGAATCCACCGTCGAAATTCTGCCCCCCGATCCACTCCCCGACTCCTTGCCGCCTTCCTCCTGGGACGAACTCGACCACATCCTCGCCATCGAAGACCACTGGGAATTCCTGATGCCCAGCGACTTCGCCTCATCCACTCCCCTGCTCGAAGAACTCGCCGCCGAAATCGGCGCCACCCGTAGGGCAGACCCGCTCACCCTCGTCCGCGAACTCAATTCCGCCATCTACACCAAGTTCGATTACGTCCGGTCTCACACCGGCGTCGATTCCCCCATTGATCACGCTCTGGCCGACCGCAAAGGCGTCTGCCAGGATTTCGCGCACATCTTCATCGCCCTGCTGCGCAACCTCCGCATCCCCGCCCGCTACGTCTCCGGCTACCTCTACCATTCCCGCCCCAACCGGGACCGCTCCGCCGATGGCGCCTCCCACGCCTGGGTGGAAGCCCTCCTGCCGGGCCTTGGCTGGATCGGCTTTGACCCCACCAACAACCTCACCGCCGGCGAGCGCCACATCCGCACCGCCATCGGTCGTGACTACGCCGACATCCCACCCTCGCGTGGCACCTATCGCGGGCTGGCTCAATCCGAACTCGACTTCCTCGTCCGCGTCACCCTCACCGATGCCCCGGCCGCCGAGGACCCCACCCGCGAACTCATCTTCAACTCCAACCCCCCCGTCTTCGGCGAACGCATCGCTCCCCTCGAAGACTACACGCTCGCCCAACAGCAGCAGCAACAGCAATAGGCAGCTTAAGTCTCCTTCGTTCGCATAAGCCGCTGCTCAGCCTCCATTACATTCGTCAGAATCCTATTGATTCGGCTGAGATGGCCTGGGCCCTTTGCTTTCAGCCAGGCGAGAACGTCACTCTTCAACCGGATCGAGACCATGGTGGTCTTCTGCTTTCCGTCCCGGGGCACCATTGCGGCGAGTTGCTCGTCTGACAACTCTGGAATATCCGAGTAGTCAATTTCGCGGTCTGAGACACTCTCCAGTTGGCGTAGCTGCGTTTTTTCCCTATTGTTCAGTGGCTTGGCGAAAATACGCTCTGCTCTCACGCGTACTGGTTTTTCTAGCGGAAATGATGCGGATAACTTCTTCTTCATCTACAGACTCCCGATAAACGTGAACGACTACAAGGACAGGTTCAAACCCGCCAGCCCTGCCAATGGCATGCCAGCGAAGTTCGCCATCCCAGAGGGTGTACAAAGGTTTGTGTAAACGCAGTTCTCCGACAATGAGAGAGGAGAAG
>VFQU01001365.1_pt1 | contig 14737 bp, 14 predicted proteins | sample 3512311 | NCBI WGS metagenome assembly VFQU01 (sample SAMN10412377, study PRJNA504923) | tailings metagenome | isolation source: Relicate 3 Philex TSF3 active mining site | place: Philippines: Tuba, Benguet | collected 2017-08-29
AATGTGGTGTCACTTATCTCTGAGGCCACCCATGCACGCATTAGTGCAACGTCGGCTTTTGTTTCGGAGAGAGATGCAGACGTACAACGCGCCAGTTCGCTCGAGGTGAGCAGCCTACGGATAAAAAATCAGGCGCTTCAAACGAAGCTTAGCGCAGCGCAAAAAGACGCGGCGATTGCGGTCAAAAGTGCCGAGAAGGCAGAGCGGCAAAAAGTGGCCGCAGATGGCGAAACTCGTCGAATGTCGCAAGCTATTGTCGAGCTGAGTCTTGAGATAAAGCAATTGCGGAGTTAGAACAGTTGGCGCATCACGGCGCCTCTGCGATGGCTATTGAGGGCTCTAAGAGCCTGACACACTAAGTGACTATGTGCACGACCGCCGAGAAGGCATTGTCGACGGCACCATCGTGCAAAGCGGCAACCGCCTTCCTGTCCCCAACAGCGCCCAAATCAGCTTCGCACCGCCATGCGAGTGTGCTGTTGCTAAGCTCAAGACAAGAGGTAGGCGTTATGATAGCAGGGCCCGGCGCTTTTTTCGAGGTAGGACAGTTTTATGAGTGCTGGAAAGGCAAACTCTCACAACGAGGGAAAATCGCCCGACACAGTGGTAATTACATCAGAGTTGCATCTCTCCGATGGCTTGGCCGATCTTTGGGCCGGCCTTAAGGGCTACGAGCAGTGGATGCATTTTGCCTGGCATGAGATAAAGCAGCGCTTTCGCCGTTCTGTGCTCGGTCCTTTCTGGATTACCCTCAGCATGGGTATTCTGGTTGTTGCGCTCGGCATGGTATTTGGCGGCGTTTTTAACCAGAACAGCGGAACATTCATCCCGTATCTCGCAACTGGTTTGATCTTTTGGGGGCTGATTACATCTATAATAAATGGCGGATCTAGCGTCTTCATTTCTGCTGCAACGTTTATTCGCGACGTTCCGCTACCAATAAGCTCTCATTATTATCAGATGGTGACAAGCAACCTAATCATCTGGGTGCACAACATGGTCATATATTTGATAGTTTGTGTTCTGTATTCTCACGTTCCTACTTGGAATTTTGTGTGGTTTTTTCCAGGGTTTGCGATCTTTCTTGTGAATTTATTTTGGATGGGTCTGGCGATCGGCATTCTCTCAACTAGATTTAGAGATATTCCGCAGGTTATTACGAACGTTATTCAAGTAGTTTTCTTCGCGACGCCGGTATTTTGGTCGATCGAAGCAATGCCGGCGCGTCCAGCATTTGTAACCTTCAACCCCGCCTACCATATGCTTGAGCTAGTGCGTGCGCCGCTAATTGGCCTGCCCGTGCCGGCCTCTTCCTGGGTAGCCGGCATTGTAATGGCGGTTGTCGGAACCTCCGCCACTCTTTGGCTCTATGGGCGCTCAAAATCGCGCATCCCCTACTGGATCTAGTTATGGCTCACATTTCCATCGAAAACCTGAGTGCTGAGTTTCGCATCTATGGTGCCAAGTCACGATCATTGAAGATGCGCGTGATATCGCAGGCCACGGGCGGGCGGTTGATGTCTCAGGCTGACGACGCCGTTACGGTGAGGGCGCTCGACAACGTCACCTTGGACATTAAAAATGGTGACCGCATCGGCCTTGTCGGTCACAATGGCTCGGGTAAGACTACACTTTTGCGTATTCTCTCCGGAATCTATAAGCCGTCGGCGGGCCAGGTAAGCATCAGCGGGTCCGTGGGTTCCCTACTAAACCCGTCTGCTGGTGTAGATCCCGAATCCAGCGGTATCGAGAACATCTATCTGCGTGGCTATGTGCTAGGACTAACCACCAGGCAGATCGAGGCTCAGATCGAGGATATCTCTGAGTTTTCGCAGCTCGGCGACTTCTTGCAACTGCCTGTCAAAACCTACTCCGCTGGTATGGCGGCGCGACTGGCCTTTGCCATCTCGACTGCGGCGCACAACGATATTCTACTCATTGATGAAGGCATTGGCGCGGGTGATGCCACGTTTGTGGAGCGCGCAAGGCAACGTGTCGATGAGTTGATTGATCGAACCTCGGTCATGCTAATCGCCAGCCACTCTGACGGTTTGATTGAGAGGCTGTGCAACCGTCGTATAAGCATGGCGCATGGCAAGATTATGGACGACGTTCGTACTGCAATGTAATACGTGTCTGGTTAGAGAATTCTGCTGAAGAAGGCGCATGGCAACCGAAAACGCTCTTAGTAACCGAGACGGAAAAAGCAAAATTTCGTCCTCAGCTGTGGTTGAGCTCGACAGCATAGAAGCACGCTACGCTAGGCTTTATCTTGAAAATGTTCAGCTAAAAGCGATAAACGAAAGCATTGCCAACCAGCATTCGCGAGCTGTCGCTGACTACCATGCGGTAATCAGCTCTCGGACCTGGCGGCTGGGCAGTCCGCTACGCCATGCGGTGAGTGCAGTGCGGAAAATCATGGCACTGGGCGTGCGGGCGGTGTCTGCTGTACGTCGCAGAGGCTTGATTGCTTCAGCTTCTACGTTGCTTCGGATATTGCGCGGCGAAGGAATTGGCGGGCTGTCTCAGCGACTAGGGTTATCAGGGCAGGTGTTTGGTATTGACGATGCCGAGTACACGCGGTGGATCGGCCTGTATGACAGGCCAAGCGACGAACGCAGGCTAAAAATCCGATCCGAAATAGCCCGGCTGGGGCACCAGCCGTTGATCTCGGTGATAATGCCAACATATAATCCAGATCTCCGTCATCTCGACGAGGCGATCAACTCTGTCCGCGCCCAGGTATATGAAAACTGGGAACTATGCATCGCTGATGATCTATCTACGATCCCAGGGGTGAGAGAGCTGCTCAGGCGCCACGCTGACGAGGACACGCGCATAAGGGTCGTCCTCCGTCCGGAGAATGGCCATATTTGCGCGGCCTCCAATTCCGCACTGGACCTTGCAACGGGCAGTTTCGTCGCTTTGCTTGACCACGATGATCTTCTTCCCGACCACGCGTTGTTCTATGTCGCCGAGGCAATCAACGCCAATCCCCAGGGTAAGATATTCTATTCCGACGAAGACAAGGTCACTGACGAGGGTAGACGTTGCCAGCCATACTTCAAGTCTGACTGGAACTACGATCTGTTCCTGTCCCACAATATGATTTCCCATCTTGGCGTCTACAATCGCGAACTCCTCGGCGAGATCGGTGGTTTCCGCGAGGGCCTGCATGGGTCTCAAGACTGGGATCTTGCCCTTCGAGCTTTCGAGCGGATCAGCCCTAGGCAAGTTATCCACATTCCTCGCATATTGTATCACTGGCGCATCCACCCGCAGAGCACGTCAGCCAACGGCCAGACCGCGAAGCCATATGCCTATGTTGCGGCCGAAACCGCGCTGAACGACCACTTTGCGCGAACGAAAATAGCTGCAAAGGCACGACTTGTTCCGCATCTGGGTTCATTTCGGGCGGCTTACGATCTTCCCTCTACCTTGCCCAAGGTCAGCATCATCATTCCAACGCGAAATGGCGGTAAGCACCTTGCGCGCTGCGTCGAGAGCATTCTTGAGCTGACTACCTACACTCAATTTGAAATCTTGATCGTCGACAACGGGTCGGATGAGGCAGCGAGTCTCGCCTACCTGCACGAAATTTCTCTCCACCCCTACGTCAGGCTGATACGCGACCCAGCTCCGTTCAACTATTCACGGATAAATAACCAAGCAGTTGCGCAGGCCCGTGGCGAGTTGGTGGCTCTGGTCAACGATGACGTGGAAGTCATCAGCCCGGATTGGCTCTCCGAAATGGTCTCGATAGCCATGCAGGAAGGTGTCGGCGCCGTCGGGGCAAAGCTTTATTACGGCAACGACACCGTACAGCACGCGGGAATTGTGGTTGGTGTGAACGGTATTGCTGACCACGTCCACTTGCACATACCTCGCCATTTTCCTGGCTACTTCTCGAAGGCTATGCTCATCCAGTCTTTCAGCGCAGTAACGGCGGCATGTCTGGTAGTGAGAAAATCAACCTACCAACAGGTTGGCGGATTGGACGAAGTCAATCTGACAGTCGCATTCAATGATGTTGATTTTTGCCTCAGGCTTATGGAGGCGGGGTATCGAAATGTTTGGACGCCCCAGGCTGAGCTATACCATCATGAATCTTTGACTCGTGGCGCCGAAAACACCCCTGAAAAACAGGTGCGCTTCCAGGCCGAAATCAAGTACATGCAGGAACGATGGGCGACGGCGCTGTCCCACGACTTTGCGTACAATCCCAATCTTGATAAGGCCCACGCAAACTACACGCTGGCCTGGCCGCCAACGGTGCCGGCTTTTGCCGATACTGCTGGGACCTGAAAGAGCTGGCTTTTTCCAATTGTGCCAAGCGTGAAACCAACAGTTGTCGCGATAATAGTGACATTCAACCCCGATCTATCAAAGCTGCGACAGCTAATAGCGGCTTTGGCGGGCCAGGTCGATCGCGAAATTGTCGTCGACAATGGATCGGAGCGCGATCCGGCTGATGTCTTGGGAAGCAGCCCGCGCTGCATTTTGTTGCGCGACAATGTCGGAATTGCGCAGGCGCAAAATTTAGCTATCGACGAGGCTCGCAAACAGGCATGCGACTATGTCGTCCTGTTCGACCAAGACAGCGTGCCACCGCCCGGCATGATTTCTGCCTTAGTGGCTGTTGCGGAAAAGAAGCGCTTGGCCGGTGAATTGGTTGCTGCGGTTGGCCCGGCATACATTGACCGTCGCCTCGGGAAGTCGTCTCGTTTTCTCCGCACCCGTGGATGGTCATCGTCGCTGCAGACACGTGACGTCGGTGAGACAGTCGTAGTCGATCATCTTATTGCGTCTGGCTGCCTGATACCCATGCAAGCGCTAGACCGTGTTGGCGGGATGAGGGGCGAGCTTTTTATAGACTATGTCGATACGGAGTGGAGTCTCCGGGCGGAGCATTTGCACGGGCTGTTGACCTATGGAACCTTCACCACGACACTTGATCACGAGCTGGGAGAACGCCCTATTTCTGCCTTTGGGCAGCTTTACGCCATACATTCTCCACTACGCCACTACTACCTCTTCCGGAACTCTATCTGGCTCTGGCGCCAAGCTTGGCTGCCTCTGAGATGGAAAGTGGCACGCGGCCCAAAACTGGTCCTGCGGCTGGGTTTTGTGGCTGTGTTCGGTAGGCCGCTACTGTCGCAATGGCGCATGATTACTCAGGGTCTCCGAGACGGCTTTGTCGGCAAGATGGGAAAATATGAAGACCGCTGACATCGACGTCATCATCGTCAATTTTAACGCGGGGCCCCTGCTAGCGTCGTCGGTCCAGTCAGCATTCGCCGCTGGCGCCGGGCGCGTTATCGTCTCGGATAACGGTTCTACTGACGGTAGCATCGAGAATCTTGCGAACGCCAATACCAACCCGCAGCTGACGATCATTCGCAACGGTAAGAATTTGGGTTTCGCCGCTGGGTGCAACGTCGGCGTCAAATCGGCCGTGGCCCCAAACCTCCTTTTCTTGAACCCGGACTGCAAGGTTGATGATGCCGCCTTGGAGCGGCTACTTGCTGCGCTACGATCAGATGCCAAAGCGGGCATGGTCGGCGGTTATCTTCAGAACACCGACGGAAGTGAACAGCGAGGGGGCCGCCGAAAATTCCCCACACCATCGGACGCCTTCAATCAGCTCTTTGGAATTTGCTACTGGTTAGGGCGGTTAGGGCTTTCCCGTAACCAGGATCGGGCCAATGCCGAGCCTTTGCCAACTGGGCCAGTGTCGGTCGATGCAATCTCTGGTGCCTGTATGCTCATCAGGAAAGAAGCCATGGAGGATGTGGGGCCTTGGGACGAAGGATACTTTCTTCACTGCGAGGATTTGGACCTGTGCAAGCGCTTCTCCCTGGCGGGCTGGAAGGTCATGTTTGTACCAAATGCCGTAGTGTCCCACGTAAAGGGCGCCAGCGGAGGCGTGACAAAAGTCTTTGTCGAATTGCACAAGCATCGTGGCATGCTGCGCTTCTACAAAAAATTCTATGAAGGGACATACCCTCGCCCGATGATGTGGCTAGTGACGACCGGCGTGTGGTGTCACTTCGCCGCCGTTGCGCTCCTGTCGGGCTTCAGTTCGCGGATTAGGTCCCGCTCGGCTTGACGTCTCCTTTTCAATCCGCTCTAGAGGTGTACTATTGCGGGGCGTTGCGATGTGTATGCGGAGAGTTGTGTAATGGAAATCATCAGGCACGCCCTACAAGATGTAGCAGAGATTATCCCAAAGCGGCATGAGGATGCCCGTGGCTATTTCTCCGAGATATTCAAGGATGAATGGTTTCGCACGAGCGTTGCAGATGTCGACTTCGTGCAAGAAAACCAATCTCTCAGCAGGACAACTGGTACGGTTAGAGGATTGCATTTCCAGTCCGAACCCTACGCTCAGGGAAAGCTGGTACGGTGCCTGGCTGGTTTGATCTACGATGTCGCTGTGGATATCAGAGTAGGATCGCCAAATTACGGCCAGTGGATTGCTGTGGAGCTATCCCCGGAAAGGGGTAACCAGCTCTGGATACCCGCAGGCTTTGCTCATGGTTTTTGCACGCTGAGCCCAGACTCAGTCCTCTGCTACAAAGTGACGGCTGGATACAGTCCAGACAACGATCTTGGCCTCGCTTGGGACGATCCGCAGATCGCGATATCTTGGCCTTCTGTCGCAGATGCAGATACCCTATCGGGTAAAGACAGGAAACAACCAACACTTTCCAGTCTTGGTGAGTACTTTCGGTTTTAGGTTGGGGATAATTAGATGCGAGTTCTCGTTACTGGCGGTGCTGGTTTCATTGGGTCGGCCCTTGTCAGGTATCTGGTTCACGAAAAAGGCTATGAGGTTCTCAACGTCGACAAGCTGACTTACGCCGGCAATCCGGCATCCCTGTCACTTGTCGATGACCAACCGAATTATCGGTTCCTGAAGGCCGACATCTGTGACGAAGGTGCGATGCGAACTGCCTTCGAAACCTTTCGTCCCAATCGGGTCATGCATTTGGCCGCTGAAAGTCACGTTGATCGCTCCATCACAGGCGCTCGTGCGTTCGTCGAAACCAACGTGATGGGGACGATGACGCTGTTGGAAGTTGCAAGGGCATACTGGTCCAACCTTACCGCCGAGGAGCAGAACGCGTTCCGGTTTCTTCACGTATCAACCGATGAGGTATATGGGTCATTGGGCGATGACGGGCTTTTCACCGAGACCACGCCCTACGATCCAAGCTCCCCATATTCTGCCTCCAAGGCGGCGTCGGATCACTTGGCGAAGGCTTGGGCACGCACCTACGGCATGCCGATCGTCGTGTCGAACTGCTCAAATAACTATGGGCCATACCATTTTCCGGAAAAGCTCATACCGCTGATAATCCTGAATGCTTTGGACGGCAGGCGGCTGCCGGTCTACGGCAAAGGCGAGAATGTTCGCGACTGGTTGTATGTCGATGATCACGCACGGGCGCTCGACACAATCATTTCCAATGGGCGGATCGGTGAGACCTATAATGTTGGCGGCCGAAATGAACGTCGTAACATCGATGTCGTGCTCCGGATTTGTAGCGTTCTCGACGATCTGCGGCCTGATGCACGGCCACGCGAAGCCCTGATTGACTACGTCACCGACCGGCCTGGCCATGACGCCAGGTACGCCATTGATGCAAGCAAATTGGAAACGGAACTCGGCTGGAAAGCGACAGAGACCTTTGATACCGGCATTGAAAAGACCGTGCGCTGGTACTTAGAGAATGAGTGGTGGTGGCGTCCGCTGCGTCAAGCTTACGATGGCCGGCGCCTTGGCATTGTTCAAGCCGAGCGAGCGGCCACCTAATGAGAATTGTTGTCACCGGCCGGCAAGGCCAAGTGGTAAGCGCACTTGTGGCCAGGCCACAAGGCCACGAGATTATTGCGCTTGGCCGCCCGGAACTCGACCTAGAGCATCCAGCCTCAATCAAGTCGGCGCTGGTTGACTCGCGACCCCACGTCATCATCTCGTCGGCGGCGTATACTGCCGTAGACAAAGCCGAGACTGAGCCCGCCCTTGCATTTGGCGTCAATGCCGAAGGGCCTCGGGCGATAGCCGCGGTTGCGGCGGATATGGGCATTCCGATCATCCACTTGTCCACCGACTACGTGTTCAATGGCGGCAAAGCGTCTGCATATGTCGAAACGGACCAGACGGATCCGCTGGGGGTCTATGGAGCGTCAAAGCTTCTAGGCGAAGCGTCAGTGGCCGCCGCTGCCGGGGACCATGCAATATTGCGGACCGCTTGGGTCTACAGCCCATATGGCGCTAACTTTGTGAAAACAATGCTTCGCTTGGCCCAAACGCGGGATGAAATACGTGTGGTGGCAGATCAGGTTGGTAATCCCACAAGTGCACTTGATATTGCAGATGCTGTTATCGCGGTGGCTAGAAATCTGAAGGCGCAAGAGAGAGATGCTAGTCTGCGCGGCATCTTTCATATGACAGGAACTGGCAGCACGAGTTGGGCATCCTTTGCCTCAAAGATTTTCGAACTATCCGCAGCGATGGGTGGGCCCACATCTCGCGTAGTCGAAATTCCATCTAGCGAGTACCCGACCCCGGCACCGCGACCTTCAAATTCGCGGCTGAACTGTCAGAAGCTTCGTGACACCCATGGTTTAACACTCCCCGATTGGGAGAGGTCCCTGGAGGTGGTTATGCAGCAGCTCGTGCCTTCGATTGCACAAAACGTCTAGGGAGTAGAATTTTGAAGGGTATCATCCTAGCTGGCGGTAGTGGCACGCGTCTGTATCCCGTGACGCTCGCCGCATCAAAACAGCTGCTCCCCGTCTATGACAAGCCGATGATCTATTACCCGCTGACCACATTAATGTTGGCCGGCATCAGGGACATCATGATCATCACAACCCCACATGACTCCGAAAGCTTCAAGCGACTGCTGGGTGACGGGACGCAGTGGGGAATCCAAATTACCTATGCTGTGCAACCGCATCCCGCAGGTCTTGCGCAGGCCTACATAATCGGCGCCGACTTTGTCGCCGGCGACTCCTCGTGCCTCATACTCGGCGACAACCTGTTCTTTGGCCACGGTTTCACCGACACGCTGAAATCGGCCCAAAGCCGCAGCGAGGGTGCGACCGTATTTGCCTACCATGTCGCAGATCCCACCCAGTACGGCGTCGCTGAGTTCGACGACCAAATGCGGGTGTTGTCGATCGAGGAAAAGCCAAAAGAACCCAAATCGTCCTGGGCCGTTACGGGTCTTTATTTCTATGACCGGGACGTGGTGGAGATCGCAGCAAGCATCAAACCGTCCCATCGGGGCGAACTTGAAATTACTGACGTCAACAAGGTCTATCTCGAGCGCGGGAAGCTCAACGTCGAACTCCTGGGCCGTGGCTTTGCCTGGCTCGATACCGGCAGCCCAAGCAGTCTGCTGGAAGCCGGCGAGTTCGTCGCCACCCTTGAAAAGCGTCAGGGTTTCAAGATTGCCTGCCCGGAAGAGATCGCTTTCAATCAGGGCTATATCAACGCCGAGGACCTGCAAAAGCTGTCGGTGAAACTCGGCAAGGGAGAATATGCCCGCTACCTGCTAAAGCTGCTCAAATAGGGTCGGCGTCTAGTCGACGCCGGCTGCAAAGCAAAAAGGCCAACCCGAAACCCAAAGCGAATAGTATCGGACCTGCGACCAGCAGGGCGTCGCGCAGCAGCGCCACCACATTGGCCAGGTGCCCCTTCAATCGGGTATGGCTGAGCATCCCAGCCACATCGCCGTCGGTGGGCCGCACACTTTCATGCAGCGCGGCACGGATAGTGGTGTCATCCAGCAGGCCCGCCAGCCGATTAGAGTCGGGATAAGGGATGTGCATGAATTCGGCATTGGTTAGAACGGACAGGTCACCTGTCGCGTAATACTGGGCAACGTTCTGTTGTTGAACTTCGGTCAGCCCGTGTCGCGCCAGAATGCTGGACCACGTGCCGGTATAACCCACGGCAACGATGGCCGTGATCATCACCGCACCCCAGATCGCAGGCAATTGCGCCAGCCGCTGTCCCTTTGCGGTCAACACGAACAGCGCTGCCAGACTGATCGGGTACGCCACGATCAGCAGATCGAGATAGCGCGAGGACATGACGACAGCGGCGCGTCCCACCGCTAGTGACAGCATCTGCGTACCGATCCAGCCGGCGAGGCCCAGCATCAGCCATGCAATGCTCACGAGCGCCGGCCGCTGGCGGAACACGGCAAAAGCCAGCCAGAACAGCGGGAATTGAACGAATGCCGTGCCGAACACAGTGGCGAGCGGCAAGGCGCTGATACTGATGATCGCCGTGACGATTTCGAGCAGGCTATGGGCCTTGAGCGCGTCATGGCCAGGCACATCGGTGATGAAGTAAATCATCACCGCCGTGATCGCCGTCAGTATGACGAGTGATGCGAATTCGGGCCAGGATCGGCCGCGGACACCCGCAACGATTTGCAGCAAAAGCACCGGGATCGCTGCCGCAACGGTCAGGGCACCCGAGGACATAGAAAAATAGGCGCACACCGACAGGACGACGGCTAAAAGCCAGCGCCATGAAAGCGCATGGCCGCGAAGGAACAGATATAGCGCGCCAAGCGAAAACAGCAGCAGGAAATAGAATTGCGACTGGAACCCCGAGAGCAGGTTCTCCCAACCGATCGGGATGATGAAGGTGATGGCCGTAAACACCGCCAGTGCCATGTGCCGTGATGGCGCAACCAACCCAGCCAGAACGGCAAAGAGCACACCAGAAAACACCGCGTGCATTCCGGCATTGACGATCATTTGCAAAACAGGATCCCATTGTCCTGCCAGTTCGAACAGCCCCAATGCAAGGAGTCTGGGAAAGAAGATGCGGTGCTCGTTATGCGACGAAAACAGCACCTGCCAATCCAGCGTGCCGTTCAGATATGGCTTGTAGAGATTAGCCGCCTCAGCATCCCACTGATCCCAGAACGGCAGTGGACTGGCAAAGGCCTTGAGCAACACCAGCTTGCTGCCCAGAACCAGCAGGAAGATTGCCAGAGCCATACCGGTCACGGGCCAAATCTTTGCCGGTTTCGTACCGTCAAAATCACTCACCGCGCGACCTGTTTGAAAGTGAACAGCTTATGACCAAAATAGCTGGTTAGGATGGGGCTGATTACGCCGATGGTGTGGGCGATGAATTCTGCGTTCCAGGTGAACTGGGTCATGGGGAAGAGCCAGTTGACGAGGCCCACGCTGATGAGCCAGACCTGGATAAGGCTCACGACGTTGACGGCGGCGAAGCGAATGAATTCGGAGCCGACGGTCTGTCCCGATTCCTCGAACACGAATTCTCGGGCGAGGATATAGGCTGTCACCATGCCGAACAGATAGGCGATCACGACTGCTACCTCGAACGGCATAACCAGTGACAGCAGAACGCGCGAGCCGATATTGACCCCTGCCGCAAGGCTGCCAGTGACTAAGAAGCGGACGAACGGGTTGGCCTTGAGCGCGTGGAGCCTGCTCACTTTACCGCCTCAGCCATGGCACGGCCAAGCCGAATGCTTTCGGCGACACCGCGGTCTTCGGGGTAGTAGTAGCAGGTATCGGCAATCTGTAGCCCGGCAATTTCAGTTTGCACCGGGGGCAGCTTGTCGAGGAAATTGGGCTCGCAGATCGGCTGGGCATGGCGCAGACGCCCTACCTTGGCATCCAGGATGTCCGCATCGGTGATCGCCGGATTGATGCGCTTGATGTACCCCAGGGCCTCATCGATGAACTGCTGGTCTGACCACTGCCATTTGGGCTGGGTCGCCGGCATGTAGTACGGTACGTAGACCACTCCGGCATCGAGCGGACGCAGGTTAGAAAACTCGATGATGCCAGGAATTTCGATGTCATCTTCGATAATGTTCAGCCAGAAATGCGATGTTACCGGCTTCTTGAGTTTGAACAGAAGGCAGACCACACCGATATTCCGGATGGCATCATATTTCGCCTTTGTGGTTTCAGAGAAATCGGGAACCAGCTTGCTGAGAAGCGGCGTCGGTACCGTGGAGATGACCGCATCGGCGAGATGGGTTTCATTACCAGCGCGTATGCCGACGACCTTACCATTCTCAGTTACCACTTGCTGAGCCGGCATTCCAAGATGGATACGCCCCCCCTTCTTCCGAATGTCGTCGGCAATAGCCTCGACTAACGCCTCCGATCCGCCGTCAATGTAACCCAGTTGCTCCTTGAAAAGACTCTGCCGCGAATTGCCAATCCGGCGAATACGCGTAGCGATCCAGGAGGCCGACACCTCATCCGCGAGCTCGTAGAATTTGAGCTCCTGCAGCCGCTTCCAAAGCTTGTTGTAGACTGACTTACCAGCACCGCCCTCGATCCACTGGCGCGACGTCAGGTGTTCGATGTTGTTGAAATTGCGGGCCTTGGTTGTGAGGAAGACCTGCAGGCCGTAGCGGAACTTCTCGATTAAGCTGAGATGCGGGAACTTAAGCAGGGCAATCGGATCGCCCCATTTGTGCACTTGGCCTTTCATGTAATAAGCCATGGTGGTCGCGGTCCATTTCATCTTCTCAGAGATGCCGAGCTCCGCCATTAGGTCGAAGGTCGGCTGGTCTGACTTACAAACGAAATGGTAGAATCGCTCGATCGACATCCCGGAAAAGTCGAAATGCGCGGCCATGCCGCCCACTTTGCTGTCGGCCTCGAAGACATCGACCTCGTGACCCAGAGTGACTGCGCGCTGCGCGGCGGCCAGACCCATGGGGCCAGCGCCTAGAACGATGATGCGGGCCATTTGAGGCTCCTCAAAACTCCAGCACGATCGTGCCGAATTGCGGATCAAGGTAGGTTTCGGACAGCGCCTGGTGCAACGGTGTCGCCGTAACGCCAAAGATTGCCGGCCAGTCAATCACGGGAAAGACCTCGGGAATAACCAAGGCCTCGAGTTGACGGGTGGTGAAAGGCGGATTTTTGTCGAATATGGCGTAGGTCCACAACAGCAGCCAGAAGACCGAATAGGGGATGTGAACCAGCTTTGCCCGGGGTTTCACGATCGCGTGGATCATGCGGATGAGCGCGCCATAGTTGGTCTTTTCCAACCCGGAAATATCGTAGGTGCCGGTAATTCGACGCTCGATACAGGCGATATTGATGGCGACGAAATCGCCGGCATAAAGAGGCTGGCGCACGTAGTTGCCACGCCCGGGAATCGGAAAGACGGGTACGCGGTCCATGAAGCGGCGCAGCCAGCCAAGATGCTTGCGGTCGAACCACCCGAACATCAAGGTGGGGCGCAACACGACATGTGGCACCAGACTGGCATCGAACAATTTTTCCTGCGCGGTCTTTGTGCGAGTGTAGAAATCGTCGGCAGTAGAATTCACCACCGAGGATGAAATGCCGACGAAATAAGGCACCTCGTGCTGCTCAATGGCAGCAAGGATGAGTTTCGTCGCCTCGACATTGTTATCCCAGAACTCCTGCTCATTCAGACCACCGATCTGCGCGTGGACAACAGCGACGGAGTCGGCTCCGGCAAACTCTTCGGTCCAAGAGCCCGGTCGAGCCAGGTCAGCCTCGACAATCCGGACCTCGGGGTGAATCTGGCGAAACAGGGCCGTATTGGCTCCGTGTTTGTCGATGCCAACGAGTTCCAGGTCAGGATCACGCTTCAGGCGCGCAACCAGGTTTTGTCCCAGAAGGCCTGCTGCGCCGGTAATAACGATCTTTCTCACGAGACCTCTAAATATTGAGCTTGTTGAAGATCGGCGCGGGAATCTCGCGGATGATGCGCATGATCAGCCACCATTTACCCGGCGCGTATTGAATGGGACCGCCCTTGTCGGCAGCGCGCCTTACGATCTGTGCAACGTCTGCAGGGTTCGCCAACTTGGCTCCCTTGCTCTTGAGATCGGCGGTCATTGCAGTGTCAGTGGGGCCTGGCTTGATCACCACGGCGCGCGGCCCTTTGCCGGCAAAACGATGAGCGATGCCCTGAACCAGGGTAGCAATGCCAGATTTGGCAGCGCCATACACAAAATTGCTGCGCCGGCCTCGGTCGCCCGCAACCGATCCCAAGACGACCAGCGAACCGCTACCCTGCTGCTCAAGTCGATCGGCAATCGCCAGGCTCCAAAGTGCCTGGCTGGTAAAGTTCGCGGACAGGATCTTTGCCGCGTGGTCGGAGTCGGTCTCGGCAAGCCTCTGTTCGCCTAGTAGGCCATAGGCGACAATCGCATGGTCCATACCGCCAATGGAACTCACCAGCGTATCCAGCGTACCTGACGCATTGCCGGCCTCGAAATCGACCAACGCCACTTCTACTTGTGCGGCACCACGCACTTTGAGATCAGTGGCGATTTGGTCCAGGCGGTCCTTATTACGGCCAACAAGAACGAGCCGGGCCCCCTCAGTTGCATAAATCCGCGCGGTGGCCTCGGCGATCCCCGAAGCTGCACCAAGGATCAACACGCGTAGTGGGTTACTCATTGGTGCTCTCCAAGCCGACGCCAGAATGTTGAAGCAAAGGCGGGGTCGACATGCGCGGTGAATTCTTCCAACTGGGGGTATGTCGAGCGGAACAGCCTAGGAGGCATCCGCCCATCTTTGGCCGGGTAAAGCCGACCCCCGGCCTCTTCGACGATGGCGTCAAGACTGTCAAGAATCTTGAGGGTGCTTTCCCCGCGGTTGGGGAAGTCCAACGCCAGTGTGGTACCTTCCCGCGGGAAGGATAGCATGCCAGGCGACGCCAAGG
>VFQU01001366.1_pt1 | contig 14726 bp, 14 predicted proteins | sample 3512311 | NCBI WGS metagenome assembly VFQU01 (sample SAMN10412377, study PRJNA504923) | tailings metagenome | isolation source: Relicate 3 Philex TSF3 active mining site | place: Philippines: Tuba, Benguet | collected 2017-08-29
GGTCTTCGACCAGATCTCGCGGAAGAACTTGCCGTCCTTGTAGATGCGATGGCGACCATCGTCGGTGTGGTGGATCACCGGGAAGCGGCTGTCGCCGTACTTGCTCGCCAGGTCCGGCCAGTCGCGCGGCAGGAGGTGGGCGTGGGTGTCGATCTTGAGCATGGCGGGATTGTAGGCCGCGGGGCCGGCCAAGGGTTCACGGCGGGCCGGGGACGGCGCGGCATACTGGCGGTCAACCATTCCGGCCGTGCCGCGTTGAGGGTCGACATGAGCGCACTTTCGAGCCTTGAATCGCCCCTGCTGGCCTGGATGGCCGGCTTCGAGCCCGCCGCGGAAACGGCGACGTCCTCGCCCGCGAAGGTGCGCGGGCGCGAGGCGCTGGACGGCTTCCTGCAGTCGGTCGAGCGCCGCGCGCTGGCCATGCTCGAGTTCGGCACGCGGCATCGCGAGGAGGCGCTCGACCTGCTGCAGGATTGCATGCTGCGCTTCGTGCGCAGCTACGCCGGGCGGCCGCAGGCCGAGTGGGCGCCGCTGTTCTTCCGGGTCGTCAACAACGCCCTGATGGACTGGCAGCGGCGCCGCGTGGTGCGCGAGCGGGTGCTGGCCTGGTGGCCGTTCGGGCGGCGCGACGAGGACGGTGGCGAAAGCGCCGTCGAGCCGAGCTTTCCGGCGCCCGAGCACGAGCGCCCCGACGTGCAGCACGATCGCGCCACGCTGGCGGCCTCCATGCACGCGGCGCTGCAGCGCCTGCCGACCCGGCAGCGCCAGGTCTTCCTGCTGCGCGAGTGGCAGGGCCTGAGCGTGGCCGAGACCGCGCAGGCGCTGGCGATCGCCGAGGGCAGCGTCAAGGCGCATCTGTTCCGTGCCCATGCCAAGCTGCGCGAGGCGCTGGCCGCCCATGTCTGAGCCGACCCGCAACGAACACGACGCCGCCGAACGCGCCGCCGGCGAGGCGGTGCTGGCCTGGCTCGACGAGCGGGCAGAGCACCTCGATGCGGTGACGCTGGCCAAGCTCGGCCGGGCCCGCCGCGCAGCGCTTGCGCAGCCGCGCGGTCCGCGTCTTGCGTGGACCTGGGCGGCGGGCGCGGCGGCGGCCTGCGTGCTGGCGCTGGCCCTGTGGCCGCGCGCCGCGATGGAGCCCGTACCGCCCGCGCCGGTGTCGATGGAGACCTTCAGCCTGCTGGCATCGCCGGCTGATGCGGAGCTGCTGGAATCGCTCGACTACTACCTGTGGCTCGAGGCGCAGGCCGAGGCGGAGCCGGACCATGCGGGCTGAGTCGGTGCGCGCGGCCTGTCTGGCGCTGGTCCTCGCCCTGCTGCCGATCGCGGCGCCGGCGCAGGACTGGGACGACCTCGATGACGCCGAGCGCGCGGTGCTCGCGCCCTTCGCCGACGGTTGGGTGGAGCTGCCGCCGGAACAGCGCGCGCGACTGCACGAGAGTGCGAAACGCTGGATCGCACTGCCGCCCGAGCAGCGCCGCGACCTCGCCGACCGCATGGCCTTCTGGCAGTCGCTGCCCGAGGAGGACCGTCGACGCCTGCGCGAGCGGCATCGCGAGCGGCAGGACGCAGGCGCCGCGCTGCGCAAGCGCTTCGAGTCGCTGCCGCCGGAGCAGCGCCGCGAAATCCGCAAGCGCCTCGAATCGATGACGCCCGAACAGCGCCGCGCGTTCTTCGCCGGCCTGTCCATGGGCCATCGCGCCGGTGCCGGCGACGGTCGCATGCGCGCGCTGTTCGAGCGCCTGCAGCCCGAGGAGCGCCGTGACCTGCGCGAGCGCATGGCGCGGCAGTCGCCGGAGACCCGCCAGCGGGCGATGCGCCATGCCGTCGGCCTCGACGGCGAGGCGGCGGAAGCGTGGCTGCGCCGGCTGCTGGCGACGCCCGACGATGCCGCGCTGCAGGCGCTGGTGGACAGCCAAACCGAGGCGCGGCGCGGGCGCTGAGCGCGCCCGGCCCGCGACGAGAGCGAAGAGGGAGGAGACTGCGACATGACCGACTCGATGTTCGACGGGCCCTTGCCCGACGTCGATCTCGCGCCGCTGCCGGCATCCGTGCCGGCGCCGGTACGCGCCAAGGCCAGCGACGCCGAGCAGGCGGTGCTGCTGCTCAACCGCATCGCGCCAGGCGCCTTCTTCAGCGAGCGTGAGCGCGTCGCCGCGCTCGGCCTCGAGGCCTACCTCGAGGAGCAGCTGGCGCCCGAGGCGATCGACGACAGCGCCATAGACGCCGTGATCGCCCAGGCCCTGCCGACGCTGGCGATGAGCCGCGCCGAGCTGCTGGCGCGCGGCCGCGAGATGGGCGGACCGCAGGCGATCGGCCGCGAGCTGGTCGTCGCCCAGCTGCTGCGCAGCCTGTACAGCCGGCGGCCGCTGCTGGAGGCGATGGTGGGCTTCTGGAGCGACGTGCTGAACATCCAGTCGTCCTCGGCCATTCTGGCCATCTACAAGGCGCTCGACGACCGCGAGGTGGTGCGCGCCCACGCGCTCGGCCGCTTCCGCGACCTGCTCGGCGCCAGCGCCAAGTCGCCGGCGATGCTGGTCTACCTCGACAACGCCAGCAACGGCCGCAGCGGCATCAACGAGAACTACGCCCGCGAGCTGATGGAGCTGCACACGCTGGGCGTGGACGGCGGCTACGGCGAGGACGACGTCGTCGACGTCGCCCGCGCGCTGTCCGGCTGGAGCATCCATCCGACCTTCCACGTCTTCCAGTTTCGCCCTTCCTGGCACGACACCGGCGCCAAGCGCGTGCTCGGCGTCGACCTGCCGGCCGGCCGCGGCATCGAGGACGGCGAGCAGGTGCTCGACATCCTCGCCGCGCACCCGTCGACCGCGCGCCACCTCGCCACGCGCCTGGTGCGCCGGTTCTTCGCCGACCGGCCGAGCGCGGCGCTGGTCGACGCTGCCGCCCAGGCATTCCTCGGCAGCGGCGGCGACATCCGCGCGATGCTGCGCGCGCTGTTCCGCCACCCGGCTGCGCGCGAAGCCGCGCCGGCCAAGTTCAAGCGGCCGCAGGAGTACGTGCTGTCGGCGATGCGGGTGATTGGGGCCCAGCTCGAGGGCAACGGCGTGCGCGTGCTGCTGGAGACGCTGACCCGCCTGGCCCACGTCCCGTTCCAGTGGCCGGCGCCCAACGGCTATCCCGATGCGGCCGGCTACTGGCTCAACAGCAACGCCATGCTCAATCGCTGGAACTTCGCCTTCGACCTGACCCGCCCCGGCGGCGCCTTCCGCATCCAGTGGGACGCGCTGCTGCAGGGCGTCACCACGCTGCCGGCGCTGGTCGAGCGGCTGGCCGCGCTGATCGGCCTCGCGCCGCTCTCCGGCGGCGCCCGCTCGCTGTGGCTGAAGACCGCCATGCAGCTCGGCGGCGGCCAGTTCAGTACCGCCAATCGCAACGCCGTCGCCGGCACGCTCGCCGCCCTGATGCTGGGCAGCGACGTGTTCCAGCGCCGCTGAACCGGAGGATTCCCCATGCGCATGAATCGTCGCAGCTTCCTCCAGGGCTCGATGCTCGCCGCCGGCGCACTGTCGCTGCCCGGCCTGTCGCTCGGCTTCGCCGGCAAGTCGGCCGGCGGCGGCGCGCTGGTCGCGGTGTATCTGCGCGGCGGCGCCGACGGCCTCAACATCGTCGTGCCGCACGCCGACGCCGACTACTACCGCCTGCGGCCCGGCATCGCGGTGCCCAGGCCCGGCCAGGCCAATGGAGCGCTCGACCTCGACGGCTTCTTCGGCCTGCATCCTTCGATGGCGCCGCTGCAGCCCGCCTACGCCGCCGGCGACCTCGCGCTGGTCCACGCCTGCGGCGGCCTGCACGGCTCGCGCTCGCATTTCGATGCGCAGGAGCTGATGGAGCGCGGCGTCGACAGCAAGTCCGGCGCGACCAGCGGATGGCTGGGGCGCGCCGTCGAGATGCTGCCCGGCGCGGGCGAGGTGCCCTTTCTCGCGGCCGGGGTCGGCAGCGCGGTGCCGCGGGCGCTGTCGGGCCCGGTGCCGGCGCTGGGCATCGCCAGCCTCGACGGCTTCGACCTGGCCTGCGCAGAGGCGGACAAGACGGCGGCGCGCTACGCCATCCTCGGCGGCTATCCCAGCGGTACGCCGACCGGCATCGCCGCGCTGCAAACGCTCGAAGCGATCGACCTGCTCGAGGATGCCAATCCCTCGGCGATCGCCACCGACCCGGCGGCGAGCTATCCGACCGGCGGCTTCGGCAACAACCTGCGCCAGCTGGCTCAACTGCTCAAGGCCGACATCGGTCTGCGCGCCGCCGGCGTCGACCTCGGCGGCTGGGACCATCACAACAACGAAACGCAGGCCTTGGCGCCGCTGCTGGATGAACTCGCCCGCGGGCTCGCCGCCTTCCGCACCGATCTCGGCCCGCTCGCGCAGCAGGTCAGCGTGGTGGTGATGAGCGAGTTCGGTCGTCGCGCCTTCGAGAACGGCTCGGCGGGCACCGACCACGGCGCGGGTAACCTGATGCTGGTGTTGGGCGGCGGCGTGCGCGGCGGGCGGGTCTACACGCAGTGGCCCGGGCTGAAGGACGCCGACCTCGATCGCGGCGATCTCAAGATCACCGTCGACTACCGCCAGGTGCTCGGCGAGGTGATCGGTGCGCGCCTGCCCGAGGCCGATCCGAGCTACGCGCTCGCCGACTACGCCGGTGGTCCGGCGCTCGGGCTGTTCTGACGGCGACGCCGCTCAGCCCGCCAGCCACGCCGCGAACGCGGCGTAGGCCGGGATGCCGAGCGCGAGGTTGAACGGGAAAGTGATGCCCAGTGAGGCCGTCACGCAGCGCCCGGTATCGGCCTCGGGGACCGAGGCGCGCACCGACGCCGGCGCGGCGATGTAGGACGCGCTGGCCAGCATGGTGCCGAACACCGTCGCGCCGGCCGTTCCCAGGCCGACGGCGTGGGCCACGGCGACGCCGGCGATGCCGTGCAGCAGCGGCAGCGCCGTGCCGTAGACCAGCAGCCGCGCCGCACCGTTGCGCAGCTGGCGCAGCTGGCCGGCGGCGACCAGGCCCATGTCGAGCATGAACAGCATCAGCATGCCCTGGAACAGCTGGAAGTACATCGCGTCGACGGCCTTGACGCCGCCCTCGCCGGCGATCGCGCCGATGGCGAGGCCGCCGAGCAGCAGCATCGCGGTCTTGCCGGTGAGCACCTCGCGGATCTGCGTCCAGGACGGCCGTCCGCCGCCGCGTGCGAGGCCGATGCCGAGCAGGATCGCCGGGATCTCCAGTGCGACCAGCAGGGCGACCAGCACCGGCTCGGCGCCGGTACCGCTGCGCTCGGTGAACTGCTGCGCGGCGATGAAGGTGACGGCCGACACCGAGCCGTAATGCGCCGCCAGCGCGCCGGCCTGCAGCGGCGCATCGCGCAGCCAGACGCGCGCCAGCGCGTAGGCGGTCGCCGCGGTGGCGATGCCGGCCAGCACGGTGACCACCAGTAGCAGCGCGAGGTTGTCGGGCGCATCCTGGCGCAGCGCGACGCCGCCCTTCAGGCCGATGGCGAGCAGCAGGAAGATCGACAGGTAGGCCTGGATCGCCGGCGGGATCTCGAGGTCGCTGCGCAGCACGCGCGCCACCAGGCCCAGCCCGAAGGCCAGGACGACGGGCGAGAGCAGGTTGGCCGACAGCAGGTCGGCGGTCGACATGGTCGCGCGAGCCTCAGGCGTAGCGGGCGGGAGCGGGGTTCAGATGGCCGCAGTGCGCGCAGGTGCGGTTTGCGGTCGAGCGGTAGAAGCGGTCGAACACCGCCGGGAAGTCGTTCTCGATGTCGAGCAGCGGGAAGAACTCCTCGTAGACCTTGTGGTTGCAGCGCTCGCAGTACCACTGCAGGCCGTCCAGCTCGTGCGCCAGGCGCCTGCGTTCCACCACCAGGCCGACACCGCCCGCCGAGCGCTGCGGCGAATGCGGCACCCGCGGCGGCAGGTAGAACATCTCGCCGGCGCGGATCGGGATGTCGCGCGCCGCGCCGTCCTCCTGCACGCGCAGCACCATCTCGCCCTCGACCTGGTAGAACAGCTCCGGACCCTCGTCGACGTGGTAGTCGGTGCGCTGGTTGGGCCCGCCGACGACCATGACGATGAAGTCGCCGTCGACGATGCACTTGTTGCCGACCGGCGGCTTCAGCAGGTGACGGTGCTCGTCGATCCAGCGCTGGAAGTTGAACGGGGCGGGCAGGGTCATGGGGGCGGGCGGCGGGGATCAGCGCATAGCGTACCGCCGCCCCCGCCCGCGGTCAGCGTGCTGCCTCGCTGACCACCACGCCCTCGATCACCACGCCGGTGACCCGGCTGGCGTGTTCGAGCGGATCGCCGTCGAACAGGGCGAGGTCGCCGTCCTTGCCCACCGCCAGGCTGCCCACGCGCCCGTCGAGGCCGAGAATGCGCGCCGCGTCCAGGGTGATGCTGGCCAGCGCCGCGTCCGCCGGCAGGCCGTAGGCGGCCGCCATCGCCGCCTCGAACAGCACCACGCGGGTCTTCGGCACGTAGGCCTCGTAGCCGGACTGCAGGGCGAAGCGGATGCCGGCCTCGTGCAGCGCCCTGGCGGTGGTGAAGCTGGCGTTCTCCAGCTCGCCGAACTGCCGCGCCATGGTCGGGTGCAGGATCACCGGCACGCCGGCTGCGCGGATCGCGTCGAGCGCCAGGTAGGCCTCGGCCGCGCCGTCGAGCACGATGCGGATGCCGAACTCCTCGGCCAGGCGCAGCGCCGAGCGGATGTCCTGGTCGCGATAGGCGGTGACCAGCAGCGGCACCCGGCCGGCCAGCACCTCACCCAGCGCTTCCATCTCGAGGTCGCGCGGACCGGCCGCGTCGCCCTTGGCCTTCGCGCGCTTGGCGCGGTACTCGCCGGCCTTGATCAGCTGCTGGCGGAGCAGGGCGATCTGCTTGGCGCGCGTGCCCGGCGTGCGGTTCTCGGCGCCGAACGCGCCTGGCCCGAGATGCGAGGCGAGCATCGCGAAGGGCACCTCCACCGCGTCATCGACCGTGCTGCCGCGGGTCTTCACCACCATGGTCTGTCCGGAGACCAGCGCGCCGGGACCGTGGCCGGTGTGCAGCGTGGTCACGCCGAAGCCGCGCAGCCAGTCGACCAGCGCCTCGCGGGCGTTGTAGGCGTCGATGGCGCGCAGCTGCGGCTGGATCGGTGCCGACGCCTCGAGCTGGTCCTGGTCGTGCGGCTGGTTGAGGTAGCCGGCCAGGCCGACGACGCTGCGCGCATCGACCAGTCCGGGCGTGGCGACGGCCGCGCGCAGCACCTGCACGCCTTCCGGAATGACGATCTCGTCCTGCTTGCCGACGGCGGCGATCCTGCCGTCGCGGACCAGCACCGCGCCGCGCTCGATCGGGGCGCCTTCCAGCGTGTGCAGGCGATCGGCCAGCACGGCGAGGTCCTGCGCCGCCAGCGGCGCCGTCGCGATGCAGGCGGCCAGGGCGAGGATGCAGCGGGGAAACGCGCGGTTCACAGGCCGCCCTCCAGTTCGAGAATGTGGTCGGCCAGGGCGTCGCGGCCGGCGCCGAAGCCGCCGTTGGCGTACAGCGCGTCGGCCGGGTCGGCCAGGTCGTACACCTTCTCGCCCTCGACCCAGGTCTCCAGCACGCGGGTGTAGGTGCTGAAGGGATCGCCGTCGAGGATGACGAAGTCGGCATCCTTGCCCGGCGTCAGCGAGCCGACCCGGTCGGCGAGGTCGAGCATCCAGGCGCCGTTGATGGTCAGCGCGGCGAGCGCCTGCTCGCGGGTGATGCCGAAGCGGATGCCCATCGCGCCCGAGCGCAGGAAGTGCCGCGAGTCGGTGATCGGGTCGTCGGTGTGGTAGGCGAACAGCGCCCCGGCCTCGGCGAGCAGACGGCCGTTGTCGGGCACCAGGTTCATCGCCTCGAGCTTTCCGCCCGGACTGTCGACGTGGATGATCGAGGCGGCCACGCCGGCCTCGGCGATCTCCTTCGCCACCAGGCCGGCTTCGCTGACGTGGTGCAGCACCACGCGCAGATCGAACTCCTCGGCCAGCCGCAGCACGGTCAGCACGTCGTCGTGGCGGTGCGTGTGGTGGTGCACGACCCGCGCGCCGCCGAAGGCGTCGCACATCGCCTCCTTGCCGAGGTCGCGGGCCGGGCGCTTGTCGGCGGCGAGCCTGGGGTCGGCGAGCTTGCCGCAGTAGTCCTGCGCGGCGACCAGATGGGCGCGCATCAGCGCCGCCGACTTGCCGCGCGTGCCGGGGAACGGCGCCGGGCGCAGCGGGTTGGTGCCGTTGGCCATCTTGATGCCGCCGGCGATCGCGCCGTCGGCGTCGCGCAGGGCGAGGTCCTCCACGCTGTTGCCGCGGCGCAGCTTGAGGTAGACGGTCTGGCCGCTGAGCAGGTGGCCGGAGCCGGGCATGACGTTGACGGTGGTGATGCCGCCGGCCCGCGCCTTGATGATGCCGCCGTGGCGGACGTTGATCGAGTCGAGCGCGCGCACGTCGGACTGGATCGGCGCGCTGCCGTCCGCGCCGGCCACCTGGCCGATGTGCGAATGGGTGTCGACCAGCCCGGGGAGGATGATCCTGCCGGAGACATCGCGGACCTCGGCGTCGGCCGGTATCGCGATGCCCGCGCCCAGCGCCTTGACCTTGCCGTTCTCGACCAGCAGCGTCGCGCCGGCGATCGGCGGGCCGTCGACCGGGTGGACCGTCGCGCCGGTCAGGGCCAGCGGGCGCGCCTGTGCGGCGAGCGCGAGCGGCAGCAGCAGGAAGCAGGCGAGCGGCGTTCGCATGGGCGATCTCGGCGTGAGCGGAACGCGGAGACTACGTGGATGGTCGTCGACGCGCCATTCACGGATGGGTCGGCAACGCCACGGCGTGGCCGCGGTCGCAGGGTCGCCGCTCAGGCGGCGGCCGCCTCCACCGTGGGCACCGTCTCCGGCGGCAGCAGGTGTGCGGCCAGCCCGCGCAGCAGCGCCTTCGCGGAGGAGTGCAGCTCGCGGTTGACGTTGAACAGGGTCGACAGCTCCAGCTCGTCGAGCTGGCGCTCGCCGGCCGCGCGGTACAGATCGGCGACGGTGGCGTCGCGGGCGATGCGCATCTCGTGGCGCAGGCGCGACAGCGCCTCGATCAGCGAGTGCGGGTCGTGGCCCGGATCGAGATGGTCGAGTCCGTCGTAGAGCTTGCCGGCCTGCGCCTCCAGCCGCTCGACCCACCGATCGGTGGAGTCGCGCATCGCCAGCCTGAGCTCGACGAGGTTCTGGCGGATGTCCTTGACCGACTTCGCCGCGATCACCGCCAGCCGCATCGCCTCCAGCTGGTGCGCCAGCACCCGGCCGATGTCGGTGGGCAGCTCGCGTGCCTGCACGGCGATCACGTACTCGGCGAGTTCGCCTTCGAGCCGCTTGAGCCGCTCGTAGCGCTGGCCGAAGCTGCGTCGCCCGGCGCCCGGCTCGCTGGCGTCGGGATCCGGCCACGGCGTGCGCGCCGGCGGATGCAGGCGCAGCGCGTAGCGATTGAGCCCGATCGCCATGCACAGCGCGCGCCTGACCTCCTTGCGCACGGCCTCCGCGCCCGCCTCGGGCACGTCGGTGCCGGCCCCGTGCAGATAGCGGTTGACCAGCGAGGCCGGGCTGCGGAAACACCGGCCGAGCAGGCGCGCGGCGGCCGGCACGAACGGCAGCATCACCGCGATGCCGACCAGGTTGAAGCTGGTGTGGAAGGCGACCAGCCGCAGCAGCGGGTCGTGCAGCGCGCCGACCTGCCCGAGCAGGGCCAACAGCGGATGCAGCAGGGGCAGGGCGATCATCGCCTTGACGAGGTTGAACCCGACGTGGGAGGCGGCGACCCGCTGCTTGTCGGGACTGCCGCCCACGGCGCCGATCACCGCCGTCACCGTCGTGCCGATGCCGGTGCCGATGGCGAAGGCGGCGGCCGATTCGAGCGTCAGCACGCCGCCGTGCAGCGCGCTCAGCGCGATCATCATCGCCGCCGAGCTGGACTGGATCACCGCCGTGACGCCGACGCCGATCGCTGCGAGCACCAGCAGCGGCAGGTGCGCAAACGGGCTGACGTCGAACTGCCGCGCATAGGCATCGACACCCTGCTTCATCAGGTCGAGGCCGAACAGCAGCAGGCCGATGCTGACCATGAAGCCGGACACCTGGCGCAGCTGGCCTTCGCGCGGCAGCAGGACGGCGCCGAGGCCGCCGACGCCGAGCAGTCCGAAGGCGATCCGGCTGAGGTCCAGCTTGAAGCCGAGCGTCGCGACCAGCCAGCCGGTGACCGTGGTGCCCAGGTTGGCGCCCATGACGACGCCGATCGCTCCGGTCAGCGGCATGATGCCGGCGCCGACGAAGGCCAGCACCAGCAGCGTCACCAGCGAGCTGCTCTGCAGCACCGCCGTGACGCCGGTGCCGACCAGAAGTCCGCGCACGGGCGTGCTGGCGTGGTTGCGCAGGAACCGGCGGAACGGCACGCCGGCCAGCTCGGCCAGTGACTCCTCGAGCTGCTTCATGCCGAGCATGAACAGACCGAGGCCGGCGAGCAGGGGCAGCAGGTCCAAGCGCAATCCGGGGAGGACGGGCGTCGCCCCAGTATGCCGACGCAGCACGGCGACCGCTTGACGGCAGTCAAGAGCGGAGCGCCGGCCGCGCCTACACTAGCGCCGACGCGCCGCGCAGGGGAGCCCGCCATGTTCGAATCCGCCGATCTCGACCACCGCGCCGACAAGGCGCGCTGGGCGCGCGAAGAGCCCGTGCTGCGCGAGGCGCTGCTGGCGGCGCAGTTCGCGCTCAGCCAGCGGCGTCACCACGCGGTGCTGATCCTGATCGCCGGCGTCGACGGCGCCGGCAAGGGCGAGACGGTCCACCTGCTCAACGAGTGGATGGACCCGAGGCACATCCGCACCTGGGCCTTCGGCGAGCCCAGCGACGAGGAGGCCGCGCAGCCGCCGATGTGGCGCTACTGGCGCGTGCTGCCGCCGCGCGGCAGCGTCGGCATCTTCTTCGGCTCGTGGTACACCGCGCCGATCCTCGATCGCGTGCTGGGCGATGCCGACGCGGCCGACCTCGCGCTGCAGCTCGCCGCGATCCGCCGCCACGAACAGATGCTGGCCGACGAGGGCGTGCTGCTGCTGAAGTTCTGGTTCCATCTGTCGAAGGCCCAGCAGAAGCAGCGACTGAAGCGCCTGGAGGCGGATCCGGCCACGCGCTGGCGGGTGACCCGCGAGGACTGGCGGCGCTTCCGTCGCTACGAGGACTTCCGCGAGGTCAGCGCGCACGTCCTGCGCGAGACCAGCACCGGCCACGCGCCCTGGATGGTCGTCCCGGGCGCAGACCACCGCTTCCGCAGCCTGATGGTCGGACAGGCCGTGCTCGACGGCCTGCGGGCGGCGGCACTACCACCGGCGCCGGAAGCGTCGCTGCCGCCCCCGCTGGCGCCGTCGACGCAGCTGCTCGACGGCATGGACCTCGGTCGCCGGCTGACGCGAGGCCGCTACGAGAAGCAGCTGGAGCGCCTGCAGGGCGAGCTGAACCTGATCTCGCGCAGCAAGCGCTTCCGCCGGCGCTCGCTGGTGGCGGTGTTCGAGGGCTGGGACGCCGCCGGCAAGGGCTCGGCGATCCGCCGCATCACCGCGGCGCTCGACGCGCGCTTCTACAAGATCACGCCGGTCGCCGCACCCACCGAGGAGGAGCGCGCCCAGCCCTATCTGTGGCGCTTCTGGCGCCAGCTGCCGCGGCGCGGCGAGGTCGCGATCTTCGATCGCTCGTGGTACGGGCGCGTGCTGGTCGAGCGCGTCGAGGGCTTCTGCGCGCCGGCCGACTGGATGCGCGCCTACGGCGAGATCAACGACTTCGAGCAGCAGCTCGCCGACAACGGCGCGGTCATCGCCAAGTTCTGGCTGCAGATCAGCCCCGAGGAGCAGCACCGGCGCTTCCTCGAGCGCCAGGACACGCCCTTCAAGCGCTTCAAGCTGACCGAGGAGGACTGGCGCAACCGCGCCAAGCGGCGCGCCTACGAGGAGGCGGTCTGCGAGATGGTCGACCGCTGTTCGACGGACGTCGCACCGTGGACCCTGGTCGAGGCCGAAGACAAGCCGTTCGCCCGCATCCGCATCCTGCGCACGCTGGTGGAGCGGCTGGAGGAGGCGCTCTAGCGGACCGCCCGGACCAGCCTGCGGAGCCAGCCCGGGGGAGGACGGGTCGCGACGCCCTCAGCGCTCGGGCTGGGCGACCGTCACGTCGAAGCGCAGCTGCATGTGTTCGCCGCTGGCCTCGCCCCACTGCACGCTGCCGACCACGCGGTTGCCCTCGCGGCGGATCGACATGCCGGCGGTGAAGTCGCTGTTGCAGGTGCTGCCGCTGTACATCGTCTCGCCTTCGCGGCGCTTGATGTCGACGCACATGGTCGGGCCGTCGGCGGCGAGGTTGAGGGTCAGGGTGTCGCCGGCATGGCGCATCGCGTCGAAGGTGTCGACCTTGCCGTCCTCGGCCATCTTCGCCCGATCGAAGGCCAGCGGGCTGAAGACGATCTCGATCTCGTCGTCGTCCGGATAGGCGATGGCGTCGGCTACGGTGAACTTGGCGCCGCCGACGCTGACGCTGCCGCTGGCTTCGTCGGCGAACGCGGGCGCGGCGAACACGCCGAGCAGAAGCAAGGGGACAACAGGGAGAGTGCGCGTGGTCATCAGCATGCTCCTGCCGGGACGGCGAGGCGGGAGCCCATTATTGCCGTGCGGGCGGCCTCGCAGGCTGGCTCGCTGCTGAAGCGACCAAACAACGGATCGGCGGTGCCTTCTTGCAGCGCCGCAACGAAGAGCTCCGGGCAGGCGGGAGAGACGCCTGCCCGGAGGGATCGCTCCGAGGCCCCGGGCCGGATCGCGCGTACCGCGGCGCCACCACGCCTCGCGCAGCCGGCCCTCCGCGGGACCTCAGAAGCGATAGCCGAGATACAGGCCGTAGGCCAGCGGATCGACATTCACCGTGCCGATGTCGGCGCCGTCGAGCTTGGCGTCGGCATCGATGTCGAGCTTGCGCACGTCGACGCCCAGCGACCACCTGTCGTTGATCCGGAAGTCGATGCCGGCGTGCGCGGCCAGGCCGAACGAGTCGTCCAGGTCGAGGTCGGTGCCGGCCAGCGGGCCGGTGGTGTCGATGCTGAACAGCGTGGTGAAGTTGACGCCGAGGCCGATGTACGGCGACACCGTGCTGTCCGGCGCGAAGTGGTACTGCAGCGACACGGTCGGCGGCAGGTGCTTGAGGCTGGCGGCCTTGGTGCCGTCGAGCTCGACGTCGTGGCGGAAGGGCAGCGCGGCCAGCACCTCGACACCCCAGTGGTCGCTGAGGAAGTACTCGAACATGATCGACGGCTTGGCGTCGGTGCCGACGTCGACTGCCAGCGTGCCGGCGACGGTGCCGTTGTCGGACTTCGGGTCGACCGCGTGCACGCCCACCTTCATCACCCAGTCGCCGGCGGCGGCGGAGGCGAGCGGGCTGGCGGCGAGCAGGGCGGCGGCGATCAGGGTGTTGCGGATCATCGGGATGGCTCCATCGGTAGAGAGTCGATGGACGCATCCTAGGCCGCGGAAAACTGCGCATCTTGATTGATGTCAAAGCGGCGACAGGCCGGCATCTGCGACCTTGGTCGAAGTCGGATCCGCCGCCGCCGTCGCTGGCGCGGCGGCGTCGAGCTGGCCGATGATTGAAGCCTGAGCATCCCGAATCCGGAGCCCCCCCATGAGCGCACTGACTTCGCTCTTCATCGCCGTCGACCTCACGCCTGCGACCGACGTCGTCCTGCATCGCGCGCACTGGCTGGCCAGGGATCGCGGCATCGGCCGCGTCGACCTGCTGCACGTGGTCGACGCCCGCATGCTCGACGGCATCACGTCCATGGGCGTGGGCGTGAGTGCCGAGCTCGAGGGCCAGGCCCGCGAGGCGGCCACGCAGGCGCTTTCGGACATCGCCTCGCGCTTCGCATCGCTCGGCGTGACCGAGTTGCGCACGCAGATCCGCGTCGGACGTCCCGACCAGGAGCTGGCGCAGGCCGTGGATGCCGCCGCCCCGGCGCTGGTGCTGGCCGGCGCCGGCAACCGCATGTGGCGGCAAGCCATGCTGGGATCCACCGCGCGTCGCCTGCTGCGCCTGGTCACGCGGCCGCTGTGGCTGGTCCGTGACGACGGCGACAAGCCCTACGCGCACGCGCTGGTGGCCTGCGACCTGGCGCCGACCTCGGGCAGCGCCGCCGCGACGGCGGCGCGGCTCTGGCCCGAGCTGCATTTCGACGTGGTCTACGTGCTGGAGAACCTCGCCGACCGCGTCGCCGGCATGGCGCCGGCGGCCCATCGAGATCCGGCCGTGCTCGGCAGCGAGCTGTTCGACCGCATCGAAGGCGACGTGGCCGCCTTCGTCGCCGAGCACCTTCCGCTCAGCGACGCCACGCGCCACGTCGCCGAGGGCCATCCCGCGGCGACGCTGGTGCAGTGGGTGCGCGAGCGCAAGCCCGATCTGCTGGTTCTGGGCCGCAGCGGAAGGCGCGAGCACGCCCACGGCCTGGAGGCCCTCGCGCTGGGCAGCGTGGCCGAGATGCTGGTCGACCTCGCCGAGTGCGACCTGCTGGTCGCACCACCGCTGGCGCAGACGACCGCGGCATAGCCAGGCTGCGGGCATCCTCGACTTCGGATCGCTCCTCTTCGTCTTTCCAGCGAAAGCTCACTGCTGTCCGGGGAAAATTTCATCACAGAAGTACCGGTTGCACGGCGAGTTGT
>VFQU01001367.1_pt1 | contig 14724 bp, 14 predicted proteins | sample 3512311 | NCBI WGS metagenome assembly VFQU01 (sample SAMN10412377, study PRJNA504923) | tailings metagenome | isolation source: Relicate 3 Philex TSF3 active mining site | place: Philippines: Tuba, Benguet | collected 2017-08-29
TTCATAAAGCTGCAGCGTGCCCTGATAGTCGATGTCGAAGAGGATGTCGTTGCCAGCGGCAAGCTGCTCTTCAACGCGGGCGCGCGGGGTGCCGTAGAAATTGCCGTGCACTTCGGCGGATTCGAGCAGGCCGCCGTCACGGCGCATCTGCTCGAACGTGGCGACATCGATGAAGTGATAGTGCTTGCCGTCAATCTCATCGGTGCGGCGGGCGCGCGTGGTGACCGATACGGAGAGCTTGATATTGGGATCGGCGCCGAACAGGGACCGGGAAATGGAGGACTTTCCGGCTCCCGAGGGGGAGGCAATCACCAGCATGACGCCGCGGCGCTGAAAATCCATTTGGGCACTCTATTCGATGTTCTGAACCTGCTCGCGTAGTTGATCGATCACCGCCTTGAGGTCAAGACCGATGGCGGTAAGCTCCACTGCGTTCGCCTTGGAACAGAGCGTATTGGCCTCGCGGTTGAATTCCTGGGCGAGAAAATCGAGGCGACGACCGGCAGGGCCGCCATCGGCGATAAGTTTGCGGGCGGCCGTGATGTGGGCGCGCAGGCGGTCGATTTCCTCGCGGATGTCGGCCTTGGTGGCGAGCAGCAATGCTTCCTGCGCCAGCCGGTCGGCGGGGAGGCTCGCATCGTTGCGCAGAGCCTCCAGCTGACGCTGAAGCTGGGCCTCGATACGCTCGCGGGATCGGGCGGGATGGGCTTCGGCGGCATCAACAAGGGCGGCAATGGTATCGAGCTGGCCGGAGAGGACTTCGGCAATGGCTGCGCCTTCCTGCCGTCTCGTGGCAACGAGCCCTTCAAGCGCCTCGGCAGCGGCGGCGAGCAGTATTTCGCCCAGGCGATCCTCATCCAGAGCCCCTGCCCCGTCATCGATTTCGAGCACGCCCGGCAGGGCAAGGATGCCATCGAGCCGCGCGGGCGCGGCTTCGACGCGATGGCTCAGATCATCGAGCGCGGCTAGCACGGTCGAGAGGGCCTGCTGGTTGATGCGCACCGCACCCGTGCCACCTGTGCGGTCCAGCGCCACGGATAGGTTTATCGAACCGCGCGCCAATGCCTTGGAGACAAGCTGGCGCAGGGCAATTTCGAACGCATCCAGACCCGGCGCGAGCCGCAGGCGCATATCGAGGCCCCGGCCATTGACCGACTTGATCTCGAGACGCAGGCGCAAGCCATCGGCCTCGCGCACAGCGCGGGCAAAGCTCGTCATGCTGGCGAGCGGGGCGCTCACTGGCCGGTGGTCTCGTCGACCTGTTCGGCCTGTTCGGCTTCCAGTGCCTGTCGCGCCGCCTCGGCTTCCGCCTGCGCTGCCGCTTCGGCCGCTATGGCACGGTAGCTGGCGACATTACGCTGATGTTCGGCATAGGTTTCGGCAAAGACATGGCCTTCGCGCGGTGTTGCGCCCTTGGCGACGAAGTAGAGATAGTCGTGGCTATCGGGATTGGCGACGGCGCGCAGCGCCTCGATGCCGGGATTGGCGATGGGCGTGGGGGGCAGGCGGTCGATCTGGTAGGTATTGTAGGGGGTCTTGGCGTCGATCTCGGAGCGGCGAATGCCACGATCCAGCGTGCTCTGACCCAGGGTAATGCCGTAGATAATGGTGGGGTCGGATTGCAGGCGCATGCCGACGCGCAGGCGATTGACGAAGACCGCCGCGATCTGCGGCCGCTCGCTGGCCACGCCGGTTTCCTTTTCGACGATGGAGGCCAGAATAAGCAGCTCAGCCGGGGACTCGATCGGCAGGTCCGGCTGGCGGGTTTCCCACACTTCGGCCAGTGCCTGGGTCATGGCCAATTGCATCTTGTCGAGCACGGACTGGCGCGTGTCGCCGGGCATGTAATCGTAACTACCCGGCAGGATGGAGCCTTCAGGCGGCAGGGTGCTGATCTCGCCATTGAGGTCGCCATTGTCCTGAATGCGCTGCACGGCCTGCCACACGGTCCAACCTTCGGGAATGGTGACGGCAAAGCGCAGGGGCGTGCCATCGGCCAGCTCGCGCAGGATTTCGGACATGCTGGCGCCGGCCGGAATGTTGAAATCGCCGGCCTTGATGACTGTGTTCTGTTCGACGCGGCTGCCGAACTGGGTGAAGATCAGCGCGCTGCTGATCAGGCCCTGCTCTTCGAGCCGTTGTGCCGCCGAGCGCAGGGTATTGTCGGTTTCGACGCGGAACACCCTGTCTTCGGTGGTGGGGCCGGTGCCGTAATATTGTGAAGCCGTATAGAAAAAACCGCCGCCAACGACGACGAGGCCGATGACCAGCAGGGTCAGGAAGGCGTTGAGAACGTCGACAAGGCCATTTCTCGAACGGCGGCGGCGCCGGGTCCTGCGGTCATTCATATCGTGGCATCACTCGCGATTTGCCGGCCTGCGGAAAGCGGCCAGGTTCTGATTATGATGGCGCCAGAATCTGGCGACGCGTCGGCATTGTTTGCATGCCGACGGATAAAGACAAGGGGCACATCGAACCGGTGTCCAATGCGCCCCTTACAAATGTGGAAAATCAGGCACGCATAAGGCGCGGTCAGCTGACCTTGCGCATGACCAGAGTGGCATTGGTGCCGCCAAAGCCGAAGCTGTTGGACAGCGCCACGTTGATTTCCGTCTTGAACGCCTTGTGGGGCACCAGATTGATCTCTGTTTCGACGGAAGGATTGTCGAGATTGAGCGTGGGCGGGGCGATGTTGTCGCGCATGGCCAGAAGGCAGAAAATCGCTTCCACGGAGCCGGCAGCGCCCAGAAGGTGGCCAATGGCCGATTTGGTGGAACTCATCACCGTTTTGGGGGCCGCATCGCCCAGAACGCGGGTGACCGCGCCCAGTTCGATCTCGTCGCCAAGCGGGGTCGAGGTGCCATGGGCGTTGATATAGTCGATCTCGGAGGCCGAAATGCCGGCACGCTTGATCGCCGCGCTCATGGCGCGGAAGCCACCATCGCCATCGGGGGACGGCGCGGTGATGTGGTAAGCATCGCCGGACAGGCCATAGCCGATGATTTCGCCATAAATCTTGGCGCCACGAGCCTTGGCCCGCTCGTAATCCTCGAGCACGACAATGCCGGCGCCTTCGCCCATGACGAAGCCATCGCGGTCCTTGTCATAGGGCCGCGAGGCGGCGACAGGATTGTCATTAAAACCGGTGGACATGGCGCGGGCAGCCGAGAATCCGGCCAGCGCCAAGCGGTTGACGCAGCTTTCCGCGCCGCCAGCGACCATGACGTCGGCATCGCCCAAGGCGATCAGGCGGGCCGCATCACCAATGGCATGCGCACCGGTTGAACAGGCGGTTACCACCGAATGGTTCGGGCCCTTGAGGCCGAAACGGATCGAGACGTGACCGGAAGCGAGGTTGATCAGGCGGCCCGGAATAAAGAACGGGCTGATGCGGCGCGGACCCTTTTCATGCAGGGTGACGGACGCATCATAAATGCCGCCGACACCACCAATGCCCGAGCCGATCAGAACGCCGGTGCGTTCCTGATCTTCCTGGGTCTTGGGCTCGACGCCAGCATCCTGGATAGCCTGCGTGGCAGCCGCCATGGCATAGACGATGAAAGGATCAACCTTGCGCTGCTCCTTGACCTCCATCCATTCGTCGGGGTTGTACTTGCCATCGGCATAGTCCCCGAGCGGAATGCGGTGGGCGATCTGGCAGGCGATGTCATCGACTTGGAAGTCGTCGATGCGCTGGGCACCACTTTTGCCGGCAAGAATGCCGGACCAGCTGGGCTCAACACCGCAGCCGAGGGGCGTGACTAGCCCCAGCCCGGTGACGACGACTCGGCGCAATTCCATGGTCAGCGGCCTAACTCCAGCTTAGCTGGTGGCCTTGGTGAGGAAAGAGACGGCGTCACCGAAGGTCTGGATCGACTCGGCAGCGTCGTCAGGGATCTCAACCGAGAACTCTTCCTCGAAGGCCATCACCAGCTCGACCTGATCCAGCGAATCGGCACCCAGATCGTCGATGAAGCTGGCCTTTTCGGTGACCTTCTCGGCATCCACATTGAGGTGTTCCACAACGATCTTGCGGACCCGATCAGCGACATCGCTCATATTAGACTTCCCTTTTAGAAATCGACGTTTCGTTTCGCTTCTTATTGGCGATGGGCCAATTCTTCAAGCGGCGTTGGCTTGTTCGGCAGCACTGTAAGCGGCCTTAGGGGCGCTCGCAAGGCAGACCGGCAAGGGTAAACGCGGCGCGAGGTAACATGTTTCCTCGCAAATAGCCAAGGCGTTTTGGCCCGGTTTCCAAGGCTTTTGCCTTTCCGCGCCGGCAAAATCAATTCGCATCCACCGTGTCATTCCCGCGAAAGCCGAAATCCTTGACGCCAGGACGGTTGATTCCGGCTTTCGCGGGAATGACACGGAGTTCCGTAAAGCCTGCAGGCAAAACCGGCCCGCAGGCGCCACTAAACCATGGCCATGCCGCCGTTCACGTTGAGGGTGTGGCCGGTAATGTAGGCGGCAGCATCGCTGGCCAGGAAAACGGCGCAGGCGGCCACTTCCTGGGCTGTGCCGAGGCGACCGGCAGGAACCGAGGACAGAATCGACTCGCGCTGCTTGTCGTTGAGTTCATCGGTCATGGCCGAGGCAATGAAGCCCGGCGCGATGGAATTGACGGTGATATTGCGGCTGGCGACTTCATGGGCCAGCGCCTTGTTCATGCCGATCAGGCCGGCCTTGGAGGCGGCATAATTGCCCTGCCCCGGATTGCCGGTAACGCCCACAACGGAGGAAATGCCGATGATGCGGCCGAAACGCTGCTTCATCATGCCGCGCAGCACAGCGCGGTTGAGGTGGAAGGCGGCAGTGAGGTTGATGGCGATCACCTCGTCCCACTCTTCGTCCTTCATGCGCATGAAGAGATTGTCGCGGGTAACGCCGGCATTATTGATGAGAATGTCGAGCCCGCCGATCGCTGCTTCAGCGGCGGGAACCAGCCGATCCACATCATCGAGGCTGGAGAGGTTGCAGGGCAGGATCGGGCAATCCTTGCCGATTTCCTTTGCCGTGTCTTCCAGCGCACCGACACGGGTGCCGGACAGCGCGACGGTGGCGCCGGCTGCGGCCAGCGCCTTGGCAATCTCGCGGCCTATGCCGCCGCTGGCGCCGGTAACGAGGGCGCGTTTGCCAGTCAGATCAAACATTTAGGGCGTCTCCAGAGAGAAAATGATTCAACGCGCTGAGATTTTGATTCAAGCGGTCAATTGGGCAACGAAGGCATCGATGTCAGCAGGCGTGCCAACCGCCTGCGCTGTAACATCCGAAGCAATGCGTTTGGCGAGGCCGGTCAGCACCTTGCCCGAGCCGAGTTCAACCAGATTGGTGACACCACCCTGACCGGACAGCCAGGTGACGCTCTCGGTCCAGCGGACAACGCCAGTAACCTGCTCGACGAGACGCTGGCGAATTTCGGCGGGGTCGGAAATCGGCGCGGCCAGCACATTGGCAACGAGCGGCACGACCGGTGCATTCATGGTGACTTCGGCCAGCGCGGCGGCCATGGCGTCGGCGGCGGGCTGCATCAGTGAGCAATGGAAGGGCGCGCTGACCGGCAGCAGCAGGGCGCGCTTGGCGCCCTTGCCCTTGGCGATCTCGACGGCACGCTCGACAGCGGCAGTGGCGCCCGAAACGACGACCTGACCGGGAGCATTGTCATTGGCGACATCGCAGACCTCGCCCTGCCCCGCCTCGGCGGCAACGGCGCGCGCGGTTTCGAGATCGAGACCGAGCAGAGCGGCCATGGTGCCATGACCGACCGGCACGGCCTTCTGCATGGCCTGGCCGCGCGTCCGCAGCAGGCGAGCCGCGTCGGCCAACGAGAAAGTGCCGGCGGCACAGAGGGCGGAATATTCGCCCAGTGAATGGCCGGCGACGAATTTGGCGTGGTCCTTGAGGAAAACGCCCTTGGATTCAAGAACGCGAATGACGGCCATGGAGACGGCCATCAGCGCGGGCTGGGCATTTTCAGTGAGGCGCAGAATATCCTCGGGACCTTCGAACATGGTGGCCGAAAGCCGCTCGCCCAGAGCTTCATCGACTTCCTGGAAGACGGCGCGGGCCTCGGGATAGGTGGCGGCAAGGTCCTTGCCCATACCGACGGCCTGGCTGCCCTGACCCGGGAATGTGAATGCGGAAATGGACATGTCGACCCCTCGTTCGCTGCGCGATTAATGCAGTTTGTTAACGCTGCACGCTTGAGACGGGCTTTGCAGCGTGCTTGTGGCAGAGTCAAGGCATGGGCGGTCATCCGAACCGGCACAGTCCCAAGCACTTTCTATCGGGTATGTTAAGTTGTTGCACTCATCTTGGCATCTCCATCGCCAATTGTGGGGCCGGAGTGCCTAGATGATTCAAAATGTCAGGTCGAGGAGTGTGCTCGACGCCCTTCCCGACAATCCACTGGCTGAATCACTGGTCATCGGCCTGCTGGTCCTGGGCGCGTGTATACTTGGTATACATACCAGATTGGTCTTTTCGCTAGCGAGCATATGGCCTGCCAATGCCATGCTGCTCGGTATTTTGCTTCTACGACCGCAAGCAAACCGTCCACTGACCTGGCTGGCCTCGGCCGCTGCGTTCCTGTTGGCGGATGCCATGTCCGGCAGTGAACTGTTCAAATCGGTCCTGCTCAACGGCTCCAATCTCGCGACGGCCGCATTCGGGCTAATTACCGCAAGGCTGATTGGGTGTCGGGAGGTGTCAGGCAACCGCCCCCGCGACGCGATGGCCGTGGTGGTCGTTCTGGTCGGCGGGGCTGCGGGCTCATCCCTAACCGGCGCCTATATCGGCCCCACCCTGTTCGGGCTCGACTGGACGGAAAGCGTGTTGCTCTGGTTTCCGTCCGAATTCGTGAACCTGGCCATTTTCGTGCCGGTCCTGCTCGCACTCGGCCAGACCGATCGGGGCGAATTTCGCCTGCTCTCCCGCACGGAAAGACGCGCATTCGAGCAGTTCGGCGCGTTGGCGTCCCTACTCGCATCGATAGGGCTCATGCATCTGATCGGCGGCCCGGGCGCATCCAGTTATGTAGTGCCCAGCCTATTGTGGTGCGCTATCTCGTTCAGGCCCTTTGCGACGTCGCTGATCGTGATGGCCACATGCGCCTGGATCCTGATTGCCGCCCCCCTTGGCCTCATCCCTCTCAATATCGACATCTACGCCGCACCCGACGCATCTTCATTCCGATTGGGCGTCAGCATGATTTCGATCGGCATGTTTGTGGTGTCGGTGATCAACGCCGCGTGGCGCAATGCCAATGAGCAACTCCAGCACATCGCATCGCACGATTCGCTGACCGGCCTGATGAATCGCGGCGCCTTCATGCAGAAGCTCGGTCAAAGCCTCAACCGACCCGATGGTGGCAAGACCTGCCTTTTGATGATCGACATCGACCATTTCAAGGTCGTCAACGACACGTATGGGCATCCCGTGGGCGACCTCGTGCTGCAGAAGCTGGCCAATGCGTTGGTCGCATCGATGCGCCAGGGCAGCACTGTCGGGCGGCTGGGGGGCGAAGAGTTCGCGGTAATCGTCGAAGGCTCGCTGGACGCGGTGGGGATGGGCGTTGCCCAACGCATTCAGGCGCGGATCAGGGATCTCGTCGTCGTGACGACAGACGGCGACAGCCTCATGATCACAGCCAGCATTGGCCTGGCCGAAGCACACCCCGGAACGCCACCGGGCCATTTGCTGATCGCCAGCGACAGCGCCCTTTATGCGGCAAAGCATGGCGGTCGGGATCGGATTGTCTCAATGGGTGACGCACCCCTGCCTGAATTGCGTTCGCATGCGCCGCATACGCGCCTTGCCGAATATAGCCAATCGCCCTGATCGCTTGCCTTCTCCGGCTCTTTCCCCTATAGCGACGCCAGCAATTCGTTTGGCCGGGGGCTGAACGGAGGGTTTTCTGCTTTTCACAAAGCCAGAAAATAGGGTTCTTCGAACCCGGCCTCCCGTGTTCCCGCTCTTTGCAAGACTGCTTTGACGCCTTTCCGGCTTCGAAGGGGCTCCGCGCCAAGCATTGCTGAGTGCAACTCGAAAGGAAGGCGCATCAATGGCCCTTTACGAACACATCTACCTCGCCCGCCAGGACGTGTCCCAGCAGCAGGTCGAAGAACTCACTGCAACCCTGACCGAAATTCTCGCCCAGGGCGGCGGCAAGGTGACCAAGAACGAATATTGGGGTCTCAAGGGCCTCTCCTACCGCATCCGCAAGAACCGCAAGGCTCACTACACCCTGCTGAACCTCGACGCTCCGGCCGCTGCCATTGCTGAAATGGAACGCCAGATGCGCATCAATGAAGACGTTCTGCGCTTCATGACCGTGCGCGTTGACGAGCTGGAAGAAGGCCCGTCGGCCATGATGCAGAAGCGTGACCGCGACGACCGTGACGGCGCCCCGCGTGGTGGCGATCGTGGTGGTTTCTCCGGCGAACGCCGCCCCCGCCGGTTCTAAGATAAGGAACGAAAAAGATGGCAATCAAAGACCTTACCACTGCTCAGGCCCGTCGCCCGTTCCAGCGCCGCCGCAAGACCTGCCCGTTCTCGGGCGAAGGCGCGCCCAAGATCGACTTCAAGGACGTGCGTCTGCTGAGCCGCTATGTCTCCGAGCGCGGCAAGATCGTGCCGAGCCGCATCACCGCCGTTTCTGCCAAGAAGCAGCGTGAACTGGCTCGCGCCATCAAGCGCGCCCGTTTCATCGGCCTGATGCCCTACGCCGTGCAATAAGCTCGCCGGGACGGCGATCTAGCGGCGTCTGCCTGCGCTTCCGGTGCTCACGTACTCAGGTACGCTCCGCTCCGGTTCTCGGCAGCCACCGCCATCTCATCCGTCCCGACGGCTTCTTGCCTCTCACCGCAAGGTGAAACGCTGGGGGCGCGAATGGTTCGCGTCTCCTAACCGCCCCAGAGGCGGGACAGCCAAAGGATTGAAAATATGAAAGTCATTCTGCTCGAGCGCGTTGGTCGCACCGGCACTATCGGCGACGAAGTCAACGTCAAGGACGGCTTTGCCCGTAACTTCCTGCTGCCCCAGGGCAAGGCCCTGCGCGCCACGGAAGCCAACCGCAAGCGTTTCGAAAACGAGCGTGCGCACATCGAACAGCGCAATGAAGAGCGCCGCAATGCCGCTGCCGGTATTGCAGAAGGCCTCAATGGCGCCACCGTGGTGATGATCCGTCAGGCCGGTGAAACCGGCCAGCTCTATGGTTCGGTTGCTGCCCGCGACGTCGTGGAAGCCCTGGCCAATGACGGTTTCACCGTTCAGCGCAACCAGGTCGAACTGCCTGAGCCGATCAAGTCGGTTGGCGTTCACACCGTGTCGCTGTCGCTGCACCCGGAAGTGGAAGTCACCATCACCGTCAACGTCGCCCGTTCGGCCGACGAAGCCGACCGTCAGGCTGCCGGCGAAGACGTCACCGTGCACACGTTCGAAGCCGACGAAGCCGGCGATTTCGCCGCTGGTCAGGCCGACGCCGCTTCCGACGACCGTTTCGAAGAATAGTCGCTTCGACTGCACCATTTATCGAAAGGGCCGGGATTTCCCGGCCCTTTTGTTTTGCGCTAGACTGTGTTCCGACAATGCCGAGGTGACACCTATGCGCGTCCTTATTGCATCAGCTCTAATCGTGAGCCTTTTCGCCCCGCCGGCCATTGCGCAGGAAGCGACACAAAAGACCAAGACGACACCGCAGCATCGCACCTATGTCGAGAGTATCGACATGAGCAGCAGCGAGGCGACGCTCCGAGGCTTTCTCGATGCCTATGCGGCATCAGATTTCTTCAAGGCCTATTACCTGCTGAGCCCGGAAGCGAAGTCGGGCTTTCTCAACAAAATCTACGAGTTCAACGAGGCCCACCTGTTTCCCGGAATGAGTGCCGGCTATGGCGCCTATGGGCTGGCGCCCGAAGGCGAGCCGCTCGCCGATGACGTGGCCAAGGACATTTACCTCGATAGCGCCGTGGTCTTCGACAATACGATGCTGAAGGCCAGGAACGAAGGATTGCTCCCCTTCGACGTTCCCGCAAATGCCAATATCAGCAGGCTTTTCGAACGCGAAGACCAGGCGCGATACAATGTGGGAGTCGTGGCCAATTCGGGCTTCGCCATCATCTCGACCATTCGCCTTAGCAATGGCGAATGGCGGATCGAGAAGATCGTGTTGCCCTCATCAGACCCGGACGCACGCCCCTGGGGTTTCAAGTAACTCTGGCGCTAAAAGCCGACTCATCGCCATGCTGACGCCCTGTTGCCGTGCAATATGGTGCGGTCTAAATCCCCGTTGTCCACAGAGTTCACAGGCTGCGTCAGGGCAACGTTAACCCTGCCGTCCGTAGGCCAAGACTCATGCCCGAGTCGCGTGGTTAAGAAAGGTTAACACTCCGGAAAGACCAATGGCCCAGATCGCTCTCGTTCCGCCCCCCGAAGAGAAGTCTTATCGCATGGCCCCCCACAATGTGGAGGTGGAGCAGGCGCTGCTGGGCGCGATCCTGATCAACAACGAGGCCTTTTACCGGGTCGCCGATTTCCTGATGCCGGAGCATTTCTACGAGCCCGTACACCGGGAAATCTACGAGCTGGCCGGCAAGATCATCCGCGCCGGCAAGGCAGCAGAGCCGGCGACGCTCAAGACCCACCTGCCCGACCAGCTGCTGCCCGACGTGACGATGATGCAATATCTGTCGCGGCTGGCGGCGGAGGCAACGACGGTGCTCAACGCAGCCGACTATGGGCAGGCGATCTATGACCTGGCCATTCGCCGCAACCTTATCCAGGTCGGCGAGGAAATGGTGTCGGTCGCCTATGACGCCGATGTGGAAATGACCCCGGTCAAGCAGATCGAGAAGGTCGAGGGCGAACTATTCCAACTGGCGGAAAAGGGTCGCTATGATGGCGGTTTCCAGGCCTTTGGCTCGGCGCTGAGCGCATCGATCCAGATGGCGGGCGAAGCCTTTCAGCGCGATGGCGGGCTTTCGGGCGTGGCGACCGACCTACACGATCTCGACCGGCAGATGGGCGGATTGCAGCGGAGCGACCTGATCATCCTTGCCGGCCGTCCCGCCATGGGCAAGACCTCGCTCGTGACCAATATCGCCTATAATGTCGCCAAGGCCTGGCGCGGCGACGTGACCCCGGACGGGCACAACAAGACGGTCAATGGCGGTGTGGTCGGGTTTTTCAGCCTGGAAATGAGTTCCGAACAGCTCGCCACCCGTATTCTGGCCGAGCAGGCGGAAATCTCCTCGTCGGACATTCGGCGCGGCCGCATTCACGATAGCCAGTTTTCCAAACTCGTCGACGTTTCGAATATGCTCAGCAAGGTGCCGCTCTATATCGACGATACCGGCGGCATTTCGGTGGCGCAGCTGGCGGCGCGGGCGCGGCGACTGAAGCGGCAGAAGGGGCTCGACCTGCTGATCGTCGACTATCTGCAACTGTTGTCCGGCTCCAGCAAGGCGGCCAGCCAGAACCGCGTGCAGGAACTGACCGAAATCACCACCACGCTCAAAGCCCTGGCCAAGGAACTGGAAGTGCCCATCATCGCGCTTTCCCAGCTCTCCCGACAGGTGGAAGCGCGCGACGACAAGCATCCACAACTGGCCGACCTGCGCGAATCAGGCTCTATCGAGCAGGACGCAGACGTGGTGTTGTTCGTCTATCGCGAAGAATACTATCTCAAGAACAAGGAGCCCAAAGAGGGTACGCCGGAGCATCTGGCCTGGCAGGGGGAAATGGAAAAGGTGCATGGCAAGGCGGAAGTCATCATCGCCAAGCAGCGCCACGGTCCCACCGGCACAGTGCAATTGAGCTTCGAGGCGCAATTTACCCGCTTTGGTAACCTTGCTCGGGCAGACTATCTGCCTGAACGCATGGAATAGGCATGGCGCTGACTTCTGGCCTGGGCGGCCAACTGAGCATCGACCTGGGGGCACTGGCCCGCAACTGGCGCGCGCTGGACAAGGTGAGCGCCGGGGCGCTGACGGCTGCGGTGGTGAAGGCCGATGCCTATGGCACCGGCATCGACATGTCGGCCAAGGCGCTGCACGCGGCGGGCGCCCGGTTCTTCTTCGTGGCCACACCGGACGAAGGCATGGCAGTGCGCGCCGCTGTGCCGGATGCGCATATCTTCATCCTCTACGGGCTCTATCCCGGCGCGGCCAATCTCTATATCCGGCAAAATCTGATGCCGGTTCTTTCCTCCATGTCCATGCTGGACGAGTGGCTGGCCAAATGCGTTGAGCGCAACGAGGCCTATCCCGCCGCGTTCCATTTCGACACCGGAATCAACCGCCTTGGATTTCGGCTCAGCGAGGCCGCCGGTGTGCGCGAACGCATAGAAAAGCTGGGCTATGCGCCGCAGGTGATCATGAGCCACCTTGCCTGCGCCGACACGCCGAACCACGAGAAAAACCGCACGCAACTGGCCCTGTTCGGGTCTGTCATGGCGCAATTTCCGGGGATTCCCGCTTCGCTGGCCAATTCGGCCGGCCTGATGACCGGGCGCGACTATCATTTCCAGATGGTGCGGCCCGGCATTTCGCTTTATGGCGGCCGCGCCGTTTCGGGCCGCAAGAACCCGATGCAACCCGTGGTGACGCTATATGTGCCCATCCTGCAGGTGACCGAGGCGCGGACAGGCGAAACTGTGGGCTATGGCGCCACCTATATGCTCAACCGCAATTCGCGCCTGGCCATTTTGGGTTATGGCTATGCGGACGGATTTTTCCGCGCGCTTTCGGGCACCAATCAGCGGCCGGGCGGCAAGGTGTTCATTCGCGGCAAACTCTGCCCGATCATCGGCAAGATCTCGATGGATCTGACCGTCGTGGACATTACCGAACTCGGCTCCGACATACCCAGCCCGGGGGAAGGTGCGGAAGTTTTCGGTGCCCATATCGGGGTGGACGATCAGGCCGATGCCGCCGGCACGATCGGCTATGAACTGCTGACCAGCCTCAAAGGGCGGTATAGCCGCAACTATGTCGGGGACGGCCGGATACCGGAATAGGGTTCGGGGCTGGCGCTACAGCGCAGGTAAGCGCCCAGCACACCTTCTTCTGAAGAAAGGGATGTTGCTTAGGGCTCGAGTGTGTTGGCACCCCCTCCCAACCTCCCCCGTCAAGGGGGAGGTGTCGCATCGTGTTCTGGGCAACAAATCGGTCAAGACCACCGGTCTGCCACCCTCGTCCTTGCGGGGAGGTCCGCGTGGCGGAGGAGAAGAGGCGCAGGGGCTTCGGTACATATTGTTCTCTTTATGTTCTTGATATGAAGTGATGTGACTGATAGGGTTTGGCTGCATTTCGGCTGCCGGGGCTCATGACCGATTCCATCCAGACCTATGCCATCCTGCTGCGGGCCATCGGGCCGGTGACGCATAGGCTGATGAGCATGGCGCAGTGGCGGGATTCTGCCGAGGAAGCGGGCTTTTTGCGACCGGAGACTGTGCTCAATACGGGTAATATGGTCGCCGGTTTCGATGGCAGCGCGGCGGCGGCGGGCAAGGCGATGACGGCGGTATTGCGGGGATTTGGGCTGGGAGAGAATGTGGTTCCGCTGGTGCGCTCCCCTGCCCTCTTGCAGCGGCTGATCGCGGCTGATCCGATCCCGGAGGCGGCGCGGGAACGACCGGGGCAGACGGGCGTCTATTTCTTTGCCGAGGCGAAGCCGAATTTTGGGTGGCTGAAGGATCATGACGGGCCGGAAAAGACCCACGTGGTGGCGGATCACCTGATCGTCGATTTCAGCCGGGACGTGGCGCAGTCCTCGCGGCTGATCCGGTTGATCGACAAGTCTTGCGGCACCAATACGTCGCGAAGCTGGAGCAGCATGTGCAAACTGGCTGATCGCTGCTCTAAATGGGAAAAGAACTAAGTGGCAAAAACCCGAACGAGCTTTGTGTGCCAATCCTGCGGAGCGGTGTCGCGTCGCTGGCAGGGGCGGTGCGATGCCTGCGGCGAGTGGAACACCATTGTCGAGGAGATGGTGGATTCGGGCGTCGGGGCGGGGCCGAAGGCGGCCAAATCCAATGGGCGGCCGGCAAATCTGGTGCCGCTTTCGGGGGAAACCGAGAGCGCGGCGCGCGTGGTGACCGGCCTTGCCGAACTGGACCGGGTGACCGGGGGTGGTTTCGTCAAGGGTTCGGCGCTGCTGGTGGGCGGCGATCCGGGGATCGGCAAATCGACGCTATTGCTGCAATCGGCGGCGGCGCTGGCGGCCAAAGGCAAGCGCGTCGTCTATGTGTCGGGCGAAGAGGCGGTGGCGCAGGTGCGCCTCAGGGCACAAAGGCTGGGGCTGGGCGAGGCAGGGGTCCTGCTGGCGGCCGAGACCAATGGCGAGATCATCCTTGCAACACTGGAAGAAGGTCCGCCGCCCGACCTCGTGATAATCGACTCCATCCAGACGCTGTGGACCGACCGGGTGGACAGCGCGCCGGGCACGGTGACCCAGGTGCGTACATCGGCCCAGGCGCTGACGCGGCTGGCCAAGAAGAGCGGGGCGGCGGTGGTGCTGGTCGGCCACGTGACCAAGGACGGACAGATCGCTGGCCCCCGCGTGGTCGAGCACATGGTGGATGCCGTGCTCTATTTCGAGGGCGACTCCAGCCACACCTTCCGCATTCTGCGCGGGGTGAAGAACCGCTATGGCGCCACCGACGAAATCGGCGTTTTCGCCATGACCGAACGCGGGCTCGAAGAGGTGGCCAATCCGTCGGCCCTG
>VFQU01001368.1_pt1 | contig 14713 bp, 18 predicted proteins | sample 3512311 | NCBI WGS metagenome assembly VFQU01 (sample SAMN10412377, study PRJNA504923) | tailings metagenome | isolation source: Relicate 3 Philex TSF3 active mining site | place: Philippines: Tuba, Benguet | collected 2017-08-29
GGAGACCAGCACCAGCTTCAGCTCGGCGGCCAGCGCACCGAGCTTCTCGGTGCTGTAGCCCGGGATCGCCTCGGCGCGGTCGAACTCATCGACGTTCTCGTGCTGGCAGAAGTACGGGCCGTTGTGCAGCTCCTGCAGCAGCACCAGTTCGGCACCGGCCGCGGCGGCTTCGCGCAGGCCGGTTTCGATCGCGGCGAGGTTGGCGTCGCGGCTGCCGCGGTCGGATTCCTGCAGCAGCGCGACCTTGAGAGTCTTCATCATCGGTGTCCCGGAAAGCGAGCGGACGCAAGGCCGCCGATGGTACCGCGGTTCGGGCATCGTCATCGATCCGGACTGCGGCGAAAGCAAGCGCCGTCGGCACACGATTCAGGCCGCCGCGTGCGCGGCCGATCGCGTCGGGATGCCGTGCCCCATGCGTGCACGTGGTGCTCGGTGCGCGCCGGCGCGCAGGACTACCGAGCCGCCGTGGGCGGCGGCGCATGCCGCGCCCGGCTCGACGGCGGGAGGAGAGTCGATCGCCGTCACACGACCGGGTCGCGATCGCGTGCGCCGCCTTGGCCACGTCCGAGCGGGCGGCCGGCACGCAAGACCGCGCCTCAGAATGCGAGCGTCACGCCGGCGGTCGGGCCGCGGATCGCGATGTCGAGCTTGCCGGACCAGTAGGTCTGCGCATAGTCGGCGCTGAGCTTGAACCAGTCGTAGCCGACCTGGACGCCGAGGTTGTCCCAGATGCGGTACTCCGCGGCGAGGCCGGCGCGCGTGAAGCGCGCGTCGATGCCGTCGACGCGGGCCTTGAACGCCTGCGCATAGCCGGACAGGCGCCAGCGCGGCGTCGGCGTCGCCAGCACGCGCAGGCCGAGTGCCGGCGAGCCGCCGCTGGTGCGTTCGTTCTCGTCGATCAGCGAGGTGTCCTCGGCGGTGATGCTCGCCTTGGCCTCGGCCCAGTGGGCGCCGATCGCTCCGGCGACCAGCCATTTCGGCGTGTCGATGAACGCGTACTCGTACGAGAGCGTCGCCAGCGAGAAGTCGAAGCGCGTCCTGACCAGCGTGTCGATGTCGTAATGCCGGCCGTTCCAGGTGAACTCCTCGTCGACGGCGAGGCTGCGCTTGCGCTTGAGGTTGTAGTAGACGAACACCAGCCGCTGCCGCTCGGTCAGGCGCACCATGCCTTCGATGCGCGTGCGCGTGGCCTTGCGCGCAAGGTCGAAATCCTCTTCGAGGTTCAGCGTCTCGCCCGGCACGGCCGACGAGCTGCCTTCGAACTCGGTCGTCGAGGTCGGCCGGAAGCCGGAGACGGTCAGAGAAAAGCGGTCGTCGTCGGCGTGGGCGATCGGCATGCCTGCGGCGAGCAGAGCGGCGACGGCGAGACACGATGCGAGGCGCCTGCGGTGCCCTGTGTCACCGGAAGGGCCCGCGGGCGGGCAGTGGATTCGATGCGCGCGCGCTGTTCCGCCGGTTCGGATCATGGGATCGGATGCAGATGGGTTCCCCGTTGAACGCCGGTCAGCGTGACCGTTCCCGCATGAAGCTGGCGGTAACGGATGCGCACGTCGCCGACCGCCGGCGCGTCCGGATCGCCGCTGTAGAGCGCGCCGTCGCGTACGCTGAAGCTCGCGGCGAGATTCGGCGGCAACTGGCCGAGCGTCACCGCGAGCGGTTGCGTCGGCAGCGTGCGCAGCAGGGCGGGCTCGACGGTCAGCGCGCCGATCCGCACGGCATCGGCCTCGAACACCGCATCGGCGAACGGCTGCTCGGTGGGATTGCGGTGCGCGTCGGCCTGGCGGAACGTGCGCGAGTCGATCGCGCCGTCCTCCCAGCCGGTGTCGTAGCGGCAATCGCCGCCTTCGCAGTGCTCGCGCCACTGGAACATCGCGACGTCACGGTGGAGCAGGGCGGCGCGTGCGGTGACGCCGAGCTGGTCGTCGCGCGGCGCGCCGCTGACGCTCAGCTCGCCGATCAGGCTGACGGTGCGGCCTTCGTCGACCGGATCGGGATGGGCCGGGTCGACCGACGGCGCGGGCGCCGGCGTGGACGCCTCGCCGTCGACGCCGGCGGGGCGCAACCACCACCAGGCCGCGGCCAGTGCGATCAGAACCAGCGCGACAGCGGCGGGCAGGCGGCGCATCGGCGCCTCAGACGCTCTTGAGGATCAGGACCGAACGCGCATCGATCTGCAGTTCGCGTTCGGCCGGCGCCTTGGCGCCGTCGTCCTTGAGGTGCTGCACTTCCTTGGCGTCGAGCTGCTTCTCGCTGAGCGTGCCGTAGACGATCGCGCGGCCGCTGGCGTCCTTGGGCACGCTGTAGGCGTGGTCGTGCATGAAGACGCGCGCGTGGCGGTCGCCTTCGCCGGTCAGGACCAGCCAGCAGCCCATCTTCTGGCAGACCTGGGTGATGCGACCGCTCCAGGCGCCGTCCTTGCCGACCTGGCCGGCGAGATCGTCGTAGGCCGCGTCGATGGCAATCGGCTCGGCCGTCGGCGTCGCCAGCGCTGCGCCGTAGACGGCGCCGGCGTCGGTGGTCTGCACCGGCGTCGCGCCGGTCGGCTTGCGGTTGTGGTCGACGCCGCCGGCGGCCGGCGTGTCGTGCGCGCCATCGTGCGCGGACGCGATGCCGCAGAGCAGGAAGGACAGGGCCAGGACGGTGAGGCTACGCATCGGTCTTCTCCTTGGGAACGCAGGGCGCGGCAGGCGCCGTGCCGGTATGGAAGTTCAGGCGGCCAGCGGCCAGGCCTCGAGCCGTTCGTGTTCGTCGTGCGTGCCGTAACGGCCCTTGGCGTCGCGCGCGAGCGCAGCCAGTGCGCAGCCGCTGTCGTGCGTGAAGAACAGCCGCACGTTGCGGGCCAGCTTGTCGTCGAGAAACGCGCGCTTCTCGTCGATCAGCAGCTCCGGATATCGATCGTAGCCCATGGTGATCGGCAGGTGCACCCAGGGGCGGCCCGGAATCAGGTCCGCGCAGAACACCACGCCGCCGCCCGGCGCGACGATCTCGGCGAGCAGCAGGCCGGGCGTATGACCGTCCGATACCTCGAAGCGCACCGAGTCGCCGAGGGTCGGCGTGTGCGCGCCTTCGACGCGCTCGAGCCGGCCGCTGTCGAGCAGCAACTGCGGCAGCTCCGGTATGAACGAGGCACGGTCGCGCGGATGCGGCGCGAGCGCGCGCTGCCAGTGCGCGGCGCCGACGACGAAGGTCGCATTAGGAAACAGCAGGCGCGGCGGCTGCCCGGCCTCCCAGGCCGCGAGCAGGCCGCCGGCATGATCGAAATGCAGGTGCGACAGCACGACGACGTCGATGTCCTCGTGACCGAAGCCGGCCGCGGCCAGCGAGTCGAGCAGGACGTGGCGGTCCTCGACGACGCCGTAGCGCTCGCGCAGCTTGGGCTCGAAGAACGCGCCGATGCCGGTCTCGAACAGCACCGTGCGGCCGTCCAGATCCTCGACCAGCAGGCAGCGGCAGGCCAGCGGAATGCCGTTGTCGGCGTCCGGCGCGATCCACTGCTGCCAGACCGCGCGCGGTGCGTTGCCGAACATCGCGCCGCCGTCCAGGCGCTGCGAATTGCCGAGTATCGACCAGAGCTTCATCGTATGGTCCTCATCGCACCGCGGCGCTGCCGCTGCCGGCACTGCCGCGCGGGTCGGAGCCGGCTTCGACCGCGCCGCTCCTGCGGTCCCAGCTGACCACGTTCATCAGACCCCAGGTGCGCTCGCCGCTGTTGACGGTATGGCCCATCGCCTCGAGCGCGCGGCGCTCCTCGGCGTCGAACGCGTTCGGCTCGGCGGAGACCACGTCGGGCAGGTACTGGTGATGGAAACGGGGATTGGCGGCGACCTTGGCCGGCGTCTCGCCGTCGACGAAGGCGAGGATGCCTTCGAGCACCATCGTGATGATGCGGCTGCCGCCCGGCGTGCCGATCACGCCGATGCGATCGGCACCGATCACGAAGCTCGGCGTCATCGACGACAGCGGCCGGCGGCCCGGCTTGGGCGCGTTCGCTTCGCCGCCGATCAGGCCGAACGCATTCGGCTCGCCGGGACGCAGCGCGAAATCGTCCATCTCGTTGTTGAGCACGAAGCCGCTGCCGGGCACGACGAAGCCCGAGCCCAGCGTCAGATTGACGGTCTTGGTCGCCGCGACGAGATTGCCGTCCGCGTCGAGGATCGAATAGTGCGTGGTATGCGTCGATTCGAGCGGCGGCGCATAGCCGGGCAGCAGGGCGCTCGGCGTGGCCTTCTCCGGATGGATCGAAGCGCGCAGGCCGGCCGCGTAGAGCGGGCTGGTCAGCTCGGCGACCGGCATCGTGACGTAGTCCGGATCGCCCAGATACTCGGCGCGGTCGCGATACGCGCGGCGCATCGCCTCGATCGTCAGATGCGTGCGACGCACGCGGTCCAGGCGCGAGAGATCGTAGCCGGACAGGATGTTGAGCATTTCCGACAGCGCGATGCCGCCGGACGACGGCGGCGGCGCGGTCACGATGCGCCAGCCGCGATAGTCGACCGTCAGCGGCGTGCGCACCTTCACGCGGTAGTCGGCCAGGTCGCGCTCGGTCCAGGTGCCTCCGGCCGCGCGCACCGCCTCGACCATCGACGCGGCGAACGCGCCGCGGTAGAAGCCGGCGTCGCCGTCCTTCGCGATGCGCTCGAGGGTCGCGGCCAGATCCGGGAAGCGCACGCGCTGTCCCTCGGCCGGCACCTGGCCCTCGGCCAGATACAGATCGACCGAGGCCGGCCAGCGTTCGAGCACCGGACGGCGCTGGCCGATCGCCGAGACCAGACGTCCGTAGGCCGGAAAGCCCTCGCGTGCGATGCGGATCGCCGGCGCCAGAGAAGTCGCCAGCGGCAGTTTGCCGTGGTGCTCGGCGAGCCAGACGTACGCGGCCGGCTCGCCGGGGATGCCGGCCGACAGCGGGCCGTTGACGGACTTGTCGCGGTCGAGCTTGCCGTCGGCGCCGATCCACCGCTCGGCGCGCGTCGCGGCCGGTGCGGTCTCGCGCGCATCGAGGAACAGATCCTGACCGTCGGCGGCGCGATGCAGCAGGAAGAAGCCGCCGCCGCCGATGCCCGAGCTCTGCGGCTCGACGACCGACAGCACCGCACCGACCGCGATCGCCGCGTCGAACGCATTGCCGCCCCGGGCGATCACCTCCAGGCCCGCCTCGGTCGCCAGCGGATGCGCGCTGGCGATCGCGGCCTTGCCGGGACGTACGGCCGGAGCCGCCTGCGCCAGCGCGCAGGCCGCGATCAGGGCCAGGCCGATCAGATGCGCTGCGCGACGGCGCGGCGCGATGCCGGTGGCACCGCTCATGCGGCGTTCTTCGCGATCAGCGCTTCGTACTTCGCGAACAACTGCTCGCGCGACTCCGGATGCGCCTCGTCGACGATGATGCATTCCACCGGACAGACCTCCACGCATTGCGGCGTATCGAAATGGCCGACGCACTCGGTGCAGCGGCTGAGCGCGATCTCGTAGATATCCGCTCCCATCGAGATCGCCGTGTTCGGACAGGCGGGCTCGCAGACGTCGCAGTTGATGCAGTCTTCGGTGATCTTGAGCGACATGGCGGTTCGGGCCGGCGGACGACCGCTGTCGCGGTGCCGCCGGCCGTGTGCTGAGACTTACTTCAGTTCGGCGGTGCGCACGTTGGCGCCGCTCGCGGCCAGCGCTTCCTTGACGCGCGTGGTGTCTTCGGACGTGCCGATGACCAGTACGACGACGTCCTTGAACGAGCCGGATTGCGCACTCTGGAACGCCTCGATCACGAAGTCAGCGGTGATCTTCGAGTCGGGGCCGCCGAACGCCATCATGTTGCCCGGCAGCACGCCGCGGCCGACGACGCCGCGCACGTTCTCGAGCTGGTTGCTGCGGTCCTCGAGCGCCTTGTCGTCCTCGCCGCCGGGGATGTAGTACATGTACGGGCGCGTCGTGGTCACGCCCTGCATGTTGTTGGTGACGACGTTGGCCAGGTACTTCTTCCAGGCGGCGGTGTCGGCCGGATCGGTCGGCAGCGACACGGTCTCGACTGCCGGCGCGGTGGCCTGCGTCGTCGGCTCGGCGGCCTTGTCGCAGGCGCTCAGGACGAACGTCGAGGCCACGGCGACGGCGAGGGGGAGAAGGAGCTTGCGCATGATGTTAAGGATTCCGTTGAGGGGGTCGAGTGTCGGTCGCGACAGGGTACCAGCTTGCCGGCGCGTCGGTGACGCCGGCGATGCGTTCGGCGCTCAGGCCTCGCCGGCGCCGCCCGCCCAGCGCCGGCGCAGCGCGTTCTGCACGGCCGGGTGCACGAAGCCCGACACGTCGCCGCCGAGCCGCGCGATCTCGCGCACCAGCGAGGAGGAGATGAAGCTGTACTTCTCGGCCGGCGTCAGGAACAGCGTCTCGACCTGCGGGATCAGATGACGGTTCATGCTGGCGAGCTGGAACTCGTATTCGAAGTCCGACACCGCGCGCAGGCCGCGCAGGATCACGCCGGCGCCGGTCTCCTCGACGAAGTGCGCGAGCAGCGACGAGAAGCCGCGCACCTCGACGTTCGGCACGTCGGCCAGCGCGATGCGCGCCAGATCGATGCGCGCGTCGAGGCTGAATCCCGGACCCTTGCTCGGACTTTCGGCGACCGCGACGATCAGCCGTTCGAACAGCGGACTGGCGCGATGGACCAGGTCGATGTGACCGTTGGTGATCGGATCGAAGGTGCCGGGATAGATCGCGAGCCGCGAACGTTGCGCCGAGGTCGGCATCGGATGATCGCCTGTGGAAAACGAACGGCCCAAGCTTAGCAGGAGCGTGTTGGAAGATTTATGCCGGAACGGCTGCCGCATCGCGCCGGTAGAGCCGGTGCCGCACGCTGCCGGCACGCCCTTCGCGATGCAGCTGCCAGTTCGGCGGCGCCGCCAGGCTCTGGTCCGCCGGCGCCTCGACGTGGATCCAGGCGACGGGCCCGAGGCGGTCGCCGTGCTCGAGCGCGTGCAGCGTGGCCTGCCAGGCGTCGGCGCCGAACGGCGGATCGACGAAGACCAGGTCGAAGCGCGCGCCCTCGGACTGCGCGAGCCAGGCCAGCGCGTCGCCGCGCACGACTTCCCCGGTGTCGACCTTCAGACGCGCGAGCGTATCGGCGAGCGCGCGCGCCAGCGCCGGATCGCGCTCGACGAATACGCAATGCGCGGCGCCGCGCGACAGCGCTTCGAGCCCGAGCGCGCCGGTGCCGGCATACAGGTCGAGGCAATGCGCGCCTTGGATCATCGGCGCCAGCCAGTTGAACAGCGTCTCGCGCACGCGCTCGGGCGTCGGGCGCAGGCCCGGCGCGTCGGGAACGGACAGCTTCGAACCGCGCAGGCGGCCGGCGATGATGCGCAGGCGTCCGGGCGCCTGTCGGGAACCGTGCATGGAAAGGCCGGTGATAGGATGGGCGCCCGCATTTTCGCCTCATCGCCCCTGTAATGCTCAAGTTCTGGAAGAAGAAGCCGGCCGCCGACGCGCCGCCCGCGACACCCGACGCCGTCGCGCCGCCGGACCGGCGGCCGCTCGACGTCGCGACGTCCGAAGCGCCGGTCGAGCCGCTCGCCGAGCACGTCGCCGCGTCGCCGCTCGCCGAGCCCGTCGACGTGCCGCCCGCTGCGCCGGACGATCCGCACGACGCGGCGGTCGCGCCGGGCGAACCGGTCCGCCGCAGCTGGCGCGACCGTCTGTCCGGCAGCACGTTCGCGCGCAGCCTCGGCGCGCTGTTCGTACGCAATCCCAAGCTCGACGACGCGCTGCTCGACGAGCTGGAAACCGCGCTGATCACCGCCGACGTCGGTGTCACCGCGTCGACCGATCTGGTCGAGCGTCTGCGCCGTCGCGTCGACAAGCGCGAGTTCGCCGATGCCGCGGCTCTGCTGGCGGCACTGCGCGCGGAGCTGGTCGCGCTGGTCGCGCCGGTCGCGCGTCCGCTCCAAGTGTGCGCGGAGCACAAGCCGTACGTGGTGCTCGTGGTCGGCGTCAACGGCGTCGGCAAGACCACGACGATCGGCAAGCTCGCGCGGCGCTACCGCGGCGAGGGGCTCGGCGTGATCCTCGCCGCCGGCGATACGTTCCGCGCGGCGGCGGTCGAGCAGCTGACGACCTGGGGCGAGCGCAACCAGGTGCCGGTGATCGCGCAGGGCAGCGGTGCCGATTCGGCCAGCGTGATCTTCGACGCGCTGCAGACCGCGCGCGCGCGCGGCGTCGACCTGCTGATCGCCGACACGGCGGGCCGGCTGCACACGCAGTCGGGCCTGATGGACGAGCTGTCCAAGATCCGCCGCGTGCTCGCCAAGCTCGACGTCGAGGCGCCGCACGAGGTGCTGCTGGTCATCGACGGCACGACCGGCCAGAACGCGGTCAATCAGACGCGCCAGTTCCGCGAGGCGATCGGCGTGACCGGCCTGGTCGTCACCAAGCTCGACGGCACCGCCAAGGGCGGCGTCGTGTTCGCGCTGGCTCGCGAGTTCGGCCTGCCGATCCGCTTCGTCGGACTCGGCGAGGGCATCGAGGATCTGCGCGTATTCGACGCGACGGCCTTCGTCGACGGCTTGCTGCCGTCTGCATTGAACTGAGCGGCGCTCAGCCCGGCCACGGCAGGCCGAGCAGCCGCCAGGCCAGCACGGCGGCGGCCGCGGCCAGCACGGTCAGCAGCAGCGCGCCGGCGCGTGCCGCAAGCGCGATCCGCCGCGCCGCGGCGTCGCGGCGCACCGGTACGTCGCGCAGCGTGCGCGATCGCGCCAGCGGCCAGCGCCGTTCACGATCGATGCCGGCGGCAGTGCGCAGCGCGTGCAGCGCCAGGATCAGCACGCAGGCCGCACTCATCATCATCAGTGCGCCGATCAGCTGGCGCAGCAGGGCGATCAGCCGTTCGGTGCTCAGCAGATCGGCGGTGGTCCCGATCCAGTGCCGGAAGCCGAGCGTCACCGCGACCGCGGCGATCATCGCCAGCGTCATGACGATCGCCAGCGTGCGGCGCAGACGCGGGTCGGCGCGATGGATCTGCGGGGGCATCGTCCGTTCCTGGCGGTCGGCGGCGGTCGAGCGCGAGCATAGTCGGTGCGCGCGCCTGCGCGGCACCGTTCGTCGCCTCGTCGTCCCGCCGGTCGCGACTGCTATGCTTTCGCGATGAAGCGCTTCGTCCCGATCGCCGCCGTGCTGACGCTCGCGGCCTGTCACAGCCTGCGCCCGTCGGCGACGCCGCCGGCGCTTTCGATCGCGGCCGTGCCGGCCGACGGTCTCTACGATAATCACGAGCAGGTCTGGCAGGCCGGCACGACCGCCGGCGCCCTGGCGCCGCCGCGGCTGCGCCTGGCGATCAGCTCGTACAAGGGCGGCTGGCAGCTCTGGCGCGTCGAGGCCGACGGCGGTACGCCGGCACTGTGGCTGATGCAGACGGTTTCGAGCGCGGACGGCGCGTTGCGGGTGCTGCCGCATCGGCCGCGCGTCGCCGCGCCGGCGCTCGAACCGCGTCCCGATCCGGCCGAGTGGACCGCGCTCGATGCCTGCATCTTGACCGGCACGACGGGCAGTGCGAACTGGCGCGTCGCCGCCGATGCGGCGGCCTGCGCGACGATCGCGCCCGGCATCGGCGCCGCGGCGGCGTTCCTGCCGATCGTCGCGGCGCGCAGCGCCGAGGGCGTCGATCTGCGGCTGTATGCCGATCAGGCACGCGGTGCCGATGCCTCGTCGCAAGCGCGCCGCGTCGCCTGGTATGGCGGCTGGGCCGCCGTCAACGGCGCGGGACCGGATGCCGGCGCCGACAGCCGCGACTGGCATATGAACCGGCAGCTGCGCCTGTCGAACGAGGGTGGCCGCAGCACCCTGGTCTGGCGCGACGGCACGCCGAGCGGCTGGTCGCTGCTGCTCGAGCGGCTGACGTTCCGCGAGGGCAATACGCCGGTGCTGAAGCTGTCGATCGTCGACGACGCCGACGGCCGCGCTCTGGCCTACGCGTTCGCCGATCCGCACAGCGCGCGCATCGGCATCAATCTGGGCTGGATCCAGGTCGGCCTGGAGCGCGAGGCCGGCGCCGCCGAGGCATCGAAGCGATGAGCGGCACGAACGACGGCGACGTGCCGACGATCAGCTGGGGCGACTTCGAGAAGGTGCACCTGGTCGCCGGTACCGTACTGCGCGTGGAGCCGTTTCCGGAGGCGCGCAAGAGCGCCTACAAGCTCTGGGTCGACTTCGGCGTGTACGGCGAGCGCAAGACCAGCGCGCAGGTGACCGGCCTGTACCGGCCGGAGGATCTGGTCGGCCGGCAGATCGTCGGTGTCGTCAATTTTCCGGAGAAGCAGATCGGACCGTTCCGTTCGCAGTTCCTTCTGACCGGCTTCCCGACCGAGGCCGGAGTCGTCGTCACGGCGCTCGAGCGGCCGGTGCCGAACGGTACGCGCATGGCCTGAGCGGGCTGTTCCGCGTTCGCCGCGGTATCCCGAACTTTACGCACGTCGCGTTCGGCTTCGAGCCGGTGGTGGTCGGGTGTGGCGGGTCGCGGAACGACGGTGGCTGCGCGCGCCGCGCGCTCGCCGCGAGGATCGGGGGCATCGGTCTCGATGTGCGAGGCATGAGCCGAGCGTTGCGGCGCGATCGCGCTCGACGCCGAGGCGATCGCCGATCGTGTGTTCACGCCGCGTGCCGATCTGCGTCGAATACGGTCCGAGGCGATCGCCGTGCTCGATGTATCCGGCCGGCGTGAAGGCGCTCGCGTCGCGATCGGACGCATCGCGATCGACCGACCGCTTGCCGACCCGCGGCGGCATCACGTGCGCCGCGGATCGCAGCGGCGTCGGTGACCGGCCTCGATCCGATCGGAAGAAGGGTGGCGGCTCCGCCAGCCGGATCCCGGCACCCGAATCACCTGCTACCGTTGCTTCCTTCCGGACCTGGCGGAATTCGCAGGCTATCGTCGCGGGAGAACCGACGGAGCCACCATAGACATCATCGGCCTCGCGGGCCGATCGACCGACGGGCGCCTCCCTGGCGACCCGTTCGGCTGCCGGCGCAGTGCCGGCTTACTGGCGGAGAGAGCGGGATTCGAACCCGCGAAACGGTTTGACCCGTTTACACACTTTCCAGGCGTGCTCCTTCAACCACTCGGACACCTCTCCGCACGCCGTAAAACTTTCGCTCCGTGTTCATCCCTGAAGCGCCTTCCATTCGGCATCCCTGCCTCATCCTCGCGCGATGCGCCGCCGTCGGAGGACGACGGCGCAAGCCATCGCCCTTGACCGCCGCGAGGGCCGCGCAGAATAGCGGAGGGCCCTCGGGCATACAAGGCGTGACGGCGCTCGATCAGTCGCGCGCGACGCTCGGATTCTTGGCCAGATCGATCAACGTGGCCGGCAGGCTCGCGTAATAGGCGGCCAGATCGTTGATGTCCTGGTCCGAGAGCGTCGTCGCGAAGCCGGCCATGATCGGGTTCTTGCGCGCGCCGGAGCGGTACTCGTGCAGCGCGCGCGCGAGGTAGTCGGCGTACTGGCCGGCCAGGCGCGGATACTGCGGATCGATCGCGGACGCACCGTCCTGGCCGTGGCAGGCCTGGCAGGCGAGCGACTTGTCCTTGCCGGCCTCGACGTTGCCGCGGCCGGCGCGACCGCCCTCGGCGGCGAGCGCAGGCAGCGAGACGGCGCCCAGCAGGACGAGCGTGGCGAACAGCGGCTTCATCAGGTGCATGCGGGTCGGGCTCCGGCGGCTCACGGCTTGATCGAGGACAGGTAGGCGGCGATGTCGCGGATGTCCTCGTCGGACAGGCTCTCGCCCTGCGCCTGCATCGTCGGATGCTGGCGGTCGCCACTCTTGTAACCGTGCAGCGCGGCGACGAGGTAGTCGTAGTTCTGTCCGCCGATGCGCGGTACGTGATAGCTCGGATACGCGTTGCGCCAGCCGGTGACGCCGTGGCAGCCGGTGCAGGTGTAGACCTTGACCTTGCCGGCGGCAGGATCGCCCTTGCCGGTCTCGGCGAGGCAGGGCAGGGCAAACAGCAGAGTCGTGGCGAACAGCAAAGCTCGGGTCATGTCGGGCTCGGATCCGTCTGGCTACGCGGAAAAATCGGCGGGAGTATAGCCTGCGACCCCCGTTTCCTGACAATCGGCGCGCCGTCGCGCGATCACCGTTGCGGCCATTCGACGCAGGGCACCGTTCCGCCGCGTCCGCATGCTGCGATCGCGGACAGCGCGGCGCGCGCACTGGATGCGAATGGGTATCGCCCCCATCTGCCGCTATACTGCTTCCTTGCGTCTGCGCGCGTCCGTGCATCACGGATCGACGGGCGCGATCGATCAAGGTCGTCCGTGCGTCTGTCCGAACTCCAGAAGAATGTCCCCGCGACGGTCGCCGGCGTCGTCGACGCCGTGGCCGACGACCTGATCGCACGCCGCTTGCGCGAACTCGGCTTCGTCGCCGGAGAGCCGGTCCGCATCGTCGCGCTGGCGCCGTTCGGCGGCGATCCGCTGCTGGTCCAGATCGGTTCGACGCGTTTTGCTCTGCGCCGCAGCGAGGCCGCGCGCGTAACCGTCGCCACGGCCGGCGGAGCCGGCACATGAGCGCGCTGCAGATCGCCCTGGTCGGCAATCCGAACTGCGGCAAGACCGCGTTGTTCAACCGGCTGACCGGGGCGCGCCAGAAGGTCGCCAACTACGCCGGCGTCACGATCGAGCGCAAGGAAGGCCATTACACCGCGCCGTCCGGCCGGCTGGTCCGCGTGCTCGACCTGCCGGGCACCTACAGCCTCGATGCGACCAGTCCGGACGAGGCGATCACACGCGACGTGTGTCTGGGCCGGCATCCGGGCGAACCGGTGCCGGACCTGATCGTCTGCGTCGTCGACGCGACCAATTTGCGCCTGCACCTGCGCTTCGTGCTCGAGCTCAAGGCGCTCGGCCGACCGCTGATCCTGGCGCTGAACATGATCGACGCGGCCGAGCGGCGCGGCCTCGTCGTCGACGTCGAGGCGCTGTCGCGCGAGCTCGGCATCGCGGTCGTGCCGACCGTCGCGGTGCGCCGCCACGGCGCGCAGGCCCTGATCGACCGCCTCGACGCGCAGGCGCTGCCGGCGCCGCAGCCCCATCCGGTCGCCGACCTTCACGCCGAAGTCCGCCGCATCCTGTCGATCGCAGTCACCAGCGCGCGCGACAGCGCCGCCACCGATCAGGCGATCGACCGCGTGGTGCTGCATCCGGTTGCCGGTCCGCTGATGCTCGCGGTGCTGATGTTCGTGATCTTCCAGGCCGTGTTCGCCTGGGCCAAGCCGATGATGGACGGGATCGACGCGGGCTTCGCCGCGCTCGGCGACATGCTCGGTGCGCTGCTGCCCGACGGCGTGCTGCGCAGCCTCCTGGTCGACGGCATCGTGTCCGGCGTCGGCGGCGTGATCGTGTTCCTGCCGCAGATCCTGATCCTGTTCGTGTTCATCCTGGTGCTCGAGGAATCGGGCTACCTGCCACGCGCCGCGTTCCTGCTCGACCGGCTGATGCTGCGCGTCGGTCTGACCGGACGCTCGTTCATTCCGCTGCTGTCGAGCTTCGCCTGTGCGATTCCCGGCATCATGGCCACGCGCAGCATCGCCGATCCGCGCGACCGCCTGACCACGATCCTGATCGCGCCGCTGATGACCTGCTCGGCGCGGCTGCCGGTCTACACGCTGCTGATCGCCGCCTTCATTCCGCAGCGCACCGTGGCCGGCGTGTTGAATCTGCAGGGCATCGTGCTGTTCGCGCTGTACCTGGCCGGCATCGTCAGCGCGATGGCGGTGGCCTGGGTGATCAAGCGCCTGCGCCGCGACCGCAGCGAGCACGCGCTGATGATGGAGCTGCCTTCGTACCGCTGGCCGCACCTGCGCGACATCGCGATCGGCCTGTGGGAGCGCGCGATGATCTTCCTCAAGCGCGTCGGCGGCATCATCCTCGCGCTGACCGTGCTGCTGTGGTTCCTGTCGAGCTTTCCTGCGCCGCCCGACGGCGCGGCCGGGCCGGCGATCCAGTACAGCCTGGCCGGCCGCATCGGCCGCCTGCTCGAATTCGTATTCGCGCCGCTCGGCTTCAACTGGCAGATCTGCATCGCGCTGGTGCCCGGTCTGGCCGCGCGCGAAGTCGCGGTCGCCTCGCTGGCGACCGTCTACGCGCTGTCCGGCAACGAGGACGGACTCTCGGCGGTGGTCGCGACGCAATGGTCGCTGGCGACCGCGCTGTCGCTGCTGGCCTGGTACGTGTTCGCGCCGATGTGCCTGTCGACGCTGGCGACGGTGCGCCGCGAGACCAATTCCTGGCGGCAGGTCTGGATCATGGCCGGCTATCTGTTCGCGCTGGCGTATCTGGCCTCGCTGCTGACCTATCAGATCGCACGGTGGCTGACGTGAGCACCGTCCTGCAAGCGCTGCTGGTCGCCGTGATCGTCCTCTGGGCGGCCTTGAGTGCGTTCGGCCGGCTGGCGCCACGTGTCCGCCGTCGCTGGCTGGCGGCTGCCGCCGAGCACCTGGACCGCCCCGGCCGACTGGTGCCGCTGCGCGGCCTCGGCCGTCGTCTGCGCCGCGAACGCGCGCAGGGCGGTTCCTGCGGCGATGGCTGCGGCAGTTGCGGCAGCTGCGGGGCGACCATGCCGGCCGCCCCGGACAGCGCTCGGCCGCTGGTGTTCGAGCGGCGGCCATCGTCGCGTGAGCGCAACGGTTCGTAGCCAGCTGCAAGGCACGGTCCCGGCGGATCGAGGCGAGGGGCCGATTCGT
>VFQU01001369.1_pt1 | contig 14708 bp, 14 predicted proteins | sample 3512311 | NCBI WGS metagenome assembly VFQU01 (sample SAMN10412377, study PRJNA504923) | tailings metagenome | isolation source: Relicate 3 Philex TSF3 active mining site | place: Philippines: Tuba, Benguet | collected 2017-08-29
TGCAGCGTCGACGGCTCACCGGCTGAGATCGTCACTACTCAACGGGAACAGAGCCTTATTTTTTCTATCCCCCGCATCACGCCGCCGCGCGCGTGCTCCGCACTCACCCTCCGATCCGCCACGCGAAGAGCACGCGGCCGTCGCGTCTACTGCACGGCAGCGTCGCTTCGTTCAGTTTCCTGACACGTCAAGCGCGATGTATCAGTTGTTTGCATAGCCGCACCTGTCGTCGCTAGCAGGCGGGGCGGTTCCGATGCAAGCTAGTCGTCAACGGGGTCGCTACCCGCCGATGTGCAGTCGGCATTGCACACGGCGGGTGCCGACCGAACTGACGTCCGAGGCTTCCGCACGAGCGCGCGATGAAGGGCATAGCGGGTCTGATCGCCTTGCTGCTCATCTGGACCGGCCCGCCGGCCCGGGCGGATGCGGCCGCGGGCGTGGACTACCGCATCGAACGCGGCCCGCTCGGCGATGCGCTCAACGCCTGGGCCACGCAGAGCGGCGTGCAGCTGCTGTACCCGCCGCAGATCGTGTCGCGACGGACCAGCGAGGGACTGGCCGGCCGCCTCGCGCCGCAACAGGCACTCGCGCGTCTGCTGCAGGCGACCGGCATCGAGGCCGCACCGGTCGGCAACGGAACCTTCGTGCTGCGTCACGCAGCACCGGCCCGCGTCGAGGTCGCTGCGGTGCCGGCGCCGCTGCCGGTCGAGCACGCGCACGCCCAGTTGCCGCAGGTCGACGTGATCGGCAGTCCGATCGGCCGCATCGTCACCGCGACCTCGACGCCGACCACGACGATCACGCGCGAACAGATCCAGGCCAGCGGCTATCTGACGCTGTTCGACCTGCTGCGTTCGCAGCCGGGCGTGCAGGTCACCCGCCAGCCCGAGGCGATGAGCGGCGACAGCGCGGGCCTGTTCCGCGCCGGCAGTTCCGGTGCCGCATCGGTCGCACTGCGGCGTCTCGGCGCGCAGGCCACGCTGCTGCTGCTCGACGGCCGGCGCATGGCCGACTACGGCCTCGCCGGCGATGCCGACGGCAGCATCGCCGACATCGGTTCGATTCCGCTGGCGATGGTCGAGCGCATCGACATCCTCCGCGACGGCGCCGGTACTCGTTACGGCGCCGCCGCGATGGCCGGCGTCATCGACATCACGCTGCGCAAGCGACTGGACGGCGGCGAGATCACGACGCTGCAGGGCCTGTCGAGCCGCGGCGACGCCGGCCACCGCCAGCTGTCGGGCGCACTCGGGGAGCATTTCGCGAACGGCGCGGACCTGCTGCTGATGATCGATGCGATCGACGCCGATCCGGTGCTCGGCAACCGGCGCGACTGGTACACGCTCGACCGCAGCGACGAGGGCCTGCGCGACGAACGCAGCGTGTTCTCGTTTCCGGGCAACTTCGCCGACACACTCGGCGTCCAGAACCTGCGCGCCCGTACCGGCTGCCAGGCCCAAGACGTCGCCAAGAACGGCAGCTGCCTGGCCGACATGGCCAAGGTGACGACGCTGCGCACCGGCAAGGTCTCGCGGTCGCTGCTCGGCCACGTGCGTATGCCGCTGGCAGGGCCCTGGGACGCCTACGCGGATCTGCGCCTGGCGCGTGTGGATCAGCGCCAACAGTCGGCGCCGTCCACCGGCATCATCATCAATCCGGTGGCCGCCGGCCTGCCCGGCGGCAACTTCCTCTACTACGGCTTCTGGGACATCGGACCGATCCGCCAGCGCACACGTTCGGACGTGACACGCGCGCAGTTCGGGCTCGAGCGCAAGGGTCACGCCTGGACGCTCGACAACGTCGTCGGCATCGAGGACAGCCGCGTCCAGGAGCGCATCTCCGGCCTGGTCAATCGTTCGCGCTTCGCCGACCTGGTCCGCGAAAACCACTATCAGTTCAACCTGCCGATCGTCGATCCACAACTCGCGCAGACACTGGCGCCGACGCTCGACAACCGTGCGCGCATGCGCGTGCTCGACGTCTCCAGCACGCTGAACGGTCGAGTCGAGGGCTGGTCCCCCGGCCCGATCAGCGTCGACGCGGGCACGCAGTGGCGTCGCGAGACACTGCATCAGGCGCCCGACGCGTCGCTGAGTTCGGACGATCTGCTGATCGAACGGCTCGACGGCCGCTACGACAGTGCGCGCTCGGTCGGCTCGGGTTATGCACGCTTCGGCGTGCCGCTGGCGGACGCCCTGCAGGCCGATCTGGGCTGGCGTATCGAGCGTGACAGTCGCTTCGGCTCGCGCGCCTCGCCGGCTCTGGGCCTGATCTGGACACCGCTGCCGACCGTGTTGATACGCGCCGGCGCGACGCGTGGCTGGCGAACGCCGTCCTTGCTCGAGCAACGTCCGCCGTTCGTCGAGCAGGGCAGCTACGCCTACGTCGCGGTGCCCGAGACGATGCTGCCGTGCGCGCTGCCGGACACCAGCGGCACTCAGACACGCTGCCTGCTCGAGCAGCGCAGCGGCTACAATCCCAACCTGCGTCCGGAGACCTCGCGCGGTATCAACGCCGGCGTGATCTGGGAGCCGGCCGAGCGTTTCAGCATCGGACTGGACCTCTATCAGCTGCGCCGCAGCAACGAGATCGGCGGCATACCGCTGAGCTACGCGCTGCAACATCCCGAGTCGTTCCCCGATGCGCTGGTGCGCGACGAGGCCGGGCGGCTCCAGGCGGTTAACCTGCTGCGCGTGAACCTCGGGCAGACCACGACGCGCGGCATCGACCTCGACCTGCGCTGGACCTCGGCGCCGACGCGCTACGGTACGTTCGGCTTCGACGTCTCCGCCAACTGGCTCGACGAGTTGAGCGTCCGCCCGACGCCCGACGCGCCCGAGTACGAGCGCGCCGGCTACGCCGGCCAGCCGCGCCTGACCGCGATCGGCGCGCTGCGCTGGAGCCGTGACGCCTGGTCCTCGACGCTGCTGCTGCGTCACACCGGCCATTACCGCTATCGGCAGTACGACGCGGACGCGCTGGACTGTCCGGACTATCGGGTCGCCGTCCACAAGTGCTCGACGCCCGGCTTCACGCTGGTCAACGCCAGCCTCGCCTACACCGGGTGGCGCGACTGGCGCATCTCGCTCGGCGTCGCCAACCTGTTCGACCACACGCCCCGGAACTACGACGAGGCCAGCGGCGGCTACGATCCGCGGTTCGACGACCCGATCGGCCGCTACTTCTGGCTCGGCGCCACGCGCCGGTTCTGACCGGCGGCCTGCCCGCACGAGCAGCAGGTAGGGGGGGGCGGCGGCCGCCGCGTTATGAGGGGTGGTGGCGATTGGCCACAACGCCCTGGAGTTTCGTGCTAGTCGCCAGCCCCACGCTGCCCTCGGCCGCGGACGAGGCTTATGATGCGCGCATGACCCGTGCTCCCACCGAGGCTGCCGGCGCTGACGCGCGCGAAGCATTCGACCGTTTCGTCGCGGAGCGGCGCGTGCCGCTGCAGCGCTTCCTGGTCAATCTGGGCGTCGCCACCGAAGACGCCAGAGACCTGGTGCAGGAAGGCTTCCTGCGCCTGCTGCGCTACCGCGACCGCACCGATCCGGCCGAGTGGACGCCGCTGGCCTACCGGATCGTGCTGAATCTGCACCGCGACCGACAGCGTCAGGCCGCGCAGCGCGAAGCCACCGTGCCGCTGGAACTCGCCGAAGCCCCTTCCCACGAACCCTCGCCCGAACATCACGTCGCCGATCACCAGCAGCTCATGCTCGCCCGACAAGCCATCCTCGAACTGCCGCCGCGCTGCCGCGAGGTCTATCTGCTCAACCGCGTCGACGCGCTGAGCTATCCGGCAATCGCGGCGCGCTGCGGCATATCGGTCAAGGCCGTCGAAAAACACATCTCGCGGGCGCTGCGTGAACTGCGCAGCAAGGTCGATCGCCTGCTCGTGACACGAGACCCGTCATGAACGCTTCCCTCCACGATTCGGCCGTCCTGCGACGGGCCGCCGACTGGCAGGCCCGCCTCAAGGCACCGGACTGCAGCGCGGCGGATCGCGACGCGTTCGAGCGCTGGTGCGCGGCCGATCCGGTTCACATCGAGATCTGGCTCGAGGTCGCCGCGCTCGACGAGGCCGCCGCCAGTCTCGGCGAGACGCCCGCGATCGCCGCGGCGATCCGGCCGGCGCGGCGCGGTGCCGTGCACGCACGCGATCGACACCGCTGGCGCAGCGGCGTCTCGATCGCTGCCGCGGCGATGCTGATGCTGGCGGTCGGCCTGATCGGCTGGCTGCATCCGTTCGGCGGCGTCGACACCGCCGAGTTCGCGACCGCGGTCGGCGAGCAACGCGCGCTGACGCTCGCCGACGGCACCCAGGTGCGTCTGGATACCGATACCGCCCTGGGGTTCCGCGTCGACGGTGCGCAACGCGTGCTCGAGGTCCGGCGCGGCCGCGTCGACCTGGTCGTCGCCGCCGACGAACGTCCGTTCGAGGTACACGCCGGTCGCGGCCGTCTGCGCGACATCGGGACGCGCTTCCAGGTCGAGCGCCGCGATCCGCAGGTCACGGTCGCCGTACTCGAAGGCGCCGTCGGCGTCCGCCTGACCGACGACACGGCCGCCGAGACCGCGCTCGCGCCGGGCCAGCGCGTCGGCTACGGCGAGCGCGGGCCGCTGGCCCAGGTCGAATCGTTCGATCTGGAGCAGGCCCAGGCCTGGACGCGCGGCGAGCTGATCTTCAGCAATCGCCGGCTCGATGAGGTCCTGACCGAGATCAACCGTTACACGGCCACGCCGTTGCGGCTCGCCGATCCTGCGATTGGTGCGGTACGTATCAGCGGCGTGTTCCGCCCCGCCGACACCGACGCGCTGCTGGCCGCACTCGACGCCGGCTGGTCGCTGCGCGCGCGGCGCAGTGCCGACGGCACGATCGAACTGACGCGCTGACGCACCGGCGTCGGCAGATCAATCGCTCGCCGGCGCAGGCCGAATTCCATAGCGATCGATCACGACCAGCAGTACGGCGCCGAGCGCGACACCGATCAATCCGTACAGCGCGTCGATCGGATCGGGCGTGTTGAGGATCGGAATCGCCATCTCGACGACGATGTTGCAGGCCGCGAGCGCGATGCCGAGCAGCCCGATCGCGCGCATCGGCACACCGAACGCCAGCCACACGTAGCCGGCGCCGGTGTAGAGCATGTAAGTGATGGAGAGATTGGAGACGTGACTGTAGAAATCCGGTACGCGATCGAGGATCGCCTCCCACCGGAATGCCGCGCTCCTGCGACCGGCGAACATCGCACCGGCGAGCGCGAGCGCGGCCAGATGCAGCAGAGAAGCCCACACCCGCGGAATGCGCTTGAGCGCGAACGAGGGTTTCGTCGTCACGTCCGTCTCGATCGTGGTGGAATGGTGATGATAGAGAGACCCACCTGATCGCGATATCGGACGAAGTGCGTGAATCGTGCAGGGGTGGCACTCCTCGGACGGTCGGTCGCCGGCGCGGTGAACGGAGCGTGGCGCCCGCGCACGGATCGCGGCGCACATTGCGTTCGACGCGGCATCGTCATGACGCGTCTGAGGTCGGCTCGCAAGTGCACGCAATGCGCTCGCTCCCAGGGCGCGTGAAGAAGAGAAAACGCCTCACCGAACACCCCGCCCCCGCCCGTTCCTGCGCAGCTGTCGCTCCGCATGACAGTAGGCACTGTGTATCCGGTGGTAGCACGCGTCGGCGTAACCGGTCTCCGCGTAACAGACCAGCCGGTACTCGCGCGCGGCATCGAGCCACTCACCCAGTCGCTGGTGATCCTCACGCGTGCGGCACTGCTCGAGCAGGCCGGCCAGCGACGCGCCGAATGCCTGCATCGATCGGCGCCGCAGCCGTGCGATGTCGCCGTCGCCCACGTAGCGCGATTCATGAGCGGCGAGTTCGGCGGTGTCGAGCGTCTCGACGAAATCGTCGAGCAGGGCCGGATTGAACGACACGCGCGGCGATCTCATCGGCCGTCTCCGACCGGCAGAAGCAGCGACGAGATGGCCGTCAGGTCGGACCTGCATCGCAACGTGGCTGGCCCCGCCGCCGGGTGCCGACGATCGCGCTGGGAGACGACCGGTGCCGCACCTCGCATCAGCGGCGGCACCGTGATCGTGATCACCGCAGGCAGGACCGGCAGTTCGGTCGCGGCGCCGAAGAATACGATGTACCTCATCACGATCAGCTCTCCTTGCATGCCTGGGCAACCGGCCGACCCGATACGGATCGAAGCCGCAGCAGCAGTGTGCGCGGGTTCGCTGCAGGGTCAACCGGCCCGGAGCATGAAGCGGCGATTTCTTACACGCATCGTCGTCGCGATCCTGCGCCCGCGGCACGCGGCGCCACGCACCGACCCGCGCGATCGAATCCCTCACGCAGACGAGCCATGCGCGGGCCGGCTGCCGACACGGCGGCGTGGCCCGGCCGTCGCGCCCGCAGCTCAGGGGCTCCGGCGCGCCGCGCAGTGGACGCGGCGCGCCGGCAGCGCCGTCACCACACGTAGCGCAGACGCGCGTACCAGGTCGCATTGGAAGGTTCGCGATACTCGGTGCGCAGGCCCGGCGCGCCGTCGACCGCGAACGTGGTGATGCTGCGCCGGTCCTGGGTGCCGAGCACGTTGAGTGCGCTCAGGGACAGACTCAGGCGCTCGCCGAGCTGGGTACGCGTCGACAGGTCGAGCCGGGTCTGCGCCGCGAACTCGGTACGTTCCACCGCGCCGTCGACGTCGGCGAAGGCCTGATCGTAGTCGAACACGCGATTGACGTTGACGCCGAAGGTCGTGCGCAGCGGAGCGACGAACCAGTCCAGGCCGAGATTGGCGACCAGGTCAGGCTGCCGGTCGAAACGCCGGCGGTCGCCGCTGCCGTCCACGCTCATACCGGTGTGCACACGAGTCATGTTCGCCCACAGCACCAGATCCGGCAGGCCGGCGAACGAGAACGGCACACGTCCCTCCAGCTCGGCACCGTACAGCGTGCCGGTACCGACGTTCTCCGGACGCGCCAGCCAGCGTCCGTCGACCAGGCGCGCGTAGTCCTCGATCTTGTCCTCGATGCGACGCGCGAACAGGTTGACCGCGACCAAGCCGCGGCGCTCGTCCAGATACCAGTCCAGCCCGGTATCCAGACCCCAGGCCCGTTCCGGGCGCGTGTCCGGATTGCCGGCGGTATCCGGATCGGACAGCGTGCCGCCCTCTTCGCTCACCGTCGGCGTCAGATCGCGCAGATCCGGCCGGCGCAGCGTGCGTGCCAGACCGGCGCGCAGGTCCACCGTGTCGGACAGCGCACGGCGCAGCTGCAGCGTCGGTGTCAGGTCGGTCGAGATCGCGGTCGCGCGTTCCCCGTCATGGCTGGTCGTGCGCGTCCGGCTGCGCTCCAGGCGCGCGCCCGCGGTCAGCAGCGTAGCCGGCGACAGCGCGATCGAGTCGCTGAGCCAGGCCTGCGTGATGCCTTCCTCGACCCGGTAGATCCGGCCGTAATCCGGCGTCTGCGTCGCGCCGTTGCGCAGGCGCGACTCGGTCTCGTGACGCGATGCGTCGCTGTAGCCGACGCCACCCTCGATCGCATGATCGCCGGCCGACACGCTGAACTCGGCCCCGACGTTCCACTGATCGAGATCGATGTCCGACCAGCGCTGCTCGGTACGGTTCTGCACACCCGCCGCGTTGTAGCGCTTGGAATCGCGCCGCGTGTCCTCGCTGGCATCGCTGGTCTCGTAGTAGACGCGCGTCTGTCCCTGCGTACCCAGCTCGTGCTGCCACTCGAACCGGCTGCCGGCGGTCTCGCGCGTGCGGTGGCGCAGCTCGTGCGTGGTCTGGCTGACCGCCTGCGCCGCGTCGAGCGCCCGATCGGTCTGATCGCGCAGCTCACGCGTCTTGTAGAACGACGGCGTCATCACCAGCCGGTCGGCGGCGCCGAGCGCGACGTCGAACTGGGTGGTCACCGTGTATTCCTCGAACTCGCGCTTCTGATCCTGATCGGTGCCCTTGTCGAACGCCCCATCCGGCGCATAGCCGAATGTGGTCGAGCCTTCCTCGAGCAGTCGACGCTGCGCGTCCACCGCCGCGAACGCACGCACGATGCCGTGCTCGCCGCCGTACCACAGCGCGGCGTCGCCGGTGTCGCCGTTGCCCTCGACATGCCCGGCTCCGAGGCTGAGGCCACCCGACGGCTGCGCGTAGTGGCGCTTGGTGATGATGTTGACGGTACCGGCGATGCCTCCGGCCGGCTGCCCCGCCAGCGGACTGCGCACGATCTCGATCCGCTCGATCAGCGCGGCCGGAATGCGGTCCACCTCCATGTTGCGGCTGGAGTTGCCATCCAGAAACGGACGGCCGTCAAGCAGAACCTGCGTGTACTCGCCGCCGACGGCGCGCAGGCGCACGTCGCGCGAGCGATTGACGCCGGGAAACGTCACGCCGGGCAGACGGCGGATCGCATCGCCGACACTGAGGTCGTTGAACTGGTTGAGCTGCTCGCCGTCGATCACGACGCGCGCATTCGGCGCCTCGTGACGGTCTTCGAGAGCCTGCTGGGCCGAATGGCCGATCAGGTCACCGCGCACGATGACCGGATCGAGCGCCACGTCCTCGGCGCGCAAAGACGTGGACAAGCCGAGGCAGGCCAGGATGGCCGCCGGAAGATGAAGTCGCGACATGAGTAATCCCGAGAACGAGGCGCACCACCACCCTGGTGCGCCGGAGAAGAAAGGCGAACAAGAATGATTCGCGTTAATAAATGTTAACGCAACGCAGCGGCTACGTCGAGCCGACGCATTGAGATCACGTCTCGATGCTCGCCTGCTAGGCGCGACTAGGACTCACTTCGCGCGGAATGCGCCGACCTCAGCGCTCGCGCGGCATCGGCACCGCGCCCAGCCATCTCCGTTGCTGATCGTAGAGCTGCACCTCGTCGCCGGCTGCACGCGCGTAGACAAAGGTCAGACTGCCGGCGCGCGTACTGCCGCCCGGCAGCGCGATCGACGGCGTGAAGCCGAGCAGGACCGAATCGTTGTCGGTCGCCTCGATCGGGAAACCGGCCGCGACGAAGTACCGGTCGATGTCGGCCGCCGCGCCGAACAAGACCTTCGGCAGCACCAACGGCTGGCCGCGATAGCTCACGGTGTAGTACGCGTAGCGGCCGCGCGCGAAGTCTCTGCCCTGCACGTAATGCACCTGCCACCGGTATACGCGGTTCTCGAACAGCAACTGGCGCCGGTCCGCCGCCTGCGCCTCGAGCGCCGCCGCCGACAGCAGCAGCGCGAGCACGAGACCCGGCACGATCGCCCGATTCGGATGACACCATCGCCGCCGAATCGTCATGCCACGAACACCTCGTTCTCGAGACGCAGCACGCCGTCGCGCCGCCACCTCGTCATGGAAAGCGCACGCCTTCGCTGCGGCCGTGTCCGGTCTCGACGTCGTACGCGCGCTGACGCGCCTTGTAGTCCTCGATCACGGCTTCGCCGGCCGCGTTGACCTCGGCTTCCAGCGTCTTGCAGTCGGCGGCCTGTTCGATCGCGCCGACGCGGCGTTCGACCGCTTCGGCCGCTTCGATCGCGAGCGCTTCGTGACGGTGCTCGTGACGGTCCAGCGCGGCGACGTAGTCATCCCAGCGCTGCACGAGTTCCGGCTGCGCATCGGATGGCGCCTGCCAGCGCGGCAGATGGATCGTCGTCGTCAAATGCGTGCGAAACGAGGTGCGCCGGCAGCCGTCGCCCTGCTCACGGTACAGGTAGCGCCATTCGAGCTTCCAGCGCGTGTAGGCGTCGTAGCGGCCGCCGTCCTCGCCGCGCGGACGCAAGGCTTCGATCTGCGCGCGCAGCGCCTCGGCGCTGTTGCCGACGACGTCGTAGACGGTGCGTTCGGCGGTGTGGCGGACCTCGGCCGGCGCAGACGGCGCGGCGGACGCGATCGCCAGTCCGGCCAGACAGCGTGCGGCTCGGTGATAGTCGGCCGATCGGCGAGCGGCACGCCTGGGCGGTCGTAGTGGATGAGAACGAGATCCGATCGGCTGCATCGCCACAGCATAGACGCTCGCACCCGCCGGCGTGCGCCAGGCACGGCACCGTACGATCGGCGTTTCGTGCGAATACGGCCGCGGCGGCGAACCAGACGGCACCAGCGGCGGCATCATCCGCCGCAGCCGGGCCGCGCCGCGACCCGCTCAGCGTCGCGCCGCAACTCGACGACTGGCTCGTCATCACCGGCCATCTCGAGCGGTGCTTCGGCTCCGGCCGCACGAGCGATCGCATGACTACGAGCCGGCCGTCCGCCGCGGCGGCTCGGCCAATGCGCCGCACGGCAACGGCACGCATCGGCGCATCGGATGTCGCAGCGAGGCCTGGGCCTGGCCCCGACGATCACGCATCCCGAGCGCGGCCACGCCGCGACACATATCGCGCCAGGCGATCGGCGTCGCGATCGCGCTGCACCGTGCTCGCAGCGAGCAGTCCGCAGCCGGGGCGATAGCGTCCTCGCCTGCGGCGGATGGGCAGCGCGGCGCATCCGTCCTACGAGGTCGAATCGGCGCGGCGGCCCCTCGGCGATCGAACGCAGATCGATTCTGCACAGCCGAAGCGCGTACCGTTCGACGCCGGCTCGCCGATCGCCGGCCGCATCCGCGCTGCGACGCGCTGGGGGACGCGCCGCTCACGTCCAGCAACCACCGACCCGCGCCCTACTCCCGCGCGACGAACGGAAGATCGTTGTGCACGTGCGTCGCCGCGACCGCAGCCTGTCCGACCGCTACAGCGATCTGGTTGAGGCCGCTGACCACGTCGCCGACCGCATAGAGACCCGGCAGCCGCGTCTGCTGGTCGGCGCCGACCAGAACCTGTCCGCTCGCGTCGAGCTCGGCGCCGGCCGCCGCCGCGATACCGGCGATCGTCTCGCAACCGAGGTACGGATACACGGTATCGAGTTCGACCGGCTCGCCGTTCGGCGGCGTGTAGACGCAGCGCTGCCCGTCGAAATGCAAGCGGCCGCCGGCCGGCAGCCAGCGCACGCCGGCCTCGCGCGCCTCGTGACCGGCGTCTCCGCCGTCGCCCTCATCGGTCGGCAGCACCGAGACCGAGCGCGAATAGGTCCGCAGGAAGCGCGCATGGCTGCCGACGATCTTGCTGGCGCCGAGCACACCGATGCGAAGATCGGTCGCCTCGTAGGCGTCGCAGATCGCACACAGACGCAGCGCGCGGCAGGCGATCGCCGCAGCGACCCAGGGTTCGTCCGGCAGACGGTCGACGATGCCGGTCGCGAGGATGACCCGGCGCGACCGCCAGCGACGCTCGCCGGCCGACAGCTCGAACGATTCGCCGTCGTGCGCGATGCGATCGACGCGCGCCTGCTCGATCGGCACCTCGACCGAGGCCGCCTGCTCCTGCATGCGCAGCAGCAGCGCCGATCCGGACACGCCGTGCGGAAAGCCCGGACAGTTGTTGCTTTCGGGGATCCAGCGCACACGGCTCTGGCCGGCATCGAGCACGAGACACGAGCGATGGAAGCGGCGCAGATAGGTCGCCGCGGTCAGCCCCGCCGGGCCTCCGCCGACGACGATGACGTCGATCAGGTCCATCGGTGATCACCGGAGAAGAGGAGCGGCACGACCGCACAATAGGTGTGCCGTGCCGCAAAGGCAATCGGCCGCGAAGCGACGCAGCGTCGGTGTACCTGCCCGGCGCAACGGCTAGGCAAAGCCCGCTGCCGACTTCAGCGATCGGCCTCGGTGCCCGCGCCTCGCACCGACGTCCTGCGACCTTCGTCGCGCCCGCGCCAGGCACGCAGCAGTGCCGCAGCGGCATGCAGCGCGACCACGCCGGTCAGCAGCCAGGCGCCGTAGACGTGCAGATACCAGGCCCAGGCGCGGCCGGTCTCGTCGTCGGCCGGCGGCGTGAACAGCCGCGGCACCTCGAGCGGACCGAACAGCGTGCGATCCGCGCCCATCCAGATCCAGATCACATAACCGCTCAGCGGCAGGATCAGCAGCAGCGCGTACAGCAGGCGATGCAAGCCGCGCGCGATGCGCCAATGCCCAGCCGCGACGCCGGGCGGCGCATGCGCCGGCGCGCCGTGCCGCCAACGCCACGCCAGTCGCAGTGCGACCAGCATCAGTACGACGATGCCGAGCCGGAAGTGCGCACCCAGCAACGCATCCGACAGTGCGCGATCGCCGACCGATTCGGACGCATAGCCCAGCGCCAGCTGTACCGGCAGCAGCGCAGCGACCAGCCAATGCAAGGCGCCGGCGACGCGACCGTAGCGACCGCGCAGAAACCTCACGGTTGCGCCGCAGCGGCCGGTGCGCAGGCGCGATAGCCGGGAATGCGTGCGCCGAGCACGATGTCGCGCTGTGCCCGCCAGACACCGTCGCTGCGTACCGGCATGACGATACCGTGACCACCGCGGCCCTGGTCGAGCTTGCGGCGCAGCTTCGGCGTCAGGCGCGGATCGTCCTCGAACATCACATCGTCGATGTAGTACGTCGCGCAGCCCGGCTCGATCACGTTGAGGTGAATGTGCTGCGGCAGCCCGCTGTCGGGATAGCCGGCCGGCCGGATCGTCTCGAACGTATAGCGGCCTTCGGTATCGCTGCTCGCCCAGCCGCGCAAGCGGCCGTGCCGACGCACCTCGTCCGGGCCGCTGACGCCGTCTTCCGGATAGAGGCCGCGATGATCGGTCTGGTGCGCGTAGACGATCACGCCCGCGCGCGCCCGGCCGGCCGCATCGCGGACGATGCCGCTCAGCTGCAGCGGCTCGCCGGGCGCGTCCGGCGCCGCCAGACGCGCGACGGTCGGGGCTGCGTCGGGAAGACCGTACAGCGCGACTTCGCAGTCCTCGCACGGCAGGCCGACGATCGGAATCTCGACGCTGCCGGACGCGGACGCGAGCGACGGCAGGGCCGACAGGAGCAGCAGCGACGAGGACAGCAGGCTCGGCAGACGGGCATGCATGGCGGACCTCCGTGACAGGAGCCGATGCAGAGCGCGCGAGGGCGCGCTGCGTTAACCTCGCCGCGGCTGGTTAACGCTGCACGCCCTGCTCCCCTCTCTCGCGGTAGGTCACCCGCTGCGCGCGCATGAGGCAAGCCGTCACTCCGCTCGAGATCGCCCGCCAGGTCCGCGACGCCCAGCGCGGTTCGCAGGCCGCGTTCGCGTGGCTGTACCGAGCCTTCGCGCCGCTGGTGCACGCGATCCACCTCGGCCGCGGGCCGCATGCACGCGCCGAAGAACTCGCGCAGGACACCTTCGCGATCGCGTTTGCGCAGCTCGGCCAGTTGCGCGAGGCGACGCATTTCGGACCGTGGATCGCCGCGATCGCACGCCGCCATCGCGGCCGCAAAGGCACCGACGAGGAATCGCTGCGTGAGGATCACGACGGTGCAAGCACCGTCGCCGGCCCCGACGACCGCGCCGAGGCCGAGCACGCCCTGCACGCGATCCGCGGCCTGCCCGAAGCCTATCGCGAGACCCTGCTGCTGCGTCTCGTCGAGGGACTGAGCGGCCCCGAGATCGCCGCGTTGACCGGCCTCACCGCCGCGTCGGTTCGCGTCAACCTGCATCGCGGCATGGCCAAGCTGCGCGCAGCGTTGGGCCTGTCCGCCAGCCCGGCGACGCGGACCTCGCCCGTCTCGAGCGGCTGCTCGGCCGCTACCGGCACGTGCCGTCCGAGATACCGACGCCAACGCTGCCGGCTGCACCGACGCGTCGGCGCTGGCGCCGGACGTTCGCGATCGCGGCCGGCGGCGTCGCAGCGGCCGCCCTGGCCGCCGCCGTCTGGCTGCCGTGGCGGTTGCACTGGACCGCCGACGCGCCGTGGCCGGTGACCGCTGATTCAGCCGCCGTGACGCCGGCACTCGCGGTCGGCGAGACGCTGCTGACCGGCACCGGTCAGCATGCGCGCGTCGCGATCGCACGGATCGGTGCGCTCGAGGTCTCACCGAAGACGCGGCTGCGTCTGATCGAGACGCGCAGCGGCCATCACCGCGTCGCGCTCGAATCCGGCCATGTGCACGCACGCGTCTGGGCGCCGCCCGGCGCGTTCGGCGTGCTCGACGGCGGCGTCGAAGTGATCGACCTCGGCTGCGTGTTCGATCTGTGGAAGCACGCCGACGGCAGCGGCCGCCTCGCCGTCGGCAGCGGCTGGGTCATGCACAGCGAAGGCGGCCGCGAGACCCTGGTGCCGGCCGGCTATGCGCTCGACTTCGGACCCGATCATGTCGGCCTGCCGCTGCGACCGGTCGCAGCGGCGGCGTTCGCGGACGCCGTGAACGCGCTCGACCGCGCACTGCAGGCCGGCCACCGCGACGCCACCGCCGAGACGCGCATCGGCGATCTCGCCGCGCCGGACGACGCGTTCACGCTGCTGAGCCTGCTGACGCGCTACCCGGCACTCGCCGACGGTCCGTTGTATCCGCGCCTGGCCGAGACGATCGGCGCGACACCGATCGACGCGCGACATCGTGTCGCCTGGGCCAGCGGCAGCGTCCACGCGATCAACGCCTGGTGGGACCGCATGCCGCGGCCGCCGAAACAGTGGTGGCGCAACTGGCGCGATGTCGTGCTGTGAATCCGGTCGATGCCGCACGAGCGCGGGTCGTTGCGAAGACGTGTCGCGGAACCATGATGCATGCCGATGTTCTCCAAGTGCTCGGAGCAGCCCGATTGGCAACGGACCGGGCCGCAGCGCTGCGGCATGCACTCGGAATCGCGGACCGATTGATCGCGCCGAACGCCG
>VFQU01001370.1_pt1 | contig 14704 bp, 12 predicted proteins | sample 3512311 | NCBI WGS metagenome assembly VFQU01 (sample SAMN10412377, study PRJNA504923) | tailings metagenome | isolation source: Relicate 3 Philex TSF3 active mining site | place: Philippines: Tuba, Benguet | collected 2017-08-29
TGGTGACCTTGGGGACCGTTCCATTGGCGGATTACGGGTTGCCCGGGACGCCGGAACTGAGCCGGCGGCTGGAGCCCTTCATTCCGAATCATGACGCGCTGCTGATGGCCAATCATGGGGCGGTCTGTTATGGGGAGTCTCTGGAGAAAGCATTTTTCCGGCTGGAGACGGTGGAGCACCTGGCGCGGATTTCGCTGGTGGCGGAGATGCTGGGTGGGCCGCGGCTGTTACCACGGCGGGAGGTGGACCGCTTGATGGATGCGCGTTCGCGCTATGGAATTTCTTTTCCGCCGGGAGCCGGGCCGGAGGCGCCGATTGCCGCGGAAGACATGATTGCGATGAAGCGGGAAGAACGCTTTGAGCTCACACGGCAGGAACTGGTTGCGTTGCTGGACGAAGTGCTGCGGGTGCGCGGCGTGTTGAGCGACTAGGCCGCTTCAACGGGGAAGTTTCCGCGGCGCGATTTCTCGCGAAACAAGACGATCAGCAAGCCAAGACCACAGACAAGCTTGACGCCTTCGAGGGTTGAGTAGGCGGTATGGAACGCCCCGACCCTTTTGCGCACATCCAATTCCTTGTCCGCAGGGACGAAATCAAGGGCACGGCCGTAACCCACAATGGAGGGCGTCACCAGCAGGTGCATGCCGGTGGCGAGCAAGGCCATGAAGAGCGAGACACCGAGGATGGCTTTACCTTCCTTGGTGCCAAAGAGCAGGATGCCGAAGATGAGGACGCCGAGCAGAATCTGGGTGAGGCCCCACCCTTCAAAGAGGGCGCGGTTGAATTCGGCGGCCTGGTGGCGGGCCAGCAAGCGGAGGCGGTCTTCGCCGAGGAGTTTGAAGTAAGGGGCGAGTTCCGGACCCGGTTGGGTGATCAACTGATTGACGAGGCGGAAGCTGAAGGCGGCGACGGCCCCCATGAAGACGCTGGCGCCGATCCACATTCCCAGGAGGGCACAAACAATGCGGCGGGTGTTCATGAAACCCTCAGTGTAACGCGCAATAATGAGGCGATATGCAGGGTTTTGAAACGGGATTCAACCGGCGGCAGTGGTTTGTGTCCGCACTGGGAGCCAGCGCGCTGGCGGCAGAGACATTGAGGTTGCCGGCGAAGGTGAGGGTGGCGGTGATTGGCCGGGACGGACACCTCGCCGAGATTCTGCGGCCGCTGCCGCAACTGCCGGATGTCGAAATTGTGGCCGGCTGTGAGTACAGCGATGAGGCACTGAAGGGGTTGATGGCGGCCAAGGGGATGGAGAAAGCCAAGCCTTACCGGGACCAGGAGCGGATGCTCGATGAGGTGAAGCCCGATGTGGTGGCGGTGGTGAATGACGACGGGGCGCGGGCGCGAGCGGTGATTGCCACCCTGCAGCGCGGCATACACTGCATTGCCGAGAAGCCACTGGCGATCAAGCGACTGGATCTGAACAAGGTGAAGCGACTGACGCGGGATTCACGCGGGAAGCTGAGCATGCTGGTGCCGCTGCGCTATGCGGCGCCGTTCAAAGCGGTGCGCGAGGTGGTGGCTTCCGGAGAAATCGGGGAAGTGCTGTTGATGGGCGGGCAGAAGTCCTACAAGCGGGGGATTACGAGCGAATGGAAGAACCGGCGGGCGAGCTATGGCAGCACGATGTTATGGATCGGGCCGCATTTGCTTGATCTGTTTCATTACGCCAGCGGTGGCATGAAGATGACTGAGGCCTTCTGCTGGCAGGCGAATGTGAGCGACAAGGACCTTGGTGATCGTGAGAACGTGGTGGGCGCGGTGTTCCGGCTGGCGAATGGCGGCGTGGCCGAGTTGCGCATGGATTATCTGCGGCCGGACACCGCGCCGACGCATGAGGACGACCGTTTGCGCGTCGCGGGGACGAAGGGGATTGTCGAGTACTCGGCAGCGACGGGGGTTACGGTGCTCTCCAATAGCGGGAAGCCGCGGCGGGTGGAGCAGTTGCCCCCGTCCGGGCAGATTTTTGTGGACTACCTCGACACGATTTACAACAACAAGCCGCCGACGCTGACGCTCGATGAAGTGCTGCATGTGAGCGATGCGATACAGGCGGCCGAGGATAGCTCGCGCAGTGGGCGCGTGGTGAAAGTCTGATAGTTTGGGAATACGGAGGGATGGCCGAGCGGTTTAAGGCACCGGTCTTGAAAACCGTCGTAGTCGAAAGGCTACCGTGAGTTCGAATCTCACTCCCTCCGCCACCACCACTCCGCTCTGTGTGTTCCCATTTGTGGCTCCCTGCTTTCACTGAGACCGTCTGATCGAGTGCTTGACATGTGTTGCACATGTTTTTATGCTCCATGCATGTCAAAGATGATTCAGGTACGAGATGTGCCGGAGGAGATACATGCGGTCCTGAAGTCCAGGGCAGCACTGGAAGGAATGAGCCTCTCCGACTTTCTCAAGCGTGAACTGGAGCAGTTGGCCCGCCGGCCGAGTTTGCGTGAATGGCTGGAGTCGTCGAGCCAACTCAAGCCAATTGCCGGTTCGCCAAGTGCGGCGGAAGTGATCCGGCAGATGCGGGATGAGCGGTGATCGTTGTTGACGCTTCAGTCGTTCTGGAGTTGCTGCTAAATCGTGAAAAGGCAGGCAGTATTCGCCAAAGCCTCCTGGCGGCTGAAACATGTTTGGTTGCGCCGCATCTGCTCGATGTTGAGATATTGAGTGCGCTGCGGCGAATCACCGCCCCAAAAGGATTGGACGCATACACGAGCGGATCCATCCTGCGTGAATTGCGCAATCTGCCGGTGAACCGGTTTTCGCATGAGCCTTTACTCGAACGCATATGGGAACTGCGTAAGAATTTCACCAGTTATGACGCAGCCTACATTGCTCTCGCAGAAATACTCGGTGCCGCACTCTATACTTGCGACGAGAAGCTGCTCAGGGGACACAAAGCCCGCATTGTATTGTTCTGAGAAAGCTGGCCGCCTACCAGGTGAAATCGATCGTGTAGTTGCTGTCGCTGCCCATGAAGAAGCGGGCCTGCTGACCAGCCAGCTTGTCTGTCTCTCCCTCCCCCAGGCCCATCACCATGGGGTACCAACCGCCACCTTCCAGCAGCATTTCGGGTTTGGTCCAACTGGTGGGGTCCGCGAGATCGGGCGCGAAGCTGATGAAGATGCCGGAGGGTGGCCAATTGTCAGCGCAGCACGTGTAGTTCATCACCATGGCATAGCGCCCGAGGTGAGTGTTCCAGTGAACGCTGGGACCCCAGAAGGCTTCGGTGGCGCCGGAGGCCCAACCGGTGCGGGCGGGGAAAATAGGAGTTTCCGCACCGCCCAAGCCGAGTGAGTCCCAGCGGCCTTCGTGGAACTTGTATACGAAGCCGGCGGGGTTGTCGAGGTCATTGACGTGTAGCCGCGCAATGGCGATGCCCTGCTGCTTGGCCGGGCCCGAGTAGTTGGAATAGAGGAAGTAGAGGTAATGGCCTTCGCGATCCGGAATGACGGTGAAGTCGCCATTGCCGCCGCCGAAATAGAGGTTCTTGGTGAGGCAATCCGGCTCGCCATGAGCGCTCAGGACGATGCCGAGGTCGTGGAAGGTGAGGCCGTTATCGTCGCTGCGCAGGGCGCCAATGACCGGGGCGGAAACGGGGTTGCCGGGGCAATTGAGAAAGACTTCGTGGTGATACCAGGCGTACAGTTTGCCGTCCCCGGCGTAATGAGTTGCTTCAATCCAAAGGGGAGCATGGGCGTAGGAATAGAAGCGGGTGGCGCGGATGCGGCCGAGATTCTGAACGTCGGAGCCCGTGGCGCGGATGGGCATGCCGTCGGAATTGAAGACAAAGATACGCCCCTCGTGCCAGTGCGAAGGGCTGTTGGAATCGGCAATACCGGGCAACTGAATGAGTGGGGCAGGGGTGAGTTTGGCGGACTGGGCTGGCGCGGCGGCGGGGAGTCCACATAGAATGAGAGCGAAAAGCCAGGCGGAGCGCGGCATGATTGTTTGAGTGCGCCACGCCGGGCAGAGTTACGCAAGAATTGTAAAGAATCATGAAAGCCCTACTGCTGAACGAATACAAGAATCTGACTGTGACGGATATGCCGGTGCCGGAAATTGGCCCCGAAGATGTGCTGGTACAGGTGAAGGCCTGCGGCATTTGCGGCAGCGACATACACGGCTATGACGGCAGCACCGGGCGGCGCATACCGCCACTGGTCATGGGGCATGAGGCTGCGGGTGAGATTGTGAAGACCGGCGAGGGAGTGCGCGGCTGGAAGGTGGGCGACCGGGTGACCTTCGACTCAACAGTGAGCTGCGGGCGCTGCTATTTCTGCCAGCGGGGCGAGGTGAATCTGTGCGAGAACCGGCAGGTACTGGGCGTGAGCTGCGCGGAATTCCGCCGGCACGGGGCCTTTGCGGAATATGTGACGGTGCCGCAGAACATCCTGTACGCCTTGCCAGACAATTTTCCGTTCCACTACGCAGCCATGATTGAGGCGGTATCCATTGCGGTGCATGCCGTGAATCTCACGCCGATGCAGTTGGGTGCCTCGGCTCTGGTGGTGGGTTCAGGAATGATTGGCTTGCTGGTGGTGCAGACCCTGCGGCTGGCCGGCTGCGGGCAGATCATCGCGGTAGACCTTGAAGACAACAAGCTGGAATTGGCGAAACAGTTGGGCGCCGATGTCGGGCTGAACCCCAGGAATGTGGACGTGGTGAAGGCGGTGCAGGAATTGACTGGCGGACGTGGTGCGGATGTGGCGATTGAGGTGGTGGGCGCGGGCAAGCCGATCGAGACGGCCATTCTGGGTGTGAAGAAGGGCGGTATGGTGACGCTAGTTGGCAACATCACACCCAAGGTGGAGATCCCCTTGCAGGTGGTGGTGAGCCGGCAGATACGCCTGCAGGGTTCAGCGGCAAGCGCTGGAGAGTTTCCGCAGTGTATTGACCTGCTGGCGCGCGGCGCCATCAAGGTGGACCCGATCATTTCGGCACTCGCGCCGCTTGAGGATGGCCCGGCCTGGTTCGAGCGGCTTTATGCCGGAGAGCCAGGGTTGATGAAGGTCGTCTTGCAGCCGAATGGCTAAATATGCGACCCTAAGCAATTCAACACCAAGATGCCCATGGCCCGCAATCACGAGCGCAAGGTGAGTCTCAGCGTTATGCTGCGCATCACGGCCATGGACGTCTGCTGCGGCCCGCCCTGTCAGCGCTAGCAGTTCTTCTTCCCTTTACACATTACTGTTTCCTGAAAGGAGAGCCTGATGGCCCCTGACACTCTTTTGTTTGAAGAAGAGTTGCGCGGCGGCGCCAGCTTCGCCCATGTGTTGAAGCGCGGCACGGCATTGCGCATTACAGACTTGCAGGGCGGCGCGAATGTGCCCGTCACGCTATTGAATTTTGAACTGCTGGTGGAGCGCTACAACATGCCCGACACGTTAAAGGCGCAGCACACGGCACATCTGACGCGAGGGCACTGCCTTTACTCCGACATGGGGCGAGTGTTGTGCTCGATCGTCGAAGACACGGTGGGGTGGCATGACCCGATCGGCGCTCATTCCACCGATGAAAGCGTAAAGGCCAGATTCGGCGAACATTCCTATCAGGAATTCCGCAACGACTGGTATACGTCCACGCGGGGCAACTTTCTGCGCGAGCTCGCGAAGTTCGGGCTCGACCGTCGCGACCTGCAAGGGCATATCAATTTCTTCTCGAAGGTGCAAGTGGACGAACAGGGCGGCCTGCACTTCGTACCGGGCAACTCCAGGGCGGGTGATGAAGTGGTGCTGCGCGCCGAGATGAACGTGCTGGTGATTCTCGATACCAACCCGCATCCGCTGGACCCCAACCCGAACTACGACCCCAAACCGGTGCGCCTGCGCTTTGAAAAAGTGTCTGCTCCGGGGCCCGATGACTACTGCCGGAACTTCTGCCCGGAGAATCAGCGCGGATTGATCAACACGGAACGGTACTTTCTCTAAAGGAGGGCATGATGAGCGACCGAGTGATAGTGGAAAGCAAACTGGACCCGGCCCAGGCCATCCATGATGAGGTGCTGCCGGCGGGCGAGGGTTGGATACACGAAGTCAAAAAGGGGCAGACCCTTCGCATCGTGGACATGGCGGGCAACCAGGCCGCCGACACGTTGTTCTACAACAGCAAAGACTTCAGCGAGCGTTATTCCGCGACGGATACGATTCAGGCGCAGGGCAGCATCTATCTGACCACTGGCAGCCGGCTGTTATCGAATCTGGGGAACGAGTTAGTAGTGATAACCGCGGATACTTGCGGCCGCCACGATACATTGGGCGGAGCCTGCGCCGCGGAGTCCAATCAGGTGCGGTATGCCATCGAGAAGCGCTACATGCACAACTGCCGCAACTCCTTTCTGAAGGCGCTGGCCAGTTGGGGAGTGACCAAGCGCGACATCACCTCAAACGTGAACTTCTTCATGAATGTGCCCGTGACGCCGGAAGGCAAGCTGACCTTTGAGGATGGCATCAGTGATGCGGGCAAGTATGTGGAGATGAAGGCCAGCATGGACGTGGCGGTGGTGATCAGCAACTGTCCGCAGTTGAATAACCCCTGCAACGCTTACAACCCGACGCCCGTGCGATTGCTGATTTGGGATGCCGATGTTTCGTAAGGTCCTGATTGCCAACCGTGGTGCGATTGCCTGCCGGGTAATCCGCACGCTGAAGCGCATGGGCATTGCCAGCGTGGCTGTCTACAGCGAGGCTGACCGCCACGCACCCCACGTGGAGCAGGCGGATGAAGCATTCGAGCTTGGGCCAGCGCCGGCGGCGCAAAGCTACCTGCTAGGCGACAAGATCATTGCGCTGGCGAAAGAGTGTGGGGCTGAGGCGATTCACCCCGGCTATGGCTTTCTGAGTGAGAACGCGGCGTTTGCCGATGCTTGTGCGGCCGCGGGCATCAAGTTCATTGGGCCGACCGGCGAGCAAATGCGCGCCTTCGGCTTGAAGCACCGGGCCCGGGAGTTGGCCGTAGCGGCGGGCGTACCGCTGCTGCCCGGAACCGGTCTGCTGGGGGGAGTGGCCGAGGCGCAAACCGAGGCAGCGCGCATCGGCTATCCGGTGATGTTGAAGAGCACGGCAGGTGGCGGGGGCATTGGCATGCGCCTTTGCTGGAACGCCGGGGAACTGGCCGAGCACTATGCCAGCGTCGAGCGCCTCAGCCTGGCGAACTTCAAGGATGCGGGTCTCTATCTCGAGAAGTATGTCGAGCGGGCGCGCCACATCGAAGTGCAGATCTTCGGCAATGGCCAGGGTGAGGTGATTGCGTTGGGAGAGCGGGATTGTTCCGTACAGCGCCGAAACCAGAAGATTATCGAAGAAACTCCGGCCCCCGGGTTGAGCCAAGAACAACGCGCCGAACTGCTGGCGGTGGCGGAGAAACTGGCCGCGACGGTGGGCTACGAGTCGGCGGGAACGGTGGAGTTTGTCTACGACAGCCAGACATCGAACTTCTACTTCCTCGAAGTGAATACGCGCCTGCAGGTGGAGCACGGCGTTACCGAAGAGGTGACTGGTGTGGACCTGGTGGAGTGGATGGTGCTGGCGGCTGCCGGGCAGTTGAAAGACCTCGTGGCGCGGCGGCCTGCGGCGCGCGGAGCCTCAATTCAGGTGCGCCTCTACGCGGAAGACCCGCACAAGAACTTTCAGCCCAGCGCAGGGCTGTTGACCCATGTGCAACTGCCGGTTGAGCAGGCACGAGTAGATGGTTGGGTTCGTTCCGGCATTGAGGTGACGGCCTTCTACGACCCACTCCTGGCCAAGGTGATCGTGAAGGGTGAAAGCCGCGAGGCAGCCATTGCCAAGCTCGCAACCGCACTGGCGGCGACGCGCCTTGATGGCATCGAGACCAATCTCGGATACCTTCGTGAATTGATTGCGGGTGAGGGTTTCCGCTCAGGGCAGGTTTACACGAAGATGACCGACGGCTTCGCCTACCATCCGCGCACCTTCGCGGTGCTGGATGGCGGCACGATGACGACGGTGCAGGATTTGCCGGGCCGTCTGGGCTATTGGGATGTGGGGGTGCCGCCCTCGGGTCCGATGGATGCTTTGAGTTTCCGGTTGGGCAATGAACTGTTGGGAAATGCCCCGGCGGCGGCGGGCCTCGAGTGTACGCTGGCTGGGCCGACGCTGGAGTTTCATGCACCCACGCGGATTGCCTTGTGCGGAGCGGAAATGGAGGCCCTGCTTGATGGCCAGCCGGTCCCTTACTGGCAGGCGGTGGACGTCAAGGCCGGGTCAGTTTTGGAGCTGGGAACAATTGAAGGGCCCGGTGCGCGCACGTACGTGTTGTTTGCTGGCGGCCTGGATGTGCCGGAGTACCTGGGCAGCAAGAGCACCTTCACGCTTGGCAAGTTTGGTGGCCATGGTGGCCGAGCTCTGCGTACAGGCGACGTATTGCATCTGCTGGATGCGCCGGTAGGCGAAGCCGCGGCCATTGAGCAGCCGGTGATTACACGCGATTGGGAAATCGAAGTATTGTATGGCCCGCATGGTGCGCCGGATTTCTTCACCGACGATGACATCGCGACCTTCTTTGCTTCCACCTGGAAGGTGCACTACAACTCCTCGCGCACCGGTGTGCGCCTGATCGGTCCCAAGCCCAAATGGGCGCGGACCGATGGCGGTGAGGCCGGTTTGCATCCTTCCAACATCCACGACAATGCCTATGCGATCGGCGCTGTGGATTTCACCGGGGACATGCCAGTAATACTGGGCCCCGACGGGCCAAGCCTTGGCGGGTTTGTGTGCCCGGCCGTGATTACCTCACGCGACCTGTGGAAGTTGGGGCAACTCAAAGCGGGCGATACGGTTCGCTTTCAGCGCGTGCCGGAAATGCCGGCGATATTGCGCAAGAAGGATGACGTTGTGTTCCGGCAGGCGGGCGACCGTTACCTGCTGATCGAGTACGGCGAACTCATTCTGGATTTGCCGCTGCGATTCCGCGTACAGGCGGTCTATAACTGGTTTCTCGCCAACAAGCCCAAGGGCGTAATCGACGTTACTCCCGGCATTCGCAGCTTCCAGGTGCACTACGATCCCGCAGTGATTTCGCGTGAGCACCTGCTGGATCTGATTGCGGGGGCGGAAGATCAGTTGGGTTCCTCCGCCAGTGCGGTGGTGCCTTCGAGAGAAGTCTGGCTGCCATTGAGTTGGGACGACCCGGCAACGCGATTGGCAATCGACAAATACATGCGCTCCGTTCGGCCGGATGCGCCGTGGTGTCCATCGAACATTGAGTTCATCCGCCGTATCAATGGCCTCGATTCCATCGAAGATGTGCACCGGATCGTGTTCGACGCCAGTTATCTGGTGCTGGGCCTCGGAGATGTTTACCTGGGTGCTCCGGTGGCAACGCCGGTGGACCCGCGCCACCGTCTGGTCACTACCAAGTACAACCCGGCGCGCACCTGGACGGCGGAGAACAGTGTGGGTATCGGCGGAGCCTATCTCTGTGTGTATGGCATGGAGGGGCCGGGCGGATATCAGTTCGTGGGCCGCACGATTCAGATGTGGAACACCTACCGCACCACCCGTGAGTTTGAGCCCGGACATCCGTGGTTGCTACGCTTCTTTGATCGGATCCGCTTCTTCCCGGTAACGGCCGAAGAGTTACTCCGGTTGCGCGAAGACTTTCCGAACGGGCGGTATTCGGTACGCATTGAGCCTGGTGAGTTCCGCCTGGCGGAGTACCAGCAATTCCTGAGCTCGATTGAGCCGTCGGCGGCCGAATTCAAAGCACGCCAACAGGAAGCCTTCGCTGAAGAACGCGCACGCTGGGCCCAAAGCGGAGCCGATCAGGTGGCCGACGACGCGGAGCCCATTGTGGAAGCGGCCCCGGAAATTGTCGTACCGCCTGGCTTCAAGGCGCTGAAGGCCTCAAGTGCCGGCAGTGTCTGGAGCATTGAAGCCCAGGAAGGCGATGTGCTGGCAGCCGGCCAGAAAGTGATCCTGATTGAGGCGATGAAGATGGAAGTGGCCGTGGCTACCGCACGCGGTGGCCGTCTGCACTCCCTGCATTGCAAACCCGGCCAGGCCGTGATGCCCGGCCAGATACTCGCCATTCTGCAACCGGAGCCGCACGCATGACCCCAACCGCCGCAGTACGCCAATCCTACGCCCGCATCCGTGCGGAGGCCAAACAACCCGTATGGATCAGCCTTGTTCCGGAGCAGACCGCGATGGCGCGGGCGGCCTCGCTCGAAGAGCATCCCGAGGCAGCGAGCAAGCCGCTTTATGGTTTGACCTTTGCCGTCAAGGACAACATTGATGTGGCGGGCCTGCCAACCACGGCTGCCTGTCCCAGCTATGCCTACACGCCGGAACGCAGCGCACCCGTGGTGGAGGCGCTTGAGAGCGCCGGCGCCATTTTGGTGGGCAAGACGAATATGGATCAGTTCGCCACTGGACTCGTGGGGACACGCAGCCCCTACGGCGCCTGTTCGAGTGTGTTCCACCCCGATTACATCTCGGGGGGCTCAAGTTCCGGCTCGGCTGTGGCGGTGGCGCTGGGCATGGCGGATTTCTCACTGGGCACTGATACGGCGGGCTCCGGGCGTGTGCCTGCGGCCTTCAATGAACTGGTAGGACTCAAGCCTACACGCGGGTTGATCAGCGCCACGGGGGTGGTGCCCGCTTGCCGGTCGCTCGATTGTGTTTCAATCTTTGCGCGCGATACGCAGTTGGCGTGGAAGGCAATGGTGGCGGCTGCCCAGCCCGACGCGCAAGATTTTCTGTCGCGGCCGCTGCTCGCCGGCAAGGGCGCGGCTTGGTCGCCCGTGCAGTTTCGCTTAGGCATACCGCGTGCCGGACAACTGGAATTCTTTGGAGATGTTGAGGCAAGCCAACTCTTCCGCGCCAGCGTGGACAAGTTTGCCGCGCAGGGAGCCGTGATTGTCGAGATCGACTTTCAACCTTTCCGCGAGGCCGCCGATTTGCTTTACAGCGGCCCCTGGGTAGCCGAGCGGCTGGCGGCGATTGAGGATTTCGCCAACCAGCATGAAGCGGATATGAACCCAGTCGTGGCCAAGATCATTCTGGGCGCAAAACGGTACACTGCTGTCGACAGCTACCGGGCTCTGTATCGTCTGGAAGCACTGCGGCGGGTTGCCGCCGCACAATGGCAGGCAATGGACTGCCTTTTGCTGCCGACAACGGGCACCATCTTCACTCATGCGCAAATTGCCGAAGACCCCATTGGCCGCAATACGCAACTCGGCTACTACACGAACTTCGTGAATCTGCTGGACATGAGCGCGCTGGCCGTGCCAGCCGGGCGCCGCAGCAACGGCTTGCCGTTTGGCGTCACGCTCATGGGGCCTGCCATGGCCGAGGCCTCTCTGGTGGCGACGGCCGCCGCCCACCGCGGCGAGGCCTTTGCTGGCAGCGTGCCCGCCGGCTTCGTGGAACTGGCAGTGGTTGGGGCGCATCTGCGCGGCATGCCCCTGAATCATCAGTTGACGAGCCGGGGCGCCTATCACCTCTCCACGACTCGCACCGCTCCTGATTACCGCCTATATGCGCTCGCCAACACGACCCCACCCAAGCCGGGTCTTGAGCTGGTTCCAGGCTTTCACGGACCAGGGATTGAAGTGGAAGTCTGGGCCCTGCCGTTAACAGAGTTGGGTTCGTTTGTGGCGGAGATTCCTTCGCCGCTCGGCATCGGCACACTCACGCTGGCGGATGGACGCGCGGTGAAGGGCTTCATTGCCGAACCTGCGGCGCTGCGGGATGCCACGGACATCACCGCGCACGGTGGCTGGCGCAACTACCTCAAGTCGCGGTAGACAGCGGCCCAATCCTTGGTGAGATAGACGCTGACACTGCGGCCACCTGACAGCGGCCACTCGACGAAATCGAGCAGTATCCCTTCGACGTGCCGGCCGGGGCCTTGCACGCTAACCTGTCTGGACTTCCACCACCCCCGCACCTCAATGTTTACGGGTTGATCGCGAAACTTCACCGTGGCCCTTCGCAGCCGACCGAAGCCGCCGCCCGCCCGCACGAAGGCCTGCAAGTCGGATCGGCCGCGTAAGGAGTTGCCGCTGGCCAGCCGTCCCCGTAGTGCGCTGGCGAGAAAGACCAGTACCCGCCAAAGGAATGGCAGCGTGAACAGAATTCCCAGTAATGCGCCGACCAGCACCGGCAGCGCAATCCAGGGGTAGTTGTAGGCCAGCAAGATGAGGCCGATGACGCTGAAGTCTTCGAGCACACTGATGGCGGAGTGCGTCGCCGGATCCGGTACAGCGTGGGCCGCCAGCCGCGTCCCCATTTTGGTGGCATGTGAGCCCAACGCCAGTGTGCCAGCGGCAATCATGGCCAGTGTTTTGGGCAAGGGGCTCAGTTCGCCAAAGGCACCCAGGGCCAGCAGCACGGCGCCCAGTGGACGAATTACCGTGTGGAGACCATCCCAAAAGGGTGTTACTCCCGGGATCTTGTCTGCAATAAACTCAAACAGGTAGAGCGCCGCGGCTACACCCATCACCACGGGATGCGAAAGCAGAGTCAGGCCCTCGGGCAGGCCCTGGATCCACTCCAGACGGTGGGCCAACCCAACCGTCAATATGACGGCGTAAAGGTTGATTCCAGCGCCCAAGCCAATGCCCAGCAGGCTGGACAGCAATTGTGTCAAATCCACAGTCAACCCTCCTATCGGCAAGCATAGTACCCCAGAACAAATAGTTTCCCTGCCTTGCTCTAAGGTGTACGCCTCATTGTTCGCTGCGGTTCCCTCGCGGATACTACTTTCGTAACCAGTACTCTGCCTGCAAAAGAACTAACGCTGGCTACGGATTGGCAAGGCGGCTTGGAATGGCATTTGAATTAGGAACCAGAGTCGGCGATTACCAATTTATCGACATCATCGAAAGCAACCGCGAGGGAACCACCTACAAGGTGCGGCACATCCCTGAGCAGCGTTTCGAAATTCTGCGTGTGCTTTCCGAGGCTACGCAGAGCGATGCCGTTCGTCTGGAGCGCTTTCAGCGGGAAGCGAAGATCCTTTCGCGTTTGAACCATCCCCATATTGTCAGCTACCGGTCCTCGGCGCAGATCGGCGGACGCTTTGCGCTGGCCACCGAACTGGTGGAAGGAACCAACCTGTCGGAGCGGTTGGAGGTGGGGCCGATATCGATGCCGGATGCGGTACGGCACATCTGGCAGGCGCTGGAGGCGCTTGAGTGCGCGCACTCCGAGGGCGTGGTGCACCGGGATGTTACTCCGGCCAAGTTGTTGTTGACTGCTGATGGAGAACTGAAACTGGGCGGCTTCAGTCTGGCCCGCAGCACGGCGGATCCGCGACTGACGCAAGCGGGGGTAGCTGTGGGTACAGCGCACTATATGTCGCCGGAACAGGTGCAGGCAAACACGGAACTGGATGCGCGGTCGGATCTCTACTCACTGGGAGTTGTCTTCTATGAGCTGTTGACGCGCCGCCGCCCCTTCGAGGCTGAAAGTCAATTTGATGTGATGCTGGCGCACGTGGAAACCATTCCCGATCCCCCAAGCAAGTGGAACCCGCTGGTGCCGCCGGAACTGGACGCCCTGATTCTCAAGGCACTCGCCAAACTGCCGGCCAACCGTTTCCAGTCGGCGGCGGAGTTTCGTGAGTCCTTGATGGGCGTCTCCCTGGGGGCTGCGCCAGAGCCCGCAGAGAGCATTGAGGCGGCCTTGGCCGCGATGAAGCGCCGCAGTCGGGAATCCGCGCGACAAGCTGACAAACTGGCCGAGGACATTCTGGGACATCAGGAAGAAATCGCCGCGCTCTCCGGCCATTCGCCGAAGGCGCCTGCGCCAGACTGGCTTACCCGCATCCCGCAGCCGGTTCTTCTCGTTGTTGTAATTCTGCTGGCCTGTGTTGTTTTTCTGGCCATGGTGGGGTGGAGCTAAACGATGGGGATTCAGGTTGGCGAGTCCATTGGCCATTATCAGGTTGTAGAAGAGCTGGGGGCAGGCGGCAACGGCCGGGTACTCAAAGTCCAGCACCTGATTACCCGCCGCCGCGAGGCGATGAAGATTCTCGCGAATGGAAGACCGACTTCACAAGAGTACGCGCACCGTGTGTTGAGGGAGATTCGTTTGCAGGCGAGTCTCGATCATCCCAACATTGCGGCCGTGCTGAACGCCTTCTGGCTCGAAGACGATCTCGTGATGATCATGGAATTGATCGAGGGGGTCTCGCTCGAGCAGATTCTGGGGCAGCGCCGGTTGACGCTCGATCAGTCGCTGGTCATCATCCGCCAAGTGCTGCTGGGGCTGGAACATGCGCATCAGCATGGTGTGATCCATCGGGATGTTTCCACTGCCAACATCATCGTGGCGGAAAACGGCCGCGTGAAATTGACTGACTTTGGTTTAGCCAAAGGCGCGGCAGATCTCAGTTCCACCGAAACGGGCGGCATGATGGGTTCGCCCTATTACATTTCTCCGGAACAGGTGCGTTCAGCCAACTCGGCAGATCAGCGGAGTGACGTCTATTCGACGGGGATTGTGCTTTATGAACTGCTGACGGGCTCGAGGCCTTTTGAGGCAGATTCTACTTTTCTGCTGATGCAGGCCCATGTGCAGATGCGGCCGCAGCCCGCCATTGAGCGCAATGCGGCGATTCCTCAGTACATCAATGAGGCCATTATGCGGGCGATTGCCAAGAAACCCGCTGACCGCTTCCAGAGCGCCGCAGATTTTCTGGCTGCTCTGGATGGAACGCTTATGCCGTCGCCAGT
>VFQU01001371.1_pt1 | contig 14699 bp, 15 predicted proteins | sample 3512311 | NCBI WGS metagenome assembly VFQU01 (sample SAMN10412377, study PRJNA504923) | tailings metagenome | isolation source: Relicate 3 Philex TSF3 active mining site | place: Philippines: Tuba, Benguet | collected 2017-08-29
AATCTTGAATTTCCTTTTGTAGGAAGTAAGCTGAGTTCTAAGGAAAAGATTTTCTATAACTAGGTTTCTATGTTTATAATGAATGGAAATATATAGAATGAGTAGGATTATAATCATTGAAAAATCTATTCCAGCGCCATCGGATCGAAGCGTAAATCCAAACGAAACAGACTTCTTGCTCTCGGCCGCGAAACCTCCTGTTTCGACTCCCGAACTCCGGCATCCTTGGCCTTCGTCACCGCAAGAAGTCCGTTTCGTTGCGTAGGAAAAATTGTTTCGTTTGATTGGAGCGAAGAGCCGGTTCGGTTGTTTAAATAAATTGTTTATTATAAAAACCTTGCGAGGCGCCCATACTAAAGTATAAAATGTCCATATAATGAATCTTAATCGGGAGAGAAAGCTTCTAGCGGTGACGAAGGCCAAGGATGGCCGAAGTTCGTTGGTCATGACAGGAGGTCATGCAAACGAGAGCTGGAAGCGCATCTCGACTGGCAATAAGTATGTTTTGTTTGGTGGATTGGAGTATCGGAACGCAGTCGTTGGAAAAAGGAAAGTTTATTTACCTAGTTTGAGAATGATATCGAATTCGGATTTTTGAACAGGTTGAATGGAAAGTCGTCCTCCTTTACGGATAACGATCATATCTTCCAAACCTTCTGTTTCTCTGATTTGATCCAAAGTGACGAAGTTTTTAAATCGTTTGTGAAGTTTGATTTTCACGCCAAACCAACGAGGATCTTCCTTTTTGCTTTTCGGATCAAAGTATTTGCTTTTGGGATCGAATTGAAATGGATCGGGAAGTCTTTCTTCTACCACTTCCGCAATTCCTGCGATCCCGAGGGGATTTGTGCTACTGTGATAAAAAAGAATCAGATCCTTTTTTTTCACATCGTCTCTTAAATGATTTCTGGCTTGGTAGTTGCGAACCCCATCCCAGAACGAGATTTTTTCCCGTTCCAGGTGGTCGATAGAGAATACATCAGGCTCGGTTTTAAAAAGCCAGTATCTCATCTTTGACTAAGCGGAATACGCCGGTTTGGTGCTTGCTTTCGTTTTGGAGCCGGAAGATTTTTTCTTGGAATCGTTTTCCACAGTCTTTTCTCCGGAAGGATGTACGATGGACATAAGTTCGTCGTGATCGATGATTTCTTTCACTAACAAAGCTTTTGCGATCGCTTCCAGTTTTTTGGAGTTTTTGCGGACTAAATCTCTTCCTTTATCCAAAGCGGTTTGAACGATTTTACGTACTTCTTGGTCGATAAGCCCTGCGAATTCTTCCGAATACGGTTTGCTGGAGGTTCCGTAATCTCTTCCGATGAAAGGAGAGTTTTCTCCTCCACCGTAATTGATGGTTCCCAGTTTTTCGGACATACCCCATTCACAGACCATTTTGCGAGCGACATTGGTCGCATATTGGATGTCATTCGAAGACCCTGTGGAAGTAACACCGAATTGGAATTCTTCTGCGATGAATCCCCCCATAGCCACTACGATCTTATCGAGCCAGTAGTGTTTCGGAAGAATGTGTTTTTCTTCCGTAGGAAGGGATTGAGTGAGTCCTAATGCTCTTCCTCTAGGGATAATAGTAACTTTATGAACCGGTTCCGTATAAGGCAGAACCGTTTGTAAAATAGCATGACCTGCTTCGTGATAGGCGATGACTTCTTTTTCTTTATCAGAGATAAAGAAGGACTTTCTTTCCGGTCCCATCATCACTTTGTCGCGAGCTTCTTCCAATTCTTCTTGAGTGACTCTTTTTTTATTTCGTCTTGCCGCAAGCAGAGCCGCTTCATTGATCAAGTTGGCAAGATCCGCACCTGTAAAACCGGGAGTTCCTCTTGCAATGGAATTGATGGAAATATCGGAAACCATAGGAACTTTTTTAGCATGTACTTTGAGGATTTCTTCACGGCCGCGAAGGTCAGGAAGGTCTACCATCACTTGGCGGTCGAAACGACCAGGTCTGAGAAGGGCAGGGTCTAAAACGTCCGCTCTGTTCGTAGCAGCCATCACGATGACTCCTTCGTTCATTTCGAATCCGTCCATCTCAACTAACATCTGATTGAGGGTTTGTTCTCTTTCGTCGTGACCGCCTCCGAGACCTGCGCCTCTCAAACGACCTACCGCATCGATCTCATCGATGAAGATGATACAAGGAGCGTTTTTCTTTCCTTGGTCGAAAAGATCTCTTACGCGGGAAGCACCCACACCTACGAACATTTCCACAAAGTCGGAACCGGAGATGGAGAAAAAAGGAACTCCTGCTTCTCCTGCAACCGCTTTGGCGAGCAATGTTTTTCCCGTTCCGGGAGGACCAACTAACAGAACTCCTTTGGGAATTCTCGCGCCGATCGCTTGGAATTTTTTAGGATCTTTTAAAAATTCGATGATTTCCAAAAGTTCGACTTTGGCTTCTTCACAGCCTGCCACATCGTTGAAAGTCACTTTTACTTTCGGATCAACATTCATCTTCGCTCTGGACTTGCCGAAGCTGAATGCTTTGTTTCCGGATGCCTGTAACTGACGCATCATAATGAACCAGATCACACCGAGAACGAGCAACCAAGGAATGATGTTTTGAACAAAACTCCATAGTTTGCTTTCTTCGTTCGATTTTGCAGTGAAAGAAAGTCTGGATTTTCTAAGCTTAGTCACCAATTCGTCGTTAATTGGTGCAATTGTGGATTTAAAAGCTTTCGGTTTGTTGTCTTTGGAATCTTTAGGGATGTACCAACCTTCGATCATTTCTCTTTCGATTGTGATCTGCTGTTGTTTGTTGGTAGTCGCCTTACCGTCTTTAGTTGTGATTTTTCCGATGGGTTCTTTGCCTTCCACCGGTTCCACCATATTGAGGAAATCGGAATAACTGATTTCATCCGGTTTGGAAGTAAGCTCCGGGCTTTTGTACACGAAGAGGAGCATAACTAAGAATATAGAAAGAAATAGAAAAACGGTTCTTATGTTTTTGTTCATGGAAGGAATATCTCCCTGATTAGACTAGTTCAAAGGTGATATTTCTGAATCACTTCGTCGATATCCCCCATGGAAATCGAGCGAATCGCGGCTTCCGCGTCGTTGATAATCTGAATTAAGCTTAGATTCTCTAATGGCTCAAAATCTTCACGTAAAAAATCTTCCCTTTTTTTCGGGTTGTACTTCGGATTTTTAACACCAATTCGGATTCTGATGAAATTTGGCGATCGGAGAGAAACGGAAACGGAATCAACTCCCGGGTGTCCGTCGCTTTCTCCTCCCTTTGTGACTACGATTTGTCCCAATTCCAGTTCTAGGTCTTCATGGATCAGAACTATGTCTTTTACCTGGATTTTAAGGAAGGAGGCGATGTACAACACGGACTCGCCGGAAAGATCACTGAAAGTTTGAGGTTTGAGGAGAACGACTTCATCCCCTTCAAAGTCTCCTCTTCCAATCAGAGATTTTTTCTTCTTTGTTTTGATCTCGATGCCAATGTTATTCGCAATGACATCGAGGATCTTAAAACCAATGTTAGATCGATTGTTGTTGTATTTATCCCCGGGATTTCCCAGGCCTACTATCAGCTTCATTGGTTTTTAAAAAGTGAACTTACTTTTTGCCTTTTTTAGCGGCTGGTTTTTTGCCTGCTTCTGCTTCCGCTTTTTCAGCTCTTTCCGCAGCTAGGATTGCTTTTGTTTTGTTGCAAGAAGTAACGATCGGATCTCCGTTCACCAAAACTTCCCAAGTTTTAGGATAAGGAAGTTGGGAAACTTTAATGCTGTCCCCTACATCCAAATTGGAAACGTCGATTGTTAATACGTCTGTTAGATCTTCAGCAGTCGCTTTCACTTTGATTTCATGAATCAAATGTTCGAACTGTCCACCCGCTTTGGAACCTTTCGCTGTTCCTGAAGTTTTGATCGCTACAGTTGTTAGGATTTTTTTACCGGGAGCTACTTTGAAAAAGTCGATATGACGAATTTGACCTGTGTGAGGAAATCTTTGGATTTCTTTTACGAAAACTTTTTCCTTTTTATCACCTAATTCAAGTTCAATGAGAGTCGCTTTTCTAATTCCAGAATCGATGAGTTTTTGAATTTCTTTTTCGACAACGGTTGCGGAAGTAGCTTCTCCGTTTCCAATGATGTTTGCCGGAACAAGACCTTCCGTGCGAAGACGTCTAGCAGGTCCTTTGCCGGTAAGAGTTCTTGATTGCGCTTTGATGCTATATTTTTCCATGATTATGTTCCTTATTATTATGAAAACAGACTAGAGATAGATTCTTCGTTGTGAATTCTTTCGATGGCTTTAGCAAAGAGTGGGGCGATCGAGAGCGTTTTCAAGTGATTTATTTTCTTTGTCTCGGGTACTTGAATGGAATTTGAAAGCACGATCTGCGTAAAATTCCCCGCATTCAGTTTTTCAGGAGCTTCCCCGGAAAGAACTCCGTGAGTCGCACAGCACATAACCGATTTGGCACCGTTTTCGTAAAGAGCAGTCGCTGCTTTTGCGATGGTTCCGCCTGTATCGATCATATCGTCGAGAAGAAGGCAATGTTTGTCTTTGATGTCTCCGATTACGTTCATTACAACGGACTCGTTCGCTTTCGGGCGTCTTTTGTCTATGATAGCAAGAGAGCCGTTTACTTTTTTTCCGAAGTTGCGGGCTCTTTCCGCTCCTCCCGAATCGGGAGATACGATGACTAGATCTTCTAATCCGAGCGAGTTGATGTATTCCGCAAGTACGGGAGAGAAATAAAGATGATCTACGGGGATTCTGAAAAAGCCTTGGATTTGATCCGCATGAAGATCCATCGTTAAAACACGGTTAGGTCCTACTGTTTCCAAAAGATCCGCAACGACTCTTGCGGAAATAGGAACTCTAGGTTCTACTTTACGGTCTTGTCTTCCGTAACCGTAATAAGGAATGACTGCAGTGATTCTTCTTGCGGAAGCTCTGCGAAGAGCATCGATGATAAGAAGAAGTTCCATAAGATTGTCGTTTGCAGGATAACTGATGGATTGAATGACGAATACGTCTCTACCTCGAACGTTCTCTTCGATTTTAACGGCACTTTCTCCGTCTGAGAAACGTTTTACGGTAATGGCTCCGTTCGGAATTTTCAATTGCTGACAGATTTCTTCCGCCAGAGGACGATTTGCATTTCCAGAAAAAACTGCAACTTCACTCGGATTCATACACCAACTAACCCTTTGTCTATATATTGTTTTGCTGTTTCCAAATCTTCAGGAGAATTGATCCCGTGACTTTCCAGAGGATTTTTTAAAGTGAGGGCACCCACTTTTTTCCCTTGGGAGCGGAAGATTTTGATCACATCGGTAAGGTAATATTCTTTTTGAGCGTTGTCGTTTCCGATTTGTTTGAGAGCATCAAATAAATGTTCTGCGGTAAAACAATAGGTTCCCGTATTCACTTCGTTCACTGCCTTTTCTTCCGGGTTTGCATCTTTTTGTTCTACGATGCGAAGAAGAGAACCATCATCAGAAGATCGGATGATGCGGCCGTAACCGGTAGGATCTTCCATTTTTGCGGAAAGGACGGTAGCAGAGTAGGAATTCGTTTTATGAAGTTGAATGAGTTCTGAAAAAGAGGAAGAAGAGATGAGAGGTGCATCTCCGCAAGCTACTAGAATATAACCGGAATGAGGTTGCAGATTTTTTTCCGCAGAAATAACGGCATGACCTGTTCCTAGTTGTTCCGTTTGTTCGGCAAATTCCACGCCTGGGAAATTTTTTGCAATTTCGGTAACTACATCTTTGCGGTAACCGATCACAACGACTTTGCGTTTGATGCCGGACTGGTCGATGTTTTTGAGAACGTGGATTAAAAGAGGAGATTCGTTCAGTACAACCGCAACCTTGGGAAGTTCACTCTTCATTCGAGTTCCTTTCCCCGCCGCTAATATAACAGCAGTTACAGTTGATTCAATGTTCATACGATAGAAATATGGAAAAATAAAAACTGGCTGGCCTGCTAGGATTCGAACCTAGGGAATGGCGATACCAAAAACCGCTGCCTTACCGCTTGGCTACAGGCCAGTTTCTATAAAGAGAAGGATCGGAAATCCGTTTCGGGAAATCGACGTTTCAAAGAAGAGAGCAAAATCGGTTGGTCTGTCTCTTTGGCAACAAGGCCATACAAACAAGAACCGGAACCTGATAAAGAAGCGTAAACCGCACCTTCTTGCAAAATTCCTGATTTCAATTCCTTTAAATCGGGGTGGGACTGGAAAGCGATTTTTTCGAACTCGTTCTCTAGTATGCCGTTAAGGCTGGCCCATGCACCGACCTGAAGACTTCGAATCACATCCTCTGTCAGAGTTTTCCATACTTTTGAGTCACTGGTTTTTTGTAAACTTTTTTGAAGTCCCTCGTACATTGCTTTTGTAGAAAGAGAGACATTGGGGATGGCAAGAACTCCAAAACCGGAAGAAACGGAGATAGGTTCTAAGGTTTCTCCGATTCCAGTGACTTTGCAGTGGTGGTCTTGTAGAAAAAAAGGGACATCTGCGCCGATGGATTTGGCAAAGGAGATTTTTTCTTCTCCGTTCAGATTCGTTTTAGGAAATAAAAATCGAAGAAGGCTTCCTGCATTGGAACTTCCTCCCCCCACTCCTCCTTCCGGAGGAATTCTCTTTGTTAGGCGAACTTCCACTCCGAAAGGCTCTGCCAGATGGGGAAATAATTTTAGATATGCCTTATAAAGTATATTCTTAGTTATGTCTCCTCGTTCCGATACGGATTCGAAGAGAGGGTGTTTTTTCGGACTCAATTCATTGGAAGAGATAAGTCTGAATTCGGGAGTTTGCGGAGAAGTTAACGGAAAGGAAGAACATTCGAAGTCGTCCCCGAAGTTTGTTTTTAAAAACAGGCTTCGGATTTCATGATAACCGTCCTCTCTTTTGAAAGGAATCTCCAAACCTAAATTGATTTTTGCGTAAGATAAAACTTTCACGAGTTAGAAACGAATTATTTTCCGGGGATCAGGGATTTTGCTTCTTCGATTTTTCCCAGAATCTTTTCTGAAAGTTCTTTCGGTTCCGTAACTATGATGCTGGTTCCGTAACCTAGAATGGTATTGATAAACCAATTTTCTTCCTGAATCGGAGCTTGGTAGCCGTAGTAAGTTTCACCAAAGTAGGATTTGGTGGTATTCAGGTCTTTTAAGGGAAGTTTTCTTCCTAAATGAAATGCGGAGGAATCTTTTGCGAAAAGGACTGCGTGGCGATCTTTCGGTTCTTGTTTCGGTTGAACCAATTGCACGAAACCATCTAACCATTCTTTTGCGCCCTTCGGAATTTCTCCGATTTTGCGGTCGGTTTCTCTGATGGATAAAATGCAGTCGATTCGATAGGATCGAAATTCCTGTTTTTCCAGATCGAAACCCAAAAGGTAAGATTCATTTTCTTCCCAAAGAAGCCAAGGAGATAAGGTTCTCACTTCTTTTTCTTTGCTGTTTCTTTTCCAATAATCCAGTTCGATGATCTTCTGGTTTTGAATGGAGTCCGTGATTTTTTTTCTGATCTCTGAATGAGGTTCCCAGGTTTCGGAAGGAATGATCGAGTTTATCTTTTTTAAAATCGATTCTACTAAATGTTTTTTGGAATCTTCTTCTTTCTGTCCCTGACGAGAGACTAAGTCGCGTAACAGAATCCATTCGTCGGGAGAAAGAGGCAGTGCTTTATCGATAGCGATGGGCAGACGGATCTTCACAAGTTCTCCGTCGAAATCGATATCCACACAATCCTGAGGAGAGTAGGGATACATTTCGATCATGTAAAGTTCACCGAGCTCTTTTTTGAGTTCGGTGACGGATTTGTGTCCTGTGATTTTTTGGAGATCCTCCAAACTCAAACCATCCGGATGTGCCGATAGAATTCGGATCAGATTGAGTTTGGAAGCTGCCCTTAGGGTAGAAGGATTCATTATACTTCTAGAATTTGTTTCAATTCCTTTGCGTTAGAAGCACATAATGATTGTTTTTCGATATTCTTCGCTTTTAAGTGTCCGCCTGTCAATCTTTGACTCACTACACTCGGTCCGAAATCGATAACTGCCTGAATGGAAGAATCGTTCCAGATAGGAGCGATCGCCAAATCCCAGTAAAGCGGCTCGATCAAAACCATTTTGAAAAGAATGTCTCTTAGGTTTCCGTCTTTTTGAAGGTTGTGTCCGTCGAAGATGCTGTAAACGGGAACTTTCAAATCGCTTCCGGAATAAGGGAAAGGAACCACTTCCGCATCTTCTTTGACGAAACCGGGAAGGGATGCATTCATGAAAGGGCAGTGGAAAGGAGCGGTCGTTTTCAAATATACGAATTTGAATTTTTTCTCATCCATTTCCGCTTTCCATTTTTTTCTGAAAGCAAGCAAAGAAGAAGGAAGCGCAGATAAGATCATGGAATCGGGAGTGTTGTAAAGAGAAATAAAAACAGTGTCTTGGCCTTTGAGTCCCAAAGATTCGTTTGTTTGTTTCACTCTATCTTCTAACTCATCTTTGGTGTAACCGATCACAGCAACCATAGGAGCAGGGTTTTTGTCTCCGTTTGCTTCGTTCTCTTGAACGATATTAGCAGCAACATTGAAATCAGGATAAACTTTTTGACCGTTGAATCCTAAGTAGAAAACGAATTTTAAGAAGTCGCTGTATGCTTTTAGGAAATCATCTCCTTCTTTACCTAATCCTACCAATGCTCCTGCAATCACACCTTGGCTGTGGCCGCTGATGGCACCCGTAGTTTTGATAAGATCCGCAGTAGGATAACCTCTTTTAGTTACGAGCACATAGTTCGCAATTTGGGTCATGAAGATTCCAGGAACGGAAACGGGTGCGCGGGATAGATAATCTTCGGAAGGAGCGCTGTCCGGATTTTCCAACCAAGCTTTGAAGTTTAAACCTTCGCTTAAGAAAGGACTTTTGCCGTCTCTGGCAACGATTTGATCGAGAGTTTGGAAAGAAATAGCGAAGAATTCTTTGAGTTCCGGTTCTTGGAAAAGTTTTGCAAGTTCTTTAAGATAAGGAGAACCTTGCCCGCCGAATTGTAAGAAAAATTTCTGAGACTGAGAGGAAAAACTTGTGAGAAGTTTTGCAGTTGTCATTAGATATTCCTAAAGATGTAGTTTTTCAGATACCGTACAAAAAGAGCATATCCGAACAAGGAGAAAATTCCAGGGCAAAGGAGCCTTAAGATCCGTAGAAAATGATCTTATAATATGTCAGATTCCCAGTAGGAGTCCCGCTGTTCTCATCTTTCAGGAGAAGATTCCATGTACCATTTGCGGGAAAATCCAAAAATCCCGAAACTCCGAAAATTTGATTCGTCATCGCAGAACAACTTATAGTCGGAGTTTGTTTTTTTCCTCCCGAATAACATAGATGAGGCTCTTGAATCTCTATCGTTCTTTGTACGGGACTAGTGGGAGACTGAAGTTTCATTCTGATTTCTCCCGGATTCGGGTGGCTGGATGTAAGAATGAGCCGGATGAATTCGATTTTGGTGATCCCGGAAGAGGAAACGACTATGTTTTGAGTGCTGTAACTTCCCGACTGGTCTATGTTCAAGCTGACTGTTCCTTCCGTAGACCAGGTTTTCAAAGAGGAGGATCCTCCCAGGCTGGTCCAGGAAGATGCCGTTTGCAACGCTTGTTCCGCATCCACAGTTCCGAATCCGTAAACAGTGCTGTAGTCGTATCCCGGAGAAGTGCTCACCCAGTTTGCATCGGAAGAGTCCGTTTTTTTGGCGGATTTTGCCAAAATCACTTTCACATCTCTCCAAGTCAGGTTGGGATATTTTTCTAAAAGGAGAGAAACCACTCCGGAAACCATTGGTGCCGCTGCGGAAGTTCCGTTGAAGGTGGAAGTGTACTTTCTGTTCGGATAATTGAAACTGGAAGTATCCGGATAATTCGTACTTCCCGTTCCAGGGTTGTATCCCCATTCCGTTGTGAATCCTATATTGTCAGTGGTTGTAATGGCGGTATTGATCACTCCGTCTCTTCCCGTATAAGCGGATAACCAGAGATTGGCGCCTTTTTCCGAATAGGCGGCTCTGACTCCCGTATTGAGAACCCCCGAAACAGCCATAGTTCCGTAATGGGAAGCATAACCGTCATAATTCGAATTATCTACTTCCGTACCTGTCGCTTCTCCTAAAGTTCCCGCACCGTTTCCTCCTGCAAAAACATAGACGGTTCCTTTTCCTTCACGATTGTTTGTTATCCCCGCTTCTATATTCGTATAAAATGAATTAGGTGCTTTTTGATAATGTCCCGATCCGTCTTCACTTCCCCAACTGTTGTTGGAAACGGAAACGGATTTATTCCCAGTCAATGAAGTTGCCATATTGGCATCCGTACTTTTAGAAAGATAATTATAAGCTATGAATTGACTGCAAGGCGCTACTCCGGTAACCCCTATCCCGTTCCCTCCTCTTGCGGAGATTATGCCTGTAACTGCTGTTCCGTGATTTGCGAGTTCTCCTCCCGTATCGTTTGCTGCAAGTCCGTTCGTTCCGTGCAAAAAGTTCACACTTTCCGATTTTGCATTCGGCTGCAGATCTTCATGATCCAATAAAACCCCGTCGTCCACTATGGAAACCAAAGTGGTTTTTCCGCTGAGGCCCGCCTGCCAAACGGGAAGAACATTGATATCCGCTCCGGAAGTTCCCGCAGGATGAGTTCCCGAATACATGGCTTGCCCCGTGTTTTTCAAATGCCATTGATAGCCGTAGTATGTATCGTTAGGTGAACTGACTGCACTGCAGTCTGTAGGTGAGTAGTCGACTGTGGACTTGGTTCCTAAAAGGATGGGGTTGAGCCAGAGAGCGGAATTTTTTTTTGAATCGGAATTGTTACAACCGTTGTGAATCGAAAGTAAAATGAATAAAGCAAGAAGACGATTCATAGAAGAGATCCGTTCGAATCGTCTTCTATGATAAGCTAAGTGGATTTATTACTACAATAATATTAGGATTTTGACAAATATTGTAAAACTGTGAGTTTTTTGCGTACAATCACGCAGCTTTGGAGACCTTTAAGTTCTCTTTGATCCGCTCGTGGTCTGCCGCTAAGAGGACAATGTTCTCAAAATAAGATGCGAAATCGATTCTTCCGGAAGAAAAATCTTCATGTAGTAAGGCCAATAGGAGATAAAACATTCTGCCTCCAGTTGGGAATCATTCTAGCAATGTGACATAATTCGAAAAGTCTTTTTCCTATGCCTGAAGCAAGAATCCCAGCATTTCTAGTTTTCCTTCGGTAGAATTTCCGAATGCCAAGATTCTTTTTTCTTTAAACAGGGATTTGGTTGGAAAGTAAGATCGCTTCGCTTAGGAATTTGGGGAATTTATTCTCGGGGTTGAGGGATAAAACTTTCCAATCTTCCTTTTTGATCCTGCTGCGGCAGTGGGAGGTACCACAAAAACACTGAAAGCTCTGGTCGAAATTCACCACAAAACTTCCGTAATCGATGGTAAGTTCGTCTCCCGGATAAATCGTTCCTTTGGCTATGATATTGTCCTGGCCGTCGAACTGAGTGTTCGGTCCGCAGGAATGGTTGAGAAAATTAGTCAGGTTATGGACATGATTTTCGGAGAAAGTTCCCATTGTTTTCCCGAAAGAAAGATCGAAACTGTATTTTAAAAACATTTCCTTCTCCGATTCGGGGAATCGGTTCACTTCTTCAATGCTGTGAACTTCCCAGCCGCCCAGTGCAATGTCGGCGTACCAATCTTTTTCAGTAAATAACAGGGTTCCAGGTAGGAATATTTGTGAGGCGAATAGTCCGTAGCCTCCCAAAGAATTGATTTTTTTTTCGATCATAGAAGCGGATTCTTTTCGGGAACCCTTTTGCATCCTCCTTCGAATTGGATCAATAGAGGGGACGTAATTTCGGAAAGCAAGATATTTTCAAATCCGCATTTGAAATTTTTAGACAAAAAACGCCCCGAAAAAGCATACATACTTGCGGCATTTCCTCGAAGGTCGTCTTACAAAGAGTAGATTTTCGGATAATAAAAGTTTGTCTGTAAATAACGGGAGGTATCAGTTTTCCCTAAATCGGAACTTTTCGCCTAAAGTTTTACCCGGCTGTCATAAAATAGTAATTGAGAGATGATGTAATTCGATTATGTTTGCTACAACGTATAGAAAACCTATGAAACCCAATCATTATACAGAAATTCCTTCTTCATTCACTTTGAATTTAGAAGTATGTGACGACTACAACATCCATAAACACATCAGTGCTCGAGGGATGACTTTCATTCATACGAATGCATTCGATGTATCTACGATCCTAAAAGTTTCTTTGAAAATGGTCTCAATGACCGGCTCGATGGATTGTTACGTAAAAGTATTGAAGTGTACTAAGATCGAAGGGGAACCTTTGTTTGAAATCCATTGTAACTTTTATGATACAAATGCGGAAAAAGAAGACGAGGTGCTCGGTTTTATAAAGAGTTTCTAAGGAGCTGTCGCAGGTTTTTCCACTGCGGCAGGACCGAACTGATCCTCATGGATCGCTTTCTCTTTGGAAACTTGTGCGATCAAAAACTTGGTGGGCGAAAAAAAACCGTCCGTCGAAAACGAATACCCACCGCCTAACGGTGCACCGGAGACGGTTCTCAACTCGAAATGCAAATGGGAAGGATACGCTCCTCCTGCATCTCCGATGCTTGCAATCCATTCTCCTTTTTTCACCATCTGTCCGGGTTCCACTTCGATCGTATAAAGATGGGCATATAGGGCTTCGAAATAATAAAATTGATTTTTGGTTTCAGGAACGGGATGTTTATGGATCACCCGAACTACCTTGCCCCATCCACCTCCGTAATCTGCGATGACACTTACGATTCCATTGGAGATGGAATAGACAGGTGCTCCATAGTCGGAGTCTCCTCCTCCTACATAATTCCAATCTTCACCCAAATGAAATCGGTAACCGAACTTGGGATTTTCCACTCCGAATTTTTGAGCGATGTAATATCCTTCTCCGTATTTGCCTCCTGCAGGAAATTCATAAGAGTCTGCAATGAAATCAGGATAACGTTGAAAGATCTGCATCGTATCGATTTTTTTCTCTGTGGCTCCGCCGCCTAACCAACCAAAGAGAGGATTTCCCTGGTAACCCAATCCTTTCGAAGAATAACAGTTTATAAAATAGAATAGAAAGAGAAGTAAAACCGCTCCGGAAAAAAATGAATTTTTTCTCGGAGCAAGTTTTGCGGCGAAATCGGATTTAACGTTTCGCCTTAATTTTTTTCGATTTTGACGAAGAGGATTCAATACGATCAATCTCTTCCGCAGCAGGCTGAATTGGCAAGGGATTCCCTGCCTCTTTGGCTCTTTTTTTGCCTTCTGCCATTTCCTTTTTCATCTGATGGAGGAAAATATCGAAGTCTACCTGGATGGTATGTCGTGTGCTGGAGACGTATCTTTTTTTCATCGCGGTTTCATCCGATTGAATCCAATCTAACATGGATTTGTGGTTCGGAAGTTCGTAATTTCCCGTAAGATACTGAGCGATCCATTTTCCCTGCATTTCCGCTAAAGGCATAATGGCTCCTAAAGGCTGCATCAGTCCGACAAACATCAAATTGTTGAATTCAGGTTTGATCATCTTATAGAAAAGAGGAATGTAGTTGTCGGGAGCGGACAAAAAGTCCTCATCAAAGAAAGGAAATTTGATGTTGTATCCCGTGCAATAGATGAGAACATCCGCATCTTCTTCCGATCCGTCTGCGAATGCGATTTTTTTCCCTTTGAGTTCCTTGATGACCGGTTTGGGTTTGATGTCTCCTCTTCCCAATCGAACGAGTAAATCCTGGGAAATGGTAGGATGGGCGGATCCGAATTTATGATCCGGTTTAGGGAGTCCGAAATCTTCCATTTTTCCTACACCGAATCGAATCAAAAGGTGAGCGAGTGCTTGTTGAATCCAAAAAGGAACCCAAGTAGGTGTGTTCTCTGTTAGTTTGTCCAAAGGTTTTCCGAACAGATAGTTCGGAATGACATAAGCCCCTCTTCTTGCGGAAAGAAAAACGTTTTTTGCCACTCCCGGACGGGACAGTTCCACGGAAATATCCATGGCGCTGTTTCCCATTCCCAAAACCACTACGTTCTTTCCTTCGCAGTTGAAAGGAGTTTTCGGATCAACATAAGAATGAGAGTGCATCACTTGTCCGGAAAATTTTCCGGGAAAAGCAGGATTCGGCCATCTTTCACTCCAATGGTGACCGTTCGCAACAACTAACACATCGTAGATTTTAGAAGGCCCTTTCTCTGGAGTGACTTCCCAAAGACCGTCTTCTCTTCTTTCTACTTTTTTCACTCCGTTTTTGAATTGGATGTGTTTTCTGAGTCCGAAGTGATCCACATAATCTAAAAAATAATTTTGAATGGGTTCGTGATTGGGATAATCCGCATAGTCCTTAGGCATAGGATAGTCTCTATATTCCATTCTATCTCGGTGCGTATTGATATGAAGGGATTTGTAGATATTACTTAACCCGTTGTCGTTCTTATAACGCCAGTTGCCTCCCACATCGCTGCCTTTTTCATAACAATCGAAAGGAATTCCGTTTTCTTTTAAGGATTTAATTACTGTTATACCGGAAGATCCGGCGCCGATTACACACACTTTCGGAAGGGTCATATTTTTTATCTCTCGTTTCGGGAAGTGATTCTAAGTCGAATAGTCTCTCCA
>VFQU01001372.1_pt1 | contig 14687 bp, 14 predicted proteins | sample 3512311 | NCBI WGS metagenome assembly VFQU01 (sample SAMN10412377, study PRJNA504923) | tailings metagenome | isolation source: Relicate 3 Philex TSF3 active mining site | place: Philippines: Tuba, Benguet | collected 2017-08-29
ATTTCCGAAGCGTAGAGAATCAAAACTTGGTGGAAGGTTCTGCCGAATTGACTCCTAAATCGAATTTGAGTTCCAGAGTGATTTTCGCTTTTTTCGGAAAACACTGGATGCAGTCGGAAAACGAAAAAAACCTAAAAAAACTTTGATACAAGGGATTTTGTGGTACCTACCGCAAAATCAAAATCCTTTCCTTTTAATTTTTAGATTTCTCTAACAAAGCGGTCGCCATCACCATCACACCTTCGCTTCTTCCCAAAGCACCCATCCCCTCGGATGTGGTGGCTTTGATCGAAACACAATCTTCCGGTAAGTACAAAATGGCCGCCAAAGAAGAAATCAATTGAGCACGAATAGGATTGATTTTAGGAAGATCTCCCACATAGGTGCAGTCCACATTCACCAAACTCCAGCCTTTTTCCTTCGCCAAACTCAAACACTTTCGAACGATGATGGAGGAACTGATATTTTTGATGGAAGCGTCGTTGTCAGGATAGTGCTGACCTATATCTCCCAAAGAAAGTGCGCCTAAAATGGCATCCGCAACAGCATGCAAAAGAACATCCGCATCGCTGTGACCGAGAAGCGCATATTCGGAAGGAACCTCTACTCCAGCTAACATAAGCGGACGGAAAGGTTCGTGGATGAGTTTGTGAAAATCGATTCCGTTGCCGACTCTGAACATTATTTTTTATAACTCAATTCCAACATTCTGTTCACGGATTTTTGAGCGAGAAGAATCACTTCTTGGTCCAAAAAGATTTCGAATTGTTCGTAGAGAAGAGCATCTCTTACTTTCTCCAAAGTGATCTTTTTCATATGAGGGCAGGTTTGACATGTGGATACGAATTCCTTCTCGGGAAATTCCGCTCTTAGGTTGTCTCCCATAGAACATTCCGTCACGAGCATGATTTTATCCGTTTTGGAATTTTTGATGAAGTCCACCATTTGGGAAGTGGAACCGGCAAAGTCGGATTCCTTCACCACATCCTCGTGGCATTCCGGATGTGAAATCACGGTAAGATTCCCGGAGAACAAACGTTTTGCGGTACGAATGTCTTCCGGAGTGTACATTTCGTGCACCATACATTTACCGGGATGAGAAATGATTTTTTTAGTAGTTTGATTGCGGACGTTTCCCGCTAAATATTCATCCGGAAGAAAAATAACAGTATCGGTTTCCATCGCATTCACGATTTGGACTGCGTTCGCGGATGTACAACAAACATCCGTTTCCGCCTTCACTTCCGCAGAACAATTCACGTAAGTGACAACGGGAACGCCTGGATACTGTGCCTTTAATTTTTTAACATCCTCTCTTGTGATGGATTCCGCAAGAGAACATCCCGCTTTAGGATCGGCAATCAACACTTTCTTGTTAGGGGAAAGAATTTTGGCAGTTTCTGCCATAAAATGAACCCCGTTGAAGACGATCATATCCGCATTTGTTTCTTTCGCCATTTTGGAAAGATACAAAGAATCGCCGATGATGTCGGAAACTCCCCAGAACACATCCGGGGTCATATAATTATGGCCTAATAGAACCGCATTTTTTTCCTTCTTCAAACGATTGATTTCTTCCACGAGAGGAAGAATTCTACCGTCGATCTCATGATCCAAAAAAATAGGTTTTAGTTTAGCAACTAATTCGTCTTTGGTTACTAGTGATGGCATTACATTCTCCGTATCGTATCTATGAATCGTTAAAAGAACGGATCACCGCTCAATTTGGTTTCAGTCTCCCTTAGACCGGAACTGGCAGGAGGAATCCCGTTTTCCAAAGAAGCGCAATTATTAAATTGAGTTTTCCAGGCCGCCACAGCATTCTGAGAACTTCCGGAAGAAGTCCCTCTCTGCGCCCTGCGGTAATCCGCAGTGGTGTTGAATGAAGTTTTTTGGCAGTTGATCCCCTGATTATAAACCAAATTCACATCCGTAAAACAGTTAAAATAAAGTTCTGCGATCGCATCCGTGTTTTTCTCCGTAGGTAGAATCTTAGACCTGAGGTTCGCCACTAAGGAAGGACAAACCACCACGGAATTATCAGGTGCGGAAATGCAGTAAGATTCGCTTAAAAGAAATTTTTGACAGGCACCTTCTGCGCCCGTTTTCTGAGTAAGTAAATAAGAAAGAAGCTGAGGATCGACTTCATCCTTCTTCTTTGGCTTGCAAAGTGGGAGGATGAGAAAAAGAATCAAAATGATGAATAAGCGAAAAAGTATCTTTTTCATTCTACTTATACTTCTCTTTCTCATTTCCCTTGCTGTCTATTTCCTTTTTTTTCGAAAAGAGACAGAATTGACTAAGGACAAAACCCGTCCTTCCGAGCCAAACATCCTTTGGAAACAAATAGAAAGCAGACCCGAAATCTTAAAATCACAAGGATATCCTGAAAACCTAAAAGATTTTTTGGATGAACTTTCCGGAAAGGAAAAATACGAATGGGGCGGGGATCGTCAGGCCACTTATGATCATCTGATCTTACATTTTCCCGGAGAAATCTCTTCCGTACTTTATGCAATTTTCACTGCTTATTCCGAATTCAAAAACGAAGTAGCCGAATTGGAAAAAAAAGAGGAATTGAGTTCTTGGGAAAAATTAGAAAAAACGAATTTACTAAGAAATTATTTTTTTCCAAAACCCATTCAGGAGATCCTATTTCCATTTCATCCGAGTCAAAAGACGGTCGAATTTTTTTATTACTCGGAAGATTACGTCCGCAAAAATCCATACACTTTTGCCAGAGAAAGAAAGAAACATTTGGGCAAAAAAAGAACGGAACTCTACGGCAAATCCGCAAGAGAAATTTCCCAATGGGAAGATGACGCCTTTCGGGAAAAAATTCTATCTCTTATCTACGAAAGAGAAATGGAATCGATGAATGAAATTGAGAAACAACAGTTTACGGAAAGGATAAAAAGAGACGAAAAGGAAGGGGATTTTTGGAATTGACAAGGGTAACGAAATCAATTCTCATTTAGAGAACATTTAACTCCCAGGGAGCTTTCATGAACAGAGCTTTGATCTCGATTTTCAGCATCGCATTTTTACTCAGTTGTTCCAGCAGCGCGAAACGATTGGACAACAACCTTGACATAATTGCAGACTCAGGTGGACTCACCAGCCAAGAATTAGTACGAGCGGCAGACAAATTAGCGGATGAAATCGGAGTGTTTTTTAAAGAAAACCCTAGAGAAGAAGGAGTTTTCGTCGCGCACTACCCAACCAGAAACGATACTTCCGAACAAATCCAAACGGAACTTTTCGACAATGCATTCGTAGCAAAACTCATCAAAAATAAAGTTTATACGGTTCGAACAAAAACCAGAGAACAATCATTAAACGAAATTCAATTCAGCCTTTCCGGTCTGACTTCCAACAGATTATCCATCGGGAAACTCAAGTCTCCTAATTTTTTCGTTCGTTGCGACATCAATGAGAATATGTTCACGGCAGACGGAGAAAAAATCGTAGAACAATCGATCAATATCGAACTTGTCGAAGTGGAAACTACGATTGCCGTTTGGTCCGAAAAAGTATCTTACCGCAAACAAGCGGTTCGCGGAAATAAAGGTGTTGGCTGGTAATTTATCTTTTACTTTTAGGAGCAAAACTTTGTTTCCCAACCCTACAAAACTACTCGTAAGCATCAGCCTTCTACTTTTAGGCTGTGCTTCCGATTACAATAAAATCATCGAAGCGACGGAAACCGCCTACTATCGACAAGACTATAATAGCGCCATCCCTTCGATCCGAGCTTTGTACGAAGATTCCGCTTCCAAAGACAGACTTTTGTTTTTAATGGAAGCGGGAATGATCTTCCACTCCAAGGGAGATTACGAGACTGCGAACAAAGTCTTCAAAGAAGCGGAGGACATTTCCGAAAACATACGAACCAGCATCACAAAAGAAGGTTTAGCCTTTTTACTCTCCGACAACGAATCCAATTACACTGGTGAAGATTTCGAAAGAGTGATGATCAAATACTACATCGCATCCAACTATCTTATGCTAGGTGATTTAGAGAATGCGAAGATTTATTTCCGAAGACTCGATTTCGAATTGAAAGAAATGAGATTCACCACCGCGCAATACCGCCAAAACAATGCGGCTCGCCTCATCGACGCCTATGTTTCCGAAAAACTTGGCCGCTACAACGACTCCAGAGTTCAGTACAAAAACATGGAACAGTTGATCGCAAACAGCCCTACCGTCATGAGCGATCGTTATGTGCTTGCCGTCAAAGAAGGTGATTCAAGAGACCAAGGAAAATATGCGAAAGGCGCCGGTTTTGTCCAAGCATACAACCGTTCGATGCAAAGAACTGATGTGAAATCGGACAATCTGTCCGAAGTCGTCATCATTCACGAAGCAGGCAAATCTGCGATCAAAGAATCCAGAGGAAAACTCTTGGAGGATGAATACTTCGCACTGGCTCTCCGAGGAGCCATCGAGATCGCCATACGAACAGAAGGTGCAGGTGCCTCGGTATCCGGTGTTCTTGCCACTCTCAGCACTGCGGAAAATCCTATCCCTATCTATAAAGAAAGAGATCCTTCCGGAAGCAGAAAACGTCATTTTTACATCAACGATGTGGATGTGGGAACTGCGGAAATCATGAACAATTATTCCGAAACTGCGATTAAAAACTTCAACGACAACTACAAAGCACTCATCACCAAGAACCTAACATCTCTTGCTGTGAAGATCGTAGCTGCTGTAATTGCTTCTGAAGCTGCTGCGAAAGCGATCGAATCCAGTATGGGAAGAAAAGAGAAAGACGATTTGGTTTCCAGTTTGGTGAGAATGGCAGCAGGTGCAGCCGCAGGACTTGCGACGGCACAAACCATCGGACCAGACTTACGTTGTTGGAGAACCATTCCTTCCAACTTCCAAGTTAAAAGAATCTTCTTAGCGCCGGGAGAATATTCCTTCGCAATGGAATCCGATTCCAATACGATTTCAAACGCTCCTTCCTCGATCACTGTGGAAGAGGGAAAGTCCCTCTACCTCAGCATTCGTTCCTACTCCAACTAACTTTACTTGAACTAATCCGCCTTTCTTCTGAGAAAGGCGGGAATGTCGTAATCTTCTCCGAAGTTTTGGTATGGAGAATTTTGCGATTGTTTGCCGGTTCCGAAATTTCTATTCCCGTTTCCGGAAGATCTGAAATTTCGATTCGTTTCCGTTTGAGAATTCATCTGCGGTTTTTCTCTGTCTTCCGGTTTGCGGATGTATACCATCGGAGAAACTATCTCTTCCGCTCCCACCGCTTTCGATTCTTTCATTGTGTTTCTATGAAATCCTCTTTTTTGGAATCCAGTAGCGATGACTGTAACTCTGATTTTATCTTCCAGATTTTTATCTTCATTGAGACCGATGATGATGTTGGCGTCAGGATCCGCTTGAGCAGTGATGATTTGAGAAACTTCGTTCCATTCATGAATGGTCAAATCACTTCCCCCAGTCACGTTGATCAAAAGGGATTTTGCGCCTTGGATGGAAGAATCTTCCAAGAGAGAATTATTGATCGCCTGTTCTACCGCTTCGACGACTCTGGTTTCCCCTCTTCCTTCCCCTACTCCTAAAATAGCGTCTCCCGTATCTTTCATGATGGTTTTTACATCCGCAAAATCCACGTTGATGATTCCAGGATGATTTACGATATCGCTGATCCCTCGAACACCGTTTAACAATATATCATCGATTACACTGAAGGCCTGGTCGACCGGAGTCGTTTTATCCACCACTTGAAAGATGGAATCGTTTCGAATCGTGATGAGAGTATCTACGTTCGCTCTCAATTGATCTACGCCTTGTTTGGCGAGATCGGCTCTTCTTTTTCCTTCGAAAGAAAAAGGAACAGTGACAACTCCCACAACCAAACATTTCAATTCTCTGGCGATCGCTGCGATCACTGGAGCGGCACCCGTTCCTGTTCCGCCACCCATACCTGCAGTGATGAAAACCATATCCGCACCTTTGAGCGCTGCGACGATGCGGTCTTTATCTTCCAAAGCCGCTTTTTGGCCTAGATCGGGATCTCCTCCGGCGCCCATACCGCGGGTGACTTTGGTTCCCAATTGAATTTTATGTTCTATAGGAGATTTTAATAATACTTGTTCGTCGGTGTTCATCACAAGAAAGTCGACACCTTTCATTTGGGAATGAATCATTCGGGTTACCGCATTCATTCCGCCTCCGCCGACACCGACTACTTTAATGATGGCAGGGCTTGTTTTTTCTTCTTCCAAATATAACATAGACTTTCCTTAGAGATTATTCTCCATCCAACGACGAACCTTTTTGACCCAACTGTCTTGCTCGGAACCGGAACGTATATTTCTCTGTTCCAAGTTCTGTAATTTTGAAGCATATTTGATGAGACCGACTGCGGTAGCATATTCAGGAGAGGAGATTTTATCCACAAGCCCGCTGAGTCCTGCTGGTTTCGCTCTTCCTACGGACAGTCGGAACACTTCCTCTGCCAAAGTATCGATCCCGTAAAGAAGAGAAGTTCCTCCCGTAAGAATCACTCCTCCAGCTAACGCAGATTTGTATCCTGAGCGGATCAATTCATGATCGATCATTTCTAAAATTTCGCGAACTCTAGGTTCCATAATCTCCACCAACTCTTGGCGGAAAACGGATCTGGCATTTCTTCCTGAAATAGCGGGGATTTCGATTTTTTCGGTAGGATCGATTTGATCCACCCTTGTATGCCCGTATCTTTTTTTGAGGATCTCTGCCGTTTCGATCGTTGTTTTAAGACCGATGGAAAGATCACTTGTGATGTGAAATCCCCCGAAAGGAACGACGGAAGAAAAAGCGATCCCTCCGTCCACATAAACGATGATGTCGCAGATCCCGGAACCGATGTCTACAACTGCGGTTCCCAAATCTTTTTCTCCCGAAGTCAGAACCGCTTCGGAAGAAGCGAGAGAAGATAAAACACGATCCAACTGCATCAAACCGGATTGTTCCACACAACGATCGATATTGTTCAAAGCGGTAGAGCCGCAGGATACGATATGAACCTCGGCTTCTAACCTAACACCGGTCATACCGATCGGATCTTTGATATTCACCTGATCGTCCACTTTAAACTCTTTGGTAAGAACATGAATGACTTGTTGATCGTTGGGAACATGAACGGATTGAGCCGCTTCCACAACCCTCATAATGTCCATTTCCGTAACGATCCTTTCCCGGTTGGTGACTGCGATGATTCCTTTTTCGTTGAAACCATGTACTGACTTTCCGGAGACATTCACTACTACGGCGCCGACCTCCTGGCCGGCCATTAGTTCCGCATCTCCGAAAGCTTCTACGATCGATTTGGTTGTGGTTTCTATATTAACAATGGAACCGTTTTTGATTCCGCTGGAAGGATAAGATCCAGTACCTATAATTTCAATTTCATATTCGTTGATCAGTCGTCCAATCACGACTTTCACAAGAGAAGAGCCTAAATCCAAAGCGGTTACTATCGGTGCTTCTTCCATATCAGTGATAGACTGCGTCTTCTCCTCTTAAATCGATGATGGAAGCGGAAATATTTTCGGTTTCCAAATAGGCAAGAGAGGCGTATAACTTACGCATACGAAATAAATCCAATTTATCTCCCAAAAAAACTTTTGCGCGGAAAGGGGATTTGAGATAAACGACTATGTCTCCGTCCTGTTCCAAACTCACTTCGGAAATTCTGGTTTTGAGTGCAGGATAAGCGGAAACCGTTTGTCGCATTTCTTTTGTTACATCTTCAATTTGAGTGCCCAATATCTGATGGGAGGATACAGGAAAATTTCCGGAAATGACGATGAGGTTATCCGCCAAAACTTGGTTTTGCGAAATGATGTCCCTTTTTTCGTCTATTTCGTATAACATATCTCCTACGTGCACTACAAACTCAGCGACTTTCTCCTGTAAGGTGATAACTAAAAACCCTTCTCTATCTCTGCTCACCCTGACTTTTCGAATTCGGGTGTGAGTGATTAATTTTTTCTCCCAATCCTTCCATTCCAATTTTTCAGGATCGAACTGTTCCGGATTCACATCCAAAAACTGCATCAGATCCGCAGGTTTGAGCACCACCAATCCTTCAAACACCAGCTTCTGCACCGGCTTAGGAGTCTTGGCCCAATGGAAGATAAGAACTAAGGCGATCAGCCCGGAGACAAATAAAGCCGCCGGCACGATGTACCTTCGATTTGGTCTTTTTTCAGTGTTTTCCGGGCTTATGTCAACCATATATTGATTATGTCACATAGCTAGGTTAAGAAAGGCAGGGGGAGGATGTCGATTGGTAAAAACTGCGAGTACAAAAAAAGGCCAGACTGATGTCTGGCCTTCCGCTACAAATCAAGTTGGATCTTGATTTAGTTGCTAGCGACTTGTTTTCCTTCTGCCGCTAAACCCATAGATACGTTTTTGTATTTTTGAGCTTCTTTTTCAAGAGCCTCTGCTCTGCGGATTAACTCTTTTTTCTCGTTGTTTTGAGCGACGATTTTGCCACCACGAGTCACATTTGCTCTCTCACGAAGAGCTTGTGCGAGTTCAGTTTTCTCTTTTGCTACGCTAGCAAGGTATTCTCAAACGGCAGATTTTTGCGCAGGTGTAGATGCTTGTTCGATCATAGCAGCTTCCAAAAGCTCGATTCTTTCGTTTGTGTCCAGTGCATAGAGATTAGCAGTTGCTAATCCTAGTCCTAAAATCCCTACAGCGATTGTTTTTTTTAGTTTCATGGTTTTTACTCCTCTCTAGAGTTTGGAACCCTCTTTGTGGTTCCTTTCTTTTATCTTTATGACTCTATTACACGAACAAAAGGATTAAATTCAATCGAAAATTATTGAAAATTTTCCCAATCCAGGCTCCAAACGGGAAAAAAACGCAAAAAATGCAGAAATTTAATCTATTTTTGATTAAATTTAATCTTAAGGGACATAAAGGATCAAATTTTCCCACAAACTAACTCTTGAAATTTCAAAATGATCCTGAAAACTAGTCAGTCTAATATCTAAATGTGGACCAAAACGCTCATTCTGGTTTTGACAGCGTATCTTGTTTTCCCCCCTTCCAGCGGGTCAGAACGACAAGGAAGATCCTCTCATGCCCAAGTTTTAGTTTATGATTCCTTTCCTTGCCTTTGGGCGAATTTTGCAGGGGTAGAAGTCCCTATAGCGAAGAAAGCTCAGTGTGGTACCTCCCACATCGCAGGCGATTTCACAGGAAAAGGCGGGATTTTTTTCTTTTCCACCCTACTTTCTCCTGCAGCTCCCTGCTCTATACTCAATTTTTCGTTTTATCAACCCTTAAAGACGATCCGACTTCTGACCTAAAATCCTAAGTAGATTTCTTTCCCTTTAGAAACTTACTTACAGCTATTTTAGGAGATTATAAAATGCGCAGTTTATTTACATATATCGTTGCTTCTTCCGTGATCGGTGCTCCCGTTGAGGAAAAATTATTGGAAAGACTTCACCAATTTCAAAAAAACCTAAGTTCCACCCAAGGTCCTGTGAACACAACAGGGATCGTGGATTTAGTGAAAAGGCTGGAGACAAGTGCTTTGGAATCCAAAGTGCTTGTGGCTAAAATATTAGTATTTGCTGAAGAACTGGAGAAAGAAACAGAGAGAGAGTCGCAGGAACGGCTCTATTCCTCCATCTCCTCCATTTTAAAAGACAGAGCCCCTCATTTCAGATTCCATGTGCTCACTTGCCCGGTGACAAAAAAAACTTGGATTGCCAAGGGAGAAACAGGTGTTAATCCTTATCTTCTCGGTGCGGAAATAAAGGCTCACCAATTAAGTTAAACATTAAAGAGAGACTGGATGGAATTTGAACTCAATATTTTCGCACTGTCTTCGCTCATCATCATCAGCATAGGTTTGCTGAGGGTGTCAACGAAGTTCGGTGTGCCTTCCCTAATCATCTTTCTTACCATCGGAATGCTCGCAGGTTCCGATGGTATTTTAGGAATTCCTTTTACGGATGCGGATCTGGCCCAGAAAGTCGGTTCCATTGCGCTCGCATTCATTTTGTTTTCGGGCGGTTTGGAAACAGACTGGTCCAAGGTGCGTCCCATTCTCTGGAAAGGAATCTCCCTAGGAACGATCGGAGTGCTTCTCACCTGTCTGATCGTAGGAAGTTTCACTGTTTACGTTTTGAAATTCCCTCCTGTCGTAGGTTTTTTGCTAGGTGCCATTGTCTCTTCTACGGATGCTGCAGCGGTTTTCAACGTTTTGCGAACAAACAAAACGGGGATGAAAAAAGAACTCACTTCCTTGCTCGAATTCGAATCTGGAAGTAACGATCCTTTGGCGGTTCTACTCACGACCACTATTTTAGGATTTGTGGGAAGCACCTCTCCCAATATGATAGATATCGCCAAAGAAATCGGTCAGCAGTTTTCCTTAGGAATCATTCTGGGAGTCGTTTTCGGTTATCTGATCTATAGAGGGATGAACCGAATCAAATTGGACTACGAAGGATTGTATCCAGTTCTTCTTTCCGCTTCGATCCTATTCGTTTACTCCGCCACCCAATTGGTAGGAGGAAACCCCTTCCTTGCGGTTTATATCGCAGGTATGGTGCTGGGAAACAGATCCTTCGTGCACAAACGAAGTAACGTGCGTTTTATGGATGGAATCGCTTGGTTGATGCAGATCATCATGTTCCTTACCTTGGGACTTCTAGTGTTTCCTTCGAAAATACCCGCTGTGATCGGAATTGGAATCGCATTCTCAGTATTCATCATGGTTGTTGCCAGACCTGTGGCAGTGTTTCTCACACTCTTAGGTACGAAAATTCCTTGGAAAGAGAAGGCTTTGATCTCCTGGGTAGGACTCAGAGGAGCCGCTCCGATCATCCTGGCCACATTCCCTTTTGCGAAGCAGCTGCCTGAATCGGAGATGATTTTCAATTTGGTATTCTTCACCGTAATCACCTCACTTGTGTTACAAGGATCAACCATTCCGATCGTAGTTCGATTTTTGGGTCTGGAAACTTCCTTGGAACAAAGAGCGTCTTATCCTTTCGAATTCGAAAACAAAGAACAAAGCGGAACCCAACTTTTGGAATTCATCGTTCCATACGGTTCCTCTTCTGTAGGCAAATTCGTTTACGAATTGGATTTTCCGGAAAACTCTCTCATCACTTTGATCTACAGGGGAGATTCACATATTGTCCCTACGGGTAAAACGATGATGGAAGACGGAGATGTGCTTTTGGTATTGACTCCGAACGGAGCCGAAAAAGAGATACAGACGATATTGTCTAAGATGAAAGCCCCTTCCCCCGCTGCCGTATCTTAGGCGGCAGTGGGTTCAGAAGCGAAAGTCCTGAGTTGTATTAATACTTGGTTTTAGTGTAACTCAACTTTTTATTGAGGATGATCTCCACTTTGGTGACTTCTCCCGAGGTCACTACGATCTCAGCATTTTCCAATTTCATTTCTTCCATGAAGCTGGCTCTGATTTCATATTTACCCGGTTTCAAGTTTGTGAACCAGAAGTATCCGTCTTTATCGGTAGTTACCTTAAAGATTTGGTTGGTAGATACCACAGTAGGCATATAGATCGGATGTTTTTCGATCGGATTGTCCAAAGTTTTGAAGAAAACTCTTCCTTGGATCGCACCATATCCGTCCATAGAGTTGATCGTATCCAAAGTAGTGGTCTGCTTTGGAATTACCGCAGCTGCCGTTTTATAAATCGGATAGTTATCTGCTCTAATTTCAATTTGGTGAACACCTGCAGGAAGTTTATCGATACGAATATTGTAAATATCGCCTTGAACTAAAGTTCCCATCTTAGTGATGGAGCCCCAAATTTTGGATTTTTCCGTAGTGATTTTGGAAGTATATTCCTGATCATCCACCAATACTTTGATCTTTCGGATCGTATCTTCCGGTGTGGACTTGGAAGATAACAGTTTCCCTTGTTTCTCCAAAAGACTGTAAGGCGACTTAGATGCGGAACCACCGTACGTTTTGTCTTTGATGATTGTCGTTTTGATGAGAATGTCTCCCGTTGTGACCGAAGGCACTACAGGAGGTTCCGTTTCCGTAATCGGAGGAATGACCACAGTCGTAGGATTCGAAGGAACCGGTTCAGGATCCGGAGGAACTACGATCGTAGAAGGATTGTTTGGTGTAGGAGGAACAATCGGCTGATTGATAACGATGTTCGGCGGAGGAGGCGGAGGAGTGACTGGCGCCGGTTTTCCAGTAAGGATGATCCCCGCTGCATTTCCTGACACTTGAGGAGTCTGCTCGTGATTGAATTTTTTGGCCATCTTTACTGTTTCTTCTTTAGCAACGAAGAAAGCTTCCAATGCGGTGACAACTGAGTCGTTGTTTAGATCCGCCTTTTCCAAAGCATTTCCGAAGTTGTAAGTAAAGATACCGTGATTGATGGTTCCTCCGACTTCGATCGAAGTTTGGTTGTCATCGGAAGAAGATATGATGGCTTTATCTTGGAAATAATAGTCGTCCGCATTTTGACGCACAACTCCGTCATTCCCTTGAGCAATCGGAATCTCTGCGGCACCTTTCGTATTTTTTCCTTTTTTCGAAATCCCTCCCGAATAACAGCAGTCAAGTACGAACACCGTCTTTGTGGATTTAATTGCGGAAAGAAACTCGTTCAATTCCTCATCGGAAATATGAGGTCGATCGTAACAAATCAAATGGTTACGTGTTCCGTTCTTTGTTTTAGGGTCGGGAGTTGTCATCCCATGGCCGGAAAAATAAAGAAAAACGGAATCTTCTTTGCCGACTTGTTTTCCCAAAGCGGAGATTGCGTTTTTTACATTATCCCGAGTTACCATCTTACCGAGTAGAACTTGGATATCTTTAAAATTACCTTTCTTTTGGATTTTATCCTTTAGGAAAGTGGCATCTGCTTCACAGAGCTCAAGCTCAGGAATTTTGGCAGTATTGCCTTTGTAGTTGGTTCCGATAAACAATGCGTATCGGTTTTGTCCAAATACGGGAACAGTCAATAAACACCCTAAAATTAGGGAGGAAAGAATGTTTCGAAAAGAAAACATGAATGAAATTCCTCTCAGTTGAGTTTTAAGTGTTATATCTTTCACCTATGAAAACGGAAATCAATTGGATTTTTCCTTTTTTTGCAAAAAACGAAAGACCTCGGGAAGCACGATTTCATGGAATTCCCCATTGATACGGGATTCTCCTCTACAGTCGTAATGAATATTATCAACAAACATTTGGGAAGGATAACCGGACTCGGGAAAGAAAAACACTCCTACATCCTGGTTTTTGGCAAAAAATTTCTTCAATTCACCTAACTTATATTGAACTTCAGGAGTTTTTTCCCTTTCCGCAATCCAAGGCATGTACACGAAACCGAAAACGATCTCTTTGCTTCTAGCGTATGTGATTAGATCTTCCAGAACTTGATAGTCCGGTTTTTCCCAAGAAGAAGGATCCGTATTCACGATTTCTTTAGATGCATCCTCTTTGAATTTTTCTCTGGCGAATAGAACCAGTTCCGGTTTCAAACGATTGGAAATATTATATTTACCGAGATGTCTTTCAATTTGATCCTGAATGATGAGATTGTCTTCCTTTTGAGAAGAAGGAGGAACGCACAAACCGGCTTCCACATTCTCGCATTTCTCACATAACTTCGATTTTTCGAGATAATTAGGGGAAACTTTCCAATGAGTGGCACTGAGAGCGTTTCGAACGGCTCCATGAAACCTGTAGGATTCGTAAAGAAGGGGAATCGCTTTTGTGACGATGAAAATCCTTTCCACTCCTTCGTATTGTTCCCAAAGTTCGGAAATGGAAAATTGATGCAGATATCTATGTCCGAAAAATTCCCAAAGGATTTGATCGAAATCATCCTGTTTGCCGCTGTAGCTGATTATATTTTCCTTTTTGGGAGATTGGAAAATATTTTTTTCCCAGCCTTCGTTCCATCTTCTTTTCAGATAGTCCGCCAAAGATTCGTTCGTATTTACTACTTTTCCGCTAGGATCATACAAAGGAGGGCCGTAACCGGAAGAATACAATTTCGGTGAACCGGCAAATAAGATCATTTTAGGTTTCACATTTCCCTTTCGGATGTACTTATCCAAAAAGAAACGATAGTACTTCGGTCCCATCGCAGGAAGACTGTGATTGTAAACGGAATATTCTCCTTCCGTTTTTTTGGAATAACCTTCCAGTGCCATAGAGCGGGAGTCTCCGATGATGACTATGTCCGCATTTCCCTTCCCTGATTCGACATATCGTTTCTTCAGGTTTACGAAAAAAATCTCAGGCTGTTCGAAATAATAAACATCAGTGATTCGAACAACTAATTCTAATAAGGCGAAAAAGGAAAGTGCCAGTAATATTCCGATAAACTTAGAACGCAAAGTAGATTACCTCTTTTCCAAAGATCCCTTTGGTCAAAATCAAAAAGCCGACGAATATGAATACCGCAGCCTGAATCCAATAATGGTATTTATATATCCAGTATCTGTCGTTTTTAAAATAGGTGAACGCATCCAAAATAAAAAGAGGAAGAGTGATTTTAAACACTTCTTGAAAGAGAGGCCATGCATCTTTCACTCCGTTGGCCGGCGAAACGTTCCAATCCCAGAAATAAATCAACTTTTGGTAATATAACAACATCATACTTCCGTCGTAACTTCGGAAGGCCACCCCGCTCATCG
>VFQU01001373.1_pt1 | contig 14657 bp, 13 predicted proteins | sample 3512311 | NCBI WGS metagenome assembly VFQU01 (sample SAMN10412377, study PRJNA504923) | tailings metagenome | isolation source: Relicate 3 Philex TSF3 active mining site | place: Philippines: Tuba, Benguet | collected 2017-08-29
CCGGCGTGCAGGGCACGGTGCGCGCCGATCCGCTCACCATCACGCACAACAACGAGAAGCTCACGCTGCGCTTCGACTGCAAGCCCTGCGAGATGCACGTGGTGGGCAAGCTCAAGCCCGCGGTGGCGCGCGCCACCACCAGCAGCCCACTCACGTTCTACAGACAGCGGCCGCTGGCCCAGCCTTCTCAGACGTAGGGCACCGGCTGTGGCGCGTGCCGCAGGTGCAACGACAGACCGAGCGCGGCCATGTGATTGCCGTCGCGGCCCAGGATGGCTTCTGCCGCCGGCAGGAAATCGCTCTCCTCAAAGCGCGCGTGCGCCACGTATTCGCTCACGAGCCGGTGCACGTCACCCGTATCGAGTTCGCTGTCCATACCGCGGGCGACACGCTTGAGTTCACGCTCCAGTGATTTCCACAGCGCCTCCAGGGCGCGATGCTGGGCCGTGAGTCGGTCGACCATGCCCCGCACGCGCTCGCGCTCGACCCCGGCTTGCGCCGCGGCCAGTACCGCAGGGAACAACTCGCGCTCTTCGTCGAGGTGGTGTTCGAAGATGGCTTCTCGGAAGAACGACAGCGACTGTTCGGCAATGGCGCGCGCGCGCGCCGCTGGCGCCAGGAGCGCCGGCAATTCGTCGAGCGCGTGCAGGCGGCGCACGATGCCCGCATGGCATTGGGTGAAGTTGGACAACGGCGCTTCGGCCGCGGGGGTGTCGACGTCGCTCATGGCGCCCTCCTGTTGCCAAGCCAGTCTAGGCCGGCCGCGGCGCGGCGCCTTGATGCAGGTCAAGCGGCGGCCCCATCACCCGACGCGGTGACTCCAAGCCCGGGCCGGGCCATCCTGGGTCTGGGGCCTTTGACCGGACAAGCGCGGTCCCAGGGAAAGTCCCCCGTTCTGGTGGGGTGTGCCGCGGCGATGCCCTGGGGGGCATCAACCATAATCGCCGCATGTCCGAACGCGTGATCCCCCTCATCGACCAGCGCCTGTTGACGCGCGCGGTGTCGATCCCCGCGCACGCCATTCCCGCCACCGGGTTGCTGGGCGACGCGCTGGGCCGGCCGCTGCGCGACCTGCGCATCAGCGTCACCGACCGCTGCAACTTCCGCTGCAGCTACTGCATGCCCAAAGAGGTGTTCGACAAGGACTACCAGTACCTGCCACACAGCGCGCTGCTGAGCTTCGAGGAGATCACGCGCGTGGCGCGCGTGTTCGTGGCACATGGTGTGCAGAAGCTGCGCCTGACCGGGGGCGAACCGCTGCTGCGCAAGAACCTGGAGATCCTGATCGCACAGCTCTCGGCGCTGCGTACGCCCGATGGCCAGCCGCTGGACATCACGCTGACCACCAACGGCTCGCTCCTCAAAAAGAAGGCCGCGGTACTGAGAGAGGCCGGGCTGCAACGCGTGACCGTGAGCCTGGACGGCCTGGACGACGCGGTGTTCCGCGCCATGAACGACGTGGACTTCCCCGTGGCCGACGTGCTTGAGGGCATCGCCGCCGCGCAGGCCGCGGGCCTGGGGCCGATCAAGGTGAACATGGTCGTCAAGCGCGGCACCAACGACGATCAGATCTTGCCGATGGCGCGGCACTTCAAGGGCAGTGGCATCGTGCTGCGCTTCATCGAATACATGGACGTGGGCGCCACCAATGGCTGGCGCATGGACGAGGTGCTGCCCAGCGCCGACGTGGTGCAGCGCATCCACCGCGAACTGCCGCTGGTGCAGCTGGAGCCGTCAGCCCCCGGCGAGACGGCCGAGCGCTGGGGCTATGCCGATGGTTCTGGCGAGATCGGCGTCATCAGCAGCGTCACCCAGGCCTTCTGCCAGGACTGCAACCGCGCCCGTTTGTCCACCGAAGGCCAGCTCTACCTGTGCCTGTTCGCCACGCACGGGCACGACCTGCGCCACCTGATTCGCGGCGGCGCGAGCGACGAACAACTTGGCAGCGCCATCGCCTCGGTCTGGCAACAGCGCGACGACCGCTACTCCGAACTGCGCGCCTCGCTGCCACCCGACGCCTCGAGCGGCGGCCGCCGCGTCGAGATGTCCTACATCGGGGGCTAGGCCCTCCATGGCCGCCACGCGGCCCACACGAGTCCACATGATCGAAAAGAACCAGATCTCTGCCATGGTCCTCGCCGGGGGCCGCGGCTCGCGCATGGGTGGGGCCGACAAGGGCCTGCAGAAGTTCAACGGCACGCCGCTCGCCATGCACGCGCTCATGCGCCTGCAGTTGCAGGAAGGCCAGCACATTGGCGAATTGATGCTCAACGCCAACCGCAATCTGGCGGCCTACGAGGCCTTCGGCGTGCCGGTGTGGCCCGACACCCTGAGCGACTACGCAGGCCCGCTGGCGGGCTTTCTTACCGGTCTGGAGCGCGCCGAACTGCCTTACCTGCTCACGGTGCCTTGCGACGTGCCGCGCTTTCCGTTGAATCTGGTGGAGCGCCTGGCCGCGGCGTTCGACGATCCCGATGCCGAGATCGCGATGGTGAGTGCGCCCGAAGAAGACGGCCAGTTGCGCCCGCAGCCGGTGTTCTGCCTGCTCAAGGTCGACCTGCTGGAAAGCCTCACCGCGTTCACGCAGGGCGGTGGCCGCAAGATCGACCGCTGGACCGCGCAGCACCGCACCGTGCTCGTGCCTTTCGATCAACCCGGTGACGACCCGCACGCGTTCGCGAACACCAACACGCTCGACGAGCTGCACGCGCTGGAGAAAAACAGCCGATGAAGACCATCGAGCAGATCGCGGCCGAGCTGCAGGGCTACGACCCGCAGGCCCTGCCCGCGCAGCGGGTGAATGATTTCCTGGCGCGGCTCGTCGAGCCGCTGACCGACGTCGAGACCGTTGGCGTCTTCGACGCGCTCGGCCGCGTGCTCGCTGAAGACGTGATCTCCCCGCTCAGCGTGCCGCCGCACGACAACTCCGCCATGGACGGCTTCGCGTTCGCGGGTGCCGCACTGGGCAGCGAGGCGCTGACCTTGCGCAACGTGGGCACCGCGTTCGCCGGCAAGGCCTGGCCGGGTGCGGTGGGCGCGGGCGAGTGCCTCAAGATCATGACGGGCGCGATCATGCCCGCGGGGCTGGACACGGTGGTGCCGATCGAGTTCGTGAAGGTCGAGGGCGACGCCGTGACCATCCCGCCCGGCGTGGTGAAACCAGGCGACAACCGCCGCCTGCTGGGCGAAGACATCATGGCCGGCAGCGCCGCCTTGCCACGCGGGCAGACGCTGGGCCCCGCCGCGCTGGGCCTGCTGGCCAGCCTGGGCCTGCCCACCGTGCGCGTGTTTCGCCGGGCCAAGGTGGCCTACTTCTCCACCGGAGACGAGATCCTGAGCCTGGGCGAGGCGCCGCGCGAAGGCGCGGTGTACGACAGCAACCGCTACACCGTCTTCGGCCTTCTCACGCGGCTGGGTGTCGAGGTGATCGACATGGGCGTGATTCCCGACGAGCCCGCGCAACTGGAGGCCGCGTTCCGCAGCGCGGCGTCGCGCGCCGACGCGATCATCACCAGCGGTGGCGTGAGCATGGGCGAAGCCGACCACACCAAGGCCATGATGAAGCAGCTCGGCGACGTGGCGTTCTGGCGCATTGCGATGCGCCCGGGGCGGCCCATGGCGGTGGGCCGCATTCAGGAAGCCGGCAAGTCGGCCGTGCTGTTCGGCCTGCCCGGCAACCCGGTCGCGGTGATGGTCACCTTCCTCGCCTTCGTTCGCCCGGCGCTGCAACGCCTGATGGGCGCCGAGGTTCAAGCGCCTGTTCTGCTTCAGGCGAAAAGCGGCGAAGCCATGCGCAAGAAGCCCGGCCGCACCGAATACCAGCGCGGCACCGTGGTGCGCGAGGCCGATGGCTCACTGGTGGCGCGCACCACCGGCAACCAGGGCTCGGGGGTACTGAGTTCCATGGTGCAGGCCAACGGGCTGATCGTGCTGCGGCACGAGCAAGGCAACGTGGCCGTGGGCGACACCGTCGAGGTGATGCTGTTCGACGGCGCGATCTGAATCACTTCGCCGGGATCGCCCCGGCGTGATGGGCTTCATCCATCACAGGGTGCGCCGGCTGCCCCGACTGGCGGCGTGACAGCAGCGTGTACATGGTGGGCACCACGAAGATGGTGAGCAGCGTGCCGATGGACATGCCGCCCACGATCACCCAGCCGATCTGCTGACGGCTTTCGGCGCCGGCGCCCGAGGCCAGCGCCAGCGGAATGGCGCCCAGCACCATGGCACCGGTGGTCATCAGGATCGGGCGCAGCCGCAGGCCGGCGGCCTTCTTCACCGCCGCCAGCTTGTCCAGGCCCTCTTCGCGCAGCTGGTTGGAGAACTCCACGATCAGGATGCCGTGCTTGGTGATGAGCCCCACCAGGGTGATGAGCCCGATCTGGCTGAACACGTTGAGCGTGCCGCCGCTGAGCTTGAGCGCGATCAACGCGCCCATCATCGACAGGGGCACCGACAGCATGATGATGAAGGGGTCGACGAAGCTTTCGAACTGCGCCGACAGCACCAGGTAGATGAACAGCAGCGAGAGCACGAACACCAGGGCCAGCGAGCCCGAGGCGTTGCGGAACTCGCGGCTCTGGCCGTTGAGGTCCGTCGCGTAGCCCGTGGGCAGGATCTCGCGTGCGGTCTGCTCCATGAAGGTCAGGGCTTCGCCCAGCGAGTAGTCGGGCGCCACGTTGGCGGTGATGGACGCACTGCGGCGCTGGCCGAAGTGGTTGAGTTCGCGCGGCACCACCACCTCGCGCGTGGTGATCAGCGAGGCCAGCGGGATCATGGCGTCGCCGCGCCCGCGCACGAACAGGCGGTCGATGTCTTCCGGCGTGCTGCGGTTGGCCGAGACGGTCTGCACCACCACGTCGTATTGCTCGCCATCGCGCTTGTAGCGCGTCACGGTGCGCCCGCCGAGCATGGTCTCCACCGTGCGGGCGATCGCGTCCACGCTCACGCCCATGTCGGCGGCCCGCTCGCGGTCCACGTCCATGCGGATCTCGGGCTTGTTCAGGCGAAGGTCGGTGTCGACCTGCACGATGCCGGGGTTCTGCGCCATGCGTTCCTGGAACTGGCGCACTGTGGTTGACAGGTTCTCGTAGCTGTCGCTGGTGACGATCACGAAGTTGATCGGCCGCTCGCGAAAGCCCTGGCCCAGTGAAGGGGGTGTGATCGGGAAGGCGCTGATGCCGGGCAATGCCGCCATGCGCGGAGCCAGCGTGCGCGCGATCTCCATCGTGGTGCGCTCGCGGTCTTCCCAGGCCTTGCCGCGCATGGTCACGCTGCCCTGGGCCACCGAGGGGTTGCCCACCACCGCGAAGATGCGGTCGAACTCGGGCTGCTCCTGCGCCATCTTCTCGATCGCGTCCACATAGCGCCGCGTGTAGGCCAGCGTGGCGCCGTCGGGGCCGTTGATGTTGGCCAGCACAACGCCGCGGTCTTCCATGGGCGCGAGTTCCGAGCGCGTGGTGCTCAGCAACCACCAGCTGGCGCCGGCCGACGCGAGCATCACGCCCACCACCAGCCAGCGCACGTTCAGCGACAGGCCCAGCAGCCGGTCGTAGCCGTTGTTGATGCGCACCAGCACGCGCTCCATGAAGCGGTCGAAGCGGCTGGGCTTGTCCACGTGCCGCAGCAGCTTGGAGCACATCATGGGCGAGAGCGTGAGCGCGACGAAGCCCGAGACCACCACGGCACCGGCCAGGGCCAGTGCGAACTCGGCGAACAGGCGCCCGGTGCGCCCAGGCGTGAAGGCCAGCGGCGCGTACACCGCGGCCAGCGTGAGCGTCATGGCAACGATGGCGAAGCCGATCTCGCGCGCACCCTTGATTGCGGCATCGAAGGGCTTCATGCCTTCCTCGATGTGGCGGTAGATGTTCTCCAGCATCACGATGGCGTCGTCCACCACGAGACCGATGGCCAGCACCAGCGCCAGCAGCGTGAGCGTGTTGATCGAAAAGCCGAACAGCGCCATCAGCGCGAACGAGCCGATCAGGCTCACCGGGATGGTCACCAGCGGGATGACCGAGGCGCGCAGCGTGCGCAGGAACACGAAGATCACCAGCGCCACCAGCACCACGGCTTCGGCGATGGTGGTGTACACGGCCTTGATCGAGCGGTCGATGAAGATGGAGTTGTCGTTGGCGACCTCCAGGCTCACGCCGCGGGGCAGCTCTTCGATGATGCGGGGCAGCATGGTCTGCACCGCGGCCGAGAGCTCCAGCGGGTTGGCCGTGGCCTGGCGGATCACACCCAGCGACACGGCGTCGCGGCCGTTGTAGCGCACCGAAACGCGCTCGTCCTGCGGTGCCTGTTCCACCCGAGCCACGTCGCCGATGCGGATGGTCTGGCCGTTGACGTTGCGGATGCCGATGGCGCGGAACTGCTCGGGCGTCTGCACGTCGGTCGCGGCGGTCACGTTGAACTCGCGCTGCGAACTCTCGATGCGGCCGGCCGGCACCTCGAGGTTGGAGCGACGCAACGCGTCTTCCACGTCCTGCACGGTCAGGTTGTAGGCGGCCAGGCGGTCCGGGTCGAGCCAGACGCGCATCGAGAAACGGCGCTCGCCCCAGATGCGCACATCCGCCGCGCCGGGCGCGGTCTGCAACCGGGGCTTGATGAGGCGGTTGGCCAGGTCGCTCAGTTCGAGCGGGCTCACCGTGTCGGAATTGAGCGCGAGCCAGATCACCGGCGTGGCGTCGGCCTCGACCTTGGCAATCGTGGGCTCGTCCACGTCGGTGGGCAGGCGCTGGCGCACGCGGCTGACCTTGTCGCGCACGTCGGCGGCGGCGGAATCCGGGTCGCGCTCAAGCTTGAAACGCACCGTGATCTGGCTTTGCTCCTGGCGGCTGATGGAGGTGATGATGTCCACGCCTTCGATGCCCGCGAGCGAATCCTCGAGCACCTTGGTGACCTGCGACTCGATCACCTCGCTGGAAGCGCCGCCGAAGGTGGTGGTGACGGTGACGGTGGGTTCGTCGATGCGCGGGTATTCGCGCACCGAGAGGTTGTTGAACGACACCAGGCCCACCAACAGGATGAGCAGCGACAGCACGGTGGCGAACACCGGGCGGCGGATGGCGACTTCAGGCAGTTGCATGCGGGCCTCCGGGCAGGTTCAGAACACCGCTCACTTGGCGGCCGGACTGGGGGCGGGGGCTGTACCCGCCATGTCGACCACGCGCACCACGGTGCCGTCGCGCTGCAGCCGCTGCTGCCCGGCCACCACCACGGTGTCGCCCTCTTTCAGGCCTTTGGTGATCTGCGCGTCGGCGCCGCGGCGCACGCCGAGCTCCACCTCCACGCGGCGCGACACGCGCTTGCGCGCGTCGCCCTGGCCCTGTTCGTCCAGCACGTACACGAACTGCCGCCCGCCCTGGGGCACCAGCGCTTCCTCGGGTACCACCAGGGCGCGTTCGTTCACCGAGAACACGATGAGCACGCGCGCGAACATGCCGGGGCGCAGCCCGTCGCCCTGGGTCGCGGGCATCTCGGCCCGCACAGAAATGGAGCGTCCGTTGGCATCGAGCAGCGGATCGACCGCCAGCACGCGGGCCTCGTACTGCTTGCCCGGCAGCGCATCGAGCTGCACCTGCACGTTCTGCCCGGGTGCCAGCTGGTTCTGGTAGCGCTCGGGCAGGCGGAAGTCGACCGTGAGCTTCGAGGTGTCTTCGAGGTTGACCAGGTCGTCGCCGTCACGCACGTACTGGCCGAGGTTGATGCTGCGCAGGCCCAGCGTGCCGTCGAACGGGGCGGTGATGCGCATGCGCTGCAGCCGGGCGTCGGCCAGGGCCACCTGGGCTTCGGCCACCTGCAGGGTGGCGCGGCTTTCGTCCACCACGCGCGCGGCCACGAAGTTCTGGGCCAGCAGTTCCTCGTTGCGCTTGAGGTTGGCGCGCGCGATGGACAGCTGGGCCTGTGCCTGGCTGAGTTCGGCGCGTTGCAGCGTGTCGTCGAGCTGCACCAGCAGCTGGCCGCGGCGTACCCGGGCGCCGTCGGCAAAGGCGATGCGCGAGACGCGGCCGGCGGTTTCGGGTTTGAGCGTGACGCTCTGGCGCGAGCGCAGCGAGCCCACGGCCTGGGCGTCGTCCTGCAGCCGTGCGGTTTTCACACGGGCCACCTCCACGCTGGCAGGGCCGCCCGCACCCGGGCCACCGGTGGCACTGCGCGCCGCGCCGGCCGCGGGCGCGTTGGCGGCAGAAGCGCCCGGGGTGCCTTGCGGGCGTTGCTGCCACCACCAGGCCGCACCGACCGCCACCGCCAGACCAACGACCGCCACCACGGCGGTCAGGGAAGGTTTCGCCATCGTCTTCTCACTCGCATGGGTGCCGCCGCCCCTGCAGGACGCGGACAGTTGCTGTGCTTACAGTGGGCGACATTGTGTCGCCTGCTTGTGAACCGTGGGTAAACCGGGCGACGTGGCGAGGGCGATGAAGGGACTTGCCGTGCCCGGCGTCACACCGGCACGCCCCGGTTGGCCAGCGCGTCGGCGCGCTCGTTGCCCGGATCGCCCGAATGGCCCTTGACCCAGTGCCAGGCGATCTGGTGCGCGCCGCCGTGCACCAGCGTGTCGAGTTGGCGCCAGAGTTCGGCGTTCTTCACCGGCTGCTTGGCCGCGGTGACCCAACCCTTTTTCTTCCAGCCATGAATCCACTCAGTGATGCCTTTGCGAACGTATTCACTGTCAACGTAGAGGTCCACCTTGCACGGGCGCTTGAGCGCCGAGAGTGCTTCGATCACGGCCATGAGTTCCATCCGGTTGTTGGTGGTGTTGCGTTCACCGCCCCAGAGTTCTTTCTCGTGGCCATCGGTTCTAAGGAATGCGCCCCAGCCACCCGGGCCGGGGTTGCCCTTGCAGGCGCCGTCGGTGTAGATCACCACGTGGTTCAAGAACGGGTCTCCTGGAAAAAGTTCAACAAAGGGTTCAGCGGCGGTTGGCGATCGACACCGGTGCCGTGGCCGGTGTGCGGCGCGGCTTCCAGGCCGGCCCCAGCAAACGCATGCCGCGCACGCGCTTGACGGCCACCATGAAATAGACGGCCCCGAGGATCGGCCACCAGCGGGCGCCAGCGCGGTCCATCCAGGCGTGGCGCTGCAGCCATTTGTCGCTGCTCACCGCCGGGCGGTAGCAGCCGTAGCACTCGGTCTCGATCTCCATCCCGAGCAGTCGCAGCCAGTCGCGCAGCCGCCAGGGCCCGATGAAGGCGCCGGACTCGGGCAGGTACAGGCGCGCGGCACCCAGCGCGCGCACCCCCATGCGCTCCATCAGGTGTGCCCGCCCCTGGCGCAGGCCCCACAGGCTGGCCGGATTGAGGCCACTGATGACCACCCGCCCCTCGGGCACCAGCACGCGCTCGACCTCACGCAGTACGTGGTGCGGGTCGGCGCTGAACTCCAGCGTGTGGGGCAGCACCACGAGATCCAGGCTGGCCTCGGGGAATGGCAGCGCGGCCGCGTCGGTGAGCAGCGCAGCACCGGTGATCGACGATTCCTCGTGCAGCGCGAGCCAGCGTTGCGGCATGCGGTTGGCGCGCAAGGTGGCCAGTTGCGGCAGGCCGAGTTGCACTGCGTTGAAGCCAAAGACATCGGCCACCGCAAGATCGAACTGGTCCTGTTCCCAGCGCAGCAGGTACTGGCCTGGTGGGGTTTCGAACCATTCGGTCAGGCTCTGCAGGTTGTCGGTCATGCGGGCGGGGTGCGAAAGGCGGCGGGCAGCGCCGCAATGTCTGCGACACTCCGGGGTGTTCCGAGCGACCCCGCACTCTACACGCCAGAACGTGTCTGCCCCATGCGATTGATCCCGATCCCGGCCTTCAGCGACAACTACGTCTGGATGCTGCACGACGGTGAGCGCGCCCTGGTCGTGGACCCGGGCGAAGCCGGGGGCGTGCGCGAAGCGCTCGCCCACGCCGGCCTCACGCTCGACACCATCCTCATCACCCACCACCACGCCGACCACACCGGCGGCGTGGCCGAACTGCGCGAAGCCACCGGCGCGCGCGTGATCGGGCCCGCCTTCGAAACCATGCCCGAGCCCCTGGCGCGCGTGAGCGGCGGGGAATCCGTCGAGGCGCTTGGCCTGCGCTTCGAAGTGATCGACGTGCCCGGCCACACCGCGGGCCACATCGCCTACTTCTGCCCTGCCGTCGATGGCCGGGCGCTGCTGTTCTGCGGCGACACGCTGTTCTCCGCCGGCTGTGGCCGGCTGTTCGAGGGCACCCCGGCACAGATGCACGATTCGCTCTCCCGGCTGGCCGCCCTGCCTGGCGACACCCGCGTGTGCTGCACCCACGAGTACACCCTCTCCAACCTGAAATTCGCGCTCGCAGTGGAGCCCGGCAACACCACACTCGGGGCTTACCACCTGCAGTGCGAGGCGCTGCGCGCGCGCGGGGAACCCACGCTGCCCAGCTCGATCGACACCGAGCGCCGCATCAACCCCTTCCTGCGCACGGCCGAGCCGGGGGTGGTGCGGGCGGCGCAGTCCCACGCTCCCGGCAGCGGTGCAGACCCGGTTTCGGTGTTCGCCACGCTGCGCGAATGGAAGAACGTTTTCCGATGACCCTTGACTCCCCGACACCGCCCACCCCGCGCCGCACCAAGACCCTGAGCGCGACCCTTCTGGCGCTGGCGCTCGCCGTGCTCGCTGGTTGCGCCACCCCCCTGCCTCCCCAGGCCGAAGCACCGGCACCCGCCCCGGCAAACGCCGAAACCCGAGCCCCCGCCCCCGCCACCCCGGTGGTGCGTGGCCCCGCGCAGCGCCTGCCGGCCAATGTGCCCTTGAGCGACATCGCCGTGACGACGATGGACGTTCCGATGGTGACCTCGCTCGCCGCCCCGGCCGACCTGTGGGAGCGCATCCGTCGCGGCCTGGCCATGCCCGATCTCGACGACGCGCTCGTGCGCCAGCACGAGCAGTGGTACCTCTCGCGGCCCGACTACATCCAGCGCATGACCGAGCGCTCCAGCCGCTACCTGTTCCACATCGTCGAGGAGATCGAGCGCCGCGGCCTGCCCATGGAGCTCGCGCTGCTGCCCTTCATCGAAAGCGCCTTCAATCCGGCCGCCGTCTCCAGCGCGCGCGCCGCGGGCATGTGGCAGTTCATGCCCGCCACCGGTGCCTCGTTCGATCTCAAGCAGAACGCCTTTCGCGACGACCGCCGCGACGTGCTCGCCTCCACCCGCGCCGCGCTGGACTATCTGGAGCAGTTGCACGCCCGCTTCGGCAACTGGCACCTGGCGCTGGCCGCCTACAACTGGGGCCAGGGCAATGTGAACCGCGCCATCACGCGCAACCAGCGCGAGGGCAACCCCACCGGCTACCTCGACCTGAACATGCCGGCCGAGACGCGCCACTACGTGCCCAAGCTGCAGGCGGTCAAGAACATCGTGGCCAACCCGCAGCGCTACGGCGCCACGCTGCCCGACATCGGCAACCACCCGTTCTTCGACACCGTCAGCCTCGAGCGCGACATGGACGTGGCCGTGATCGCGCGCCTGGCCGAAGTCAGCGAGGCCGATTTCCGACTGCTCAACCCCTCGCTCAAGCACCCGGTGGTGATGGCCGCGGGCACGCCCAACGTGCTGCTGCCCTGGGACAACGCCACCATCTTCCTGAACAACCTGAATGCCCACAAAGGGCCGCTGGCGAGCTGGACGGCCTGGGTGGTGCCGCGCACGATGAGCGCGGCCGAGGCCGCCAACCTCATGAACATGAGCGAGGCCGAGCTGCGCTCGGTCAACAACATCCCGCCGCGCATGCGCCTGCGCGCCGGCTCCAGCCTGCTGGTGCCCCGCAACGGCCGGCTCGACCGCGACGTGCCCGCCCACGTGGCCGACAACGGCATGCTCAGCCTGCAACCCGAGGTGAACACGCGCCGCGTGGTCGTGAAAGCGCGCAAGGGCGACAACGTCAGCCGGCTGGCGAGCCGCCACGGTGTGAGCCCGGTGCGCGTGGCCGAATGGAACAAGCTGTCCGTCAACAGCGCGCTCAAGGCCGGCCAAGGCATCACATTGCACTTGCCACAACGTGCCAAGCCCACTGTGGCCAAAGGCCCTTCGCGCAAGAAGGCGCCCACGGCATCGTCGGCTGCGCGCAAGAAGCCGGTGGCCAAGAAGGCCGGCAACAGCAAGACGAGCGTGGCCTCGGGCAGCGGCAGCAAATCCGCGAAGCAATGAGCCCGGTCGCGGGCCGCAGCCGTCAGGCCCGAAACCGCTCTTTCGCCTTGCTGGCGAAGGCGTTGGTGTAGCAACGGGCCAACTCTGCCGCCGGCAGGGGCTTCAGGGCGCTGGCGCGCACCGCCGTCTCGGGGCCACCCCGCGGCATCAGGCCATCGGCCGTCCAGCCATCGCGCGTGCGTTCCACCGCGGCCAGGTAGAGCGCGCGGTCGCCCTGGAAGTGGCTCTCCGGCACGGTCTTGATGAGGTCGGACGGGCCTGCCGTCTGCAGCCACTTCAGTGCATGCACCATCGCATCGGTCAGCGCCTGGGTGAGGCGCGGGAACTGGGCGATGAATTCGCCCGGTGCGCTCAGGCAGCCCACCGGCACCGGGCCGCCGAACACCTCTACCGTGCCGCGCAGGTTGCGCGTGTCGGCCACCACCCGCAACTCACCCGACTGCTCGAGCTGGGTGATCACCGGGTCCGCATGGCACAGCGCATCGATCTGGCCGAAACGCAGCGCCTGCATGGCCTGCAGCGGGCCGGCCTGCGGCAGCACCTGCACGTCGTCGGCGCGAACGCCCTCGCGCTGCAGCACGGCTTGCAGCAGTTGCATGGACAAAGGGTCGTTCGCGCGCACGCCAACGCGCCCCGCGCGCAGATCGGCCGCACCACGCGTACCGGGTGTCGAACGGGTCGATACGCCCAGCGCCACCTGCGGCGTGCGGCCCTGCACCACAAAGCTTTGCCAGGCCTGGCCGCGCGCATGCGGCTGCAGCAACTGGCCGAAGGCGCCGCACCACACATGGGCCGCACGGGCCTGCACCGCGGCCAGCGCCTGTTGGGCATCGGGGAATTCACGCAACTCCACATCCAGCCCTTCTTCGCGGAAGAAGTTGAGCTGCTCGGCCACGGTGAGCGGCAGATTGGACAGCGCGGTGCGGTGGTCCACCGCGATCACGATGCGTGTGTCCACCAGCTTGGGTTGCTGGGCCGCAGGCCGCGGTGCCGCGCTGCCCTGCGCATGCGCCAGCGGGCCGGCCGCACCCAGCAGCATGCCTGCGCAGGCGGTGCTCCATTGGCGGCGGTTCAGCATGGCGCGGATGTCCTTCCCCGATGTGTGTCTGTCATTCGGGTTCAAGGTAAGGGCGCATGGGCGCGCGCGCCATCCGGTGGAGTCCCGAGCGGGTTTACACCGAGCGGGCCGGTACCCGCGGGTACTGAGCGAGTCGCTGCCGCATGGCAGCGAAGGCTCAGCGCCGGTCGACCAGAGCGTGCGCGATGGTGCCGAGATCGACGTATTCGAGCTCGCTGCCCACGGGCACGCCACGCGCCAGCCGCGTGACCTGCAGGCCGCGGTCTTTCAGCGCCTGCGCAATCACATGGGCCGTGGTTTCACCTTCGGCGGTGAAGTTGGTGGCCAGGATGACCTCGCGCAGTGGCACCTCGGCGTCGATTTCGTCGACGCGGTTGAACAGCTTGTCGAGCCCGATCTCGCGCGGGCCCACGCCATCGAGCGGGCTCAGCTTGCCCATGAGCACGAAGTACAGGCCCTTGTAGGCACCGGTGCGCTCCATGGCAGCCTGGTCGGCCGGTGTTTCCACCACGCACAGCAGGCTGCGGTCGCGCCGCGGGTCACGGCACGTGGGGCAGATGTCGTCTTCGGTGAAGGTGTGGCAGCGCGAGCAATGGTGCACCGTGCCCACGGCATCGCTGAGCGCGCCTGCCAGGCGCTGCGCGCCCTCGCGGTCGTGCTGCAGCAGGTGGAAGGCCATGCGCTGGGCCGACTTCACGCCCACGCCGGGCAGGCGTCGCAGCGCGTCGATCAGGCGTTCGAGGGAGCGGTTGTCGGCCAAGGCAGCGCGGCGCCGGGATCAGAACGGGAACTTCATGCCGGGCGGCAGGCCCGGCATGCCGGCGGTGAGCTTGCCCATCTTCTCGTTGCTGGTTTCTTCGGCCTTGCGCACCGCGGCGTTGAAGGCCGCGGCCACCAGGTCTTCGAGCATGTCCTTGTCGTCGGCCAGCAGGCTCGGGTCGATCGTGACGCGCTTGACGTCGTGCTTGCAGGTCATCACGACCTTGACCAGGCCCGCACCGGACTCGCCCGTCACCTCGATGTGCGCGAGTTCGTCTTGCGCTTTTTTGAGGTTGTCCTGCATGGCCTGGGCTTGCTTCATCAGGCCGGCGAGTTGTCCTTTGTTGAACATGGGGAATCCTTGTCAGAGAGAAAAATCGGGGGGCTCAAAGGCTGCTGGCCTTGAGCGAGCCGGGCACGATTGTGCCGCCGAAGTCGCGCATCATCGTCTGCACGAACGGGTCGGCCAGGATCTGCTGCTCGGCCTCGCGCTGGCGGCGTTCGGCCTCGGCCGTGAGGCGCCGCGCGGGCGAATCGCTCACCGCGCCGGGCTCCACCACCAGTTCCACCGCATGGCCGATGGACTGCAGCGCAGCGGCCAGGCGCTCGCGGTTGCTGCCCTGGTTGAGCGATTCGCGCTCGATGCGCAGCA
>VFQU01001374.1_pt1 | contig 14647 bp, 13 predicted proteins | sample 3512311 | NCBI WGS metagenome assembly VFQU01 (sample SAMN10412377, study PRJNA504923) | tailings metagenome | isolation source: Relicate 3 Philex TSF3 active mining site | place: Philippines: Tuba, Benguet | collected 2017-08-29
AACCGCGGCCTGCTGGCCGAACGCGACCGCCTGCAGGGCGAGCTCGACGCCTGGCATCGCGCGCATCCGGGTCCGATCGCCGATGCGGCGGGCTATCGCGCGCTGCTCGAGCGGATCGGCTATCTGCGGCCGGCGCCGCCGCCCGCGACGATCACGACCGCCGACGTCGATCCGGAGATCGCATCGCTGGCCGGACCGCAGCTGGTGGTACCGGCGAGCAACGCGCGCTACGCGCTCAATGCGGCCAATGCGCGCTGGGGCTCGCTCTACGACGCGTTGTACGGCACCGACGCGCTCGGCAGCGCGCCGCCGGCCGGCGCGACCGGCTACGACGCCGAGCGCGGCGCCGCGGTCATCGCCTATGCGCGCGCGTTTCTCGACGAGCACTTCCCGCTCGCGTCCGGCACGCATGCCGACGCATCGGCCTATCGCGTCGAGGACGGCCGGCTCCTCGTCGCGCTCGACGGCAGCCGCGCCGGCCTGCGCGATCCGGCGCAGTTCGCCGGCCATCGCGGCGACGCGGCCGCGCCGGACGCGATCGTGCTGCGCCATCACGGCCTGCACGTCGAGATCGCGATCGACCGCGCGCATCCGATCGGGCGCGGGGACCGCGCCGGCGTCGCCGACCTCCTCGTCGAGGCCGCCTTGACCAGCATCGTCGACTGCGAGGATTCGGTCGCCGCGGTGGACGCACCGGACAAGGTCAACGTCTATCGCACCTGGCTCGGCCTGATGCGCGGCGATCTCAGCGAGACCGTCACCAAGGGCGAGCGCCGCTTCGAGCGGCGCCTGGCCGAGGATCGGCATTACACCGCGCCGGACGGGCAGCCGCTGCTGCTGCGCGGCCGCGCCCTGCTGCTGGTCCGCAACGTCGGCCATCTGATGACGACGCCGGCCGTGCTCGACGGCGACGGCCGCGAGGTGCCCGAAGGCATGCTCGACGCGCTGGTCACGAGCCTGGCCGCGCTGCACGACCGCGCGCGCCGCGCCAACGCGCGCCACGGCAGCATCTACATCGTCAAGCCGAAGATGCACGGGCCCGACGAGGTCGCGTTCGCCGACATGCTGTTCGCGCGCGTGGAAGACCTGCTCGGCCTGCCGCGCGCGACGCTGAAGATGGGCATCATGGACGAGGAGCGGCGCACCTCGGTCAATCTCGCCGCATGCATCGGCGCGGCATCGGCGCGCGTCGTCTTCATCAACACCGGCTTCCTCGACCGCACCGGCGACGAGATCCACAGCGCGATGGAAGCCGGGCCGGTCGTGCGCAAGGGCGAGATGAAGTCGGCCGCGTGGATCGGCGCCTACGAGCGCAACAATGTCGTGGTCGGCCTCGCCTGCGGCCTGCGCGGCCGCGCGCAGATCGGCAAGGGCATGTGGGCGATGCCGGACCGCATGGCGGCGATGCTGGCCGAGAAGATCGCCCATCCGCGCACCGGCGCCAGCACCGCCTGGGTGCCGTCGCCGACCGCCGCGACGCTGCATGCGCTGCACTATCACCGCGTCGACGTCGCCGCGATACAGGCCGCGGCCGAGCATGAACTGGCCGGCGTCGACGGCGAGGCGCTGCTGGCGGGCCTGCTGACGATTCCGGTCGTCGCCGAGCCGCGCTGGTCGGCGGCCGAGATCCAGCAGGAACTCGACAACAACTGCCAGGGCATCCTCGGCTACGTCGTGCGCTGGATCGACCAGGGCGTGGGCTGCTCGAAGGTGCCGGACATCCACGACGTCGGCCTGATGGAAGACCGCGCGACCTTGCGCATCTCCAGCCAGCACATCGCCAACTGGCTGCGCCACGGCGTCGTCGACGCGGCCCAGGTCGACGCGACGCTGCAGCGCATGGCCGGCGTGGTCGACCGCCAGAACGGCGGCGACCCGGCGTACCGGCCGATGGCGAGCGACCTCGCCGGATCGGCCGCGTTCCAGGCTGCGCGCGCGCTGATCTTCGAAGGCGGCGCACAGCCCAACGGCTACACCGAACCGCTGCTGCACGCCTGGCGCCGACGCGTCAAAGACGCGTGCTGAGGTCGAGAGCGGCCCGCGAGCGACCGCCGCGTCAGGTCGATTCGATCACAGGCCGCCACGCCGGTCGCACGCGTATCGGCTCGGATGCCGCAGCGACGGCCAGCCTCGGCGGCGCCGGCGTATCGTCTATCGACGCGTCGATCCACGGCTGCACCGCTGCGCGCATCGCCAGTGGTGCATCCGGCGGCAGTTCCGCACGCGTCGCGAATGCGGCCGTCGGCGGCGCGGCGAGCGCGCGACGCAGCGTGAGCGCATAGCCGCCCGATGCCGGCGCGCGCGCGACCGCTGCGCCGATCCGCGGCGGACGCTCGCGCGGCAGCGGATCGAGTCCGTCGCTGACGTTGTTCGCGAGCAGGGCCAGACGCGGCTGCGAGGTGATCGCGGTCAATGCGGCGTAGCGCACACCGTGGCGCGCCAGGTCGCGCACGAGGTCGGCCGGCCAGCCGCGCAGCCGCGCGCGTTCGAGCGGCTGCGCCGCGTCGCCGCCGTCGGCACCGCGGTCGCAGGCGAGCCTGACGCCGGCTTCGAGGCTGGCCTGCGCGAGCAGGCGGGCGACCTCGGCCGCTTGCCGGCGGCCCGCTTCGGATCCGTATTCGACGCCGAGCAGCGCCAGCGCATCGGCCATCCCGGTCAGGCCGATACGCAGGCTGCGCGAACGCGCACCGCCTGCCACCGCGACGTCGGCCGCCGCGTCGAGGGCGGTCACCGCCAGCCGCGCGGTCTGCGCCAGCGAGGCGCGGTCGATCGCGGCGTCGGCGCCGAACCGGCCGCGTACGAAGACCGGCACGTTGATCAGCGCGACCAGGCCGTCGTCGGGCCAGCACGCCTCGGGCGTACCGGCGCTGGCGAGAATCCGTTCGTCGAGCAGCAGCCGCCACGACGCACAGGCCTCGAACAGCTCGGCCGCCGGCGGCGTCGATGCGCGCGGCGATGCCGTCAGCACGTCGACGACGCGACGCCAGGTCGCCTCGACGTCGAGATCGCGCAGGCGGCCGCGCTCGCGCCAGCGGAACCAGCTGTCCCAGGCTTCGACCGAGGCGGGATCGATGAATGGAGAAGTGCGCTGCATAAGGCCCCGGACCTCGGGGCATCGGCAATACGAGGGCGGCCAGTATCGCGGCGCGGCCCGCACCGGACTTGAGCGGGATCAAGTTCGCGCGAGACAGGATCGGTTACACGCCGGTTACAGTCCGTTACCGACCGTTGCGGAGCGGTCGTCGCCGTGTGCGCGGCGCCGCCTAGTCTGGGCACCGTTCGCGCTGCAGCGCCCGTCCGGAATCCAAGCCGATGACCACCGCAACCGCCTTCGCCTCCGCCACGCCCGCCTCGCGCGATGCCGTCCGTTCGCCCGCGGTCGCGTTCGAGCGGCACGACGAGATCGGCCTGGCCGAGCTGCAGGCGCACGTCCCGGCGGTCCGCCGCAAGATCAGCCAGGGCCAGTACCTGTATCGCGCCGGCCAGCCGTTCGCGGCGCTGTTCCTGGTCAATACCGGCTGCTTCAAGACCTGCGAGCTGGCCGAGGACGGCCGCGAGCAGGTGACCGGCTTCCGGATGCGCGGCGATCTGATCGGCGTCGAGTCGATCGGCCTCACGCACTTCGCCTGCGACGTCGTCGCGCTCGAGGACGGCGAGGTCTGGGAACTGCCGTATCCGCCGATGCTGACGGCCTGCCTGCGCATCCCGGCGCTGCAGGCGCGGCTGACGTCGGCACTGGCTGAGGAAGTGCGCCGCGACCGCCTCTGGATGCTCGCACTCGGCACGCTCGGCGCCGAGCGCCGCGTCGCGACCTTCCTGCTCGATCTCGCCGACCGCCACGCACGGCTCGGTTTCAGCGGCCGGCATTTCATCCTGCGCATGAGCCGCGCCGACATGGCGAGCTATCTCGCGCTCAAGCACGAAACCGTCAGCCGCGCCTTGTCGCGCCTGGACGCGCTCGGCCACATCGAGGTGCAGCGCCGCGAGATCCGCATCCTCGATGCCGACGGCCTGCGCCACGGCTCCGAGGCGGTGCACTGAGGCGCCGCCCCGCCAAGCTGCCCGCTCGCGCGAACGAAGACGCAGCGCAGCCGATCGTCTGACTGATCGGTCGCGGCAGCCGGTGCGGTCGTCCCGTTCGCGCGATCGAACGCGGATGCGTCCGCCCGATGCGCCGCCGTCACCGACGTCCGCGCGCAGCGCTCAGGACGCGTCGAGCGCCTGGCGGATCGCCGCGGCGAACTCATCGCGGCCATACGGCTTGCGCAACAGCTTGAGGTCGCCGTCCTTGGCATCGTCGAGCAGGGCCTGCTCGTAGCCGGACACCAGCAGCACCGGCAGACCCGGATACAGCCGGCGTGCCTCGCGCGCGAGATCGACGCCGGTCATGCCGCTGCCCAGAATCACGTCGGAGAACAGCAGATCGACCGGCTCGGCGCGCAGTCGCTCCAGCGCCTCCTCGGCACTGGCGGCGACGCGGCTCGCATAGCCGAGCGAATGCAGGAACGCGATCGCGACGTCGCGTACGTCCGGCTCGTCCTCGACCACCAGCACGGTCTCGCCGCCGCGCGCGACGGCCGCCTGGGCACGCGGCGGCGCAGCCTCGCGGTTCTGCGTCGCGGCCGGCAGATACAGCGCGACGCGCGTGCCGTAGCCGAGCTGGCTGTCGACCGCCATCGTGCCGCCGGACTGCTTGACGAAGCCGTAGACCATGCTGAGGCCCAGGCCGCTGCCCTTGCCGGCGGACTTGGTCGTGTAGAAAGGCTCCAGCGCGCGTGCCAGCACGTCCGGCGCCATGCCGATGCCGGTGTCGCTGACGCTGATCTCGACGTAGCGGCCGGGCGCGAGCTCGACCGCCGCGTCGCCGCCTTCGTAGGCGCCGGCCGCGATCGTCAGCTCGCCGCCGCGCGGCATCGCGTCGCGCGCATTGAGCGCCAGATTGACCAGGGCCGCGTCGAGCTCGCCCGGATCGGCGAAGACCTCGGGCAGCGGCGAGGCGCATTCGATGCGGATACGCACCGCCTCGCCGAGCGTACGCGTCAGCAGGGCCGACAGATCCGTCAGCCACGCGCGCGGCGCGATCGGCCGCGGCGACAGATGCTGGCGCCGTGCGAACGCCAGCAGCTTGCGCGTCAGCGCGGCGCCGTTGCCGACCGCGCGCAGCGCGCTCTGGATGATCGGTCCGCGCTCGAGCCCGAGCGTGTCGTCCTCGAGCAGCTGCAGATTGCCGGAGATCACCGTCAGCAGGTTGTTGAAGTCGTGCGCGACGCCGCCGGTGAGCTGGCCGATCGCGTCGAGCCGCTGCGCGTGCGCGAGCTGTTCCTCGCTGCGGTTGCGCTGCAGCGCGGCGCTCAGCAGATGGCCGATCGACTGCAGGAAGTTGAGCTTGTCGCGGTCGAACGCGCGCGCATCGGCCGCGAACGCGAGCAGCGCGCCGGTCGGCTCGTAGCGGTCGAACAGCGGCAGCAGCGCCGCGTCGACGTAGCCGTGCGCGGCCGCCGCCGCGCGCAGGCCGCCCTCGTCGCGCGTGTCGAACTCGGCCAGTGTCAGCGCCGCGCGATCGGGCGTCGCCAGCCGCGCGCTCCAGGCCATGATGCCGAGCAGGTCCGGCAGGCGGTCGAGCAGGTCCGGCGGCACGTGGGCGTGCGCGCGCACGTGCAGGTCGTAGCGCTGGGTACCGGCGATCAGCACCGCGACCGCCTCGACGCCGAGCGCCTCGGCGACGCGATGCGGCAGACGGCCGAGCAGGGTTTCGTAATCGTGAGATTCCAGCGCCAGGCGCCCGACCTCGCCGATCACCGCGTCGTAGCGCGCACGTGCCAGCGCCTGACGCGCGCGCTGCGTCTCGGAGATGTCGCGGATCGAAGCGGCGTACAGCGGCGTGGCGCCGCCGTGCACGGGACTGAGCCCGATCTCGACCGGAAACTCGGTCCCGTCGCGGCGCATGCCGACCAGCTCGAAACCCGCGCCCATCGGCCGCACACGCGGATTGGCCATGAAGCGATCGCGGTGCGCGCTGTGGCCGCCGCGCAGGCGCTCGGGCAGCAGGCATTCCAGCGAGAGTCCGTAGAGGCCGCGCTCCGGATAGCCGAACAGGCGGTCGGCCTGCGCGTTGGCGAGCACGATCGTGCCGGCGCGGTCGACCGCGATCATCGCGTCCGGCGCGGTTTCGAACAGCGCGCGGAACAGCGCCTCCTGCTCGGCCGGCGTACTCATCCGCGCTGCGGCTTAGCCGCGAACAGATAGCCGGCGCCGCGTACCGACTTGATCAGCGAAGGCCGTGCCGGATCGGCCTCGAGCTTGCGACGCAGCCGCCCGATCTGCACGTCGACCGCGCGGTCGAACGGGCCGGCGTCGCGGCCGTGCAGGCGCGAGATCAGATGATCGCGCGAGAGCACCGTGTTGGGGCGATCGAGGAAGACCTGCAGCAGCGCGTACTCGCCGGCGGTCAGCGCGACCGGCTCGCCCTCGTCGGTGCGCAGCTCGCGTGCGGCCGGGTCCAGGCGAAAACCGGCGAAGCGCACGGCGCCCTCGTCCGGCGCCGCCGGCACCGCATCGGCGGACGCGGCGCTGCCGGCACCGCGACTGCGCCGCAGCACGCTGCGGATGCGCGCGAGCAGCTCGCGCAGATCGAACGGCTTGGTGACGTAGTCGTCGGCGCCGAGTTCCAGGCCGACCACGCGGTCGACCGATTCGCCGCGTCCGGTGACGATGATGACCGGCCCGCCCCAGTGCGTGCGCAGATAGCGCGTCAGGTCCAGGCCGTCCTCACCGGGCAGGCCCAGATCGAGCAGCACCAGATCGACCGGATCCTGCGCGAGCGCCACGCGCATCGCCGCCCCATCGGCGACGCCGGTGACGCGAAAGCCCTGCGCGCCGAAATAGCGGCGGACCAGATCGAGTATGTCCACATCGTCGTCGACGACCAGCAGATGCTGATCCCGGGTGGGCGACGGATCCATGAGCGGCGGCGTGTCGTGCGTAGCGGGCAATCGGCCGAATCCTACCATCGTTGCACGACCCGCTCGGCGACGCGGCTGGCACTGAGCATACGCATCGCATGCGAACTGCCGGACACGGCGCGCCGGCCCCACCGCGCCGCTCGGCCGCCGTGCGCCGGCCTCGGCGATGCGATGCGATGCGATGCGATGCGAACGAAGCGTCGCTCAGTCGACGTCCTTGCGTCCGGTCAGCATCGAGGCGACCAGATTGCGGCGCTCGAGCACGCTGCTGACCGCGACGCCGACCAGATGCGCGAGCACCGCGCACTGCAGCGCGAATGCGAGTGTAGCGTGCAGGTCCACCGGCCAGTCCTCGCCCCAGTAGCGATCCCAGCGGCTGATCCAGCCGGTCAGCATCAGGCCGATCACCAGCGACCACAGCGCGAGCGCCATCGCCGCGCCGAGCGGATTGTGGCCGGCGCTGCGCGGCGGGCGGCCCGACACCATCGCGCACAGGTGCCGCCAGCACGCCGCCGGCGTCGGCACGTGCCAGCCGGCCGGAGCGCCGCGCTGGAACAGGCCGTAGAGGCCGCGCGCCGCGACCAGCGCGGCGGCGGCATAGCCGGCATACCGATGCAGCTTGCCGCCCGCATCGTTGAACAGGTTGAACGTCACCAGCAGCGCCACGCCCCAATGGGCGAGGCGCACCGGCCAGGTCCATACGATCGGCGATCGCATCGCGTACTCCGGCGAGAAAGGTCAGTCGATTTCCGTCTTGACCACGTCGAGCGTCTTGGTGTCGAAGTAGATCTCGGCCTTCTTGCCGTCGCGGGTCTTGCCGTAGATCTCGTAGCAGTGGCCGGATACCTTGAACTTGTTGATCGTGTAGCCCTCGGCCTCGAACTTGGCGCGCGCCTCGGCTTCGGTCTTCCATTCTTCCTTCGGATGCGCGGTGCAGTCGGCATCGGCCAGCGCGAACGTGGGTGCCAGCGCGGCGATCGTGGTCTTCTTCATGGAACGACTCCTTACGATGGGAATGAAGCGCGGCCGTTGGGCCGCGCCGGACGAAGGCGATGCCGGCCAGGTGGCCGGCTCGCCGGAGTTCGGGTGACTGCCTGCCGACGCGATCGGGGCGGTGACGCACGAGGCGACGAAGGCCATCTCGCGCGGCAGACGGCATCGCCCGGACCGGCACGCGAGGCCCGGCCCGGGCGACGCGTCAGGACCCGAGCAGACCGAGGCTGAAGTCGACCTTCAGCAGAATCAGCAGACCGAACAGCCCGAACAGCGCCGCGGCGACGAAACGCATCTTGGAGATCGGAAAGCGCTGCGCGAGCTTGTCGCCGATCAGCACCGCCGGCACGTTGGCCGCCATCATGCCGAGCGTGGTACCGACCGCGACCATCGCCAGATTGGTGTACTTGGCACCGAGCGCGACCGTCGCGAGCTGGGTCTTGTCGCCCATCTCGGCCAGGAAGAACAGCACCAGCGTGGTCGCGAAAGCGCCGTAGCGCGGCGGCTTGGCGTTCTCGTCGAGCGTGTCGGGAATCAGCGCCCAGGCCGCGAAGCCGAGAAACGCCAGGCCGAGAATCCAGCGCATGACGTCCGGGCTGACATGCCCGGCGACCCAGTCGCCGACGGCGGCCGCGCACAGATGATTGACGATCGTGGCGATGAAGATGCCGGCGATGATGCGCCAGTGCTGGCCGCGGAATCGGGCGGCCAGGACGAACGACAGCAACTGGGTCTTGTCGCCGATCTCGGCGATGGCGACCATGCCGAACGATGCGATGAGGGCTTCCACGGAAGATGATCCTGGGGCTGGCGATCGAATACCGATGACCCTGCCCTCCATCGCCGGCCCCGGCTGTAGAGTGCAAGGTCAAAGGTCTCGCCTGGCGGATGCTGCCGACGCCATGGTCGTGACGACCCAAGTCTGTTGACGTCGGCTCCTCCTGTGCGGAGGCGGCTACTCCCCAATGACGCGGCGGACTATACCGCCCGGTGTCGGGCGCGTCGAGTGGCGCAAGTCAGCCCGCGCCGAAACCCGCTCCGGCAGCGCCCCATGTGGTGCAGCGTACGCAGCGCCACCGCCTGCGCCCGGCGGACTCGCTCCTGGGCAGCGATTGCCGGTTGCGCCCGCGAATCCGCGCGACCTCGCCGCGATCGGACCGCGCGCGTCATCGACGTCCTCGCGCGGTCGTGCCACCGGCCTCCGTTTAAGATCGTGCGATGGCCTATGCGGGACTGTTCATCGCCGCCTTCGTCGCGGCCACGCTGTTGCCCGCGCAGTCCGAAGCCGTCCTGGTCGGCCTGCTGCAGGCCGGCTACCGGCCGTGGCTGCTGGTGACGGTCGCCAGCATCGGCAACGTGCTCGGCTCGCTCGTCAACTGGTATCTGGGGCGCGGCATCGACCGCTACAGCGGCCGGCCGTGGTTTCCGGTCAAGCCGCCGGCGCTGGCGCGCGCGACGCGCTGGTATCGGCGCTACGGCCGCTGGTCGCTGCTGCTGAGCTGGCTGCCGATCGTCGGCGACCCGCTGACCCTGGTCGCCGGCGTGATGCGCGAGCGCCTCGGCGTGTTCGTGACCCTGGTCGCGATCGCCAAGACCGGCCGCTACATCGCGCTGACGGCGGCGACACTGGCCTACGCCTGATCGTGCACACTCGGCGTCTGCGCGACGTGCGTGCGCGATCGTCAGGCCCCGACGCGGCGCGGCGCGATCGCCGCGGCTCGTCATGGCAGCACACCCGGACGCAACCGGCCGCGGCGCGCGATGTCGCGCGGTATCGTCACGCAGTACGCTTCGTCCACCTCACGAGGATCCAGGAGAAACCGCCACGATGGCCACGCGCAAACCGACCTCCGCCGGCGCTGCGGCGGCGACCGTCCCGCAGTTCCTCGCGCAGACCGATCATCCGCACCGCGCCGCCATCGAGCGCCTGCGCGAGCTGATCCTCGGCCTGGATCCGCGCATCGGCGAGGAGATCAAATGGAACGCACCGAGCTTCAGGCTCGACGAGCACTTCGCGACGTTCAAGCTGTACCCGCCGAAGCACATCCAGCTGGTGCTGCATACCGGCGCCAAGGGCCGGAGCGGTGCGCGCAGGTTCGAGATCGACGACCCGGCCGGCCTGCTGACCTGGCCGGCCACCGACCGCTGCGTGCTGATGCTGGCATCGGGCGAGGCGCTGGACGCACACGAGGCGGCCGTGCTGAGCATCCTCCGGCAGTGGATCGCGCAGCTCTGAAGCCGTTTCGGCTCGCCGCGTGCGGCGCGCAGCGCATCCGGTGGCCGCAGGCGATGCCGCCGCGGCCGCTGCCACCAACCGGGCCGCCACGGCGGCCGCAATCGAAGACCCCGTGGAGAACGACGATGCGCTCTACCTGTGCTCTGCTGATGATGCTGTTGACCGGCGCGGCCGCAGCCGCGCCGGTGTTCGACGTGCACGTGCACCTGCGCGAGGGCGAGACCTCGCTGCGCGCCTACGAAGCGGACGCCAAGGCCGCCGGCATCGAGCTGGCCGGCATCGGTGCAATGTGGTTCGGCGGCCCGAACCAGGCCCGGCAGGGCCAGCCCGACGCGATTCGTGCCGGCAACGACGGCGTGATCGCGCTGGCGCGCCAGCACAAGACGCTGCTGCCGATCGCGACGGTCCACCCCTACGACGGCGCCGCGGCCATCGACGAACTCACGCGCGTCGCCGCAGCCGGCGTCAAGGTGCTGAAGCTGCATGCGCATACGCAGCGCTTCGACGTCGTCGATCCGCGCGTCGAGACCCTCGCGCGCAAGGCCGGCACGCTCGGGCTCACGGTGCTGTTCGACAACGCGAACATCCTGCCCGGCGACAGCGAGAAGCTGTTCAACCTGGTCGTCGCCGTGCCGGAGACGCGGTTCATCCTCGCCCACATCGGCGGCCTCAACTTCCGCTTCTGGAACATTCTGGCGCTGGCGCGGACCGCCGACGGCTTCGCGATGAAGAATCTCTACTTCGACGTCTCCGCGACGGTGATCGTCGTCGCCGGCTCGCCGCTGGAGGAGGAGTTCGTCTGGACGCTGCGCAACGTCGGCATCGACCAGGTGCTGCTCGGATCGGACTATCCGCAGATCAGCCTCGCCAGGACCGTCGGCGCGCTCGACCGGCTGCCGCTGACCGACGAGGAGAAGGCGAAGATTCGCGTCGGCAATGCGCGAAAGCTGTTCGGGCGTTAGGCTCGATCGGCCTGTTGCAGGCACTACATACGAGGCCGGACGCAACGGCCCGACGCGGTAACCGGCATCGCCGGCCGGATCGGGCATCTCCCGATCGGTTACCCGAGGCATGCAATGTTCCCGACGTGTCCGGACGGCGGCCCTACGCCTGCACGGCGACGCTTCGAGATCGCAACGACGCGTTCACCGCTGCCACGGGCGCATCGCCGTATCCGACCTGCAAGGCGTGCGGCGTGCCGTCTCCACGCCGAAAAGTCTCCGACATCGCGTCCGCTGCGGCCCCCCGGCCCGGCACGCCTCCACCGAATCAGACCCCCGTGATCCGCCAGCCGCGCAGCGCGGCCTGCGAGCCGCCCCATCCGGCGCCGCCCGGCGCGAGATGTCGGCCAGGTCGCCGCCGAGGTCGCGCCTGGCGGCGCTCCGCTAAGTTGGGGGTCTGGCCGTGGAACTGCGTAAAGGGATGCAGACCCCCTGCCCCCGGAGCCGTTCATGGACCTCATCGCGATGCGTCGCCCCCTCGTTTCCGCCCTGGTCGTCTCAGGCCTTTCGCTGCTGTCCGGCACCGCCCACGCCGGCTTTCTGTACGGACGCATCACCCCGGCCGCCGGCATCGAGCCCAACGGCGAATCCAAGAACGTCAGCCTGTCCTCGAACGGCCGTACGGTCGTGTTCTCGAGCGACGCCAGCAACTGGGGCGGCAACCCGTACAACGGCAATCGTGCCGTCGCGATCGACCTGATGACCGGCGTGATCGACATCGTCTCGAGCATGCCCGACGGCACGGTCTTCCGCGGCGAGACGCCGGCCGTCTCCGGCGACGGCCGCTACGTGGCGTTTCTGACCTATGGCATCAACAACATCGGCCCGAGCTGGCAGGTCGCGCGCAAGGACCGCCTGACCGGCGGCCTGGAAGTGGCCAGCGCCAACGCCGCCGGCCAGCCCGCCGACGGCGGCACCAACGACGACACGGTGTCGATCTCGGCCGACGGCCGCTACGTCGCCGTCGAGACCGCCGCGACCAACTTCGGCCTGCCGTCCGGCAACGGACGCGAAATCTTCGTCAAGGACATGGTGACCGGCCAGATCAAGATGGCCTCGGCCAAGGCCGACGGCAGCCCCTCCGGCGGCCGCTGCGAGCTGCGGCCGCACGCGCTGTCCGACGACGGCCGCTACATCGCGATGTACTGCAATACCGAGATGCTGCCCGGCGCCGGCACCGTGCAGATCTATGTGCGCGACCTGCAGACCAACACCACCGAACTGATCAGCCGCGTCGGCGCCAACGGCCCGGGCTCCACCGCGTTCCCGAACCGCTACGCGATCTCGCCGAGCGGCCGCTTCGTCACGTTCCAGGCGCCCGGCTACGGCGGCCTCGGCTACGCCGACGGCGCCAACATCAACAGCAACAGCGGCATCTACCTGCGCGACCGCCAGACCCAGACCACGATCGCGATTCCGCGCCCGCCGCTGGTCGCCGCGACCAACTACGACAGCTGCAACGTCTCGGCGATCTCGAGCATCGGCTCGATCATCATGGCCTGCCCGCTGCCGAACGGCCCGTCCTCGTATTCGCAGGTGTTTCTGTTCGTGCCCGGTGCCGGAGCACCGGAGCTGATCAGCACCGGTGTTGGCAGCGCGCCCGGCAACCAGCCGTCCGGCTACTCGATGGCCGTCAACGCTTCCGGCCTGTCGATGGTGTTCGAGTCCAACGCGACCGACATCGACCCGACCGACGGCAACGGCAAGACCGACATCTTCATCCTCGCGCACCACTCGGTGCTGATCGACGAGATCTTCGCGAGCGGGTTCGAGTGAGACCGATTGCAAGCAGCCCCGAGCACACGCCGGCCGCGGCCATGGAGGGCCGGGCCGGCGGGCGCTTTAGTGTGTCGGTCACGCCGGACCTGACGTACCGGTCGAATGAAGGCCTACCCGTCGCCTGGGGGAGGGAGATATGGTCGACGGAATGGAAGTAGCTGCGGCGGATCAGGGCCACCGATTGCCGCCAGCGTCACGACCGTCGATGCGCGCGCGGAACGCAGCGCGTCGTTTGGCAACTATAGGTTTCCGCTTCGGCTGAGCACAGCCGTCGCCGACTTCGACGATACAGCGAGGCACTACCAGGAGGGTGAGCCTGTGCTTCCAGCCCAGGTGATCGACCGATATCCCTGCATCTACCACGTGGCCGGCGCCGGTACCTGGCCCAGCATCCAGCGGCGCGGCCTGCTTTCCACGAGCGCCGCGCTCGATGCGCTCGGCATCACCGGCGAGCGCCGCGAGGCCATCGAGGGCGGTCACCGACCGGCCATGCTCTCCCTGCATCCGGGCGCGCCCGACGACATCGTCCTGCGCGATCAGAAGCCCATGCCGCCCAGCCGACTCGCGCGAGCGCTGCCTGCGGACATCAGCGCCGAACACTGGTATCGGCTGATCAATGCCAAGGTCTTTTTCTGGGTCAGCCCGGAACGCCTGGGCCGCCTGCTCCGATCGTATGGCGACCAGCCGCACGACGTGCTTCGCGTCGACACCGCATGTCTGCTGGGCGTCCATGCGGCCCAGGTCTCGCTGTGTCACATGAACTCGGGGAACACCCTGCCGTTTCCGCTGCGGCGTGACCCGAGCATCTTCAGGCGCATCTCCGATTACCCGGTCAGACGCAGCGGCGCACCGGTCAAGGAAGTCGTGGAACTGGTCGTGGACTATGCGGTGCCCGACATCGCTCGCCATGTCCTGGACGTCACGCGCATGCAGGGCGACCAGCGCCTTGAGTCAACCTGGCGGTCGACGACCACCTCGCCGCAACGCTGACTGCGCATTCGATGGCCGACGAGCCGGGTGGCGAAGCCCGGTCTTCAGGTTTCCTCGGCCATCGCGTAGACGCGCAAGCGGTGTCCGTCGGGATCGGCCGCGACGAAGCTGCGGCCGAAATCGAGATCGGTGGGCGGCAGCAGGATGGTCGCCCCCTTGCTGTGCCAATCGGCATGGAGCTCATCGACCTGATCAGCCGTGTCGACCTTGAACCCGATGTCGCACCCCCCGCCCGATGCCGTCGGTGCAGGAACCACGCCGCTCTTTCCCCAAAGACCCAGTCCGAGGCCGGAAGGCAGGACGAACATCGCAAAGGTCGGACTGGCCTCCACGGGCTGCTGTTCGAGCACACGGGCGTAGAAGCGGGCGCTCGCCGTCGCGTCGGTGACGTAGAGAAGAATGCTGTGGCTGCTCATGGGCGTCTGTCGGTAGTGGAAACACCCGCATTCTAGGAAGGCATGCTGTCAGCTTCTGTCAGCAGTATCGGGGCGCGCGCATCGTCGCTGTATCACCCATCGAGGCGCGTCCGACGGACACATGCGCAGCGTGCGTCCAACACCTTTGCCACTGCATCCCCATTCGCCGGTGCGCGATCGCGCGGGCATTCCTGGAGTTGGAGTTGACCCGCTTCCGTGGACACCTATCCTCTTGAGAGAAGGAGTCCACCATGCCCAAGTCCAGACCGC